>Ga0315322_10000169_pt1 | contig 43954 bp, 43 predicted proteins | sample M110021515metaG_FD_203461 | JGI IMG/M metagenome (GOLD analysis project Ga0315322, IMG submission 203461) | Ammonia-oxidizing marine archaeal communities from Monterey Bay, California, United States - M1 100m 21515 | ecosystem: Environmental > Aquatic > Marine > Intertidal zone | place: USA... | reverse complement strand
AGCCTCACCTACGGTTCTCTTGCTAAGACAGGCCCAATGCAGACCGGCTGTCTAAGTGACATCTCCCAAAGGGACAGTTAGTGACCCCTACGATGCAAATCATGGCAACGCGAAAGAGGCGATTGATAGGCTTGCTCCTCGCTGCGTGCCTGTTGCTTTCACCTGATACCGCCCGAGCTTCTGGTGGCGAAATCGTGTTCTTCGGTGAGGGTTCCGGCCATGGTGTTGGACTTAGCCAATACGGGGCAAAGGCGATGGCCTTTGGGGGGGCGACTTATCGGCAGATCCTCTACCGCTACTACACCGGGATCAGTGTCGTCCCTGTCCAAACGGCTGCGGTGGGGACCTTCGTGGCAACCGAGCAGTCGCCCTTGTGGGTCGGGCTTCTTCAATCGGAATCGAGCATTTCGTTCACGGTCGACAAGGGGTCGGCGGATCTCTGTTTTGATAGCCAAGTGGGGTGTGTTGCACGAGCCCTCGATCAAGAGACCTGGGTATTTTCTCACCACGGATATGGCAACTGCGCATTTTCTCGGACAGGAGTGGACGGCAGTAGCACACAAATAGGCGAATCGGGGCGGTGCGACGCGTCTATCAGGCCGCTCTCGGATGTAACAACGATTGCGATTCCCCGGAAGGCCCGCTCCTACAAGAACGGGACTCTTCGGATGCGCACACCACTGAATGATGGAATATTCCACCTCGTCTTCCAGACAGACCTAGAGGCCTATGTGCGAGGCATCTCGGAGGTTCCCGAGACATGGCCGATCGAGGCGGTCAAGGCCCAAGTTGTCGCAACACGGTCTCTAGCTGCTTGGACGCTTCTCGTTCGTGGCAGTGAACAGTCGTTTTCTCAGTCTCAACGCTCTGAATGTCATTGCAACTTGCGAGACGATGTTTCAGATCAAGTCTTCCGTGGCTATGACAGCGAATCCAGACATCCAAACTGGGTATCGGCCGTCAAGGCAACTGGGTCCGAGGTGATCGCCGTTTCAGGTGGCGTCGGGAGGGGACTCTACTTCCACTCTTCAGCTGGAGTGACCGAGGACTATTCAGATGCTTTCGGTGAGGGCGTGTTCCCCTATCTGGCAAGTGTGAACGACGCTCCGGCGATCTCGGAGTTCGCTAACAATCCGCTGAGGTATTGGGGACTCTCTTCAAAACCATCGTCGATTGCCATCCTGTTCAACTTTTCTTGGGTCAACAATGTGATGGTCGAATCCCATAACGAGTCAGGCAGCGTCAGCTCGGTTCGAATTACCGGTATCAGGTCGGGAAGACCAGTTGAGGAGATTGTCGACGGGGCCGAGTTTCGAAGAAGGCTTGGCCTTCGATCTACCAATTATGAAGTCGAAGTTCGTTCTCCTTTCAGTGACGTTTTGCCCGAGAGTTCGTTCTCCGGTGAGATAGTCGGCTTAGCCGCTATGGGGATCACCGAGGGCTGTTTGCCGTCAAGATTTTGTCCGACGGCTCAGGTCACAAGAGGAGAAATGGCTGCTTTCCTAGTTCGAGCACTCAGGCTGGATCCGGGTCAAGAAGAGCTTGACGCATTCTCTGACGACAATGGCTCCTACTTCGAGAATGAGATCAACACCCTGCATGCTCATGGCATTACCAACGGATGTGCGGAGGCCAAGTTCTGTCCGAACCAGTTCATTACACGAGGCGAGATGGCGGCGTTCCTTGTTCGGGCGTTCGATCTTCCCGAGTCCTCAGGGGATTCGTTCAGCGATGACGATTGGTCGTTGTTTGAAGCTGACATTGCCGCTTTGGAGGCCAGCGGGGTTACCAGCGGCTGTGGTACCGGCCGCTTCTGTCCGGACCGGCCAGTGTCCAGACAGGAGATGGCGGCATTCCTGATTCGAGCTCTAGCCCTGGGCTGAGTTGGCGTTCGTTAATCTGAACTGGGTACGAAATAGGATCCTCGAATGCCGCAGAATGGTTTTGGGTCCTCAACCAGCCGGCTGGCACGGCTCGATGCTGACGTGGTTGAAGGCGGTGTTCTTTGTGCTCTGGTCCTGGCGGTTCCAACGGTCTTTCTTCGCGGGGCTATCACGACCTTTGACGCACCACAGGCAGCACTGTTTGCTGTGCTGGCACTTGCGGTGCTGGCCCTCCGAATCTTTCGAGCAGTATCAACCGGATTAGTAGAGCGGGGACCACGACCGCTCAGCGCTACCAGTTCGGCCCTTGTTGTAGCGCTGGTTCTCGCGTGGGTTACCTCTGGTCAGCCCTGGGTGTCTCTTACAGGGGCAACGGTCAGGTATGCGGGGGCCCTTAGTTATGGCCTCTGTCTGGTGCTTCTCCACGCCGTGTTTCGAAGCGCTCGTCGCGGTTCGGTGGAACCCCTGCTGGCGACGTTTGTCGTCGCTCATGGCGTCGTCGTGGGCTATGCCTTGCTCCAAGCCTACGGACTTGACCCCTTCACTTGGGGCGAAGGGGATCTCTACGTGGGCGAGGTGTTCTCCACGCTAGGGAATCCGAACTTCTCGTCGGCTTTCATAGGATTGACGCTGGCCCTGCTTGTCCGCTACCAAGTTGATAGCCGGCTTCCACTAATCGCAAGGTCGATTTTCGGAGCAGCCGTCGGGGCCTCATCGGTCGCCTTGTCCTATCTGGGGTCGTTCCAGGGCCAAGTGGTATCGCTAACTGCCCTAGGCGTAATGGCCGTCTGGGCTAGTCAACAGCGTGGCTGGTATCGCTTGGAGGCGCTCGCGGCCGCAGCCCCGGTAGGTGTGGTGGTGGTTGCAGTTCCAGTTCTTACTAATGGCCCCGATTTGCCGACAGCACTTACCTTGATGATCGCTCTCGGGATTTGGACGGCACTAATGGGCGTAAGGCAGCGGAGGTGGTCGTTACAGGTCGGCCTAGATTCCCCTGGGTTGTCGCAGCGCCGAGTCGGGCGAGGCCTGACTAGAGGCCTGGCTATTGGTGGAGTGGTGATTGGTGTCGCTGGATTGGGAGCTGCCTGGCCCCTGATATCCGATGACCTGACCGGTGGGTTAGGTCGCCGAGTCGAGTTCTGGAAGATAAGTCTTTCGATTTTCCGGGAACATCCACTGGTCGGTGGAGGACTTGAAACCTATCCGGCTTATTTCACTCGGCTTCGATCAGTCGACCAAGCCGTCGAGTTCGAGATGGTCTTGTCGGATTCACCCCACAGCGTCCCACTAGGTCTATTGAGTGGAGGTGGTCTTCTCCTAATACTCGCCTACCTATCAATTGTCATTCTGGTTGGTGCCTACGGAATTCGAGCGTTTCGACGAACAAGGGGAGGCGAACAACTACTTGTCACAGCGGTGCTGGCCGCATGGATCGCGTACCAAGTCCAGTCGCTTGTATCAATCGATATGCCTGGGCTCATCTACACCCAGTGGGTGTTCGGTGGGATTCTTCTAGCAAAGGGTGTTGACGGAGGCGTACGAGAGGTCAGAATCCCAGGGCTACGCGTCAGGGGATCTTCACCATTGGCATCCGGAGAGTCTGCTCGCGGGCCGGTTCAACGGTTCCTACTAGCGGGTTCGATCGGTCTGGTATTCCTAGCAGCGGCCATTTGGGTCTCGGCACCACTTAGGGCCGACCTCCATGCGAGTTCGGCCCAGAAGGCTTTTGTCCAAACGGACTTCCAGAAGGCGGGTGACGAACTCCAACGCGCCATTGAACTTCAGCCGAATAACGGGTTTCTAGCTAATGCCATGGCACGCGTGTACTGGGAGAGTGGTCTGGATGAGTTGGCGCTCGAAGAGTTTGAACGTAGCGCCCGACTCCAACCTGGGAACCCGGGCGCGGCGAGAGTCGCTGCAGGTACCGCCTTGGAACTAGGACAGTACGGCTTAGCTAGCGAATGGTATGAGCGCCTGGTGCTCGACGACCCAAACGGACCTGAATCACTGGTCGAAGCAGCTAAGTTTTACGCTTCAATCGGACGATCGGACCGATCTGAAGCTCTACTCGACAGATTTTACGCTCTTGATTCCACAGCCCCTGACGCCTGGAAAATAGTCGCTGATGCACATGAGCAACTGGGTCGGTACTGGTCTGCAGGGCGTATAAGACTGTGCTTGAGTGAGAACGGGCAGTATGTCATAGGGGTTGGTTGTGTCTATAGGCCCTGACCTGGCACAGATGGGTCGCCACGGTTGAGGCCACTCGACCGCTAGTGATGTGGACTATCAATGGCCTAGCTCTCGAATCTTTGCTCCATCCACTTGCAGAAGGGGCATTGGAACCACGGTGGATAGAGGAACTCTTGACCGAAGCAGAGAGCGTTTGTGGGGAGTAGGGGTTATTCCCACTTCAGCGTCGCAGACGGTGGGAGTCTGATCTGGTGAGGTCTCCTAACCGTCTGGCAGTAGTTGGTGTGAAGGCCGTTCGTGATTCGGTAACGGCCATGGCTGACCACCCGGTGTTGAGCTCATTTCTAGTTGCTCTTGGCGTCAGGGTTGTCGTGGCTATTTCTACCGGTCTCCTCCACGAGGGCGTACTCATCGGCGATGAAGGCCAGTACCTCCTTCTTGCTTTGATGGCATCTGAAGGGGCGTTGACGTCAGAGTTCTGGGGCGGGTATGGCCAATCGCTCTTTGAATCCACCCGCACGTTCATGTGGCCACTCACCACATTGTTTTGGTTGTTCGGCCCGTCTCGCATTGTCGGTCAACTTCTTGTAGCCACTTTTGGAGCGGTGACCTCCGCTTGTGCGGCCTGTCTCGCCAGCCGGTTCCTGCGGAAAGAGTATGCGCTTGGGGCAGGACTGATCGTCGCTTTGTTCCCCTCGCAGGTTCTCTGGTCTTCAGTCGTGATGCGCGAGTCATTGATCTGGGCCGGGTTGGCAGCGATAGCTGTGACTGTCGACTATTCGCAGCGAAGTGAGTCAGGTCGTCGAACCGCTCTGTCCACGGTCTTGCTAGGTCTGCTTTTCGTTGCGACAGTCTGGCTTAGGGACCATTCTGCGCTACTCGCACTGTGGTGCCTGTGCCCTGCTCTGCTGGTCGGACGCTCTCGCTTGCGGATTCGGATCCTCGCCGCATCTTGTCTACTCATCTTTGCTCCGTGGGTTATGGGATTCGGTCCTGGCGGCTCTGACTACGCCCGGGCCGCCATAGGAAGTATGGGAAACAGTCGTGCCTATATGGCGATGAGTGCTAACTCCTCGTTCGGGGTCAATCAATCGAGTGCTAACTCCTCGTTCGGGGTCAATCAATCGAGTGCTAACTCCTCGTCCGGGTTCAATCAATCGCAATCGACTAGCAACAGCACCGACTCCAGTATTTCCGAAGGACAATATGAGTGCCCCGCGCTGCTTGAGAGCCAAATTCGTGGGAGCGATGAGATCGGTGATGTTGTTAGTCGATTGATTGACCGCGAACGAGGAGATTGGATCTGCATCCACGATCAGTACGGGATAGGAAGGCTCGTAGACAACAGGATGATCACAAGTTTCCAGCGAATCCCCGGTGGCCTGTACGAAACGATGATCCGCCCGCTTCCGTGGGGGGATGGGCGGAGCTCAATTCAGGTCCTCGCTGGGTGGGAGTTCCTACTTTGGATCTCGTTATACGGCTTAGCGGCATACGGCTTATGGGTCCACGGCAAGGGCCACCGTGTGCTCATATACCCAACCTTGTTGCTGTTTGCTATCAGTATTTCAGGAGCCGTAACACACGGGAATTTGGGAACAGCCTTCCGTCACCGAGGACAGATCTGTTTTGTGTTGGCTGTGCTTGCGATGGCTGGGGTTCAAGCAATCGTGGAAGGCCGGAGGATGAAATCGCGAGAACGAAGCCTCGGAACCGTGTCAGATGATGAGTACGTGGATAGAGAAGAACGGTGAGATCACGTGCTCGACGAGAAGGCAGAGCGGTTGAAGAGGGTCTCCCATCCCCTCTTAAAGCAATCGAAGGCAAGTCCCGAAATGTGGATCATCGTGTCGTCAAGGGCTTTGGTGAAGAGTGGTCACGCTTTGGAAACCGCCAACTTGAAGTAGACGAGTTGGAGACCATGTTCAGCCACTACACCTCGGTGTTCCCATGGGAAGACCTGCCTGAAGACGCGGAAGGCTTCGACGCTGGTTGTGGCTCTGGTCGATGGGCCCGCTTCTTCGCCCCACGAGTGGGTCGACTGCACTGCATCGATGCGAGCGAGGCAGCACTAGACGTTGCTCGCCAGACGCTTGCTAATGAGACCAATGTTGAGTTTCGACATGAGGATCTCAGTTCCCTCGGGCTTGAAGACGCAAGTTGTGACTTTGGATATGCACTTGGAGTCCTGCACCACATACCCGACACGGAACACGCCGTGGCAACGTGCGCAGCGAAACTAAAACCTGGGGCACCGTTTCTCGTATTCCTGTACCACGACCTTGAAAATTACGGCTGGTTGCACCGACTCCTTTTCCTCAGGGTCGTCACAGCGATCCGATTCGTCGTGGCGCGCCTGCCATCAAAGCCTCGGTCATTGGTAGCGGATCTGGTTGCTGCACTCGTCTATTGGCCACTTGCCCGTTTGGCCCGAGTGGTCGAAATGGTTGGACGGGACCCTGCGTTTCTTCCATTGTTCCAGTATCGGCATCGGTCGTTCTATGTGATGCGTAACGACTCCTTGGACCGGTTCGGGACTCGTCTTGAGAAGCGATACAGCAGGGAAGAGGTACGTCGACTCCTTGAGAGTGCAGGTCTTGGGAAAGTGGTCTTTTCTGAGGGCCCACCATGGTGGGTGGCAGTCGCATGGCGTCGGCATGAGGGCTTATGACCTACAAACGTTCCGACAGTTCCTTGTATCGGAAGCCGCTGTTGGACTTGTTAGCGCGCTACGTAGAGATCCGCGCCGCCTTGTGACTCTGCCGATCTACGCTCTTGGTCGTCGCATCGTTTGTCGGTCGCGCGTATTTATCTCAAGGGTGTTTGTGTGGTGAGTGCCCCATTCCCTGTAAGGCATTGGTGGGCCAGCTGGGCGGAGCGGGCTAGGGGCGAGGTCATCCTTGTTTTGATGGGACGTCTTGCCAATGTGGTCGCGGGCACAGTTTTTGTGCTGCTTACAGCTCGACATTTGGGTCCGACCGGTCGAGGCGTAATTGCTCTTGCGTTCACACTTGCCTGGGCAACCACGAGCGTGGCTGATCTTGGCACCTCAACTAGCGGTCGGATTGGCCTCCTCGCACCGGACAGTGGCATAACAGAGCGTGATGTCCTGTCTCTGACAGTGGCGCTAGTTCCTTTGCAGGCAGTGCTCTCTGTCATTGTCGTGCTGTCTGTGACCTCACTACACCTGGGTGTGCGCTTTGCAGTTGCGGTCATTGCATTGAGCGTGGCGACGATGATGTTCAATTCAGCCGTATGTCTCGTCTACGGACTACGACGCTATGGGGTAGCGGTAACAGCGGAGGTCAGCCTCGCCGTCTTACAGATCGTTTGTCTTGTTGGCCTTTTCTGGACCGGTCGGCTGACCACCACATCAGCCATTGTTGCCATGACTATCGGGCTGTTTCTCTGTGCAGTTTGGCTTGCGCATGCAACCGGAGCCTTGAGTCGTGACCTATTAGTCAGACACAACTCCCAATGGTGGAAACTGGTCACCGATGGACTCTCGCCTATGGCGGGAAACTTCTCGCTCTTCCTAGCGCTGAGGGCTGACAGGTTGATTATTGCCGTAGTTGCTGGGACCCACTCACTAGGTATTTTCACTATCGCACTTGCCATTCCCGAGACGCTCCGAATCTTGCCGAAAGCTGTCAGTCAGGTGATTGCTGACCGAGTTCGCAGCGGAGTCGACCAGGTCGCCATGGCTAGGCGGCATGCCAGACGTTTCGTGTTCTTGTACAGCCTCCTTCTGATGGTTGCATTCTTGGTTGGTTGGTTTCTTCTCCCGGTTGTGTTCGGCGAGGGGTTCCGAGACGCGCGAGACGTGCTCCTAATAGTCGTCGTTGCTGAGGCGGTATTGTCAGTTCACCTGATGCAGCAGGCTTTGCTGGTCGGCTTTGGTCGTTCTACCGGAATCGGTGTTCCACAGGTCGTCGGTGCGATCGCAGTGGTGGTACTGGATCTCGTGATGATTCCCCCTTGGGGCATGTTGGGTGCCGCATGGGCATGCCTACTCGGCTATGGCGTTCTAGCGATCACATCGATCGTTTGGACAAACCGGGAATTAGGAAGGCAAGTTCCGTGATCCGCTCTAGTAGATCAATCAGGTCGATCGGCTACGTGCCCCACGGATTGGAGATGGAGCGACCGTTTGATCGTCGGCGCTTTCCGAGGTACGCGGCTATGCGAGGTCTGGTATTCGATATTGTCTCGGGCTGGGAGGACCACGACATCATCGTCTTGTCCCCCAGGGCTGATGTCACTAGATGGGCTAATGCCCCACCCGATCGAAAGGTCATCTTTGACCTCCCGGATTCCTTCCTGGACGAGGGTCGAGGGTCGAAACGGGCGGCACGTGGTCTGGCCAAATGGGCTACAGGCGAGATCAGTAGGCCAGTGGGCAGTTACCTACGGGCAGTTGAGCGATTGTTGAGACGGGCTGACGCTGTCGTATGTAGTACTGAAGAGCAGGCTGCAAAGCTTGGCCACCACAATCGCAATGTGCACCCAATCCTCGATTTACACGATGAGTTTGAGTTCCGGGCACCGAGATTCCGCCTCTCGGACCGACTGGACATCGTGTGGGAAGGCCTTACCTCGACGCTGTCGGCGATGGGTCCGGTGCTACCAGCTCTACGCACGCTGGCGCGAGAACAGGAGGTTCGACTTCACCTAGTTACTGATTTGTCGTCGCCTCGGTTCATGAATCGGTTCTTGGTGCGCCAAACGGAGGATCTCGTGGCCGATTGGGGCATTGATGTCAGGGTCTATCAATGGAGTATTGATGCGTTGACCGAAGTCACTGACAGATGCGACATTGCTATCGTGCCGGTCGACCTGAAAGATCCGATGGCGTCTGGCAAACCTGAGAATCGGATGAGGATTTTCTGGCGTCTTGGACTCCCAGTTGTTGCTTCAGCCAACCCTGCGAACGTGCGAGCCGCGTCTCTCGCTGGCCTGCAAGATCAGGTGCTTTGTTCAACGACTGATGACTGGAGGCGCGCTTTGGAGAGCCTCCAGGCGTGCCCCGAGGACCGGTTTGCCCTTGCCTCGGCGGGCCAAACAGCTGCCCTGACCGTGTATTCGGAAGAGTCTCTTGCTCAGCGCTGGGACCGACTCTTCGAGACCCTGTAATGAACATCCCAACTGGGCCAGCCTCCGGTATGTCAACTGTTACCTATCTCTCGATGGATCCGGTGACCGGTACCGTTGGCTCTTCACAGGTCCTCAGGTACGTCCTACGTCTCGCGGACCGTGGATTTGACGTCGATCTCATCACCTTTGAGCATTCCGTGGATCCAGTTGTCCTTGAGACTCTCGTAGAGCTCGGTGTGAGATGGCGCCCACAGAGGTTTGGCCGCAAGGGATCGGTCGGAGGTCTCGGTCGTGTAGTTCGGGCAGCACGAGTTATCCGGGGTGCCGCGGCGGTGCATGCACGGAGCGATATGGCGGCAGCGTCAGTGATGCTCGCCGGCATCAGACGGTGGGTCTGGGACGTACGGTCACTTTGGGTCGACCAGAAGATCGCCACTGGAGTGGTGCGTTCCGGATCCCTGCAGGAGTCTGTAATGCGACATGTCGAGCGAAGGGCTGCGTACCGAAGCACAAGAGTGACGGCCCTTACCGAGTCGGCGATTCACGAACTTGACCACCGCTATGAGGGTGTGGTTTCGCCCAAGGCACGAGTCGTGACCACGTGTACCGACCTAGACCAATTCAGATTTACGCCCATGCCATCGCTTCCGCTCAAGGTTCTTCTGGCAGGCACGCTAAATCGCTATTACGACGTGCACTTGATGCTCGACTTGGTCGCTGAGTTCAGACGTCGAGGTCCCGTTGAGTTCATCGTGGCGTCGCCTGGGGAGACTGACTGGGAGAAGGAGTTGACTGGAGTCGGGGCGGTGCGGGTGTCCGCAAAGCCGGAAGAGATGGCTGACTTGGTGTCGTCGTGTCATGTTGGGCTGAGTGTGTGCCGCGATGACGCTGGACCGAGTCTTCGCGCCGCTATGCCAACCAAGATCGGAGAGTTCTTGGCAAGCGGTCGACCGGTAATCGTCAACCCTGGTCTAGTCGATGCGGCTGGACTACTAGAACGCCACGGTTGTGGAGTTGCCTTCGGGCGTTCGGGAGGTCTTGAAGTGGTTGAGGCGGCGAATCAGGTTGAAGAGCTGGTCGCAGAACCACGGACACCCGAGAGATGTCGGCTTCTGGCTGAATCTCACTTCGACCTGGACCAGGGAGTCGATCAACTAGTCGAGATATATGAGGAGTTGGGTGCTGAAACTGGGTCTCCTCCGGCCCCCGATCTCGATCAGGTACCGTAGGGCTCCAATATGGGATGTCGCTTGTGAAGGCCGTGATTCTTGCCGGTGGTCTGGGTACCCGCCTCGCCGAGGAGACACAGTCGCGACCCAAGCCAATGGTTGAGGTGGGTGGGTACCCGATCCTTTGGCACATCATGAAGTCCTACTCCGCTCATGGCATTGAGGAGTTCATCGTCTGTTGCGGCTATCGCGGCTACATGATCAAGGAGTACTTCGCGAACTACTTCCTCCATATGTCGGACGTTACGTTCGACATTGCGGATAACCAGATGGAGGTCCATCGGCGTCACGCCGAGCCCTGGAGGGTCACGCTAGTTGATACCGGCGAGGATACGCAGACCGGTGGTCGATTGCGCAGGGTGGGCGCCTACCTGGATGACGACACGCCGTTCTGTCTTACCTACGGAGACGGAGTGGCAGACGTGGATATAGCCGCAAGCATCGACTTCCATCGTTCGCACGGCTGCTTGGCGACCGTCACGGCGGTGCAGCCACCGGGTCGGTTTGGTGCGCTTGTTCTCGAAGGTCAGGCAGTCACGGGGTTTGCTGAGAAGCCACAAGGCGACGGCGGCTTCATTAATGGTGGCTTCTTCGTACTAGATCCCGATTGCCTAGGACTTGTTGCTGATGATGAAACCAAGTGGGAGGAGGAGCCAATGCGCCTTCTTGCTGAGCGGGACCAGTTGCGGGGATTCAAACATGAGGGATTTTGGCAACCGATGGACACGCTTCGTGACCGGACTTACCTTGAAGAGTTGTGGGCAACAGGAAATGCTCCGTGGCGAGTCTGGTGAAGGCGACCCTATGAACTACTGAGATTGTGCTTTGCGGGCTGGTTCAAGAATGAGTCGAAGCCACAGCCGCCATAGGTGCAATGTGCGACGAGAGGCGAGGAGCGGGAGATGGTGCCTAATCGCTCGGAGGAAGAGACCTAGAGAAGGGCGCAGCGCTGACTGGCCTGCTGCGCTGACCGCTACGTAGTGATCTTGGCTTCCACGAAAAAGGCCCAGAAAAGGCCCCAGATAGTCTCTGGTCGCCTGGGCGGCCAAGAGGTTCTCAGTGAGGTAGGTAAACCGTTTTTGAGCCTGTTTCCACTGGTCCGACGCCATTGTTCGTGATCCATGATCAACGAGGAGCGCACCCTCGCCCGGACACAAAGCCGGTTGGTGTTCGGCAGCAATTCGAATCCAGCAGTGCCAATCTTCGCTCCCGATGAGAGTCGGGTGTTCGTCAAACCGATGTCTTAGGAACAGAGATCTGTCAACATAGACGCCTGAGCACGACAGCGGGTTGCCTTCTGCGAGAGTCTTTCGCATCCCGTATCGCGACCTGATAACAGGCTCGTAAACGGTAGCACCGGATTCGTTAACGATTCTGATCCTCTGGAAGAAGAACAGGCACTCACGGTGAGCTTTCAAGAAGTTGGCGGCGCGGTTTAGCGCACCCGGGGTCAACTCATCGTCAGAGTCCAAGAAGACAAGGAATGCGCCACAGGCATGTAAAGCGCCTCTATTGCGAGAGTACGACCGCTCACAGTTTGACTCGTTGACGAGCACTTCCAGGTTCAGGCGGTCGCAATAACTGAGAGAAATATCAACGGTACGATCGACCGAGGCATTGTCGACTACGAGGACCTGAACGTCAGGCCGGCCTTGCTGGACGATCGATTCGAGACAGCGACCGATGTGGTGCTCCCTGTTGAACGTCGGCACGATGACCGAAAAGAAGGGACGCCTATCCTCGTAAGACACGCGTCATCGATCTAAACCGGGGGCAGGATGCCATCGCTGAGAAGGCTAGTTGCCATAATCGTCCGGACCCGGTGCAGAAGAGTTGTCTAGTGCCGTTGGTAATGTTGACAGCCATGACCTACGAAGGTGCCGGTAGTGCGGCACTAACCGGTGCGGGCTGCAGAAGACCAGTTCTTGTAGTTGGTGGGACGGGCCATGTTGGCGCGTCGCTGTGCCAGTACCTCTCTGCTGGTGGTTACGGCGTGACGGCGGCGAGCCGCTCAACGGAGCTCACCTTCGATGATCCGAGAATCGGACGTTTGCGAATGGACGTTTTCTCGCCGAAGGCGGTAAACCAGTTTCAGCGATACCGGACCGCGGTCATCTGCCCATGGATAGAACACGATGACCAGACGACCTCTCGGCAGTGGATTGACCGACTTGCACGCCAGCTTGTAGAGACAGGAGCACGATCATTGATCTACCTGTCATCCATGTGGGTCTACGGTGGCGAATCCCAAGAATTCCTTACAGAGACAACGCCCGTTGCTCCGACAAGTTCGTATGGCTCAGCCCACGCTTCGAACGAAGTTGCTCTTGTTGAAATCGCAGGAGAGCTTGGAGCCGATCTTACGATCCTCCGAATGGCAAATCTGGTGGGTCCAGATCCGTTTTACGCGTTCCGAACCAAGATTGCCTTCTCTCATGAACTTCTAGAGATGGCCCTGTTGGACCGGTTGATAATGCTGAGGTCAGCACCTTCGACGCCTCGAAACCTCCTGCCCAGGTCACTGTTCCACCATGACGTCGAAAAGTTGATCGCCCGGCCACAAATTGAGGGTCGCGTCGATATTTTTAACCTGGGAAGTGGTTCAACCTCGACCATGATCGGATTGGCCAGAGAAATTGCCGCTATGGCTGAGCGGTATCATGGTGACATAGTTGCAATCGAACATCCCGAAGAGTCGACGCCGCACGTGAGCTTTCATCTCGACACTGGGAAGATTCGGTCGACAGTGGGCCCGTGTGTTGACGATTTGGGCACCGAACTCGTAATGGTCATGGGTGACGTGCTTGTCGGCCGCGATCGCGCCAATGTGAATGAGAACTTGGTGTGAGCCAGTTCAAAGATCTCTACCGGGGGCGCCGTGTCCTGGTGACGGGTCATACCGGCTTCAAGGGTTCATGGTTGGTGATGTGGTTACAGCACCTCGGGGCCGACGTCTCTGGTTTCTCAGATCGAGTCTCGACTACCCCGGCGATGTTCGATCTCCTTGATCTCGGTGGGAAGATGAAGCACCGTCTGGGTGACATTCGTGATCGCGCCCGACTTGCGGAGGTTATTGACGAGGTTCAACCGGAGTTTGTCTTTCATTTAGCCGCACAGGCGCTTGTGCTCGAGTCTCACAAGGATCCGTTAGCGACCTTTGAGACCAACACCATGGGTATGGCCAATTTGCTTGAGTGCATTCGCGAAAGACCTTGGATCAAGGCTGCCGTGCTTGTTACCAGCGATAAGGCATATCGCAACAACGAATGGGACTGGGGATATCGGGAGACCGATGTGCTTGGTGGTCTCGACCCCTATAGCGGCTCGAAGAGTTGCGCCGAGTTGGTGGCCCATTCGTACTACCACTCGTTTCTCCAGCACGCGCCAACGAAGATCGCAACCGCGCGAGCTGGCAACGTGATCGGCGGGGGAGATTGGGCTGCTAACAGACTCGTGCCTGACTGCATCAGGGCCTGGTCTGCCGGAGAGACTGTCAGAGTGCGGAGGCCACAGGCCACGCGCCCATGGCAGCATGTTCTAGAACCGCTGAGTGGCTATCTCTGGCTTGGTGCTTGCCTAGACGACGGTCACGACGGTCTTGATGGCGAGCCGATTAACTTTGGCCCCGATTCCCAACAGGACATGACTGTTGCAGATCTGATCGACGCTATGAGCACGAGATGGCCTGGTGTTAGGTGGGAGGCCGGTGACCAAGATGGCGACGATGGCCTGGAGGCCACACTCCTAAGGTTGTCGTGCGAAAAGGCAATGCAGCGTCTGGGCTGGCGCGCTGTTCTTGATCTCCCAACTACGGTCAAGATGACAGTCGAGTGGTACCGACAGTGGTCCGAGGAGAACGCCAGTCTCCACAGTCTCACAATCAAGCAGATCGAGCACTACACCAGCATTGCCAGTTCTTCTGGTCTCGCGTGGAGTTCAGTATGAGGACCCGGTTGTCGATCGAAGGAGTACTCCTGACCGAACTCCGACAGGTATCTGATGAACGCGGCATGGTGCTCCACCACATGCGGAGCGACGCACCCGAATTCACTACCTTTGGCGAGTGCTATCTCTCAGTCATGGTGCCTGGTGCCGTCAAGGCGTGGAAGCGCCACCAAGAACAGACCCAGCATCTCGCTGTTCCCGTTGGCCGCGTCCGATTTGTGATGTACGACGATCGGGAGACATCGCCCTCTCTCGGGAGCCTTGATGTTGTCGAACTGGGTAGACCTGACGACTACCTCCGACTATGCATACCCCGAGGCCTCTGGTACGGATTCAGTTGTCTCAGCGATGAGCCGGCGCTGATTGCTAACTGCGCTGACAGACCACACGATCCAGCGGATGCAGAGCTCCGGTCGGACGATGACCCATATTTTCCGCATCGCTGGCGCTAGTTACCCCTAACTGGCACGGTGTTACCGGCGCCGGAGGAGAAGATTCCACTGGACTGACTTGGCCATCGCTGTTTCGGCGTCGATGGCTCTCAGGGCCAACCGCTTCTTGATCCGCCCTGCCTCCTCTATTGCGTAGGCGTCGTAGTTGGCCGATGTGGATTCCAAGAGGTCCCCAACCCAATCAACCGGGAGAGTTGTTGTGACCTCAAGGATCGCCGCCCTAACCCGGCGATTGCTGAATAGCTCAGGTGCGCCACGGAGTACATCTGGTTCATAACCCTCCACGTCGATCTTAAGGAGAGCGATCTCGTCTTCTTTGTCGACCTGTTCAGACAAGAGATTTCTGAGCGTTAGCTGCGGTACATGCAGGGTCTCTCCTTCGTACCAGTTCTCGGCCAAGCCCGATCGGTGGCCCGGCACCACTGATCCGAGACCCCGGTGATCCGGGTTGTCCCAGCCCGTCAACTCGACCATTCCATCCGTATCTCCCAGCGCAGCGGTGATTACGGTCACATTGCCGAGTCCTCCAGTTATCTCCAGAAGGGCACCGACGCATCGGGGTGAGGGTTCGACAGCGATTACCCGGCCGGATAAGCCAACCAGGCCTGCAGCCCGGGCAGAGATAATCCCCACATTTGCACCGACATCGATAACAAGGTCTCCTTCATGGACCAGATCCCCGAGTAATCGGAGAATTTCGCGCTCGTAGGTTCCCTCGTAGGCGGTCCGGCATGTCCAGTCGTCAGGATGATTCATAAGGGGCATGCCATTGGGGAGGCAAACAAGGCCTGGAGGTGGTGGATGCTGAAGGAATCGGGCAATGCGCCAGTACCACGACGCTCCTCGCAGGCCCGCTTGGGCGAGTCTGTGGGCCAGCTGGTGGGTAAATGGAAGCACCTCAACCATAGGGATGAGGGTAGGCCTACCGCACACAGTCTTGGCGGTTTCGGATTCAGCCCCGCCGGTTCGACGAGCGGGGCTCGGATGAGGATGACAACAAATATTCTCAGCGCATGCGGCTCGTACCGCAGGCAGAGGCATGGCTGGAGTTGACGATAAGAGTCACATGTTAGGTTTGTGGCCCGAGCGCCTTTCACGTCTCCGAGTGTTGGCGGAGGGCAACGACTGTCGATTTTTGGAGTAGGACCTTGGCGCCTTCGATAGTAATTGAGACCATCCCTATTGATGGCCTGACGCTGCTTCGGAGAGAGCCCGTTGAAGACAACCGAGGTTCGCTTGACCGGGTATTCGATATCGACCTAGCTGCCTCGTTAGTACCCGGGTTCTCAGTCGCGCAGGTCAATCACACCGTGACGGTGGGACGAGGGACTGTGCGTGGCCTCCATTACCAAATACCACCATTAGCAGACGCAAAAATTCTTACCTGTCTGAGAGGTCGGATTTTCGATGTAGTTGTGGATCTTCGACGAGGTTCGCCAACCTTTCTAGCTTGGCATGGCGTTGAACTAGCTGGGATGGACGGGGTATCGGTGGTTGTACCTACTGGACTCGCTCATGGGTATCAACTGCTAGATGACTCCTGTGAGTTGCTTTATGTACACGGAGAGCGATACCACCAGAGTTCGGAGGGGGGAGTACACCCAGAAGATCCGATGCTGGGAGTTAGGTGGCCAGAGGAAATCTCAAGGATGTCAGACCGGGACCACAATCATTCGATGCTTGACTCGGACTGGACAGGGATTGAGTCTTGAACTGTCGGAACTGTGGACAGACGGTTGAACTTGTTCTCGTTGATCTCGGAAGCGCGCCACCGTCCAACTCCCTGCTGACCGAAGCGGACCTGGGTACAAACGAGACCTGGTTCCCGCTACGAGTACTGGTGTGCGAGGCGTGCTGGTTAGTTCAAACTGAGGACGTAGTGGATGCCTCGGTCCTATTCAGTGCTGACTATGCGTACTTCAGCGGTATCTCATCGACTTGGGTTGAGCACTGCCACCGTTTTGCCGACCGGTCCATCAAAGAGTTTGGGCTTGGGTCTTCCAGCCAGGTAGTTGAGGTCGCGTCCAACGATGGGACCTTGCTCAAGTGTTTTCATGATCAAGGAATCCGTAGCACGGGTATTGAACCCACTGCCGGAGCCGCTGCGATCGCTCGAAAATCTGGCCTTGAGACCGTTGAGGCCTTCCTTACCCTCGAATCAGTAGATGCCCTGGTCGCCAGCGGGCTAGAAGCAGACTTGTTAGTTGCGAACAATGTCCTTGCGCACGTTCCGGACATCGTCGGCTTCGCAACTGCTTGCCGACGACTCCTTGCCGATGATGGAGTGTCATCTTTTGAGTTCCAGTATCTCGGTGAACTTGTATCTCAGACAGAGTTTGACACCATCTACCACGAACATTTCTCGTACCTTTCGCTTACCGCCGCTGAGGCAGTGTTGGAGGCTGCCGGGCTGACCGTCTTTGAGGTGGAACGTTTAACGACTCATGGAGGGAGTCTTCGTGTATACGCGCAAGTTGCCGGGGGTCGCGGTCGCGGTCTTCCTGTTGCAAGGTCAGTCGACCTGCTTCGTGCTGAAGAAGCAGAACTAGGTCTAAGGACATCGTTCTTCTACTCAGGATTTCAGCCGCGCGTAAACCTCATCCGGGACCAACTGCGTTCGTTCCTCATTGATGCAAGAAAGGAGGGTCGAACCGTTGTTGGATACGGAGCCGCAGCGAAGGGAAATACGCTGCTCAACTACGCAGGGGTGGGCCCTGACCTAGTGAGATACGTGGTAGACAACAACCCCGCAAAGCAGGGCCACTATCTCCCAGGAAGCCATATCCCTATTGTTGAGGAACATCGTCTCGCTGAAGACCAGCCAGATTTTGTTCTGATTCTTCCCTGGAACCTACGTGACGAAATCAGGCACCGGCTTGAATCACTCGGTGGTTGGTCAGGTTCTATGGTGACAGCTATTCCTAAGTTGATTATTGACTGAAACAGGTCGAATCGTTCAAAATTCTGCTTACGCCGGGTCAAGGCGGTATACGACGCCGGCGAGGATTACGGCCTTCACTGCTGCTCACGCTCCATACGACCGGCCACCGTACCGGAAGTCGGACCCTTGGTTATGGAGTGACGATGGGATGTCCTGTCGAGGCTCCATTCGGCGTCACGGGCCCGTCGAGTCGCTACGTTTCACTTCTATGGAACCTGTCGTCAGTGTCAAACATCTGACCCGGGGCGGAAGTCAGGTACAGGGCATGACTCCAGACATACTGTTGGCCAATCAAGGCTACGAATACCTACTGATCGGGGTGGTCCAGTGAGTGGCGAGCGCTTCTTCCACGACTACTTCGGGACGGTTGCCGAAAAACTCAACGACATCGACCCCGAGTCGCTGGTACAGGCAGCAACGATGGTTCGGCGGACCCATGGCTCAGGGAACAAGGTCATCCTGGCCGGTAACGGTGGAAGCGCCGCGATGGCGAGCCATGTAGCGGTAGACCTGACCAAAGCGGCCGGTATCCGGGCCATGAACTTCAACGAAGCTGACCTGCTGACCTGCTTGGCGAACGACTATGGCTACGAGAACTGGGTCGCGAAAGCGCTTGAGTTCTACGCAGATCCTGGCGACCTCGTGATTCTGATCAGCAGCAGCGGAGCGTCGCAGAACATGGTCAACGGGGCCGAACAGGCGAGCGCCATGGGCCTCGCCGTGGTCAGCCTCTCCGGCTTCTCTCCGGACAACCCCTTGCACCGACTAGGGGACCTGAATCTCTGGGTAGCGAGCGACTCCTACAACATCGTCGAGATGACCCACCATGTCTGGTTGCTCGCCATTGTCGACTACCTGATTGAGACGGCTGGGTGAATGGCGGACTTGGCAGAGAATGGAGTACGGGCCCTCCTGCTGGCGGCCGGGAGCGGTAGCCGTCTTCGCCCCTTGACTGATGAGTGGCCGAAGCCCCTCATGCCGATCTGGGGGCGTCCGCTGCTGGAGCACTGGCTGGAATCTCTCCGATCCGTCGGGGTCCGAGATGTCCTGGTGAACGTGCACCACCACGCTGAGCAGATGGTGAGGTTTCTGGATCGCCCCTGCTACAGGGGGTGGGTTCGCACCGTTCACGAGGTCTGCCTACTCGGAACCGCGGGCACGCTCTTCGCCAACAGGGAGTTCTTCGAGGGGAGGACGACGTTGTTGGTCCACGCGGACAACTGGTGCAGGTGCGATTTCGGTGCATTCATGGCCTTCCACAGGCATCGGCGCCCGGTGGGCTGTCCTGCCACGATGATGACCTTCGACACGCCGACGCCGGAGACCTGTGGAATCGTTGAGACGGATGCCACGGGCGTCGTAGTCGGATTTCATGAGAAGGTGGCTGATCCCCCTGGGACTCGCGCCAACGGAGCGGTCTATCTCCTTGAGCCTGAACTATTCGACTGGCTTGCCCAGCGACCAGACCTCAGAGACTTCAGTACTGAAGTCCTCCCGAGTTTCTTGGGGAGGATCGCCACTTGGCACAACTCCGGCATACACCGGGACATCGGGACTCCGGAGATGCTGGCGCTGGCTCAACAGGACCCTTCTCCAGGCCTTCCCTGGACCGAAAATGATGCTTGGAGCCACTGGTTCAAGGACCATCCGGTGCATCGACTAGTTGCCGACCTGACAGCGGCCTGTGAGCTGACACGATGACCGGTGGCTTCCTTGTTGTCGGGAGCAACTCGTTCTCGGGTGCCCACTTCGTTCGCCACCTACTCGAACACGGGAGCGAAGTCCTAGGGGTCAGTAGGTCGGAGGAACCACACGAAGTATTCCTTCCCTACAAGTGGCAGCCCAACTGGAAGAAGAATTTCGGATTCGAACAGATCGACCTTAACCACGACCTTGATCGCCTGATGGAGTTGGTTCGTTCATATCGGCCGAGTCATGTGGTGAACTTCGCAGCGCAAGGCATGGTGGCCCAGAGTTGGGAGTCGCCCGAGCACTGGTATCAGACCAACGTGGTGGCTCAGGTCAAGTTGCATGACCGACTCAGGGAACTGGACTTCCTTGAGAAGTACGTCCACGTGTCGACACCGGAGGTCTACGGCACTACCGACGGCTGGGTCACTGAGAACTTCGACTTCACGCCCAGCACCCCCTATGCCGTATCACGGGCAGCCTGTGATCTCCATCTACGAAGCTTTCACGAGGCCTACGGTTTCCCGGTTGTGTTCACTCGGGCGGCCAACGTCTACGGCCCTGGCCAGCAGCTCTATCGGATCATCCCCAAGGCCATGCTGTACGCCAGAACGGGCAGGAGGCTGAAGCTGGAGGGGGGCGGGCGTTCGATCCGTTCGTTTATCCACATCGATGATGTGGTTGACGCCACCCGGAGGGCCGCCATCGATGGAACGCCGGGGGCGACTTACCACGTGTCGACCACCTCCGAGGTGTCTATAAGGGATTTGGTTGACCAGATCTGCGAGATGACTGGGGTCGCCTTCGGGGATCTGGTAGAGGTGGCGGACGATCGGCTGGGGAAGGATCGGGCCTACCGGCTGGACGCCGGGCTAATCCGTGAACGGCTGGGCTGGAACGATCGGATCACTCTGAGCCGGGGTCTGGCCATGACCCTCGAATGGGTCGACGCCCACCTTCCTTTGCTCAGCCAACTCCCCTGCGACTACGAGCACAAGCAGTGATGAGACTCCTCGTAACGGGTGGCTGCGGGTACATCGGCACGGTTCTCACTGAACGTCTCCTCCTTGATGGCCACCAGGTGATCGTGGTCGACACTCAGTGGTTTGGGAATCATCTGGCAGAGCACCCCGAGCTCGTTGTACTTAAACAGGACATCCGGGATTCTCGAGCCATTCCACTCGACGGCGTCGACACAGTCCTCCACTTGGCCAACATTGCCAACGATCCGGCAGTGGAGTTAAACCCGGAACTCTCTTGGGAGGTGAACGTGCTGGCCAGCCAACAGTTGGCTGATCTTGCTGTCCGGGCAGGTGTGCGGCAGTTCATCTACGCCAGTTCAGGCAGCGTCTACGGGGTCAAACAGGAAGACGAAGTCACGGAAGATCTCGCCCTTGAACCGATCTCGGTCTATAACAAGACCAAGATGGCGGCCGAGCGGGTGTTACTGAGTTATCGCGATGAGATGACCGTCCATTGCGTTCGACCAGCCACCGTGTGCGGACTTTCACCCCGAATGAGACTCGACGTGGCGGTGAACATGCTGACCTATCAGGCACTCTCCGGCGGGCAGATGACTATTTTCGGAGGCCGGCAGACCCGTCCGAATATTCACATCAAAGACATGGTCGGTGTCTACCAGCATTTTCTGGCCCGACCGGACCTGCCTACAGGTTGCTACAACGCTGGGTTCGAAAATCTCTCGATCCTTGAGGTGGCTGAACTCGTCCAGACTGAGGTTCCTGCCGAGATCGTTGTGACCGAGTCAGTCGATCCTCGGTCGTACCGGCAGAACTCCGACAAGTTATGTTCCTCCGGCTTCACACCTGCGTTCACAGTCTCCGATGCGATCACCGACATTTCCCGATCCTTCAAGGAGGGAACACTGCCTGCCTCGCCCGAGTGCTTTACGGTCGATTGGATGCGTCAGTTGGGTCTCCAATGAGGAACAGGAAGTCCGATACGCCAGGAAGCGAGATAGACCTTCTAACGAACTACCCGCGAAGTGACCGGAACGTCGATATGCGGGGGGCCGAGAAGACCGAGGCTGATCAGGCGGTCGCACGCCGGTTCGGTAAGGAGTTCTTCGACGGGGATCGGCGCCACGGTTACGGCGGATTCACCTACCACCCCCGCTTTTGGCAGCCAGTTGTTCCAACATTCCGGGACTACTACTCCCTCGACGGAGAGAGCGCGGTCCTTGACGTCGGCTGCGCGAAGGGCTTCATGGTGCGTGACTTCAAGGAGTCGATTTCGGGTATATCGGTCAACGGGATCGACATCAGTGATTACGCGATCGGGTGCGCTGAGGAGGACGTCAGCGACGACCTCAAGGTGGCTGACGCCAGGGAACTACCATTCGACGACGCCTCGTTCGATCTGGTTGTTTCCATCAATACGATCCACAACCTGGACCGGGAAGGTGTCGTACAGGCGTTGGGTGAAATCGAACGAGTAAGTCGCAGTTTCTCCTACGTCACCGTCGACGCATATCGGAACGAGGAGGAAAGGGAGAGGATGATGAAGTGGAACCTGACCGCCCAGACCATCCTCTCCGACAGTGAATGGGTAGGCCTCTTCGCTGAGGCCGGATACAAGGGCGACTACTACTGGTTTGTCCCATGACTCTCGACGTCGATCTACGCCGTCGACTTCTTCTCGACATGATCAGAATTCGTATGGTTGAGGAGAGGATCGTTGACCTCTACCCGGAACAGGAAATGAGATGTCCTGTACATCTCAGCATCGGTCAGGAGGCGGCCGCCGTTGGCGTCTGTTCGGTGTTGGAGCGTGATGACTGGATCTTCTCGGGGCACCGGAACCACGCCCACTACCTAGCCAAGGGCGGTGACCTCAAGCGGATGCTGGCCGAACTCTACGGCAAGGCCACCGGATGTTGTGGTGGTCAGGGCGGTTCGATGCACTTGACCGACCTTGATGCCGGTTTCGTAGGCGCCACACCAATAGTTGGTAGCACAGTCCCTATCGCGGTCGGGGCGGCACTGACCGCCCAGATGAGGGGTGATGGGCGCGTAGTGGCTGTGTTCTTCGGCGACGGGGCCATGGAGACGGGTGTGGTGCACGAGAGCCTGAACTTTGCTTCCCTTAAACGCCTGCCGATCCTCTTCTCCTGCGAGAACAATCTCTACTCGGTTTATTCGCCTCTACCCGTCCGGCAACCCGAACATCGCACGATCTCCCAATTAGCAGCAGGACACGGAATCACGAGATTTAGCGCCGACGGGAACGACGTGGACCAGGTTGTCGAAGTTTCGAAAGCGGCGCGAGATGTCATCGATTCAGGCAAGGGACCGGTTTTCTTGGAGTTGTCCACCTACCGATGGCGTGAACATTGCGGCCCGAACTACGACAACGACATCGGTTACCGAAGCGAAACCGAGTTCCTTGACTGGCAAGAACGAGACCCGATCGCGAGGACGATGGCCGTCGTGGGATCAGACAGAGTCAGTGCCGCCGTTGCGGGGATACGTCAGGAGATTGCTGCCGCTGTGGCTTTCGCCAAGTCCAGCCCATTTCCTGAGTCATCAAGCGCGGCGGAACATGTCTATGCATGAAATGGTGGACTGGCGAGGTCTCGATATCAGCTTGGCGCTTATTACGGTGGGGGACCGCTACCTGATGCAGTTGTGCGATTTCGACCCCGAGATCGCTGACCCGGAATGTGGGGTTTCTTCGCTGGGCATGGGAAGGTCAACGAGCGACCAGACGAGGCAATGCGGCGCGAACTGTGGGAGGAGTTGCGGTGAGAACCGAGCCGGATCTGGTTCCTGGGCACCAAGGTGTTCGATGCTCTCCGACTTCACGTGTTCCGCAGCGCCATCGGCAAGGAAGTCGCACGCCTCACTCTGCACGAGGGTCAGGATATGAGCGTCTTTTCCGCCGACCAGATCCGGCATACCCGACTCCAGTCTCCTCGCTTGAAGCGCCACTACCCCCCGGCCCCAGCATCGCTCCACATCCTCGGGCTGTTCCACGGGAGTAGCAAGTCCTCCGACCGCTACCTGCCAGAAAAAGATCAAACTTCCCGGGCTAGATGACTCGACTAATCAGTTATGCCGAGGCACTACGTGAAGCCCAGGACTACTGCCTTGGCGCTTACCCCGAGTGCTTCTTGATGGGTCTTGGAGTACCCGATCCGAAGGGTGTGTTCGGTTCGACCCTCGGGTTGCAAGACAAGTACGGACTGGACCGAGTGTTCGACGTTCCCCTGTCCGAAAACGCGATGACTGGCGTAGCTCTTGGAAGTGCCATTAGTGGTATGCGCCCTGTGCTGACTCACCAGCGCGTTGACTTTGCCTTGAGTTCCATCGAACAGTTAGTGAACCAAGCGGCTAAATGGCACTACATGTTTGGGGGCCGGATGAAAGCCCCGATGGTCATCCGGATGGTGATTGGTCGCGGTTGGGGACAGGGACCACAGCATTCACAGAGCCTTCAAGCACTCTTCGCCCATGTGCCCGGACTCAAGGTAGTTATGCCAACTACCCCATTTGACGCCAAGGGGATGATGATCTCGGCAATTGAGTCCGACGATCCAGTTGTCTGTCTGGAACACCGTTGGCTCTATGGAATCCGTGACGAGGTTCCGCCAGATCACTATCGGGTTCCTCTGGATCGCGCCCGTGTGATGCGGAGTGGAACTGACGTGACCTTGATCGGGGTCTCGTATATGACTCTTGAGTGCCTAACAGCCGCTGAGATGCTGGCTGGGGTTGGCATCTCAGCTGAGGTGATTGATCTACGGAGCATTCGGCCTCTGGACCTTGAAACCATTCTGGATTCGGTGAACCGGACTGGCCGGCTCTTGACCGTCGACAACGGTCATGTAGCGGGAGGGATCTCAGCGGAGATCGCCGCATCGGTGGTGGAGCGGTCGTTCGATCGTCTTGTCGCTGCCCCTGAACGGATAGGATTTCCCGATCACCCGACGCCCACCACCCATGCTCTGGCCGATGGCTACTATCCGCTTCCTCATGAGATCGCAGAGACCGCAGCCCGCCTGGTCGGTATAGAGCAATCCTTCGACCCGGTCGATCGGGGAGAACGCCGGCTTGACCAGTCAGATCCGGCTTATCAGGGACCATTCTGAGCATCGTCTTCCGGTTCCCGCTTGTGAGTTCCCGGAGGGTCGGTTTGAGGAGCCCGGCGCGATCTAATCTCAAGAAGTCGGATCCAGATAAGCGATGGGTTTGAGGACGATGACGATGTATGCAACTCTTCCCCAGTCTGGGTTGGCAGCGATCCTGACCGAGCAACGCACCCCTCTTGTGGTCGATGAGGTCGGTCTTCCGACGGACCTTGATGTCGGTCAGGTTCTCGCTAAGTTGCACTACAGCGGTATTTGTGGCTCTCAGATCGGCGAGATTGAGGGCGTCAAGGGTCCTGACCGTTTCCTTCCTCATCTGCTTGGACATGAGGGATCCGCAACGGTGCTAGCGATTGGTCCCGGCGTATCCAGTGTGGCCGTTGGAGACCTCGTGGTTCTTCACTGGCGAAAGGGTCTGGGCATAGAGGCGCCGACGCCGACCTATAACTGGTCGGGGAGGTCGGTGAACGCGGGTTGGGTGACCACGTTCAACGAGTTTGCCGTGGTCTCGGAGAACCGATGTACGACGATTCCGCTGGATACGGATCGGCGGCTGGCAGCATTATTCGGTTGTGCGGTGACGACGGGCTTCGGAGTAGCCGAGAATAATGCTCGGATTCGGGCTGGGGAGTCAGTTGTGGTCTACGGCAGTGGCGGCATCGGACTCAACATTGTGCAGGCTGCGGCAATGCATGGGGCTAGACCCATTGTTGGGGTGGACCTGTACCCCGACCGGCTGGACCTCGCCGCCCATCTGGGGGCGACTCATCTGGTTGATGGCCGAGGTGAGGACATCGAGGAGCGGTTGGCCGAGATCGTGGGCGATCGCGGAGCGGACGTCTTTATCGACAACACCGGGTTGCCCTGGGTCGTCGAGATGGGTTGTCGCCTGACCTCCTCCCAGGGCCGGGTCATCATGGTTGGGGTCCCGAATGCCGGCGAACGGGTGAGCCTGACCCCACTTCCGTTGCACTTCGGTAAGGTGTTGATGGGATCCCATGGAGGCGAGGCGGAGCCGACTTCGGACATTCCGAGACTAATGGGACTCCTCCGCTCCGGTTCGTTGGACTTGGACAGTCTGGTCAGCGCCGTACTGCCCCTACAGGAAGTCAACGAAGCGATTTGGTCTATTCGGTCGGGAGCTCTGTCCGGTCGTTGTCTCCTATCGTTCGAGTAGGAGTGATGAACGTGTGTCTGCGGCTACCTCGAACCTGGATGGTACGGCGATGACGCGGACGGTGTTTGTCTCGGGGAACTTCAACGTTCTTCACCCTGGGCACCTTCGACTACTCCGGTTCGCTGGAGAACTCGGAGATCGTCTGATTGTCGGCGTGCAGAGCGATCGGCTCGCAGGTGAGGCAGCTCACATCGCCCAAGACCTTCGACTCGAGGGAGTCGAAAGCATCAGCTTTGTGGACCAGTGTTTCCTATTCGACGAGGAGGTCGTGGGTGTCATAGGTCGACTCCGGCCAGATGTAGTGGTGAAGGGCAAGGAGCACGAAGGCCAGACCAACCCGGAGCTAACGGTGCTATCTGGGTACGGTGGTCAGCTTGTATTCAGTTCGGGGGAGGCAGTGTTTTCCTCGTTGGATCTACTTAGACGAGAGCTGGACGGGGAAGCTCGGCGGGTCAGTACACAGCCGGCGGACTACCTGCGGCGACACGAAATCACAGGACCGGAAATCCTTCCCATCCTCGAGCGGTTTCAGACCCTCGGAGTGTGCGTTATAGGCGACCTGATAGTTGATGAGTACGTGACGTGCGATGCATTGGGCATGTCGCAAGAGGATCCAACAGTCGTCGTCACACCGATCGACACGCACCAGTTCCTCGGGGGTTCTGGTGCGGTCGCTGCCCACGCTAGCGGGGTGGGAGGTGACGCTCACCTTCTAAGCATCTCGGGAAGAGACGAGGTGCGAGCTTTCGCTTGTCGGCAACTTGACGCATCCGGTATAGACGCGACGCTTCTTGTCGATGAGACCAGACCAACCACCAGGAAGCAACGGTTTCGAGTTGGTGGAACGACTCTTCTCCGGGTGAACCATCTACATCAGGGGTCGGTCGACGGAGAACTCCAGAATAGGATCTTTGAGAGGTTTGACGAGATCGTTGAGAGTTGTCGCCTCTTAGTGTTCTCAGACTTTAACTACGGGTGTCTTCCACAGCCTCTCGTGGAACGCCTAATGATCCGGGCTAGAGAGGCTGATCTGCTCGTCGCCGCCGACAGCCAGAGCTCTTCACAGGTCGGAGATGTCGCTAGGTTCAGTGGGGTTGATCTCCTGACGCCTACCGAGCACGAGGCCCGGGTCAGCCTCAAAGATCAGGAGAGCGGGTTGGTGGTACTCGCGGAACGACTCCGGCTCGTGTCAGGCGCCAGAAACATTATCTTGAAGTTGGGAACTGAAGGAGCGTTGCTTCACTTACAGGGAACCGATGGCGAATACCACACGGACCGGATCCCCGCCCTCAACTCATCACCCCGAGATGTTGCTGGCGCCGGGGATTCACTCCTAGTCGTTTCTGCGATGGCGATGGCCGTGGGTGCCACGCCATGGGAGGCCGCGTACCTGGGATCAGTGGCAGCAGCCGTTCAGGTGAGTCGGGTTGGAAACACTGCTCTTCAGACATCCGACCTCGTCCGGGAGATCGAGGTCTAGTTCATGCGGCATGTCCGTCGCTGGGTGCGAAACGTCGTCCGGCGGATCCCCGTCGTAGGTGAGAGCAGAGTCCTTCCGGTCCTGCGAAGTTGGTATGACCGTCTACCGGGTCTCGACCGACGGCGGAAGAAATATGCGCGAAGTGAGGCCCGCCGACTTCTCAAAATACTCGAACTGGGTAGTCGCAGATTCACTGTTGTCTTTGATTGTGAGGTCACAGGTCTGGCATACGGTGACCTCCTCCACGTGCTGGGAGTTGCCAGATTCCTTGAATGCAGAGGTGGAGTGGTTGCATTCGTTTTTGTCGAGACCGAGGGACCGCACTTCTTGGGGGAAATGGATCAGGTGGAGATCGATCGGTTTATTGATGATGCGATGGAGATTGCCAAGACAATTCTATCCTCGGACCGTTCCTCGGTCCAGCGGATCTCTCCTGAAGAGTTAGTGCCCCTATTGGGTGCGGTCGACAGGAGGGGCATCCTCTTCGCTGAGTTTACGACCAATCGGCGTCCCTACTATCGGGACGCCTTTAATGTGTTCAATCAGTTGATGGCGACACTAGATGTTGAGTCTCGGGGTTCTGTGTTGTTCGGTTCGGATGACTTTGAGGCTTATGTGCCGGAAGCGTTACCGCGCAGCACATACATCACTTGGCATTGCCGCTACTCCACAAGATGGGACCAGGGGCGACAGATCTATGACGACGAGTTCGCGACTGCTTATCATGCTCTCCGGAAAGGGTTTCCAGGTCGAGAAATCGTCATTATCTCTGATGTAGTTGGATGTAGACATTACGCTGAGATTGCTACGAAGCTGGATCTTGGCGGACTGTGGTTCTCTAAGGACTTCTCGTCAAGTTTTCTAGGCGATTGCGCTCTGATAATGGGGTCCGAGCACTTCTTCTGCTACCGGGGAGGAGGGATTCTCGAAGTTCCATTCATGTCCTCCATGTCATTTGAAATAATCGCCCCAGTAATGAACGAGACGATGTGGGATAGCCGACGCCTAGGGTGTTGGCAGAGTTCGTCGCAGAGGTGGTTGAACGTTCCGCGGTGGCGATCCAAAGGCGAACTGTCGGAACTCCTCGCTCGTGGTGAGGTCCTCACTGCACCGCCGTTGGGTGGTGTCCGATGAACGTCGACCGATAGTTGATCGACGATAAGAAAGAGGCGGTTCTCGTCGTAGGCGGGGATAGCACGATCGGCGGCGCCATGGTTACTCGTCTCGACAGAATTGGATTGCCTGTTGTCTGGACGACCCGGCGTCGCGACGAACGCTCAGACCGGTCTCTTCACATTGACCTTGACGATGAGTCGTGCGCCTGGAACCTCCCAGACGTGCCACCTGCTTCCGCCGTCCTATGTGCGGCCATCACGTCGGTTGAAGCATGCGAACTGAACCCCGGCAGGACCGGGAAGGTCAACGTAGAAAACACGGTGAAACTGGCGGAGATCCTACGCGCAAGCGGCGTCTTCGTAACCATTCTCTCGACAGACATGGTCTTTGATGGACTACGACCGCTCGTCAGGTCCGATCAGGCAACGACTCCAGTGACGCAATACGGACGCCAGAAGGCCGATGTTGAAAAGGCACTCTGTGGGCACAGTAACGATGTTGCAGTCGTTCGTCTGGGGAAGGTCATCGGCCCGCAAACGTTCCCATTCACGGAGTGGATTGAAGATCTGAGTTCCGGGGTTGCGATTCATCCGTTTAGCGATGTGGTCTTGGCTCCGATCTCTCTTGACTGTGTGGTCGGTCTTCTCGTAGGCATAACCACGAACCGGCGGGGTGGGATCTTTCATGCCACTGGACCGACGGACATCACCTATGCCGATGCTGCCTATTGGATTGCTGACAGAATGGGCGTTGACGATCGGCTTGTTGTTCCCGTTCCACGCAAGTACCTTCCCGGAGACCTACGGCCGATACACAGGGCCTTGGACGTTTCGATGGATCTCGCTGAGATGGGTTTGACTGGAATTGACTCCCTGCAGGAGTTGTTCTGTGTCTGATCCGGTATGAAGATTCAAGGTAACTGGACTGGCCTATGGCGACCTTCTTCACGGTCTGGCCATCGCGAGGTTTCTAGTCCACCGTGGTGGTCGGGTCACGTTCATCCTGGTCGAGACCGAAGGTCCACAGTTCCTCGGCGGCATGGACCAGAGTGAGATTGACCACTTCATCGACGATGCGATGGAGATAGCGGGAGTGGTCCTGAATTCCGATCTCAGCCAGATAGTGAAGCTTCCAGAGGCTGATCTTGATGCCCGACTCCAAGCGATCGATAGGCGCGGGGTCCTCTTCAATGAGTCAGTGCGACTTCGTCGCCCTTACTATCGAGAAGTTTTCAATGTGTTTAATCAACTTGTGGGGACACTTGATGAAGGAGGACGTCGCCAGATCTTGTTCGGGCGCGATGAATTCCTCGAGGAACTCCCACCTACATTTGTGAATCGGGAGCTCGTGACTTGGCATTGTCGGTATTCGACACGGTGAGACGAATTCCGATTGACGACTGACGACGAGTTCTTGGTTGGGCACCAGGCTATTTGTCTACGATTCCCGGGTAGGGAGGTGCTCGTTGTGTCAGATGCGGTGGGTTGCACGCACAATGCGGCCATGGCTCGTTCGTTGGGTCTGAAAGGCCTCTTATTCTCCAAAGACGCATCACCGAGTTGTCTTGGTGTCTGTGCGCTGATCCTCCAGAGCGAGTTTTTTTCTGCTATCGAGGAGGTGGGATTCTCGAAATCCCGTTCATGTCTGTTATGCCATTCGAGATCGTTGCTCCGGTTATGAACGAAACGATGTGGAGCCGTCGCCATCTTGGTTGTTGGGAGGACCTGACCCAGCGTTGGTTGGAAGTTCCACGTGTTCGAGAGGAAGAAGAGCTCGCTGGCCTCATTGCCCAGGGAGATGTCCTCGCTCCACAAGTGGAGGTCAATATCTGATGGAGGTTTGTGAGACGAACATTGCTGGTGTCTATTTAGTGAGACCGGTGGTTCATCGAGATGAGCGCGGGGAGTTCTGGCGTTCGTTTTGCCGAGAGGAGCTTGCTATTCACGATGTGGACTTCAGCGTCATCCAGAGCAATGTTTCGGTTAACCCGCATCTCCACACACTGCGCGGTTTCCACTTCCAGAGTCCGCCGTCTTGCGAGGAAAAGATTCTGACGCTGGTCACGGGTGCCATGTACGCGGTCATCGTCGATCTCCGACCCGCCTCTGCAACGTTTCTTCAATGGGAATCATTTGAGGTCGGAGTCGGAGATCGGACCTCGATTATCGTGCCATCAGGATGTGCTACAGGATTCCTAACCCTCGCTGAGGACACGGCTGTCCATTATCAGATGAGTGATATCTTCCGACCGGAGTGTTACGGAGGATTCCGATTCGACGACCCTCTGGTCGGTGTTGGATGGCCTGCTGGGCCGAAGGTCATTTCTCCTCGAGATCTCGGTTTCGGCCCTCTAAACAAGGACACGTTCGTTGGTTCCGAGGCAGGAAACCGATGAAGGTGCTGCTCATGGACCGAGACGGGACGATCAACCTGAGTCCCGGGTCTGGCAGGTATGTCGAGTCCTGGGAGGCATTTAGGTTCCGTGAGGACACAGTGGCGGCGATGCACGAACTATCGCTCGATGGCTATTCGTTCGTCGTGATCACCAACCAGTCTGGAATCGCTCGGGGGGCAGTGCACGCCGACGAGGTTGAAAGGATTCACCAAAATATGGTGGTTGAACTCGCCGACCGTGGTATCTCCATACTCAAGGTCTACTCGTGTCCTGATCATCCGGATGCCGATTCCGATAGACGAAAGCCTGCGCCGGGGATGTTCCTAGAAGCAGCACGGGAGCATGGGTTTGTACTCGACCGTGTGTTGTACGTCGGTGATGACATCCGAGACTGCTTGGCAGCGGTGGCGGCTGGATGTGGGATGGTGCTTCTCGCTGATGACCCGTCGCTGGACGATCTCCCGCGAAATCCTCTCCACTTCTCAACTCGAGTGTCGCTTGTCGAGGCTCTCGAAGATATTAAAAGGTTCTATTCGCCAAGCGCGGACTCGACCTCGTGAGTGGGTTAGCTGGTCGCGCCTCTATCGCCAAAGGGGTTTCCGTCTGATGGTGAATGCGGCCGGTGAATCTGCCGCTACCGAGCGAATTGAGGACTGGTGCCTTGATGGAATCGGACGTGTAGATCTGTTGAGTGTCGACGGCGATCTGCTCTCGGACCTCACGGTGGTTATCCCGACCTGGTCCCGGCAGGACTTTGTTCTACGCCAACTCCGTTTCTGGTCGACCAGCTCTGCTCGCCTGATCGTTGTGGATGGTTCGGACTCGGCGCTCTCGGACCGGGTCAGATCAGTCGTGTCGGATCACCCGAGACTGACGTACGTGCATGATCGTCGGTCGTTCGCCGACCGACTTCGTATCGCAGGTGAGCAATTATCGACTAAGTATGCAGTCATGCTCGGCGATGACGAGTTTCACCTCCCGTCGGGCTTACGGTCTGCAGTTCGGATACTCGACGAAGATCAGGACCTTGTAGGTTGCATGGGTCAGGTCTTGTCCTTCAGTCCGATGCATGGCTATCGACGGTGCCTATTTTCACGTAGTTATCCAGGAATGGCGGATTTCAGCGTTCTGCAGAAAGACCCGACTGAGCGGCTCCTTGCTGCGATGGATCCATACACCATGGCGACTTGTTATGCGGTCCTTCGGACTCCGGTCTGGCAACGGTCTTGGGGTTCGGTAGGCAGCTATTCCAGTGGAGTGGCGGCCGAGATGCAGCAGGCGTTCACCGTCCATCTTTCAGGCCCCTTCCGATCAAACGATGCGGTGCAGTGGTTACGGTCGGTGGAGAACCCGATTAATCCTGTGTCCGATCTTGAGTCAGAACTCGGCCGAATGCTCTGGTTTCCCGAATGGTGGGAGAACAAGAAATGGCATATCGAGCAACAAGAATTTCTCCACTGCGTGACCGCTGCCGTCGCTGGACACGTAGAACTTACTCGGCCGGAATGCCACGAGGCTATCAACGCTGGTGCTCGGCTGTTTGTGGATAGATATCGTGACGCCTTTGAGCCCGTAGGCCAGATGAGAGAAGAACTTGGACGATCGAAAAGTTCACTTTTGACTCGACTGACTCACACGATCGTTCGGCGTTTACCGGATCGTCTTGCCCTGACTCTTCGGAGAGTCCGAAGCATCATTCAGAGATGGAGAGGCACGCAGGGTGGCAGCTACCTCGGCGTGGTAGAAGAATTGCCCCGTCGACTGGAGGCTGCCGGTCTGGCCTCTACAAGCGAACTCCTGGAAGAGGTTGCTCTGGTGGAGAAGTTGGTGAGGGACTTCCATCTTCTTCGGCTCGGGCAACCGGTTGAGGCCAGAGGATCTTTGAGAGCGGATCAGAAGTAGTTCTCGAGAATTTCGAGAGCCCGCCAGAAGCCCTCTCCGTCGTTCTTGTGGCCCTGCCAGATCTCCGGGATGAACGAGGCATCAGGAGCGAGGACGCTGAGCTCGCTACTGAGCATCCTCCAGTCGATTTCCCCCTCAAGGATCTGAAGGCCTTCACCGTCTACGCCGGAGGCATCTCCTAGATGCAGGTGGGCCGTGTGGGGTCCAATCCTTTGCACGAACTCGGTGAACGACCAGTTGTAGTGGTTGCAGGCCAACTTCGAGTGCGAGGTGTCGAAGCACATCCGGTAGCCATGACGTAGGCAGAACGCAGTGATCTCGGCGGGGTCGATGAACAGGTTCATGAATCGCTGTCCTCCGAAGTACCAGGGGAAGGGTGGCATGGTCTGTGGGATCACTTCGACTCCGGATAGATCGAGGGAGGCAAGAGAAGCCGCGACTTGCTTGTACCGATCTGCCTTCTCGGCCTCGGGTATTGGTGCATTCTGCGAAAATCCACCGACGCTGACCACCACTAGCGGTCGGTTCGACCGGTCGAACCAACTGTCTAAGCGGCAGGTGAGATCAATGACCCGTTGCAAGTGACCGATTGAGATCTTCCGATAGGCATCGTCTGGTGAGCTGAGGTCGAGAAGGTGATCTCCCTCGAATAGATCCGGCGAGTGGACAACCAGGTCCAAGTCGAGCGGAGATTCGAAGAAGTTCGCCTCGTCCACCTCGAGGTCCTTGTAACTCAGGTGGAACTCAAGGAAGTCGAGGTTAGATCTGGTCCGGAGGGCATCGAGGTCGTGGTACCGGACGGGAATTCCGACCGGTCGGTTGAACGGATAGTTGCGTGCTACCACAGTGGTCTGGCTGATGTCGGTGGGATATAGGACGTCGCCGGGTACCAGAGCCCTGCGGGCCGGTTGCCCAACGACGGCGGAGAGCCGGTTCGGCTGGAGTCCACGACCGGGGCTCTGGACGTCGATCATCGGCTCCTCGATGATGTCGCCGGCATCGAGGTGGACGTTGATGACCAAGCTCTTGCCGAGCACTTCCCGGTTCATCATCTCGCCCTGTGTGAGCTCTCGACTTTTGGCTCGCCCCATGGCCTCCTCGACCTCTCGGACTCCTGCGACTAGGTCGGCGAACTCAGCGGGAAGGAGGCTGACACGATGGTCGTTGCCCTCCATTGACTTATCGAGGGTGAAGTGTTTCTCCAGGATGTCTGCGCCGAGGGCGGCCGCCCCGATGCAGGTGCTGATGCCGCGGTCGTGGCTGGAATAGCCGGTGGGGCAGCCTCCGATCTCCCGGAGGGTCTCCATGTAGCGGAGGTTCACGTCCTTGAACGGCGTTGGGTAGGTCGAGTTGCAGTGGAGGAGTGCGAACTGGGCCCCTTTGTCTATGAGTAGTTCGACACTTTCGCGGATCTCTGATTCTGAGGTCATCCCGGTGGAGCAGATCAGAGGCTTGCCCGTAAGGGTCAGGGCCCGGAGAAATGGGTGGTTGGTAAAGTCAGCCGACGCCGTCTTATATCCGTCGACCCCATATTCCTCCAGGCGGTCCATACTTGCCTCGTCCCAAGGGGTGACTAGGGGAATCACCTGACGGTCGCGGCAGTGGTCCAGCGCCCGGTACATCTCCTCGACGGTCAACTGGAAGCGGGTGAGGAGGTCAAGCGTGTATTGGGAGCCGAGGTCCTCCCGATAGTCGGATGCGTCTCCGGCGTTCGAGTAGAGAGAGGTCAGGTCCCGGAGTTGGAACTTGACGCAGTCAGCACCGGCGTCGGCTGCCGCATCGACCATCTTGAGGGCCCGGTCAAGGCTGCCGTTGTGGTTGATGCCGATTTCGGCGATGAGCAGACAGGGCGAGCCTGCACCGATCTGGCGGCCTGAGATTGAGTAGGGGGCGGACCTTGGTCTGGCGATGGCCACGCACCGGCCGTCGGTGTCAGTCAATGGGATGAGGCGAACCACCTGATCGAATCGTGTTTCGATCTTTGCGGTGTCGTCGGTAAATCCAGCCGAGACAGCGTCCCGGTTGATAATGCCCCCTACTGCCTGGTCCAGGTCGGGGCTGGCCTGAGTCATCAGCCAGCGTCGGATGTCACCGTCGCTCAGGACGCCGAGGAACAGCCCGGTGGTGTCGACGCATACAACTATTCCCTCGTCGTTTTGGTCAATTCGCTGGAGTGCCTCGCGGATCGATGCCTCATCGAGGACTAGGTAGCGCGACATTTCGCGATCGAGGTTCATCGGGGTCCTTCTTCGTGCATGACTCGGCCCTTCCGGGCCCGGTCGAGCCCTAGGCCGGCATGGCGATCCTCTCGGGCTCTCGGGGTCGCCGCCAGGGACAGGGTACCGAGGGAGGTAGGCCCGCTGGGGTAGTGCATGCTATCGCTGGGTCTCATCTGAAGAGCTCATCGAAGAGCCCCGGGTTGAGCTCAAGGTGGTACTCGAGGAGGTCGAAGTCGGTCGCAACGTCTACCTCGAGAGCAAGACCGGTGACAAAAGGAACCACCCGATCACCGTGTAGTAAGCCACTCCCCCGGATGAAGTTCGTCGACAGGACATCGACGTAGCCGTTGGCAAGATAGGTGACCGGAAAGTCCTGGCGGGGGTCGTTGGCGCGATCCAGTGCAGTGGTCCCGGCTCCGATCTGGCGGAGGATTCCCCCATCGATCTCCATTGACTTGTAAGCGGTAGTTGACATCTCGTGGACCGATCGGACGGCAGTGGGATGTAGCCCGGTCGATGTGCTACCGGTTGCCATCATCTCGACGGCGGCATCCAGGTGAGTGGGGGTGCGAAAGGGTGTAGTCGGTCGAAGGTGCACGATGAGGTCTGGTTCCTCCCCGCGATCGTCGAGCCAGTCCAAGGCGTGCAGGATGAACTCAAGGTCGCGGGAGCAATCAGCGGCAAGTTCGGAGGGCCGAAGGAATGGAACCTCAGCACCGTGCTTGATGGCGATCCTGCCGTAGGCATCCGAATCGGTAGACACAATCACCCTGTCGATTGTCTGGCTTCGTGTAGCAGCGGCGATGGACCAGGCGATCAGGGGTTGGCCGCCGAGGGGTCGAACGTTCTTGTCGGGTACGCCCTTGGATCCGGATCGTGCGGGGATGAGTGCAAGAACGCTGCTCATCGGTAGCCAGCCATCAGTTCGTAGTCGACGATGTTCTCCTTGTGGTCGGCGAGCAGGCAGGCGACCAGGTCGTCCTCCTCAAGGAAGGCGGCGGTTTGCCGGTAGATGCCCGGCTTGAATCGATCGTCCAGATCGTCTTCGAGGGTAACGGTCGAAATATTAAGAGTCCCGAGGGGCATGAACCGGAGTTCCTCCAGGGGTTGCAGGATCAGGCGCCTCTTCCGGGTCAGGATCTCCAGGCCCCACCGTCCCGGACCATCCCAATCCCCGTGGTAGCTGAACGTCGCGCCATCTTCGGTCACCCCGGCTCCAGCGAAACGAGCCGCATCCCGGTGCCAGGGGAGAGACCCGTCGGTCCAGGTCTGCCAGTCAGTAGGCCGCCCGCCTAGGTGGAAGGCGAGGTCGACCACATGGGAAGACTGGGCGAGAAACCATTTCCGGCGTATGGCCTCGGTCACCTGGACCGGCTCGGAAGCGTGGGGCCATTCCGTCACTTCGAAGGTAAAGCTCGTGACGCCACCGTCCTCGTTGATCATCCGACGAGCGGCCCGGACCGAAGCGTACTGACGGCGGTTGTAGGCGATGACAACCGATGCCCCTTGGGCTGCCCTGTTCACGGTTCCGAGCTCTTCGGAGTCCAGGCCGCCGGGCTTTTCCAGAAGTATCCGAGACACACCGGCGTGCAGGAGGGCACACGCCGTCTCGGCCAACTGGTCAACGGCGACAGCGACGATCGCGGCCTCGGGAGCGGAACCTTTCTCTAGGGCTTGTCCAATACCACCGGTACGCACTGGGTGGCCGCATCTAGATTCAAAAGTTGCTGCGGAGCCCCGTCCGCGACCGATCACCTCAAACTGGCGCCCGAGGTCATCGAGGACCGACGCGTACGCCGACGCCATTGGGCCTGACCCGACGAGCCACAGGTCGCTTCCAGTCACGTGATCGGCACCACGGCGGATTCGACGCCCTCCAGATTTGGCCGCACCTCAAGCAGGCCGGTAAGGAGGAGTTGGTGATGGTGGCTGGATGTAGCGAGGTCAGGTAGGTCACAGGTTCCGGTCTCGAGGATCGAGTCGACGATTGGCCCAGTTCGTTCACTCTGGTACTCGATCCGACCGTCGATACGTTCACCAGACTTGGTTACGGCCGATCCGGCGGTCTCGGAGAATGGCTCGTGCACGTTCCACTGGTTGCACTGGGCTTGGATGACCATTTGTTTAATGCTGTCGGTGCCGGCTCGACTGCCGGGCACCGGTGGCGCCGTCGATCGGAGGAGAAGAGTTGTGCCGGAGGAGAACTCGATTCGGAGGAGTCCCGACAGCTCATGGTGGCCGGCACGCTTGGCGTTCGGCCAACAGTGATCGAGTCCAGCACCATCGACAACGATCGAATTCTCCCCCGTCCACCATGCGAACAGGTCCATGAAGTGGATGGCATTGCAACCCATGCCCCAGGAGGCACCCTTGACCTCGACGATCAAGGGGCCGGGGCCTACCCGGCCCCGAATCTCCTGAAACCATGGTGTGGTTCGGGCCCATGTGTTGACCCAGACGCGTGCTGGATCACCGATTGCGGCCGCGATCCGATCGAGGCCATCGTGACTCTGGGCAAGGACCTTCTCGAGCAGCCATGACCCCACTTCCGAACGCCCGCCGAGTTGCTCCACCACATCAGGACGGACGGCAGCGGTAGTGGACACGATTGCCAGATCGAGTCGATCCGGTAGCGATTCCATATCCGTCTGAAAGTGGGTGGCGTGCAGAGATTGTGGGCCTCCCGCCTCTGACCACCGCTGCCGGGCCACCCTGAGGGCACCTCCGTCGGGGTCAACGACATGGATCTCTAGCGGCCGGCGGCAGTGGATGAGCCCCTGAAGGTGCCTGGATCCGAGTTGACCACCACCGATGACCGCGACTGGATGGATCGGTTCGGTCACCACACCGAGAACCCGCCATCGACGACCAGGTCGTGACCGGTGACGTATCGGGAGAGGTCGGAGGCGAGAAAGAGCACGGGGCCGACGAGGTCGTCCTCGGTCGCCATTCTCCCGAGTGGTGTGCGATCGACGTATCGATCTACGAACGTCTGATCCTGGTCCCGGAATACGCCTCCGGGTGACACTGAGTTCACCCGGACGTCGGGAGCAAGGGTGGTCGACAGCCAGCGAGCGAGTTGTCCCACTGCCCCCTTGCTGGCCGCATACCCGGCGATGTTGTTGATTCCCGTGCCCTCGTACATAGCTGGCTGTGGGGCGCAGAAACTATAGATGGAGCTGAGGAGTACGACCGATCCGCCGCTGCGGTTGGCCAGATGGGGCGCTGCGTGCTGCACCAGACCGAAGACTGAGGTGGCGCCCACCTGGAGGACTTCCGGCCAGAGTCCCTCGTCCTGTTCGGCAAACGGAGCGTTCCAGCCGGGAGTGGCGTCGGTACCCATCCATGAAGCAGCGGTGACTACGACGTCCAACCGTCCGAATCGTTCGACGGTCTCATCGACAAGGGCGGCTGAGGACCCGGTGTCTGTCAGGTCGACGGTGGTGTGCATAAACCGGGCGGTGTCGCGACTGACGAGGTGCTCTAGATCGGTCAGGTCTGCGGTTGTGACTGAACAGCCGACGGCTAGGAAGGCGTCGGCGAGGGCTGACCCGATATGGCCCGCACCACCGGTGATGAGAACCACTCTGCCCTCAAGGGAACTGAAGTCTGGAACTGGCACCATCACGTCAACCTCCTGGAGCCGACACAGGTCGGTAGCCAAAAGATAGCGCCGGGGCCGGCCATGTCTGTGGCTAGGTAGATCTGAGGTCCTCGACCAGATGCAGTACGGCCATTGCCTCGTCGACGGAACATGGCCCCGGCGCTCCGGAGATCACGGCCTCATGCATGGCGGCGAATACTTCGTCCCGCTCAACCTGCTGGTGGTGGATCGGCTCATCGTCCTGTCGGAGGACGCCGGTGATGAGGTCCAAGTGAAAGAAGTGTTGGTCGGTCGACACCGTCATCGTGCGGTTCTGGACCCTGTCCAGGCAGTTGAGTTCGAGCCCGACGAGGCCTCCGGCTGGCAGTGCCAGCAGGCCCACAGCGAGGTCTTCCCGATCCATGGCGAGGAGGCCGCTCGAGGAGGTGCGACCGTGGATCACCTCAGCAGGCCCCAGAAGCCACTGAATGAGGTCGAGTTCGTGGCTGAGTTCGAGCAGGACGCCACCCCCGGGCCCGGCGGTCACGGTGTCTCGGTAGTCGCGATGCGGTCGCCAGTCGGGGAGGTACTGGCCGTAGCGGATCTGCGCGCTCAGTACCCGGGCTCCGTCCAGGGCCGACTGGAGACGTCGGACCGCTGGATGGAATCTGAGTTGGTAGCCGACAGCCGTCCTTGCAAATGGGAGGTCTGGGATTGGGCCTGGGAGGTCGAGAATCGGTTTCTCGAGGAGCACTAGCCCCCGGTATCCGCCATCAGCCAGGGACTCCAGAGATTCCCGGTGTCGCTCGGTCTCGGTAGCGATTACGACGTAGTCAGGGGCGTTGGCGGTCAGCGCCTCGAGGACTGTCCGGTGGTCTCCGGCATCGGGCCTTCGACTGACAGTGGCCACCGAGGAACCAATGCTCTGGAGGACGCGTCTATGCCGAACTCCGATCGAACCTGCACCGACGACCAGCGAGTGGTGGCCCGGCGGGACCTCTGATGCCATGGGGGCCTCCGGATGCTGGGAGCGGGATACAGGTTTACATACCCCCCCCAATCTGGGGCCGGGGGGGGTGATGGGCGATCCAAGTGGATCAGCCATCGAATGTAGTCTTCAGGCTGATGGAACGGCTTCTCGTGTCGACTGCGATCGAGGAGTCCTGGATCGATGCGGAACCGATGTTGTTTCTCGGTGAATGGTGTCGCCATCCGTCGCGTAGGTGCCGCTGGGAGGATCTCGACATAGAGGTCGTCCCGTATCACTGGAGCAATCGTGCCAAGGTCAAAGGGGATCGAAGGTATCTGGACGACCTCTACGAGGCTTTGCTCGGCGAGTTGGCCGATGAGTTGAATGAACGCCATGGAGTCGACCACGGGATCCGCTACTGGAGGATCCTTGTCGGGCCGTGGTTGGGGTTCGTCGTCCAAGAGCTCTTCGACCGGTGGGAGACGATCTCGGCTGCTCTCTCTGGTTTCCATGTCTCGGGGACGATCGTCCTAGAGGGACTGCCAGATGCCAGGACCGCGTATGACATGGCCGATCATCTGGCGTTGACCAACAGTTGGGAATGGAATCACCATCTTTCGTCGATGATTCTCCAGGGGTTTACCAACGTCGACTGTCTACCGAAGGTTGTGGCGGACCAGCCAGGTTTCCGCCTTCCTTGGGATCTGGTGGAGCCCACGGTTCCCATGTCGCTCGCCCACCGGCTCGTCGCTGCCGGATCAGGTTTGCTCAGTAGGTGCACGAGGTCAACCGACGCTCTGGTCATCAACTCGGGTCTTCGGTCCCTGCGCGACGAACTGACGCTCCAACGACGTTTGGGGCAGGTGCCGTGCCTTCGCAGGGTCGAACAGCCTGTGCACGTAGCTGTCGAGTCCGACCATAGGGACTGGTCGCTAGGCGAGGCTGCCCCGGGTTCCTTCGATTCTTGCGTTCGCAAGATGGTTCCATGGTTGCTGCCGTCGGCGTATCTCGAGGGCTACAGATCGCTCGGTGCCCAGATCGGTCAATTGCGGTGGCCACAGCGGCCGTCAGTGGTGTTCACGAGCGCCTCCCATTTTTACGATGATGTCTTCAAGGCTTGGTGCGCTGAGAAGGTGGAGGCAGGTGCGCCACTGGTGATTGGTCAGCATGGAGGGCATGTCGGAATCGGTTGGTCGTTCGTCCACGATCACCAGATTGAGGTCGCCGACCGGTTCCTAAGTTGGGGGTGGGAGGCCACGACTGACCCGAAGGTTGTGCCGGTTGGAATGTTGAAGGACCCGGTGCTTCCCGACCGTTATCTTGATGGCGGCGGACGGGCTGTGCTCATCCTGGGCAACGAAACGGCACAGTTGACGTCGTTGGCGAGTTCCGCGCTTTCAAGTCAGTTCAATGATTATCTGGAAGAGCAGCACACTTTTGTCGAGGAGTTGGCTGAGGAGGTGCGTGGTGCGCTCACGGTCCGGCTCTCGAGGCACGACATCGACTGGGAAGTGGGGGAGCGATGGCGGTCACGTCACCCCGAGGTCGCCCTGGACGACGGCCATCGCTCCGTCCTCGACCTTCTCTCAGAGACCAGATTGTTCATCACCACCAACAACGGCACTACTTTCCTTGAGTCGATATATCTCGATGTGCCAACGGTGATGTTCTGGGACACGGAGAAATGGGGTCTCACCAATTTGGCTATCCCTTTTTTCGCTGAGCTCAGGGATGTGGGGGTCTTCTTCGATGACCCGATTGATGCAGCGAGGCACGTGTCGGAGATCTGGGACGACGTGGGTTCCTGGTGGGAGAACCCCGCTGTCCGTGAGGCGGTCGCCTCGTTCTCTCTCCAGTTTTGTCGGCGAAGTCCTGATGTTGTGGACGGCGTTCGGAGCGAGCTCGCCTCTGCCAGTGGGGGGCGGTGATGGTTGACGAAATCGAGAAGGTTCCGTTCCGGAGGCTCGTGCGAGGCCTCTGGATGCATTTGGAACGGCGTCGACGATGGCAGGTGGTGGCTGTTACCGCTCTGATGGTCGCCAGCGCATTCGCTGAGGTCATGACGTTGGGGACGGTCGTCCCCTTCATCGCCGTGTTGGTGGAACCCGAACGTGCCATGGCATTTGGCCCGATAGCCCGAGCCGCTGGTTGGGTCGGAATCACCTCGGCGTCTCAGTTGGTTGTTCCACTGGCCGGTGCCTTCGTCGTGGCGGCCCTGGCGGCTGTGGTCCTCCGGCTTACAGTTCTCTGGGCGACTACGCGTTTGGCTACGGCGGCTGGTGCGGAGTTGGCGTCTAAGGCGTTTGAACGAACCCTCTACCAGCCGTACGAGGTGCATGTACAGCGCCATTCCAGCGAGGTGACCAGCGGGGTCGTTCAGAAGGTCGAGGCAGTCGTCTCGGGCATGCTCTCTCCTCTCCAGACTGCGGTCGGTTCGGCGCTCACGCTGGTCAGTGTCGCTGTGGCTCTCGTGGCGATTGATCGTCAGATAGCGGTCTCCTCTGTCGTGATTGTTGGGGGGGCATACCTCGTGATCACCAGAAGTTTGAAGGGGAGGTTGTCGAGGAACGGTCGCCATATCGCGGTAGAGCAGGTCGGGGTGCTGAAGATCCTGAACGAGTCCATCGGAGGAATCCGGGAGTTGCTGCTCGACGGGACCCAGCGGGTGTTCGTGGAGCAGTTCAAGACGTCGGATGGGCGTCTCCGACGGGCACAGGCTTCAAATACCGTCATCCAACAGGCGCCGAGGCTCTTGATGGAGGGCATCGCGATGGTCCTGATTGTGGTGCTGGTTCTGGTTCTTCACGGTCGACAGGGTGGTGTGATTGCACATCTCCCGGAGTTGACGGCGTTCGCTGTCGCTGGTCAACGCATGCTGCCGATCAGCCAGCAGTGCTACACGACGGTGGCCACCCTGCTGGCATTCCAACCGGTCTTGTCGGAGGCACTGGCCATTCTCGACCAGACTGAGAGTCCTGCGGAGCGACATGAGAGGGGCGAACCGGTTCCCTTCACCACAGCCCTAACGTGTTCCGGGCTGTCATTTCGCTACTCGGCAGAGAAACCATTGGTCCTCGATGGCATCGACCTGGAGGTTCCGAGTGGATCGACCGTCGGACTGGTAGGTGAGACGGGCAGTGGAAAGTCCACTCTCCTCGACTTGATGATGGGCCTACTACAGCCATCTAGTGGAACTCTGACAGTCGATGGCGTTCCGCTGGGTGATGAGACCATCGGGGATTGGCGGCAGTCGGTTGCCCACGTCCCTCAGGACGTGTTCCTCATGGATGCATCAATAGCGGAGAACATCGCTTTCGGGGTTCCGACGGATCTGATCGATCACCAGCGGGTGAGAGCATCGGCGAAGCGAGCCCAGATTGATGACTTTGTCATGACCGAACCGGAGGGGTATCTCACACTCGTGGGTGAACGTGGGGTGCGTCTCTCCGGTGGCCAGCGGCAGCGAATAGGCATCGCCCGTGCCTTATACAAGGGGGCAGCAGTCCTGATCTTCGACGAGGCGACAAGTGCGTTGGACTCGGTCACCGAGGGCTTGGTGCTGAAGGGAATCGCCGGCTCTGGAGAAGGTGTCACTGTGGTGATGGTCGCCCATCGTCTGTCTACGTTGCGCAATTGCGATCAGATTATTGAGTTGCGAGACGGACGGATCGTCGCCTCGGGTCGATTCGAGGATCTGCTGGAGTCGAGCGGTTCGTTCCGGGAGATGGCTCGTTCCTCGACAGAGACCGAGTGAGAAATGGGAGTTGAATCCAGAACATGAGATGGGAGTGGCGGTCGACATGATGCTGGACGGGGTGAAGGTAGTGGTGGTCGGTGGTGCTGGACTGATTGGCTCTCACACGGTTGACCTTCTTTTGGGGGAGGATGTCGCGGAGGTTGTCGTTTTTGACAACCTGGCCCGCGGCACGGTCGAGAACTTGGCCGGGGCACTCGATGACTCGCGGTGTCGACTCGTTGATGGTGATCTCACTGACCAGGATGCACTCCGAGAGGTGTTCTGTGGGGCCGCTGGGGTCTTCCACTTTGCTGCTCTCTGGCTACTGCACTGTCAAGAACGTCCTCGTGACGGCTATGACACGAATGTGACCGGAACGTTCAACCTCCTAGAGGCATGTGTTAGTGCTGGAGTCGGTCGGTTGGTCTTTTCGTCGTCGGCCTCTGTGTATGGCGATGCAGTCGAAGAGCCGATGAGCGAGTCGCACCCGTTAAACAACACCACCGTCTACGGGGCCACGAAGATCGCGGGCGAAGCTATGGCGACAGCGTTCTGTCATCGGGACGGATTGGAATATGTGGGTCTTCGATATTTCAACGTCTATGGACCTCGACAGGACTACAAGGGTGCCTATGTGGCCGTCATCATGAAGATGTTGGATCGTCTGGATCGTGGCGAGTCGCCTATCGTCTATGGCGACGGAACGCAGTCCTACGACTTCGTCAGTGTCCGGGACTGTGCCCGAGCCAATATTGCGGCCATGAAGGCAGGTGTCGTCGACCGGGTCTACAACGTGTGCACCGGCCGCCGGACGTCGATTGCCGAGGTGGCGACTCGTTTGAT
>Ga0315322_10000167_pt1 | contig 44174 bp, 44 predicted proteins | sample M110021515metaG_FD_203461 | JGI IMG/M metagenome (GOLD analysis project Ga0315322, IMG submission 203461) | Ammonia-oxidizing marine archaeal communities from Monterey Bay, California, United States - M1 100m 21515 | ecosystem: Environmental > Aquatic > Marine > Intertidal zone | place: USA... | reverse complement strand
GGCTGAGCGTCGAAGTAGCGGCGGTATCTTGATTCCCTCAACTGCTCAGCAGCAGAAGCGATTAATATGGGGCGAGGTAGTTGGGGCTGGCCCGAATGTGAGAAGTGTAGAAGAAGGTGACCGAGTGCTATTTAGTCCGGAAGACCGTCACGAGGTCGAAGTGCAGGGTGAAGATTTTTTAATACTTCGTGAACGAGATATCCACGCAATAGCAGCGCCAAGAGTTGAGCCGGGTAGCACAGGGCTATACCTATAGTTATGTCTGAGGACGGAGAGCACCGATACCTCACGCAGGGTGGAATCGAAGTAACTGTCAGCAGGAGTCCTATAGAAGCAGATGCAGCTATAGAAGAACTCATTGACCGCCTTGACTCCGAGAAGGGTTTATTGCTCTCGTCTAGCTATGAATACCCAGGCCGATACACGAGATGGGATATGGGCTTTGTTAACCCGCCGCTGAGTATTACTAGCAGCAATGACTTCGTAGAAGTAAGAGCTCTTAATGCTCGAGGGAAAATTTTTTTAGATGTTATTTATAACGCAGTAACAAAAGTAGTTGGAGCCATTCAGGTCACTCAATCGGAAGACACTGTGTCGTGTCGTATCGAGCAAGTTAGCCACCGGTTCGAAGAGGAAGAAAGAAGTCGTCAACCGTCGACGTTTTCTGTAGTGCGTTCTATCGTTGAGCTTTTTGCTGGCGTTGATCCGCACCTTGGGCTTTATGGGGCTTTTGGTTATGACCTAGCTTTTCAGTTTGAGCCCATGGAGATGAGCCTCGAGCGGCCTGCGGATCAGCGCGATCTATTGCTGTACATTCCAGATGAGTTGATTGTGGTGGACCATCAGGGCGCAGTAGCTGAGCGAGTTTCCTATGAATTCGCGATTGGTGGTCGAGAGACGATCCTCTTCGAGAGGGCTGGAGAACTAGCTCCCTACCTAGCCGACAAGTCTTTCGTGTCTTATCGCGACCATGCGCCAGGTAGTTACGCAAATGCTGTCGAATTAGCCCGGGATTATTTTGCGAGGGGAGACCTTTTCGAAGTTGTCTCTAGCCAAACTTTTAGCGAGCCTTCGCCTGAACCCCCTTCGGAATTATTCAGGCGTTTGAAAGAGCAAAATCCATCGCCGTACGGGTTTTTGATCAACCTCGGCAAAAACGAGTGGCTAGTGGGTGCTTCGCCCGAAATGTACGTTCGCGTCGAAGGCGACCGAGTTGAGACATGCCCAATATCGGGGACCATTGCTAGAGGTCAAGATCCATTAGATGATGCATCACAAATATTGGCATTGCTTAACTCTTCGAAAGATGAGTCGGAGCTGACTATGTGCACCGATGTTGACCGAAATGATAAGAGCAGAATATGTGTCCCTGGATCGGTGAAAGTTATCGGACGTCGACAAATTGAGATGTACTCGAGGCTTATTCATACTGTGGATCATGTGGAAGGCCGTCTTCGTCCAGAATTTGATGCATTAGATGCGTTTCTTACTCACACTTGGGCGGTAACGGTTACGGGAGCGCCGAAAGCTGCTGCAATGAAGTTCTTAGAACAAAATGAAAAATCTCCACGTTCTTGGTACGGGGGTGCTATTGGGAAAGTCGGTTTTGACGGGGGATTAAATACTGGGCTCACGTTGAGGACCATACGAATTAAGGATGGTAAAGCTGAAGTTAGGGTTGGTGCTACCCTTTTGTGGGATTCCGACCCTCTTGCAGAGGAAGCTGAGACTGAACTTAAAGCTGCAGCATTTTTAGATGCGTTGCGCGTTCCGCGTAACGCATCTGAAGCTCCTCGCGGAGACCAGGTTGGCCAAAATTGTCGTGTGCTAGTGGTCGACCACCGAGATTCTTTTGTGCATACGTTAACGAATTATTTGAAACAGACGGGAGCATCGGTTACAACCTTGCGGTCAGGCGTTCATCTAGAAGAGATTGACCGGAGTAAAACTGATTTGCTGGTTTTGTCTCCCGGCCCGGGACGACCAGAAGACTTTCGCATTTCAGAAACTATTGAACTTGCTGTAGCCGAAGGAATTCCAATATTTGGTGTGTGCCTAGGGCTGCAAGCAATTGTTGAATATTATGGCGGTGTATTAGACCAATTAGTCAGTCCGATGCATGGAAAGCCGTCGCTTATCGAAACTTTCGACAGTCGAATTTTCACTGGGTTACCAGAGTCATTTCGTGCTGGAAGGTATCATTCACTTTTTGCGAAGCTTGACAAAATTCCTGATGAGCTGAAAGTTGTTGCCGTCAGTGCAGATGATGGAGTGGCTATGGCAGTTGAGCACAAAGAGTTGCCGATAGCAGCGGTTCAGTTTCACCCAGAATCAATAATGTCTCTAGATGACAACGTTGGTATCGAACTTGTGCACGGCGTCGTTAGGAACCTTACAAAGAGGAATAGTTAACATGAATGAAGTGTTTTCAGTACTTCTCAAAAGAGATGTTTTGAAAGTTGAAGGCCCTGAAGCCGCAACTTTTTTACAAGGGCAGGTGTCGCAGGAGGTTGAAACTCTTCAGCCTGGCCAATCAGCTTTTTCGTTTCTCCTCGAGCCGCGCGGGCAGATTGAAGGCTTCTTTCGAGTATCTCGTGCTGATACCAATCTCTTCTACTTGGACACGGAGCCTATGTTTGGTGCTGCTTTGAGGGCCTCCCTGGAACGATTTAAACTTCGAACTAAAGCGGAGTTCACAGACCTTGAGTGGGAGATGCTTGCTGTTCGCGGTGTCGACGAAATTTCAGAAACATTTGTGGCTGATTTAGTAGCGCCAGCGTTTTGGCCGGGTATGGCTGGGTTCGATTTGTTAGGGTCCAGCGTTTCGTCACCTATTAGAGGCGAGACTCCAGGTTTTTATGAGAGAGCAAGGTTGACTTACGGACTTCCTATACTTGGAAAGGAGATAATGTCTGGCGGCATTCCTAACGAATCAGGTGTTCTAGCTATGGCGGTCTCATTTAACAAAGGGTGTTATCGCGGACAAGAACTTGTCGAACGCATTTCAGCGCGTAAAGGAGCAAGACAGCAGGTGCAGCGGTTCAAGTCGACTGAAGAACTCCACGCTGAAGACGAGCTTTATGGCGAAAATGGTGAAATATTAGGCAAGATTTACACAGCAACTATCGAAGGTGATTTTTCTGTAGCAATGGGAGTAGCGAAGGCTGGGTTTGTCAATATGTGCACTTCTGACGGCTCTCTTGTGTCTAGCTCACCGATTCTTGATGAAATCGTTGAGAGGTAATATTCATTAGAAAACAATTGATGGGAAATACCACCGTCAATATTCTTGTTCAAAGTCGTATGCTTTCAAAAACGTCAAAAAGGGGATTAACCGATGCCGAAACCAGCTCTACTAGCAAAACTGACTGCTAACGAAGGTGAGCGTGATTCGCTTTTGGCGGTGATAGCTGATCTTGGTATTAAAAATGTGTCAGGGGAACCAGGAACAGAAATTTATGCTGCTCATAAAGATCAGGGCGATGAAAATGTGGTCTGGTTCTATGAGATGTATTCAGATTCTGATGCGTTGAAAGCCCACGGCACGTCAGACGGGATGAAGGAGTTCGGAAAGGCAACCGGACAATATATGGCGGGTCGAGCTGAGCTCATCTTCTTGGAGCCGGTATGTGCGAAAGGCCTAGATCTCTAAGCGCGTTTGGCTGGCATGGATATAGATGATTTAAGGACACCAGTTTGGAAACGTATCTAGATCGAATTCTCGATAGGCATAGGGCAGAGGCTGAGAAAGATAATCGAATTTTTGGAGAGCTATTCGAAACCGCTGTGCGCTGCCCATCACCTCGAGGTTTTCTTAAGTCCCTTCAGACCGATGGCTTGAGCGTTATTGCTGAGGTTAAACGAAAGTCGCCATCAAAAGGTGCCCTTGCTGTTGATCTGAACCCTTCGGAGTTAGCAAAAAAGTATGAGATTGGGGGAGCAACATGCGTGTCGGTCTTGACAGATACAGAAAGTTTTGGAGGCTCGCCAGAAGATCTCCAGGTAGTGACAGAATCGGTATCCCTGCCGGTATTGCGTAAAGATTTTACGGTTCATGAATTCGACGTATTAGATGCCAGAATTATGGGAGCAGATGCTGTTTTGCTTATAGCTGCTGCTCTTAATGATGAAGAGCTGAAACGTTTCCATGATCTCGCTAACGAGCTTAAGCTGGATGTTTTAGTTGAGGTACATGACGAGATTGAACTGGAGAGAGCTATCTCGATAGGCTCTAAGCTAGTTGGTGTCAATCAGCGAGATTTGTATACCTTTGAAGTTGATCATGAGCGTGCTCTGAGAATGGGAGACTTGATCGGTGGGTCAGTTACTTCGGTGGCAGAGTCAGGTGTACGCGATGTTGCTGATGCGGCGACGCTTGCGCAAGCCGGTTTTGACGCTGTTCTAGTAGGAGAAATCTTGGTTACTAGTGGGGCTCCGGACTTACTTGTAAGGGCCATGACCGAAGTTGATTTATGTTTATAAAAATTTGCGGAATTACAACAGAAGAAGATGCGCTGTTGTCAATTGGAATGGGTGCTGACGCTCTGGGTTTTAATTTTGTTCCTGGCTCAGTTCGTCAAATTCGACCATCTGTAGCGCGCGATATTGTGAAACGTCTACCGGGCGGGATTATGACCGTTGGCGTCTTTCGAAATGAGCTTCGAGACAGAGTTGTCGAAATAACCCATGAGGCTGGGCTTCAATCGGCGCAGCTGCACGGTCATGAGAGTGTAGATGACAGTGCCTGGATAGCGGAGCGTGTTCCAACGATGATTAAAGCATTTGTCGCGGGTGACCCGAGTATGGACCGACTAATTGAATATGGGGCAGCAGCGGTGTTGGTAGATGCTCCAGAGCCAGGCTCGGGCAAGGTATTTGACTGGACGTTGCTCGATGGTAGAGATCGTGGCAGACCATTGATTCTAGCTGGCGGGCTTAATCCTCTAAACGTCGGGAGGGCTATTGAATCAGTCCAGCCTTGGGGCGTTGACGTGGCGAGTGGCGTCGAGGTAATTGCTGGTCGCAAGGATCCTGTTCTAGTTCGGGAGTTCATAACCAATGCTCGACAGGCTGCTACCGATATTGAGCCGGACGAGAGTGAGCTTGAAACCGACTCAATGCCATATGACTGGCGCAATGAGTAATAAATATTAAAAAGTTCGTTATTTAACTAGTAATTGAGACCCTGAACGGGGCACATTGTAAAGATGGTAATGATTGAGCCGACCTCTGACGGACGCTTTGGTACATTTGGTGGACGTTTCGTTCCCGAAACCCTCATTCCTGCATGCGAAGAGTTAGAGGTCGCTTTTCGTGAAGCGTGGGAAGATCCTACTTTCGTTGATGATTTCCATCGAGTATTGCGAGACTATGGGGGCAGACCTTCACCGTTAACTGAATGCTTTCGGTTGTCGAAGCAACTGGGTTGTCGAGTTCTTCTAAAGCGCGAAGATCTGAACCATACTGGTTCTCATAAAATAAATAACGTTATAGGGCAGGCCTTACTGGCTCAGCGAATGGGCAAAACAAGGCTAGTAGCTGAGACTGGTGCGGGTCAGCATGGCGTGGCGACAGCTACGGCGGCAGCACTATTAGATATGGACTGCAAAGTTTATATGGGGGCTGTTGATGTAAAGCGGCAATCTTTGAATGTTTTTCGGATGCAGCTTTTAGGAGCGGAGGTTGAAGCGGTCAAATCTGGTAGCCAGACGCTCAAAGATGCTGTTAACGAGGCTTTACGTGACTGGGTGGCGACGTTAGAAGGCACCCATTATTGTTTAGGTACGGTAATGGGCCCGCATCCATATCCATGGATGGTTAGAACTTTTCACCACGTAATTGGAGACGAAGCAAATGAGCAATGTTTAGCTCTCACCGGCGCTGATCCAGATGTAGTAGTTGCATGCATCGGCGGTGGAAGTAATGCCGCCGGTATTTTCTCTGGTTTTGCTTCGAGTGAATCTAGGTTGGTGGGTGTTGAGCCTGCTGGTGGCGCTGCGGTAGGCAGAGGAATTCCTGGGGTAGTGCATGGAATGAACTCTTATCTTATGCAAGATGAGGTAGGTCAAGTTCAAGAAGCTAAGTCTATTTCTGCTGGTTTGGATTACCCTGGAGTGGGGCCTGAGCACGCTTTCCTAGCTTCTATCGGCCGAGCTGAGTATCCCTCGGTTAATGATCAAGAGGTTATCGAAGCTTTCCAGCTTCTTTCTCGCACCGAAGGCATAATCCCGGCATTAGAGACAGCGCATGCAATCGCCTGGGTTGTTAGGGAAGCGAAAAACCTACGAGGACAAACAGTCCTAATTAATCTTTCGGGTCGCGGAGATAAAGATGTTGAGCAGATGATGGAAATTTTGAACCTTGACCGAGTAGTATGACTGGTTCATTTGAAGCGGCTCTTCGCACGAAACGCGCATCAGGTAAGAAGCTGTTAGTTGTTTATGTAACTGGCGGTTTTGAGAACTGGGAAGCATCAGTTGAGGCTGCTGCTGCTGCTGGCGCAGATGCAATAGAAATTGGAATACCATTTTCTGACCCTGTGATGGACGGCCCTGTAATTCAGCAAGCATCTCAGATCGCTCTCGACCGAGGGGCTACTCCTTTGTCAGTTCTGCAGGCTGCTGCCGACCTAGATACCGGCGTTCCTCATGCGGTGATGACTTATTATAACCTTGCCCATAACCCAGGCCATGAACGTTTTGCTGCGAGTCTGGTTAGAGCGGGTATTGCAGCTGCGATTTTGCCAGACCTACCGTTCGTCGAATCTGCTCCATGGCGGGAAGTCGCAAGTAAGGCTGGAATCGAGACAGTAATGTTGGCGGCCCCGACAACGCCAGATCATAGGCTTGGAGATCTCTGTGCTGCCGCCCATGGATTTGTTTATGCGGTCGGGTTGCTTGGAGTAACTGGCGAGCGTTCAGCCTTAGCGGACACTGCCATAAAAATTGCTGCTCGTTGCAAAGCAGTTACGGACAAACCTGTATTGGTCGGAGTGGGAATAGGTTCACCGGCGCAGGCGGTAGAAGCTTGCACAGTCGCAGATGGTGTGATCATAGGTTCTGCCTTAGTGAGACAGATGCTTGCTGGGCATGGTGCTGCTGGAGTGGGGGAGCTAGTCTCTTCCTATCGAGCGGCGCTTGACGAGGGATAGATAGTTCTGTGAGCGCGTCGAATGATGAAAACTGTGAGTTGTGTGAAGCTGCTCGCTTCACACATTGGTACTACGAAGATGAAATCTGCTGGGTTGCGGACTGCGAAGTGTGTTCCACTCCGATGGTAGTTTGGAAGCAGCATGGCACTGAACCTGATCCGGTAGACATTGAATGGATGATTCGATGCCTCATAGAGGCAGCTGCTGAACGTTTTGGAGACGAAGTTACAAAGGTTGATCGAGTGATGAGACAAATACCTGAGCATTTTCATGCTCATGCTCGTGACAAAAATTGGCTGACCAGAAGGTGGCAAGATAAACCGAGCAAATATTCAGGTGTTGGTGGTTCTAGGGAATTATTGGGTTGAATAATGCGAGCTGACTATCGAGAGCAGCCAATTTTTTATCGCGTTGTAGTTTGCCTTATTATCACTACTTTGTTGGCGTGCTCATCGGATACTACTACCTATGGGCCCATTAATGAGACTTACAGCACAAGCGCCTTGGAACTAGGTGAAGCTGTATACGCTTCTAATTGTTCAGTCTGCCATGGACAAGGTGGGGAAGGCGGGATAGGGAGCCGACTGATTGGTATCGGCCATCGTCTTTCTTATTCGAGCCATCTAAAAATAGTTCAACAGGGACGTCGCTCAATGCCTGCGTTTAGTCGAGGGTTAGATTCATCAGAAATATCTGCAGTCGTTGCTTACCAACGACTAGCTTTCTCAGAATCAAAAAAATAGCCACAGTTCTGCGTCCTGATGCTGGCCAAGGTTGAGTAACTATGTAGGTTAAGTGAATGCTATCTATAGGCGACAGAGCTCCTGCGTTTACTCTTTTGGACCAAGGAAGCCAGAAGGTTTCTTTGAGTAAGCAAGCGCCAAAGTCAGTACTTTTATTTTTTTATCCGAAAGCTGACACCAGCGGCTGCACATCACAAGCGTTAGGTCTTAGAGATTTGATTGAAGGTAATAGAAGTATTCAGCTAATTGGAGTGAGTCCTGACTTACCTAAAATTCAAATGAAATGGGATAATAAGCATGAATTGAGATTCCCTTTGCTTTCGGATCCTGATCATAAAGTATCTAGAAAGTATGGCGTGTGGGGCTCAAAAAAGTTGTATGGGAAAGAGTACGAGGGGGTTGTGAGATCAGTTTTTTGGATAAGTAATACCGGCCGGATCTTAGAGTGCTGGTACAAAATATCGCCTAAACTAAGTGTTGAAAAATTAAACGAAGTGTTAGAGAGAAGCAATGGATAAAATGCCCGATCCTGAAGACTTGTTGGCACATCGTTTCCCGTTTTTGTTTGTTGATGAAGTTATTGACCTTGACCCGGGGGTTTCCTGCACGGCTTTATGGCATTTATCGGGTGAAGAGACGTTTTTTCAAGGGCACTTTCCCGGTTTCCCAACCCTACCTGGAGTGTTAATGGTTGAGGCTCTTGCTCAGACTGCTGGTATAGCGGCCTTGAGCCATGAGCAATATCAAGGGAAACTGCCGCTCTTCGGAGGAATCGATAAAGCAAGATTTCGTCGGCAAGTGTCACCGGGGGATACATTAGTCTTGAAGTCAACGCTTGGGCGGATGTCATCTCGCGCAGGTAAAGGTAATGGAGTGGCCACGGTTAATGGTGAAATTGCTTGCTCTGTTGACATGCTTTTTGTTATCGCAGATGTGCCAAAGCCATAAGCGTTAAACCCGGATTTTAAATGGGGCAAATCATTCGGAACTCGATCTTCTTGGGGCTGGCTGTAGGAATATTTGGACTTACATTTGGTGTTCTGGCTGCTGCCTCTGGTCTGACAGTAGCCCAAGCATTAGCAATGTCCTTATTGACTTTTACTGGTGCCTCACAGTTCGCCTTCGTAGGACTTTTGGGCGCCGGCGGCGGAGTTACTGCCGCTCTATTGAGTGGTCTTCTGTTGGCAGCCCGTAATGGGCTATACGCAGCTTCAATAGTGAATGTTCTTCCGAATGGCCTATTTGGAAGAGCATTAGCCGCCCAACTTGTGATCGATGAATCAACGGCTATGGCCACGGCACAGAAGAATTTAGACGCTTCGAAACGAGCTTTTTGGGCCACTGGACTTGCTGTATATTTGTTTTGGAGTTTAGGAACACTTCTCGGAGCGCTCTGCGGCGATCTCATAGGTTCACCGGAGATTTGGGGCTTGGATGCGGCATTTCCTGCAGGTTTTGTAGCGCTTCTAGTTCCGCATCTAAGAAATCATGCGGCTTCAGTCGCAGCACTGTCTGGAGCTACAATCACCATAATTGCTGTTCCGATTATGCCAATCGGTGTTCCAGTACTCCTTGGTGTTTCAGGTGCTGTTCTGGGATACTGGCGAGGGCAAAAACGGCGGGCCGATTCATGATTTGGTCAGCAATTTTTGTGCTGTCTCTGGGTGCGTATCTATTTAAAATTGTTGGTGCAATGGTTGGTGCCCGTCGAGAGAAAAGTAAAGAAATTGAGGCTTTCTTGTTGCTGCTACCCCCGGCCTTGTTGAGCAGCTTGATTGCTCTGCAAACCTTTGAACTGAATGGCACTCTGGTTTTAGATGCGCGGGTTGTCGGCGTTGCCACCGGGGGCGTCATTGCCTATTGTCGACGCCCATTCTATGAAGTTGTAGTTTTCTCTGCGCTAGTGACGGCGATAATTCGCCAATTTGGATAACGATTATGGGTCCAAATTTCCAAATACCAGGCTCCCATTGTGTCCGCCAAAGCCAAAGGAGTTAGACATCGCTGGTCCTGGAACCCATTCTCTCGCTGAGTCAATGACTAGGTCAATATTGGGTAGTTCTGGGTCTTTTTCTTTGTGCCCAGCTGTAGGCGGGATAAGGCAATGTTTTATCGATAGTAGAACTGCTGCGGCTTCTATTGCGCCAGCGGCTCCAAGACCATGACCTGTTACACCTTTGGTGGAAGTTATCGGAGGCCCCTGTACGCCAAATACAGAAAATATTGCCTGAGCTTCCGCCGCATCGTTATGCGGCGTTGATGTTCCGTGCGCATTCACATGTCGGATATCACTTGCTGAGAGACCTGCATCTGCAATCGCCAGTTGCATGCAACGCGCAGCACCTGTCCCGCCTGGAGCGGGAGCGGTAATGTGATGAGCATCAGCATTTGAACCGGAGCCTAAAATCTCCCCATATATGGTTGCTCCACGTTTAATAGCTGATTCCATTTCCTCGAGAACAAGGGTAGCGCTTCCCTCAGTCATCATGAAACCGTCTCGATCCTTATCGAAAGGCATTGAGGACCCAGATGATGACAGAGCCGTCATATTTTGAAAGCCAGCCAACCCGACAGGCGACATTACTGATTCTGTGCCACCTGAGATAATGACATCTGCGTATCCCATAGAAATTAGCCTGGCAGCATAGCCAATTGCATGTGTGCTGGCGGCGCAAGCAGTTGTCACTGTCTCATTGGGGCCTTGGAATCCATATTTCATTGAGATAGCCGCACCAGCAGCGTTCGGCATAATCATAGGAACCATAAAAGGTGAGACCCGTTTGGCCCCCTTTCTGTCGTGGACTAATACCTGATCTTCGAAAGTATGGAGACCACCGACGCCAGTAGCGAAAATAACGCCAATACGCGCTGTGTCTGTTGTCAATTTGCCGGCATCTTCTATAGCCATGGATGCTGAAGCAACGCCCATCTGCTGTGAGCGGTCTGAGCGACGCGCATCTTTTGGATTATCGAAGTATAGAAGTGGATCGAAATCGTGTATGCGACGTTCTCCCTCTGGGGCCGGCGCGTTCAATCCCTGCCAGAAGTCCTTAAGTCCGGTGCCTGCACAAGAGACGACACCGAGGCCCACAACGGCGACCCGGCGTCTCTGCATCACAGTTTTGACTCTACAAGCGCAACAGCATCAGCCACTTTGGTAACGCCTTCTAACTCTTCTTCTTCGACGGTTATATCGAATTCTTCTTCTAGAGCCATCACTAGTTCGACTAGGTCAAGGCTATCGGCGTCTAGGTCATCGGCAAATACAGCGTCAAGTACGACGGCGGATTCATCTACAGCAAGTACTTCTACTGCACATTTTTTGAAACGTTCGAAATTATCACTCATAGTTAGAGTTTTCCTTATCCTTATGTGTAGGGACTATAAGATTCTAGATGGTTCTGCTCAGTGACCCATGCCTAAGCCGCCGTCAATCGGAATAATGCTGCCTGTTATATAGGCTGCAGCGTCGGATGCCAGGAACGCTGCTAAGGATGCGATCTCCACGGTAGTGGCTGTTCTTCCTAATGGAACTGCTTTGGTGACCATGGATTGTTGCTCATCGGTTAATTCCCTGAACATGTCTGTATCAACTGGCCCAGGCGCGATTACATTCGCTGTAATGCTGCGAGAACCGAGCTCTCGAGCAAGAGATCTAGCTAGACCAACGAGCCCTGACTTACTTGCAGCGTAGTTCACCTGTCCAGCTGAGCCGGAAAGACCAACGACAGAGGATAGAAAAATTAGTCTTCCCCATCGAGCCCGAACCATTTTTTTTGCTGCTCGTCGTGCAATTCGATACGTACCCGTCAGATTCACATTAATGACATTTGCGAAGTCTTCATCGGTCATTCTGAGCATCAGTTGGTCGCGTGTGATCCCAGCGTTCGCTACCAAGATCTCGATTGGTCCAATTTCTGATTCGATTGTTTTAAAAGCTTTGTCTACTTGGTCACTATCGCTCTGATCGCAGGGGACAGCGAGTATACGATCATCATCAATTTCTGGTGCTCGAGCAGTTATAACCACTTTGTGACCTAGATCGGCGAAAAGAGTAGCTGTGGCTAAGCCAATTCCTCGATTTCCGCCTGTAACCAAAACGTTTTTCTGTGAGGTCATACGCCATTCCATTTTAGAACGGCTGAAGCTGAGCTCATGCCTGCTCCGAAACCAACAAGAAGCAAATTGTCGTCCTTGGAGATTCTATTTTCTTGTACAGCGTGATCTAACGCTAAGGGAACCGATGCTGAAGAGGTGTTGCCTGTTCGATGGATCGTCATTGAGGTTTTTTCGAATGGTATTCCCAGCCTTTTACAAGAAGCCTCAACGATTCTTACATTGGCTTGATGGGGCACTACTAGATCTATGTCGTCAGGCGTCAGATCCGCCATTTTCAGAGAATGACGTGCCGATTGTTCCATCGCGAGGACTGCGTTTTTGAAGATTGCTCCACCGTTCATTATAAGTTTCCCATCAAACTCACAGAATAGAGTGTCTTCCAGAGCTCCGTTGCTAGCGACATGCCAACCTTTCAGATCAGCCTCTCCGTCGGTGCGCTCTATGACGGCAGCACCAGCACCATCAGCGAACAAGATGCAGGTTGAGCGGTCATCCCAGTTCGTAATTCTGGACAGTGTTTCAGCTCCCACGACTAAGATCCGCCGGTGTCCGAGGTTTATGAACCCGTGCGCTGCTATTAAGCCGTAGACAAAACCTGAACATGCAGCGTTCAGATCCATAGCGCCACAAGAGAGCCCAAGATTTTCTTGGACGGTCGAGGCTGTTGCCGGGACTCGTCGATCAGGGCTGGTTGTAGCTAAAATAAGCAGATCTATAGTGGAGGGGTCTATTCCTGATCGTTGAATAGCTTGACGTGAAGCATCTGTGGCTAGTCCTGATGTGGTTCCCCCAATGCGACGTTCATGGATGCCTGTTCGGTCCACTATCCAATCGTGAGTTGTGTCGACACGTTCAGCAAGATCGTCATTGGTGACAACGTTATCTGGTAGTGATGTGCCAAGAGAAAGAAGCCTTGCTCCTGAGGGTTGAGGCAAACTCATAGGACTCCGATCTAGTGGGTTCTTAACCAAGTTATAGGTTGTCTAGCTGTTACTCGTTCACCTTCCAAGGCCATGACTCCCATAACAGTTCCAGCGAAAGGAGATCTTACCTCTTCATCGGAAACCCAACCTACAACGTCTCCCACGTTTAAATGAGAATTTTCAGTAAGGTCGGGGTTGGGAGTAAATAGACCAGCTGCAGGACTAACTACAAGTCGTTCTGTAACGTAGAGACCTTCTCCATGACCATCGGCGGGTAATGCTCCTGAAGCAGGATTCATCGCAGCGGTATCTGTTAGTGAGGTCAGCAGCATGTCAACATCTTTTGGGCCCTGAACTGAAAGAGTCGAACATCCTTTTATCGTCCGTTTCGCCATCCCGCTAAGAACTGCGCCTGGACCCAATTCAACGTAGGTGGAAGTGCCATGTTGGTCTAACGCATACAGTGTCTGTCGCCATTGGACAGGGCTGCAAAGCTGGCTTGCTAGCAGATGCTGCCACTCTTCGGCAGTTGTCCTAGGGATTGCGTCCACGTTCGCAAAAACTGGAATAGCCGGAGCGCGGAAGTCAACCGTCCCAAGAGCCTTCCGAAGACGATCTCTTGCTGGTGCCATAAAAGGAGTGTGGAACGCTCCTCCGACTGGCAGTTGCATAGTTTTTTTAGCCCCTAGCTGCTTAGCCTCAGCGCCAGCTAAAAGGACGCCCTCTGGGGAACCTGCAATAACCACTTGTCCGGGAGCGTTATAATTCGCTACCCAAGCATCACCATCAATTCGCGCGCAAGCTGTGTTTACTAAGTCGTCGTCGAGGCCAAGTACTGCTGCCATGGCGCCTTCTTGTTCATCGGCTGCGATTTGCATAGCCTCGCCTCGCTCAGCTACTAGTCGCACGGCATCGTCATAGGAAAGCACTCCGCTCGCACATAACGCACTGTATTCGCCAAGGGAGTGCCCAGCTGCATAGTTTGGAGCTAACCCGGTCCGCTCAACAGCATCTAAGGTAACCATGCTTAGAACAAATGTAGCCAACTGAGAGTTGCGAGTTTGCCTTAACTCATCGGCGTCAGCTCTTAGAAGAAGGTCCTCGACGCTTCTCCCGCAAGCCTCAGACGCTTCTGAGACAAGTTCCCAACTATCATGTGCAATCCATTGTTCTCCCATTCCAGGTTTCTGCGATCCCTGGCCTGGGAATGTGAATGCGAGCACTCTGCCTCCCTGTATGGCGACACGGAAAGTGATGCCAATTCAATCTATCCTGACCGATAGAAACCCACCGGTCAGAGTCGACTTATCAGATGGTAGAGCAGAAGTGAAAGAAAGTGGGTAATTTCCACCAAGTCGGCTTTCTCGAAACCTCAATTTGTTCCAGAAAGCGGTAGCCTCATATATTGTCGCCCGGGTGGTGGAATGGCAGACACGGAGGATTCAAAATCCTTTGCCCTAACGGGCGTGCGGGTTCAAGTCCCGCTCCGGGCACTCAGCTACTAACTTGTTTTGCCGGGCATGGCCGCCCCCGGAAGCCTATTCTCTTGTATGTGAAACCTGAAGATAATTTAGATCCATACAAATCGCCTAGCGATGCTGAGTTGTTTCTAACGCCTCATGCGTTTGCAGACAAGTTATACGAAGACCAAACAGTGCTCGTAACTGGAGGAGCGGGAGGGATTGGTCGAGCTATTTGTATCTTGTTAGGTCGATTAGGTGCCCGTGTGGTTACCTGTGGGCGAGATTCAGAGAAACTCGAGAAGTTGAAGGTTTCTCTAGGGGAACATGGGATTGACTGCAGATCGATGGTGATGAATCTTAGGGATCCGGATGCAGTAGCTGCGTTAATCGAGTTTGCTCGAAATGAAACTGGTCGTTTGGACTTAGTTTGCAATAATGCAGGTGGTCAGTTCCCTAAGGACGCTGCCGAAATAACACCCAAAGGGTGGGCGGCAGTGCTTGAAACTAATCTTTATAGTCAGTGGTACATGATGCAGGCGGCAGCGAATTCATGGATAAGAGAAGAAGTAGCTGGTTCCATCGTCAATATAGGAACGGTGACTGGCAAGGCTAGTGTGGGGCTTCCGCACACAGCGGCTGCGAGAGCTGGAGCAGTTGGGCTGGCGACATCGTTAAGCGTGGAATGGGCTCCACATAGCATTCGCGTTAACACAGTGGCTGTTGGAGTGGTTCGAAGCCCGGGATTAGTTAACTACCCGCCCGAGGCACGACCTTCATTTGATCACAATGCTCAAAGGCGTTTGGGTGAAGTGCATGATGTGGCCCAAGCCGTTGCATTTCTTGGGTCGCCAGTAGCTTCGGGATACATTACCGGCGACGTTGTGAACGTTGCTGGAGGCGAACAAGCTTGGGGAGAGTATTGGGCCCTTGGAAAGCCAGATTTTTTTAAGATTAAAGAATAGTGCCATACGACCTGATCTCAAGAGAGGCAAGTGAATGTCAAGTTCTGGAGAAGCCCAACAAAAAGTTGACACAACCCGTTTGCAGGCCATAGCGCGTGGCTATACAGAAGCAGCTGTGCTCTATACGGCTTTAGATATTTCGCTATTTAGTCATGTCCACAATGGGGCAAATTCTGAAGCAGATTTGGTCAAGCTAACTGGGCTTAGGCCTTTAGACATCGATAGGTTAGTGACGTGTTGCTTGAGTATGGGGTTGTTGTCTTGGGACTCGAGTAAACTAGTGAATTCACCAGATGTAGATGCGTTTTTAGTGGAAGGGTCAACAAAATTTGCTGGGCCCTGGATGACATTCACCCGTGGTGATGTCCCGGGCTGGTTTGATATGACAGCCAAAATGCGATCACCTAGAGCATCACTTTTGGGAATGTACGAAGATCTCTCTGTTGAAGAAGCGAAAAAATATCATGAAGCAACGGCGAGTATTGGTTTTGGTGCAGCTCGAAGATTCGTGAAATTAGTAGATCTTAATGGGCGACGACACCTTTTGGATCTGGGTGGTGGTTCAGGCGCTTATAGCATCACGGCGGTGAAAAAGTTTCAAGGGCTTAAAGCAACGGTTCTTGATTTACCTCCGGTAGTCATAGCAACTCAGGAATATATCAAACAAGAAAATGTCGAAGACAGGGTCACCACTGCCGGTGCAGACTTCACCAAAGGTGATTTTCCATCTCCTGTCGACGTTGTAGTAATGGCCAGCAATCTTCCTATCTACGGAAGTGACGTGATATCAGATGTGGTTCAACGAGCGTTTAACGCATTAGAACCGGGTGGTGAGATGCATCTGATCGGTGAGATGCTAGATGATGATAGGTGTGGCCCGTTGGACGCTGCGATGTGGGGAATGAACGAGTTAATATGCGGAAGCTTAGGAAGAGCCCACACACGCGACGACTGTGTGAAGTATTTCGAAAAAGCGGGCTTTGTTGATATTGAAATTTCGGACTTTGTGCCTAATGTCCTAGTCAGATGCACTGGTTGGCGACCCTAGCGTTCATGTGCCTACTCTTCTAGTTTCTCTGAACAGAGTCTACGTTAGCCTCGACAAAGCGATTAATAGCTGCAGTTGTAAGGTCGGTGCAAATTTGTTTCGTGAGGTGGGCAGTCATGACAAAGTCTGAAGGCAAGCCTGAGTTGGGTGCTAAATGTGCTCTTTCGGAGATAGTTGTTTCCCAAGTTGATATTTGACTGTCAGTAACAGCTCTTGGCTTGTATTGGACAAGAATATCTCCCCGTTCTAATATTCCAAGTTGCTCTGAAGGGCTGAGTTGCCTAGGGATAACACGAGGAGCTATCCAAACCTTGTGCGGTCCTGAAGTTGGCGGGTCGCTGAGGTACTCAGTTGGAGTGTCCACTAGAACATGAAGTAAATAATCTGCTGCTCTAGGTTCTCTGATTGTATTCTTGCAGCCCTTGGCATCGTTCTCAGATGCGCACGCGAATAAAAAAGTACTAGCTAACGCCAACAGTAAAAAAAATAGTCGTGGAGTTGAAGGTGAGGCTTTATAGGTATTTGTACGATACATTTTTCCTCATGATGACCCGTTCAGTGGAGCGCCGTCTGCGACACGTCGCGGATCAAATTCTAATTCTACGTAAAGAATTGTATTATCTTGATGAAGAGCTCAGGCATCTGCTCGAGGAAGTAGATACTACTCGCATACAAGCATTGTTATCTGAAACACCTATAGCAGAACGCACTCACAGACAAGCATCGCGTCATGCTCAAGTAGTTGGAAAAAGAAAAATAGGTGTCGAGCGTCTACTTCTAGATCTTGACGCCCGCCAAAATATCCTACTTGACCGCATCGGTGGGTAAGAAAAGTAAAGATTGCGCTCTGCCGGTGTCATTGTGGGGCAAGACCATTTTTAAAGATAGACTTAGTATCCTTAAAGCAGGTTGGAGCTGTTTGGCCCCTTTGTTGCTGTCTGATCCTAAAAGGAATGCCGTTGTCTAAAAGAGTCGTAATTGCAGAAGATGAAGCAATTATTCGACTGGATTTACGCGAGATGCTTGAGGAAGAAGGCTACACGGTCGTAGGAGAAGCTGGTCGTGGCGATGAAGCCGTTGAGTTGGTGCGACAGCTAGATCCAGATCTGTGCATATTTGATATTAAAATGCCTGGATTAGATGGACTAAGTGCGGCTCGAGCGGTGTGTTCCGAAAGAAATGCTGCGGTGGTGATCCTCACGGCCTTTAGCCAGCGCAATTTGATTGAACAAGCTCGTGACGCAGGGGTTCTTTCATACCTTGTTAAGCCTTTCCAGCGGGCTGAGCTTGTCTCTGCTATTGAAGTAGCCTTAGGTCGTTTTGACGAAATGGTAAAGCTAGAAGAAACAGTGAAAGAGCTTGAAGGTCAGCTTGAATCTAGAAAAATGGTTGACCGTGCAAAGGGCAAGTTGATGGACCAGTACCAAATGTCTGAAAACGAGGCTTTCGTTTTTGTACAAAAACAGGCAATGAATGATAGGTCCACCATGCTTGTTGTTGCTCAAAGTGTTCTTGACGGATCGCTGGTACCTGAGGCTTAGCGCCCAGTCTTAAAAACATTCGTTGGCATTGCTGCGGATACTGGTTCGTAGCGCTTAGAGTCGGCTTTGTGGCAAAGTTAGTTTTCTTAGATGGCAATTCACTTACGTATAGAGCATTTTTTGCCTTGCCTGCTGATATGGCTAATAGCTCAGGTCAAGTGACGAACGCGGTGTACGGCTTTACCGTGATGTTGATTAACTTAATCAGGGACCATGAGCCTGACGGGTTAGTGGTGGCATTTGATAGACCTGAACCAACTTTTAGACACCTAATGTTGCCTGAATATAAAGCACAACGTGAACCCACTTCTGAGCTTTTAGTTCAACAGTTTCCGTTGGTGCGAAATGTATTGGACGTCCTGGAAATCCCCACGGTTGAAACTATTGGGTTCGAAGCAGACGATGTTCTTGCGACTTTGGCCACCAGAGCAGCCGCTAATGGCGACGAGGCTGTGATCGTGACTGGGGATCGCGATCTGTACCAAATGGTTAGTGATCCATTGATTCGTGTTCTCTATAACCGACGTGGGGTTTCTGACTACGCGCTATATGACGAGGCTGGAATTAAGGATAGGACTGGCGTTAGTCCTGCTAGATACGCGATGTATGCAGCTCTACGCGGTGACACTTCAGACAACTTGCCAGGGGTCCCAGGTGTTGGAGAGAAGACCGCTGCGAGGTTGATTAATGAATACGGTGACCTCGACGGCATTTTCGCCAATGTAGATAAACAAACACCAAAACTCCGAGAAAATTTGAAGATGTTTGAGGAGCGAGCGAGAACAAACCATAAGGCGATGATCCTGCGAAAAGACGTTCCGATCGAGTTAGATGTTACTGACGTGCGTTGGGGAGAGCTAGATGCTTCCGCAGTAAAAAACTTGTTCGAAGAACTTGAGTTTGTGTCGTTGTATGAACGTTTGAATGAAATACTACAAGGGCGATTACCAGCGCTGGAAAATTCATATGGGATTCTCGAAACACCTGCGTTTGTTGAGGGGAATAGCGAAGAGAAGGCACGGTTTCTTGCCCAGTTGATTGATGAGAAAAATCGCACATTGCCTGTGGGATGGATGACTTCGCCTAGTGGTTTCCTTGCGGCTCTTGCAATCGCAACGGATGTTAAGTCCGGAAAAGTGCTGTGCCTGAATGAAGTAGATCTTACTGATACGGACGTAAAGGCTCAGTTGAGAAGATTGGCCTCTGGCGTAGATTGCCGTATCGACACACATGATGCGAAAGGCCTCGTTAAAGCCCTGTCGTTGATGGAAGTAGAGATGGCTTGTCTTCGGTTAGATACGGCGGTCGCGTCTTACCTAATAGACCCATCAGAAAGTAAATATCTTTTAGACGAAATCTTGTTTCGCTACTGCCAGATAAAGCTACCTGATGCAGATTTAGCTCAAGAAGGTCAATTAGATTTTGATCATGTGGCGGTCGGTGTTGAAACGAAGACTGCTATTGATGCTTTATGTGTTGCTCACGTATCGCAAGCTCTAAGTGAGTTACTCGAAGCAAAAAACATGAATTATCTTTATGAAGAAATAGAGCGTCCTTTAATAGGGGTCTTAGCGCGAATGGAGCAAACTGGTGTTGCAATCGATTTGCCCGAACTAACCAGTCTGCGTGACCGGCTCGTGTCAGAAGTTGGACGTTTAGAGCAAGAAATTCACGAGGCTGCGGGGCGTACGTTTAACGTAAATTCTACAAAACAATTACGTGAAGTTTTGTTTGAAGATTTACAACTGACCCCCCAAAAAAAGACGAAAACTGGTTTCTCAACGGACGCAGCTTCACTAGAAAAAATTCGAGATCAGCACCCAGTGGTCGAGATGTTGATCAGCTATCGAGAAGTAGAAAAGCTGCGCTCGACTTATGGTCAAGGATTACTTGATGTGGTGGGCGCTGACGGCCGTATCCACGCAACTTTCAATCAGACTGTTGCTCGAACCGGACGACTAAGTTCAGAAGATCCAAACTTGCATAACATTCCGGTTCGCACCGCTCAGGGACGCCAGTTTCGGAGTGCATTCATAGCAACCGAAGGCTTTGAGCTTTTGGTCGCTGATTATAATCAGATCGAGCTTCGTGTTATTGCCCATCTCTCGGAAGATCCAGGTCTCATAGACGCATTTGCCAAAGGTACTGATATCCATAATGCGACTGCTGCATCGGTATTTGGTGTAAGCCCTGAGGATGTCTCGGCAGAACAACGGTCAAAAGCAAAGATGATTAGCTACGGTCTTGCTTACGGAATGGAAGCGTATGGCTTAGCTCAGCGGCTTCGGGTTTCTAACGGTGAAGCAGCCGAGATTCTTAGCGCTTATTTCCTCGCTTTTCCTAAAGTGAAGTCATTTATGGAGACAGTGATAAGTGAGACTAAGGCAAAAGGCTATACAGAAACTATGTTCGGTCGAAGACGCCCTATGCCCGAGCTAAATGCCAGCAATTTTAGGGTTCGGCAGGCAGCTGAGAGACAAGCTATGAACGCTCCTATTCAGGGCCTAGCAGCCGATATTTTTAAGGTTGCGTTAGTTCGTCTGGATAACGAACTGCGCCGAACAGGTGCCGCTAGTTGCTTAGTGCTGCAGGTTCATGATGAAGTGATCTTAGAAGTGCATCCTGATGAAAAAAAGCAAATTCTAGATTTGACAGTTGAAACCATGTGTAAGGCGACTGATTTAAAAGTACCGCTGGAAGTTCATGTTTCAAGTGGAAACTCTTGGGGAGTTGCTAAAGGGTGAAACGGTAAATTATTTATGACTACCGATGTTAATGACTCAAGCCACTGGTTTGAGGTCCTTGCGGAGCATATGGGTTCAGCATATCTTCGGTACGCATTTACTAAAGGGACAGTTCGAGAAGTAGATCGGCTATTTGAAGTTTTTAATTTAAGTGCAGGTGATCGAGTTCTAGATGTCGGATGTGGGCCCGGAAGGCACGCTCTTGAATTGGCTCGTCGTGGGGTGCAAGTCGTTGGTATAGACATTTCGGAACGGTTTGTGAATATAGCTACTACCGCCGCAAATGATGAGCGCTTAGACAATTTGGTGTCATTTCGAGTTGCTGATGCTAGAGAATTTTTATTCGAAGATGAGTTTGATTTCGCTATTTCTATGTGTGAAGGGGCTTTCGGTCTTCAGTGTGGCCCAGCTGCGTCAACCACAAAAGCAAACCTAGAAGGAGACCGAAAGATTTTAGTATCAATGGCCCATTCTCTGGTCGAAGGGGGGAAAGTAGGCGTGGCGGCTTTTTCATCATATTTTCAGGTTCTTCATTTAGAAAATGGAAGTGGCGAAAAGTCTGAATTTGATGCAATGAGTGCCACAGCTACTGAACGCACGGAGATTCGAAACCAGGAAGGAGATGTTGAAGCCGTGACTCTTTGGACCACGTGCTTTACCCCGCGCGAGTTGTGGTTATTAGCTGAATCTGCAGGCCTAGCTCCAGTTTCTGTGCAGAGCGCGTTTTCTGGTAAAGATTATTCTGATCAAGAACCAGATATCGAAAGCCCTGAATTTTTCCTTGTTGCTCAAAAGCTTTCTTGAGGTGAGATGCATGAGCGTGGGGTTCGCGTTGTTACTTCGGGTAGAATAGTTGCCTGTGTAAGACGTGGCTCCGCTCACTCGTCCACACACTCCTATTGCCTAGCCCCGAGCGTTGCGACGTGTCTGAAACAACAGAATTTGGCAGCTTTACTGATGCCGGTGAATATATCCCTCGTATTGTCATCGAGAATGATCTCGGATCTATGTCGTTCGAGGAGGCAATTAATGGAACCGTCGTCGAATTTAGCGACGGAGACCTAGTTAAAGGAACAGTAGTCCGAATCGACCGTGACGAAGTCCTACTCGACATCGGGTTTAAGTCCGAAGGTGTTATTCCAAGTCGTGAACTCTCGATTCGTAATGGTGTCGATCCTTCAGAAATAGTTTCGCTTGGTGAAGAGATTGAAGCACTAGTGCTTCAGAAAGAAGATCAAGAAGGACGTCTAGTTCTTTCTAAGAAGCGTGCTCAGTATGAACGGGCATGGGGTCGTATCGAAGAAGTTAAAGAAGCTGAAGGCGTTGTCTCGGGCCTTGTTATCGAAGTCGTTAAGGGCGGTCTAATCGTTGACATCGGACTACGAGGGTTCTTGCCGGCTTCATTAGTTGAACTTCGTCGAGTTCGAGACCTTGCGCCCTATATCGGTATGGAACTTGAAGCAAAAATTATTGAACTTGACAAAAACCGAAACAATGTTGTGTTGTCGAGGCGTGCATGGTTGGAAGAGACTCAGAAAGACCAACGCGATAGCTTCTTGGACAATTTGAAGCCAGGCGAAAAGAGAAGCGGCGTCGTTTCCTCTGTCGTCAGCTTCGGTGCATTCGTCGATTTAGGCGGCATGGACGGTTTGATCCACGTATCAGAGCTCTCTTGGAAGCATGTTGATCATCCATCCTCTGTGGTAACGGTTGGAGATGAAGTAGATGTTGAAGTGTTGGAAGTCGATCGCGAAAGAGAGAGAATTTCGTTATCGCTGAAGGCTACTCAAACAGACCCATGGCAAGAATTTGCCAATAGCCACCAGGTTGGAGAATTAGTTTACGGACGAGTTACCAAGCTTGTGCCATTTGGATCTTTCGTCCAAGTCGGTCCAGGTATCGAAGGCCTTGTTCACATATCGGAAATGTCTGCGCATCACGTTGATTTGCCAGAGCAGGTAGTTACACCTGGTGAGGAACTATGGGTTAAGATCATAGACCTCGATTTGCAGCGACGTAGGATAAGTCTTTCCATTAAGCAAGCCGCTGAAGGCGGAGTCGTAGCAGCTGAGTACCAAGCTGCTTTCGGTGAGCACCAGTATGATTCATCTGGAAACTTTATTGGTGAATTCGAAGATATGGCTGCTGATGGAGAAGAGTCGGAAGCCGAAAGGGCATGGCGAGAGTATTACGAAGAGCACGGCGAGGAAGCTTATCGCCAAGCGATTGCTGAGTACGAAGAGCAGCCTGCCGATGGTGAGTTAAGTGCCGAAGACACTGATGAAACGCCACCAGCAGAAGTAGCTGAAGAAGTTTAGAGTTTGAAGTGAGAGTTATAGGGCTCACAGGCGGAATAGGCAGCGGTAAAAGTACAGTTTCTGAGAGACTTGTTGCTGAAGGAGCGGTGCTGATAGACGCGGACGCAATAGTAAAAGAGATGCAACAGCCTGGGAAAACAGTTTACTTAGATATTGTTTCTAGGTTTGGTGATGAAGTCGTTGATACAGACGGCTCCCTGTTGCGTTCTGCTATAGCTAACATTGTCTTTAACGATAAAGATGCACTTAGAGACCTGAATCAGTTAGTGCACCCACCTGTGAACAAGGAGATTCGGCGCCGGATAAGAAATGAAACTGACACAGACAATCTAGTCGTTCTAGACATACCATTATTGATTGAAGGATTGTTGGATGGCGGACGGCCCCGTTACATAGTAAGCGGAATCCTTGTGGTCGATACACCAGTTGATCTGGCTGTGCAAAGGCTTGTGGCCTACCGGGGTTTTAGTGAAGATGACGCTCGGGCCAGAATGAATTCTCAGGTGCCTCGTGAAAAAAGGCTAGAGCTAGCAGATTTTGTGGTTCGAAATGATGGTGAGCCTTCGCTGCTCGATGAACAAATACCAAAGGTGTTGACGTGGGCAAGCCAACTTAAAGAAACCCCTGCCACGCCCGAGCCGTGACGCTCGTTATGGTCAAAATGGTGTGACAGGACGCTTCATATTCATGGCCATTAACCGAAGACTACTACGCCAATAATCCCTAGGAGTACCAGCGCGCTAGCTACGTAGTCCTTAATTTTGTGTCGTTCCTTTAAACGGGTCGTAGAAATTATAAAGGCTAGAACAATTTCAATTTGGCCGAGGGTCCGCACTCGCGAGGCAGTGGTCATCGCCATAGCGACTGTCCATCCTGTGGTCCCTGAAACACTCATTAATCCAATTAAAACGCATCTCCGCCAACTACTAAAAATTTTAGATAGCTGATCTGGTGCGAAAAAAAATAGGTAGAGCCCATGGAGCAACGCTTGAATTCCGAGCATCGTGGCGAGAGTGAAGACAGATCTATGCCAAAGTGAACTTGCGGTCAGAGTCGTCACTGAAGAACGTATTCCGACTGCAGCTAATCCAAAAAAAAGGCCACTACTGATACCGCGTAAAGCCCCAGGAGATGTAGCTAAGTAATAGTAAGATTGCGAAGACTTTTTAGCTGTGAGAGTTACTAGACCTACCATGCATACGACTATTGCAATCCAGGCAAGTAGAGACGGAGATTCTTTAAGAATGATAGTAGAGGCAATAGCTACTAATAGAATTTCCGCTTTCGAGTAAACGGTGCCGACAGCGAAATCGCGCTCTCGAAATGACTTGAGAAGCAGGATAGTGCCAACTATTTGAGCTGTAGCTGCTCCGCTCACTTTGAACCAATATGAACCTGGGATTGAGATAGGAGTCGGATGCCAAATGTATGTGCTTGTCAGAAGCAATATGGCGAATGGAAAGGCAAAGAGAAACCTTGCGTATGCGGCTCCTTCGCTACCAACGACGTCTCTTAGAGCATGTTGCTTGGCTGTTCGAAAAATTTGTGCAACTGACGCAACGAGCGTTATAGGAATCCAGAGCAGGTTAATTCTCGTGGTTGCTAGCTTTATCGAGACGCTGTTGAAGGCGGTTCATACCGTGAAGCCACCGGTCAGGGTCAGAAGTTTTTTGTCGCATCCATTTGTCGGCTATCTGATCAGTCAATATTAAGAATCTTTCATCGACGATAGAGTCGAAGACCTGCTCGGCCACCTCTTCAGCTTCTTTTATTGGGCCACCCGCTTGATTTGCCCATTCGCTGTCCGCTTGATTCCCAAGCATTGGGGTTCTAACGGCAAGAGGCGCTAGCAGCCCTACTCTAATTCCGCGATGCATGTATGTGAACGCGAGCCATTCTGCGAGTCCTACCACAGCGTGCTTACTTACAGCGTATGGTAAATTATCATGTGTGGACAAGATGCCCGCCATTGAAGCCGTGTGCAATATGTAGCCTTCTCCACGCTCCAGCATGCCTGGTAGGACAGCACGAACGGCATGCACATGTGACATGAGATTCACGTTCCATTGAAGTTGCCATTCTTCTAAATCAGTGTCTAGGGGACCGCTACCAGTAGCAATTCCTGCGTTATTGAAAAGTAAGTCAATGGGCCCAACAGTTTCTTCAACTTCGGAAATCATGTTCGAAATGGCGGAAGGATCATTTAAGTCACAGGTAATGGCGATTCCATCCACATCTTTAGCGACTTCTCTGGACTTGCTTTCATCTATGTCTACGATGACTAACTTGGCACCCTCGCTAGCGAACTTCCTGGCGCAAGCGGCGCCGATTCCACTAGCGGCTCCTGTAATAACAGAAACTTTGTTGTTTAGCTGCATTTAATTCTCCGCATTAAAGTAATAACCAAGAACCTAACTGCCTATTGGCGTGCCGCAATGTGGACACGCAGCAGTTCCGCCACGGTCATCATATTGAGAAGCTTTCACGAGAAGGAAACAGCCAGTACAAAGAACCTCATCTTCCTGTTTGCTGAGAATGCGGTCACCTTCTGCAGAAACAAGAACTTTTTCGACAACGTCGCCTTCAGTCTCAGTGTCGTCTTCGTCTTCGTCTTCGTCTTCTGATGCAAGTCGTTCTCTCAGAATAGTGTCAAGGTCGGCTTCTACTTCGTCGTCTTCGTCTTCGTCTTCGTCTTCGTCTTCTGATGTGATTTTGACTCCAGACGGCACTTCTATTTCATGATCATCGTCGTCTTCTTCACCTTCAGGTGGGATTGCATCGTCATCATCCATTTCGAGGTCAATTTCAAGATCGTCAAGATCACCATCTAGCTCGATATCTGGTTCTTCGTTAGGTTCTATAGTGTCGTCGCTCATAATTGGCCCTGTCTAAAAAAAATGGGCCCTCCAGCGCCGGAGGATACCCATAGTTTCACCCGGATAATGCATCATTCGACGAGATATATTTTGCGACCCCTTATTCGGTACGTAAGATTGTACTGTGAGTGTTGAAAAAAGAGTGCTGCCGACTGCGCTAAACCCTTTCAAAGTGGTCTCTGATTTTAATCCGTCAGGCGATCAGCCTAAGGCGATTGAGGCTTTGTCCGATGGAATCAACAGTGGATTGAAGTTCCAAACGCTTCTTGGAATTACAGGCTCCGGTAAAAGTGCGACAATGGCCTGGACGATCGAAAGCGTGCAGAGGCCAACTCTTGTACTTGCGCCAAATAAATCGCTGGCAGCACAGCTAGCTAACGAATTCCGAGAATTTTTTCCTGATAATCGTGTTGAATATTTTGTTTCATATTATGACTACTATCAGCCGGAAGCGTATATGCCGTCTTCGGATACGTACATTGAGAAAGACTCATCGGTTAACGAAGAAATCGATAGACTTCGGCACTCAGCTACTGCAGCGCTTCTAACTCGGAGAGACGTAATAGTAGTTGCATCGGTTTCTGCGATCTATGGACTGGGTCCGCCAGAGGAATATTTAAGGAAGATGCTTTATCTACGCGTTGGTGATGCGCGTGAGCAGCGAGCGATCCTACGACAGCTTGTGGCTATGCAGTATGAGCGTAATGATATGAACTTGGTTAGAGGGAAATTTAGGGTCAGAGGGGACACACTTGAGATACATCCGGCGTACGAGCAGTTCGTGGTCCGAATTGAACTGTTTGGCGACGAGATAGAGCGGATTACTCGCATTGACACGCTTACTGGTGAGCGTTTGGAAGAGGTAACTGAGGTCACAATTTTTCCAGCTACTCACTATGTGACAGGTGAGGAAAAATTACAAACTGCTTTAGGGAAAATAGAGAATGAGTTACAGGAGCGACTTGCGTGGTTTGAAAGCAACAATAAACTTCTCGAAGCTCAGAGACTAAGAATGCGAACTGAATATGACCTTGAAATGTTGCAGGAACTCGGTTATTGCAACGGCGTTGAGAATTACTCGATGCATCTGGATGAAAGAACATTTGACGAACCGCCCTACACTCTTTTAGATTTTTTTCCCAATGATTTTTTGCTAATAATCGATGAGAGTCACGTGGCTGTTCCTCAGCTTCATGGGCAACATGCTGGTGATCGGTCCCGGAAAAATACACTTATTGATCATGGATTCCGTCTTCCCTCAGCGCGCGATAACAGGCCTCTGAAATTCGATGAGGTTATGGAACGACTCAATCAAGTGGTTTTCTTATCTGCAACACCGGGTAACTATGAGGTTGAGCAAAGCGAGCAGATAGTCGAACAGATTATTCGCCCGACTGGACTAGTTGACCCAGAGGTAATTGTTAAACCAACCAAAAATCAAATTGATGATTTGATAGAGCAAATAGAATATCGGGTCGCTCGAGGTGATCGAGTTTTAGTTACAACGCTGACAAAGAAGATGTCTGAAGATCTAACAGATTATCTGCTTGAGCTAGGTACCAAGGTGCGGTATCTCCACAGCGAAATCGACACTATCGAACGAATTGAAATATTGCGTGACCTTCGACTAGGTGAGTTCGATGTTTTGGTCGGAATTAACCTGCTTCGTGAAGGGCTCGATTTACCTGAGGTTTCTTTGGTGGCGATCCTAGATGCAGACAAAGAGGGCTTCCTGAGAAGTGAGACCTCGTTAATTCAGACAATTGGGCGAGCGGCGAGGAACGTAGACGGTCAAGTAATTATGTATGCGGATGCCGTAACAGCTTCGATGCAGAAAGCTATCTCTGAGACGAACCGCCGAAGAGGCCTACAGCAAAAATACAATAAAGAAAATAACATAAACCCTCAGACTATTCGAAAAGCTGTGACCGATATTCTTTTGATTCTCCGAGGCGAAACTCAGGGTGCTCCCGTCCCTGAAAAGCTTTCTAACAAACATTATGCTTCCGCTGAACGAGCGAAAAAAGACCTAGCCGAATTACCAGAAGATGATTTGAATAGGTTAATACACTCGTTGGAGTTGGAAATGCAGGAAGCCGCTGAGGATTTAAGATTTGAGTATGCAGCGCGGCTTCGTGACGAGCTTAAGGAACTGAGGCGGGACCTTAGAGATGCAGTGAAATAAAACTTGGAGGCTGCGTATGAAAGGGTCTTTGCTTAAAGCAACGGTTGTAGGCGTTCCTTGCCTCAGAAGCGAGTTAGTGTTATCGAGACAGAAGGATTCAGCCCATGCCATATGAAGTTAAAGCAGTTGTTGCCAAGAGCCCTAAACAACCAGTGTCAGTTGAAACAATTTTAGTGCCGGATCCGGGCCCTGGAGAAGTACTTGTCGATGTTCAAGCCTGTGGAGTTTGCCACACTGATCTTCATTATCGGGAAGGTGCTATTAATGATGAATTTCCTTTTTTGCTTGGCCATGAGGCAGCGGGGATCATTAGCGCTATCGGGTCGGGGGTTAGCAAGGTAGAGGTCGGTGATTTTGTAGTGCTTAATTGGCGAGCTGTTTGTGGCCACTGTCGAAGTTGTGTAAGGGGACGCCCACAGTTTTGTTTTTCGACGCACAATGCTTCGCAAAAAATGACGCTCAATGGAGTTCCGTTAACTGCTGCCTTGGGAATTGGAGCGTTCGCCGAGAAGACGCTGGTTGCCGAAGGCCAAGCTACGAAAGTTAACCCTCTTGTAGAGCCAGAGGTTGCCGGGCTTATAGGTTGTGGAGTCATGGCTGGCCTTGGAGCAGTTCTAAATACGGCGAACGTATCTCGAGGAGACAGCGTTGCCGTTTGGGGATGTGGTGGCGTGGGTGACGCAGCGATTGAAGGAGCTCGACTAGCAGGTGCACACACAATTATTGCTATCGATATCGATGAAAAAAAATTAGATTGGTCGAGGAATTTCGGAGCGACTCATACTGTGAACTCATTCGGAAAAACTAATGATGAGGTTGTAGAACAAGTTCGTGCGCTAAGCAATGGCGATGGCGTAGATGTTGCTATAGAGGCGGTTGGCCTTTCTGATACGTATAAGCAAGCTTTCTATTCGCGCGACTTGGCTGGAACAGTAGTGTTGGTTGGTGTTCCCAATCCCGAAGCCGAGCTTTCATTACCGCTCATTGATATTTTCGGTCGAGGCGGTCAACTTAAGAGTTCGTGGTACGGAGATTGTCTACCTAGCAGAGATTTTCCAATGTTGACAGAACTTTATATGCAGGGAAGACTTAATTTAGGAGGATTTGTTTCTGAGACTATATCTATAGATGAAGTAGAGCTTGCTTTTGAAAAAATGGAGCGTGGGGAAGTGCTTCGCTCTGTAGTCGTAATGTAACTCGTGCGTAATCTCTTCCAAGGTAGTTAGTACTGCGAGTTGTGGCGGCTAAGCTTCGCCCTATATGGGTGACAAGCTGATTGTTCGCGGCGCACGCGAAAACAACCTGCGCAACGTGGATATCGAGTTGCCTAGAGGCAAGATGATTGTGTTTACTGGTTTGTCCGGTAGCGGTAAGTCTTCTCTCGCTTTTGATACCATCTATGCTGAAGGGCAACGCAGATACGTTGAGTCCCTCTCGTCGTATGCTCGACAGTTTCTAGGTCAGATGGATAAGCCTGACGTTGATTTTTTGGAGGGTTTGTCACCGGCAATATCGATTGATCAAAAAAGCGCAAGTAGAAACCCTCGATCTACAGTCGGAACGATCACAGAGGTTTATGACTACTTGCGGCTTTTGTATGCCCGTGTAGGTGTGCAGCACGATCCTGACACAGGTGAGGTCGTTGAGATGCAGACTCCTCAGCAGATCGTAGATAGAATTTTGGAGCTTGAGCCTAAGACCCGTTTTCAGGTTTTGGCTCCGGTAGTTCGCAGCCGAAAAGGCGAATATCACACCCTCATGTCTGACCTAGCCGCAAGAGGCTACGTGAGAGCTCGCGTCGACGGGGAATCAGTAGATCTTACTACTGAGGAGGTCGCACCTGACGAGCGCCTAGACCGGTATGTCAACCATGATATCGAAGTTGTTGTTGACCGGCTGGTGATGAAAAAAGGAATCGAACAAAGGCTTACAGAGTCAGTTGAAGCTGCATTGTTACTTGCAGACGGACACGTTTGGCTGGAAATAGTTCCAGTAGATGACGAACCTTTCATCATGACCTACAGCCAACACCTTTTTTCGCCAGCGACCGGACGCTCTTTCGAAGCGCTCGCGCCGAGAAACTTTTCATTCAATTCACCATACGGAGCTTGTGGAACGTGCGACGGTTTAGGCACACGTTTCGAGGTTGACTCTGAACTAGTGATCCCGAATCCTGACTTGACGATTGAGGAAGGTGTAATAGCGCCATTCTCAACAGGTTCTACCCGCTGGTATGCCCGCTTGTTAGCAGCTACCGGAGAAGAATTCGGAATACCTATGGATGTTCCTTGGGTCAAGCTGTCAGCAAAACAAAAAAAACTATTACTTTACGGAAGTGGAAAGAAGCAAACTTTTACGGTTCGGTATCGAAATAGGTACGGAAGAAGTAGGAGTTACACAACTCAATGGGAGGGCGTAATCCCAACGTTGCAAAGGCGCCATGCTGACGTGGAAACAGATTCTTCCCGAGACAGAATCGAAGGGTATATGCGTGAAGTGCCCTGCGGAAGCTGTGACGGAGCTCGTCTAAATGAGGTTTCGTTGGCCGTAAGGGTCGCCGGCCAGAACCTGCATGAACTGTGTTCGTGTTCTATTGGCGAGGCAACGAAAATAATTGAGGGCCTAAGGTTAAGTGAACGAGAGCAATTGATTGCTAATCCAATCGTGAAAGAGATTAATGCAAGGCTGAACTTTCTTTTGGATGTAGGGCTTGATTACTTGTCTCTAAACCGATCTGCAGCGACACTCGCAGGTGGCGAAGCTCAACGGATTAGACTTGCAAGTCAAATCGGAAGTGGTCTTGAAGGGGTTTTGTACGTCTTAGATGAACCTTCTATTGGGTTACACCAACGCGATAACCAACGGTTGATCGACACACTGCATCACTTGCGTGATTTAGGTAATACGGTTCTGGTTGTTGAACATGATGAAGAAACTATTGCCGAGGCCGACTGGGTAGTCGATATCGGTCCAGGTGCCGGTGAACATGGTGGTGTAATTGTCTATAGCGGGCCTGTTGAGGGTTTGTTGAAGGCAAAGGATTCCTATACAGGTGACTATCTGGCAGGAAGGCGTGAAATTTCTGTTCCGACGCCTCGACGTGCAGCCGGGGAACTAAAACTGGTGGTCTATGGGGCCAGGGAAAATAATCTCCGAAAAATCGACGTGGAGTTTCCACTTGGCTGTCTAGTAGCCGTATCGGGCGTTTCAGGTTCAGGAAAAAGTACGCTGGTGAATCAAATTTTACATAAAGCGTTAATGCAAAAGATCTACAAATCAAAAATTGTTCCGGGGCTTCATACTTCCATCGAAGGCTGGCAAGAGCTAGATAAAGTTATTGAAATTGACCAATCGCCAATTGGCCGCACACCTCGTTCGAATCCGGCTACCTATACAAAGGTCTTTGACCATATTCGCAAGCTTTTTGCAGCAACGAATGAAGCTAAAGTACGGGGCTATTTGCCGGGGAGATTTAGCTTTAACGTTAAAGGCGGAAGATGCGAAGCTTGTGCGGGTGATGGAACGATCAAGATCGAAATGCACTTCCTTCCTGATGTGTACGTGCCATGTGAACTGTGTGGCGGCGCGCGCTATAACAGAGAAACGTTAGAAGTCAGATTTAAAGGCATGACAATTTCTGATGTTCTTAATATGCCGTGCGAAGAGGCAATGGAGTTTTTTGCTGCTCAGCCGTCGATAGCTCGGCATATGAGGACGCTAGTCGACGTTGGATTAGGCTATATTCGCTTAGGTCAGCCTGCCACGACATTATCTGGTGGTGAGGCGCAACGAGTTAAGCTTGCAAGCGAGCTATCGAAACGCTCAACCGGGCATACGATATATATCCTGGACGAGCCGACTACAGGCCTTCATTTTGAAGACATTAGGCGCTTGCTGGGAGTACTTAGCCGGTTAGTTGATAACGGAAACAGTGTTATTGTTATTGAGCACAATCTGGATGTAATCAAAACAGCTGATTGGGTAATTGATATGGGTCCAGAAGGTGGAGTAGGGGGCGGTCAGGTTGTTGCTGCTGGAACTCCAGAGCAAGTAATGCGGGAAGCTAAAAGTTACACAGGAAAATTCTTGCAGGGTGTTTTGCATTCATGAAGTATTTGTTTTCGCAACTTCAGTTTCGGCTATAGAACATGTTGTCTTCGGCTACCTCTGAATATCCTGATGATATAGCTAGTCGCTTTATCAATAGTTCTTTACGGCCAGCCTCAGGAACGATTCCTGAGAAGCCAGGCAGTTATCAGTTCTGCGACGTAAATGGAAAATTGATTTATGTTGGCAAAGCTAAAAATTTAAGAAATCGTTTAAACAGCTATTTTCAGGACAGCAGCAACATGCATCCGAGAACTTTGCAGATGCTTTCGTTCGCTGCTTCTGTGGAGTGGGTCGAAGTAGATACCGAAGTTGATGCCCTGATGTTGGAATACAGTCTCATTCAACAGCACCAACCCAGGTTCAACGTAAAGCTTCGTGATGACAAGTCCTACCCATTCTTGGCGTTGACGATGTCTGATGTATGGCCGCGAGCGATGGTTATTAGAGGAAAACGTAAGCGTAGCAATAGGTACTTTGGTCCATATGGTCATGCTTATGCGATTCGAGAAACACTCGATCTTCTCCTTAGGACTTTCCCGATAAGAACTTGCAGCGATAATAAATTCGCTGAGCATGAACGAAAAGGGCGCCCATGTTTGTTGTTTCATATTGAGCAGTGTGCAGGACCTTGTATCCAGGCTGTGAAGAAAGATGACTACGCACAGCTAGTGAGTGACCTGATCAAATTCCTGGAAGGTAATACAGACGATGTGCTGGTTGAGCTTTCGGACCGGATGCAATCAGCCAGTGCGGAGATGGAGTACGAGCTTGCGGCACGGCTGCGAGACCGTTTGGCAAGCGTAAAAAAGGCCGTTGAGAAACAGCAAATCGCTGGTACAAGGAATGAAGACTATGACGTAATAGGACTTTGTGAAGATGAGCTGGAAGCATCGGTGCAGGTCTTTTATGTTCGCAATGGCCGAGTGCTCGGTCAGCGTGGTTTTGTTGTTGACAAGGTCGAACCGCTGGACTCAAGTGAGTTAACAGCTCGGGTTATGGAACAGCTATATCATGCCCAAAATCCAATTGGAATGCCGAAGTTAGTGGTGGTGCCTTACCTTCCGGAGCATCAGTCGATGTATGAAGAATGGTTATCGCTTCAGCGAGGCTCTAAGGTCACCATTCGGGTGGCACAAAGAGGACATAAACGTGCATTGCACGACACAGCGGCACGAAACGCCCAAGAAATGCTCAAACGCCACCGTCTAAAGCGAGGTAGTGATCACAATAGTAGAGCGCAAGCTCTTAACTTACTTCAAGAGGCGTTGAGTCTTCCTCAGGCCCCTTTGCGCATCGAATGTTATGACATGAGCCATCTACAGGGAACAGATTACGTGGGCTCAATGGTTGTCCTTGAAGATGGCTTGCCGCGGAAAAGTGAATATCGAAGGTTTAAAATTCGCACCGTTGCTGGTAATGACGACTTTGCTGCGATGGAAGAAGTTCTTCGAAGACGTTTTCTTAACTACCTGAATGACCGAGACAAGAAAGCCACTGAGTTAACCAGTTTTTCCTATCCGCCTCAGTTGTTGCTAGTAGACGGCGGAAAGGGCCAATTAAGTGTTGCAGTACGAGTTTTGAAAGAGCTTGGTTTGTTTGAGGAAATTCCTGTCGCCGCGCTAGCTAAACAATTCGAAGAGGTCTTTGTCCCTGGAAAATCAGATTCGATACAGATACCGCGCCAATCGGAAGCGCTGTATTTGCTTCAACGTATTCGCGATGAAAGCCATAGGTTCGCTATTTCATATCATAGGCAGCTAAGAGATAAGCGAATGACTGCTAGTATCCTCGATGGTATTCCGGGTCTAGGTGAGAAACGAAAGCGCCGTTTGATTGAAGAATTCGGTGGTGTAAAAAAAGTTAAATTAGCTTCGATAGTTGAACTTGAAGCTATCACTTGGTTGCCTCAGCCGGTTGCTGAGGCGGTTTATGCCAAGACACACATGCGTGCTTGAAATTGGTCAAGCATGACAGACCCGAACGGACGATTATGGCCAGTGAAGACCAGCTTTGGGAACAAAATGCGACTTGGTGGCAGGAGGGGTTCACCGAAGGTGAGGACCCGGAGTATGAAGAACAAATACTTCCTATCGTCGAAAATATTTTAGCTGAGAGTAAACGAGTAATTGATATCGGGTGCGGGGAAGGTCAGCTAACGCGTTTGCTGGAGAGCCTTGGGGCACAGCCTGTGGGACTTGACCCAACATGGGCGCAGATAAGAGAAGCGAACTTAAGAAATAAAAGCTCAAATGTTGTGCAAGCTGGAGCAGGTCATTTACCGTTCGTCGATGGTTGTTTTGATGCTGCGCTTGCGTGTTTAGTATTTGAGCATATAGAAGATCTAGAAACATCGATTGAAGAAGTTGCTCGAGTTCTGCGGCCGGATGGCAGATTTGCTCTACTTCTAAACCACCCTTTGTTGCAAACTCCTGGTAGCGGATGGGTAGAAGACTTCGAGCAAGACTCGGTAGAGCGTTATTGGCGTATAGGCCCATATCTTATGGAACAAAAAGTTATCGAAGAGGTTGAGAAGGGTATCTTTATTCCATTTGTTCATCGTCCTTTGAGTCGTTATGTGAATGTGTTGACCGAGAATGGGTTGTTGCTTGAACGAATGATAGAACCAATACCTCCTGAAGGGTTCAGGTCAAAGAATCCTTCTTACGAGGCTGCTGCTCATATTCCTCGGCTTCTTGTTTTGGTTACTCGAAAAATAAATATGTAAAGATTGGTTTGGAGTGTCTATTCTAGTGTTATGAGTCTCCAGCCAGATTTTGTAGTTGTAACTGGTCTTTCTGGGGCTGGGAGATCTACGGCCGCTCATGCGTTGGAAGATCTCGGTTGGTTCGTTATTGACAACCTACCGCCCAGCTTAGTTCCCGGTGTTGTGGAGTTAGTTTCTACGCAAGGTTCAGGAGTTAAAAAGCTTGCTCTTGTCGCCGGTACTCAGCGCTATCAGGAGGATCTGGTTCCAGCATTAGCGCAGTTACGGGAGAATGGTTCTCGAGTTAGGGTTATATTTTTGGACGCATCGACCGATGTTTTAGTACGACGTTATGACGATACGAGAAGGCGTCACCCTTTTGATGAGGACAGCGATTCGTTAATAGATGCAATCGAGCGAGAAAGAATTTTTCTTGATCCGGTGCGCGTGGAAGCCGATATGGCTATTGATACGGGGGACTTGACCACCCATGATCTTAAAGCTCGAGTTGTGGATGCATTCGCTGAGGAGTTAAGTGACAAATTGATGCAGACGACGTTGATGTCGTTTGGTTACAAACATGGCGTGCCACGCGACGCAGATTTAGTTTTTGATTGTCGGTTTTTAGCTAACCCTCACTGGGTTCCTGAATTGCGGTCGAGCACGGGGCTCAGTGAGGGTGTGAGCTCGTACGTTTTTTCTCAAGATGTAGCACAGGCTTTCGTTGAGCAAATTTTGAGTATGTTTAAGATCCTATTTCCTGCTTATCTCTCCGAGGGTAAGGCGTATTTGACAATTGCTTTCGGCTGCACAGGTGGCAAGCACCGCAGTGTAGCGATGAGTGAGTTTGTGGCTAAAGCAATCTCTGAAGACGGGCGAGAAGTGAGAACCCGGCACAGAGATATTGATCGGTAGCGTAAAATTTAGACTCATTGTGTCGTAGATTTTCTAAGACTCTTGCTCCTATTCGCGCAGGGAGCGGGTGAATGAGGTAGACATGCATGTCCCCAAGTTTTCTCTAGAAGGGAACCCCCTGATATGACAGTTCGTGTAGGAGTTAATGGTTTTGGTCGTATTGGCCGTAATTTTTTTAGAGCCATTCAGAAACAAGGCGCTGATATCGAAATCGTTGCGGTAAATGACTTAGGCAATCAGGCGACAATGGCTCATTTGCTTAAATATGACTCAGTCTTGGGCAATTTACCTAATGACATTAAGGCCGTTGACGGTGGGATCTCTATAGACGGTAAATTACTTACTGTCTTGTCGGAACGTAGTCCAGCTGATTTGCCTTGGGCTGATTTAGGGGTCGATGTTGTAATCGAATCGACTGGAATCTTTACTGATCGAGACAAGGCGGCTATGCACCTTGATGCTGGCTCGCCCTTTGTAATCGTGTCAGCTCCTGCGGGCGGAGCAGATGCAACATTTGTAGTCGGCGTAAACGATGGCGATTTTGATAGTTCGATACATAAGGTTGTATCCAATGCGAGCTGTACTACAAATTGTTTTGTGCCAATGGTTCAGGTTCTCGATCAAGCTTTTGGGGTTGATAAAGGGCTGATGACGACGATCCATGCCTATACAGGTGACCAATCGTTGGTAGACGGGCCACATAGCGACTTGAGACGAGCCAGGGCATCGGCGGTAAACATTATTCCTACATCGACAGGTGCAGCGCGAGCAACGGGCCTTGTGTTGCAGTCCATGAATGGGCGATTAGACGGAACTTCGCTACGTGTGCCAATTCCTGATGGCTCTATCACAGATTTCACAGCAGTTCTGAAGTCAACTCCTTCGGTATCTGAAATTAATTCAGCTTTCAAGAAGGCGGCTTCAGAAGGAAAACTGAGCGGAGTATTGGAATACAGCGAAGATCCTCTGGTGAGTTCCGATGTTGTCGGAAACCCATCTAGCTGTGTTTTTGATGCCGGATTAACTATGGCTATGGAAAACCTCGTCAAAATTAGTGGTTGGTACGACAATGAGTGGGGCTATTCTAACCGACTTGTCGACCTCGTAAATATCACTTGCGGTTGACCGAATAGCATTGCCTATCCCTTATGGAGTAATTCTGTGAATTCAATAGGAGTGCCTCGTTTAGAGGACCTGGAAACGTCACTTGTGACTTTGGAAGGGAAGCGAATCTTAGTTCGTTGCGATTTTAACGTGCCATTACGGAACCAAAAAATTAGCGATGATTTACGTATTCGTGCGGCTTTGCCGACATTGGAATGGTTGATAGAACGGGGAGCTGATGTCGTCGCTTGTACTCATTTGGGGAGGCCTGATGGGAGAATCGATCCAGCATTCGCTATTGAGCCTGTGCGTGCTCGGCTAAAGGAATTAAGTCCTAATGTCGAGATACTAGAGAACCTCCGATTTGATAGTGGCGAAACTGCGAACTCTCCAGAGTTTGTGTCGTACTTAATTAGCGGTGCCGGGGGGAAGGCATTCGATGGTTACGTAAATGATGCTTTTGGTGCCTCACATAGGAGTCATGCTTCGGTAGTCGGTCCGCCGCAAAAATTGCCAGCTGCTGCGGGTCGTCTTCTCGAAAGAGAAGTTGAGGTTTTGGGGGCTCTACGCACTACTAAGAAAAAACCATTTTTAGGAATCCTCGGTGGAGCAAAAGTAAGTGACAAGCTAGGAGTAATTGAAGCTCTGCTCGAAGTAGTTGACCAGCTAATCATCGGCGGTGCAATGTGCTTTACCTTTTTTAAGGCCATGGGCCATGAGGTCGGAGATTCCTTGTGCGAAGTGAAGCAGATAGATAACTGTAAACATTTGCTCGATTTAGGAAACAAAATCTTACTTCCTTCTGACGTTACTGCTTTAAGCCCTGATGGTGCTATTGGTCGTGATGATGGTGAGGTGCGCCAAATGGGGCGAAGCTTGCCCCACGGTTGGAAGGGTTTAGATATTGGTCCAGGTTCAGCTGCAGAGTTTGAAGATTCTATTCACGAAGCAAAGATGATTTTTTGGAACGGCCCTATGGGAATGTTTGAAGATCCTCGCTTTGCTGCTGGCACTCGAGCGATCGGTCAAGCGATGGCTGATGCTAAGGGTTTCACGGTTGTTGGCGGTGGTGATAGCGCGGCGGCGATCGCTGAGTTCAAATTTGCTCCATATGTTGACCACATAAGCACGGGTGGAGGAGCAAGTTTGGAACTACTAGAAAATGGTGACTTGCCGGGCTTGATAGCGTTACGTAAATCTTGATAAGGACTTATTGATGACTCGTGTACCTTTAATTTCTGGTAACTGGAAAATGAACATGAACCACTTCGAGGCTATTCAGTTAGTTCAGAAACTTGGTTATGCTCTCGCTAAGCACGATTTTGAGAAAGTAAATGTAACAGTTCATCCCCCCTTTACAGATATTCGATCGGTTCAGACTGTTATCGACGCAGATCGCATGAAGTTTTTGTTAGGTGCACAGAATTGCCATTCTGAGATAAGCGGTGCGTTTACTGGCGAGGTTTCACCTGCAATGCTTTCGAAAATGGCCGTTAGCTATGTGATAGTTGGACACTCCGAGCGGAGACATTTGTTTGGTGAAACGAATGAAGATGTTGCATCTAAAGCGGTGGCAGTTTATGCGCAGGATATGACGCCTATTGTGTGTGTCGGCGAAACTCTTGAGCAACGTGAAAACGGAAACGCTCGTGAAATAGTTGAAACGCAAGTTCGAGGAAGTCTTAGCGGGTTAAAAAAGAACCAGCTGGAGAACCTAGTAGTTGCCTATGAGCCTGTATGGGCAATTGGTACGGGTGTGACGGCATCCGTCGATGATGCTCAAGACATGTGCTCGCACATAAGGAACGTAGTCGAGAGTATTCAAAAAGGTTCTGGAGAAGCTGTTCGTATCCAGTACGGCGGTTCTGTAAAGCCATCAAATGCTACCGAACTTATGGCCTGTGCTGATATCGATGGGGCACTTGTGGGAGGAGCTGCATTAGATTCGGAGTCATTCGCTCGGATAGTTATGTACCAAGAGGTATAAGGTCGACAAAATAGTAAGTAATTTTCTGGCTTCTGACACAAGAGTTTTGCTAAGAGGTTGGGATGATGTTCGGAACTTGGGAACTTCTTCTGCCAAATTGATTAGAGTCTTCTTATGCCCTCAGAAGATTTGTCACCTTTACCAGACGGATTAATAATATTTGTTAAAAAAGACTGTCCAACATGTCTTGAGATAGAACCAGTTTTCGATCAGCTTTCGAAGAGTTTCATGCCCCTGACTGTCTACTCCCAAGATGATCCTGATTTTCCATCTGGAGTCACAACTGTTGATTATGACAGCGATTTACGAGTCTCCTGGACGCATGAGATTGAAACCGTTCCTACACTGATTCACGTTGTGGGAGGCCGAGAAATGACTCGGACTGTGGGCTGGGAGCGGAAATCGTGGGAGGCCCTAACCGGAATTGACAACCTCGGAACAGATTTGCCCGATTGGCGTCCTGGTTGCGGGTCAATGTCAGTTGACCCTTCCAGAGTTGATCAATTGGAAGCGAAATTCGGTAACTCAGGAGTCGTTAGTCGTCGTGTTGAGTTTGCTTCTCAAGAAGATGAATTTGAAGCTATGTTCGATAGGGGCTGGTCTGATGGTCTGCCGATTGTTCCGCCGACCGAAGAACGGGTGCTTCGGATGCTAAAAGGAACCACTCGTCAGGCAGACGAGGTTGTCGCGATTGTCCCGCCGACACTTGTGGAGTGCACCGTAGAAAAAGTAGCAATAAATGCAGTTATGGCGGGCTGTAAACCGGAGTATTTACCGGTTGTTTTGGCAGCAGTCGAGGCCGCATGCACCGATCAGTTCAATATGCATGGGCTCTTATGTACGCTCTGGTTCTCTGGTCCCGTAATTATCGTGAACGGTCCAATTCGAACCAAAATAGGCATGAATGCCGACAAGAATGCGTTAGGTCAGGGAAATCGAGCAAATTCGACGATTGGGCGTGCTCTTCAACTTGTGATCCGAAATGTTGGTGGAGGTAAGCCTGGCATTGGTGGTATAGACCGGTCAGCGCTAGGTGCGCCGTCAAAAATAGGTTGGTGTTTTCCTGAAGATGAGGAGAGTTTGCCTGAAGGATGGGACCCCTTATCAGTCTCGCGAGGGTTCGAAGTAGGGGAAAATACGGTGACTCTTTTTGCCGGTCATGGACCCAGCGGACTAATTGACCAAATATCGAGAACCCCTGAGTCCTTAATCAGAACGATCGCCAATCAGTTGCACGGAGTTGGAAATCGAAAGCTCCCAAGCGAAGCCATGATGATTATGACTCCAGAACATATGAATGTATTCGCTCGAAGCGGCTGGAGTAAAGCCGATTTTTATGAAGCCTTAGAACCCCTTCTTATCATGAACCTAAAAGAAGCAGTTCGAGGAGCGGGCGGCATGTCAGAAGGTATTCCTGATCAACCAGGAGAAGATACGGTGTTTGGTTCGGGTACTGCATCTTTACGTAAGTTGCCTTCATGGTCGCCGATGATCGTGCGGGCTGGGGGCGGAGCTGGAGGATTCTCGGCTGTTCTTGAGGGTTGGGTCTCAGGAGCAAAAGGTAGCACGCCGATAACTCACAGAATTGAACCGTAACCTGATAGTGAACTGAGCAGATTTAGTATTTAACTAAATGAACTGAAGTTCAAATACCGTACTGATATTTGTGGACTATTGAAGGCACTCTGGTATCGTCAAATCCGTGTTGACTTGGTTCGTTGGTGGCTTCCACTTAATTTCTGCTCTGGGCCTTATTGGTTTGGTTTTGCTTCATAGTGGCAAGGGCGGAGGTGTTTCTGACATGTTCGGTGGCGGAGTTAACACCACAGCTGCAGGCTCAACGCTGGCTGAACGAAATTTGAATCGTATAACTGTGGTAGTAGCTGTAACTTTTTGTTTCACGACTCTAGTTTTGGGCTTGTTGTTAGCCTGACTAGATATCAGTAATTATTCATCTACGATTACTGGTTGTCAGGCGTTTAGTCACGGTCAGAGTTCCATTATTTGTTGAAACAAATGTGTAGCATTTATTGTTGTTCAGTTGGTTGGCTTTGGGCCTTCGTGGGAGAGACGCCGTTGGTGCAAGAATAGGTTTCTGTGGCTAGAGTGAAGATTCCTTCCGTTACGGCGGAACGGCGTCGGAGTGGCGGAATTGGCAGACGCGCTAGACTAAGGATCTAGTGCCCGTTACGGGTGTGGGGGTTCAAGTCCCCCCTCCGACACATCTACCTTCACCTGGTGCAGCTTATTGAAGCTGTCTTCTAGAGTTCATGTTCCTGTTTTTGGTGGTCGCCATTTACAGTGTTCGGTAGCTAGGCGTGCTGGGTTGCCGGTCTGAAGTTCGATTCCCACGCAAGAAAGCGTCATGTGCTCGATGCGCCACAGCACTCCAAAGGTCGATGCTTTCCTAAGTGCGCCACATCTCTCTCAAATCTGATTTTGTAACTTTTCCGACTGCATTTCTTGGAAGGGCATCAACTATTTCAAGGCGCTCGGGAAGCTTGTAACTAGCTATTTCAAGTGACTTCAAAAAATCAACAAGCTCAGGCAAGCGTGGGCTTGTGCCTTTAATAGGTACAACGAACACTCCAACCTTTTCTCCCAAATCAGGATCAGGGAAAGATACAACTGCGCACTCAAGAACATCTTGATGTGAAGCTATTAATGATTCAACCTCAGCAGCCGAAATGTTCATTCCTCCGCGAATAATGATGTCTTTCGCTCGATCAACGAACTGAAGGAGCCTACTTGAGGTATTAGTATCAGCCCACTGGAAAATGTCGCCAGTTTTATAGTAGCCATTGGTATCAAATTCATCACCAGATGATTGTAGGTAGCCAGAGAATACTGTGGGGCCCGCGAATCGCAACTCACCAGGGCGTCCAGACTCAGCGATTTCTTGTTCTGTGTCAAAGTCAACGATTCGTATAGAAATACCTTGTCGGTTCGGTTGTGGAAAAAACCGAGCCCGCTCTTCGGGATCCGGTACCGATCGCATTGTAGAAAGAAGCGCAGCGCCTTCGTTAGAGCCAAAGACATTTACGATTTCTATGTTGCGATCCTGCCAACCTTTTACCATCCACGGATCTAAAGGCGCAGACCCAGAAGAAATTACTCGGATGCTAGATAAGTCAACAGAGTTAAGTAATTCTTCGTTCCTGAGTAGCATATTTAGGAGCGGTGGGGGCGCTACTGTGTAGGTGATTCCCTCAGTTTCGATCTGCTTTAAAAAAACTGTGAGATCTAATGGCTGGTGCAGAAATAACGATGCTCCGACAGTCAACCAGGGCATAAGCATTCCCCCTATGCCAGCCATATTGACTACGGGAAATGGACACAAGATATTATCACTAGAGGAAATGGCTAGTTCGTCTACTTGGACTCTGCTTGACGCTAGCCACATGGAGTGAGTGCGTGGCACCCCTTTTGGTACGCCGGTCGTTCCGGACGTCCAACAGATAGTCGCAATATCGTCTGACGAAGCATGATCGTAAGCTTTGTCTTCTGCTGGCTCCGGAGTCAGATGAAGATTAGCTTCTCCTGCATCCGCGCCGAATGTTGCGAGTTTAATATTTTCGAATTCTGCAAGGAGTGCTGCCACCGTCTTGACTTGGTCGGTTCTGTCAGAACGGTTAGCAGTAACGAACAGCTGAATCTGAGCAGATGATAATCCTGAGCGCAGCTCATGATTTCGATGTTGAATTGGAAAAGGAACGGCAACAGCGCCAATCCTGATGCATGCAAGGATGGTGAAAACGAGTTCACAAACATTGGGAAGCTGAATGCCAATCGAGCTGCCAGCCCTAACACCACGATTGTGGAGTTGAGTAGCTAATGATTGAACAATTGAATTGACTTCGCTCCATGTCCACTGCTGGCTATTTCCCTCAAAAAAATCAGCACGGTTGGGGGCGTCAGCTAAAGCAACTTCGTTGTTTCGCTCTAGAGCAGCGCTTCGTAGTAGGCCGTCAATCGTGTTCATGGAGTCCGACATATAGGTATTCTGACAGTATTGCCTTGAGAGTGCCCTGAAGTTCAGGAGTTCTCGAAAATGTTTCGGTAGTTGCTCTCTAGATTGTTCGCTAGGTCAATTAGATTTTCAAAGCTCGACGCCGTCGCAGATAGTTAGAGGGCCTTCAGAGTTGTCAGGTCTGAAGCTTAAAATATTTTCGTAGCCACAAGAATTTTTCCAACTAATCGCAGCGTCACTATTTGGAAATTCCAAGACTACTGCCACTGGGTTCAGGCTCCCCACTGTGTAGTGCTGTTTGCCTCCTCGAACTAAGTAGCTGCCTCTATTATCAGTTACTGTTTTTCTAAAGCTTCCAGATGTGGACTCATAGCATTCAGGTCAGTAATTTTTAGCGTCCTAATACGCAAGCCTTAGGCATGTTGGGCTCTTCTTAATCTCGAAACTAAATCGAATCCTGCACTGAAGGGACAGATTCCCAATGAAAATTTTAACACACCCGCTCTAGCGTCGTGCAGACAAGAGCGGGTGTGTCAAGGTATTAATCAGCCAAGCTACCTGGACTTTCGTAGATGGCCTCGGCAGCGACAAGGACCTCTGCATCGACGACGAAATTGACGACTTCGACGACCCCTCGGCAGCGCTAAAAATTGATTGTCCCAGGGCTGACTTAAAGCACTTTTTATCTGCGTTGTAGATAGGAGCGGATAGCTTTACCGATGTGAAGCGAACCTTTTTGGCTATGACCCTTTTGGTCACATCTATGTTCACTATTACTGGATGCGGTTCAGATGATGACGTTCAGGTCGAAAGCCTTGTAAAAAACGGTGCGCCAGGGCTGCATGCGTCTGACGGTCCTAGCGAAGCCGACTGCGAATTCCTCGATCGCATCGAACTGGACCTCCTCGATCGCCTCTATAGCCTCGACCTCCGCGACCGCCTCGACGACCTCCGTCGCGACCTCCGCCTCGCCCTTCGCGATCGGTGTGATGCTGCGTCGAAGACTGGAAACTATGCGCCTAAGGGTAATGACGTCGACGGGGGTTGATTGTCCCAGGGCTGCAAACGACAATAGACCGCCCCGAAGGGCGGCTCATTGTTGAATCGTTAATTGTCTAATGATTACAAGTAGCCTATTTGTTACTTGTTGGCCGGTAGCTACATCTGGAATTGAGCAGATGGTAGCAACTTGGTGCCGCTCAATGGCAAGGATAATTACTGCTCCCAAAGGTGTTGCATCGCCCATGACCTAAACGGTCGCCATGAGCCTGAGCGATCATCTAACTCTTTGCTGCTAATTGAGCTTCCCAGA
>Ga0315322_10000165_pt1 | contig 44405 bp, 48 predicted proteins | sample M110021515metaG_FD_203461 | JGI IMG/M metagenome (GOLD analysis project Ga0315322, IMG submission 203461) | Ammonia-oxidizing marine archaeal communities from Monterey Bay, California, United States - M1 100m 21515 | ecosystem: Environmental > Aquatic > Marine > Intertidal zone | place: USA... | reverse complement strand
TAATATCGGATACTCGCCCCACATGCAGGGCCAACATCAGGTATGCCTGCCATTCGTGTGTAAGAGATACCAGTGCATTAATAAAATGGTTGCTGTAGGTCACCAGCGTGTACAACATACCAATGGTCAGCAATCCCAGTTCGATTTTTTCTGCTGAAATATAAACGACGCCCAATAGAATCAGGCCCAGAAATAGGTAGCTGGCTATCTTGGCTGCCAGTTCCCAGTAACGTGATCTAACATGTGCGTTGAGTGATCTGACCAGATGGTTCAGCCAGGCGGAGCGACGGCGAGCAGTACCATCAAAGCGTTTGATGGAATCTATTGTTTGGATGGTTTCTATGAAGTGTGACTGTACTTGCGCCTCTGCGATCACCTGTTCGTGTAGGTGAGCGCGGTAGGGTAGCGTTAGCAGGTACTGCACCAGCAAGTAGACGAGACACAAGCAGAGCACATAAAGGCCCGCTTCTAGTGAATACAGACTGATCATGATAAAGGTCGTGATAACCATGAGAAGATCGAGGCAGATACCCACGATACTTTCCGAAATAAAATCCTGGAGTGGCCGCATGGCGCTAAAGCGCGACACGATGTCGCCAATATTTCTGCGTTCGAAAAACTGAACCGGCAGATTGGTTGTGTGCCGTAGTAATCCTGCAGATAACAAGTAGGTTAACTTTGCGCCTATTTTTATCGTTAGCAATCCTCGAAGGGATTGCGTTATTGCGGAGATGAGGTAAACAGCGGCAAAACTTAAGGTAACTACCAGCGCCAGGTCAGTATTGTTAGACAGCAACACTTCATCGACGGTCACCTGGAGATAAAACGGGGTGATGAGTGCGAATGCCTGAGTGAGTACACTCAGTAACAAGAGCCCTGCTAAGGATGCCGAGAGACGCGCAATTGGTAATTTCGCCAGAAATTCGATGGTCCTGCTTGGATTTATTTCCCGGTCTTTTTTGAAGTCCGGGGTTGGTCGCGCCTCGATAATGATGCCGGTAAACCGATTGCTGAACGTCTTCATACTTGCGGTAAGCTTGCCACTAGCCGGGTCTAGTAGGCTGAGGCTGCTACGTGAGCAACGATCGATCACCACGAAGTGGTCAAAATCCACATGAGCGATAACAGGCAGTTGTAGCTTCGTGAGATCTTCCGGTTCGCAGCGAAGGGCTCTTACTGCGAGATGATGAGATTCGGCTATGTTTGAAATCGCCTCAAGGCTAAGTGGTCGGCCGTCTCCTTGTGCACGCCTAAGCGATGCCAGTTCAGCGTGATTGCCAAAATAATTCAGGATCATGCACACGCAGGCGAGCCCGCACTCGTTGGCCTCCCCCTGAAAGATAAGCGGTACACCCCGACTCATAAAACTCATCCAAGCGACTCGCCCAGTTTTCTTAGGGGTTTAAGGAACCAAGAAAAAAGCGTTTGTTGTTCAACAGGGATGTAAGTGCGAAAAGTCATTCCCGGTAGAATCGAATCAATACGTTCGCTTGACTGAATACTTAGGCGCGCCCGGAAATAACCATTTTGGTCTGGCGTTGAAACAGTATGTGGTGATAATTGGGTCACCACGGCCTCTATTCGCCCGTAAGTTTGTGCGGGGAAGGCATCCAGCTCTAGTGCGAGCTGCTGACCGCTTGCCAGATGACCCGCCGCATCCGGAGGGATATTTAAAGTACCGGTTACTGCAGATTCGGGCGAGTTTATATAAACAAGTGGCTGCCCGGGGCGGATATTTGCGCCTTCGATTACCTCGACCCGGGTGACTGTCCCGGTGCGAGTGGAGACCAGCTTTCGGTAAGGCTTTTGTTCGAGCTCAATTAACTTCTCTCGGAGTGTGGAGAGTTTTGATGCCAGTTCGGTGCGTTGTGTATTCCGTTTTGTCTTCAGGGCGCTCCGATCTGCACGGAGCCCGCTACGGGTCACCTGCTGCTCTATGAGGTTTTTCCGAAGCACGTTGAGTTGTTGCTGTTCAGAAATAAGGCTGGTTTTGAAACTGATCCAATCAAGATTTGACAAGTACCCCGCTTCATAGATGCTGATGGTGTTCGATTGATGATGTGCCAGTTGTTCCACCTTAGATAGCTGTAGTGCGATGCCCTCTCTTGCAAGTGTTTCAAGTACCGATAGTTGGCGATCCGTTACAAGGAACGCATGGTCTTCTCTGGTAAAGGCTTCATCAATAGCCTCGTTCATTGATTCCCAGTGCATCATTTGTTGCCTGGTTTCCGCTGCCATTGCGCTCGATCTGCCATCGGTAGTTTTTGCTGCGGTTACGATATGCGCCCCGGCTTTAACGTGTTGACCTTCTGTTACGTTCAGCAGTTCAACATAACCCCAATCCGGGGAAACAATGGCATTTGCGTTGGATTCATCGATCTGTCCGGTAACGAAATGTTTTCGTGAATAGTTCGATGTGCCAATTAGCCAGGCAACAAGCAGTAGCACCAAAACGAGGCCGGTGGCGATTGCCAGGAATGTCCGTCCGGAATTCTCTTGGATGTCCCCGAATTGAGGTGATTGGTGACTGGAGACAGCTTCTTCCCTGAACAGGGATGGTTGCATATCGGAACCCGTTTAAAACTGATGTGCCAAGTGTTCCAGCAATAGAGGGTGTCAACCATCGGGGATGGGCTGATTGCGGTGTGGGCGTCCTCTACATACCCTGGTAGGTTTTACGGTTCCAGGTGTAGGCGATCAGCCCCGCGAGGATATTCGAAACCGCCGCTGCGGCAAAGATACCGCTGAGTCCAAAGAATGCTTTGCCAACGAAGGCCAGCGGAATATAGATAACAAACATGCGGACGAGCGACATAATGGTCGAGGAGACGGGTTTTCCCAGAGAGTTAAAGATTGCGCTGGACATCATTAACACGCCCCAGGCGCCATAACTCACCGGTACCACCAGTAGGTAGGTTGCGGCGACGGTAATTACAGCGGGGTTCTCATCGAAGAGCGAAGCGATGTCCTGTCGAAAAATAACCAATAACAAGGCAACGAATGCGCCCCAGACAAGTGAATACTTGTAGGACAAAATCATCGCCAGATCGGCTCGATCATGGCGGTCTGCCCCCCAATTCTGACCAACGAAAGGTCCAATACTGGCGGAAAGCGCGAAAAGGGGGATGATAAATAGGGCCTCGATTCGTGATGCAATACCGAAACCAGCCACTGTTTCCTGGCTGAAACTGGCAAGCAGGCTGATAATGATCGCCGTTGAGATAGGACCAATCAGGTTGGTCGCTGTGGCTGGAATGCTGACTGCCAGAATTTTTCTCCAGGAGGACAGCACCATCTGCAAAGTGATTTTTGAGTAACTCAGCAGATGTTCCCTGAAATGCAGTACAGACATCGTGACGACAAAAAGTATGAAACGTGCGATCAGGTTTGCCCAGGCAGCGCCTTCGAGGCCAAGCTGCGGCAGTCCAAGTAGGCCGAAGATGAGCAGGGGGCTAATCATGATCTGCAAAATAGCGCCGGAGACCATGATAGTTCCTGAGATACGAGCATCTCCGGTTGCCCTTAACGCATTGGCACCCAGGGAAGGAACTGCAAGGAACACTAGTGACCAATAGTACACGGACATGTAATCGACGATTAGTGGTAATGTTGTTTCATCAGCGCCCAGTGCAATAAACAGCGGCTCAATAGTGAGTAAACCCAGGATTGATACCAGAATCATTACCAGTGCCACCAGACTGATTCCATCGCTGGCCAAGCGTCGAATTTGGTTTTGATCGCCGCTGCCTACGGCTCTCGCCAGAACGCTTGAAAGGCCGATGCTGACGCCCAGGGAAACAGACATCAATGCTCCAGTGACCGGAAATGTAAAGCTGTAGGCAGCCAGTGTGGAGGTGCTTATCTGGGCGAGAAAAAAAGCCTCGAGTAATCCTGCGCCGAGGTTGGCAGTGATCCCAAGGATGACCGGTGCGCTCAGTCGAAGCAGCCCGGTATTGACAGGGCCTTGCACCAGCCTGGCCTGGGTATTGGTTGAACCTGTCATTAGGTCACATCTATCCGAACGAGCGCCGAAGCTTGCCGATATCCTCAGGATTGAATGGGGTTTGCTGGTACACGTAATAGTTCAACCAGTTAATGAATAGAAGGTTGCCATGGCTCTTCCAGGTCACCACGGGATTCTGGTCGGGATCATCGTTTAGAAAATAGTTTTCTGGTACTTCCGGATTAACGCCAGCTTCAAGGTCGCGTTCATATTCATCCTTCAGGCAATTGGGTTCGTACTCGGAATGACCGGTAACAAAAAGGTGCCTACCGTCCTTATGCCCCCACACGTAGGGTCCAGCGAATTCAGAATCAGCTATCATTTCGATCTCGTCCAGCTTGTCGAGTTCGGCAACGGGTACTTCCGCATAGCGAGAGTGTGGCGCATTAAATACATCGTCGAAGCCGCGAACGATAGGTGAGAGCGGGTTAACAATCCTGTGCGGGTAAACGCCACTTATCTTTTTGGGCAAGATGTTTTTGTTAACCCCATATAAATGATACATCGCAGCCTGGACCGCCCAGCAGAGGAACAGTACCGAGGTAACGTTGTTAACCGACCAGTCCATGATTTCTTTCATGTCTTGCCAGAAACTCACGTCACCAAAGTCTACCTGGCCAAGTGGTGCACCAGTAATAATCAGCCCGTCATACTTGTTTTTCTTTACTTCTGAAAAATCCTTATAGAAATTAGCCATATGCTCTATGGGAGTATGTTTTGACGGCCGGTCGTTGATTCGTAGCAATTCCACATCCACCTGTAATGGGGAATTGGACAGCATGCGCAGGATATGGATCTCCGTCTCAATTTTTTTTGGCATCAGGTTCAATAACAGGACCCGAATAGCCCGGATGTCTTGCTGTTGAGCCGCGCTGCTATCAATACAGAAAATGTTTTCTTTCTGCAGTACTTTAGACGCGGGTAATCCGTCTGGTATTTTGAGTGGCATGACATTTCCTCGGAGCAAAAAAAACCTACTCGCTTGCGGCTAAAGTAGGTTGTAACTCTTTAGCTGTACTTGTAAAGCGCCCGCAAGCTGATTTCAAATCGGCGCTGAAAGTGAATTCTAGTCGAATTCAGTGATCAGGGTCAATTTCTCCTTGTCACTGCAATGCTCCTCTAGCCGGTCAAAGCTATGCTTGATCAAAGCTGTACTTTATCAAAGCTCTACTTCACCAAGGCTTTACTTCACCAAGGCTTTACTTCACCAAGGCTTTACTTCATCAAAGCTATGGCCAGTCAAAGTTTCCGTAGCCCTCTTGCAATCTTCTCATTCCTTTAAGCCATCGATCGTAGTCGCCCGACTTGCGCTGCATGTAAGCCAGAACTTCAGGATGGGGCAGGACCAGGAATCGCTCTTCCCTTAATGTTTCAACGACAGAGTCACAAAGTACCTCAGGTTCCATCATGCCATCTACACTGGCGACACCATCAGGATTATCAGCAGTCATCGCAGTGCGTACTGCCTGTGGGCAAAGCGCAGATACTTTTAAGCCACGGTCACCGTAGGTTACCGATAACCATTCGGCAAAACTTACTGCGGCATGTTTTGTGACTGCGTAGGGTGCCGAACCAACTTGAGTCAGTAGTCCTGCTGCAGAAGCGGTGTTCATAATGTAACCATCACCGCGTGCCACCATAGCTGGAATGGCGGCGCGTGCAGCATAAACATGGGCCATTACATTGATTTCCCATATCCTCTGCCAGTCTTGGTTGGGCGTTTCTGGCCCACCGCCGACACCAATACCCGCGTTATTACACAACAGGTCAATTTGACCATAGTCATTTTCGGCGGTTGCTATGAGATGCTGTACTTCGGCTTCAACGGCGACATTGGTGGGGATTGCTCGTGCGCCAATCTCGTCTGCTACTTTCTGAAGCCCATCGGCATTGAGGTCTGCGATGACGATCTGTTTAGCACCTTCATCGGTGAACCTTCTGGCCATGGCTCTTCCGATACCGCTGGCACCGCCGGTAATTACGATGATTTTGTCTTTAATTTCCATAATTTTTTGTGGGTTTTCTACAAGGGGTTCAAGAGTGACACAACTCCCGTTTGTTGCCCAGTCTCTGTTACTTGGATTTGATAGAATATCTATTTCAGCTGTACTTGCAGGAGACTAAACCCGATGATGAATGAGCTCGCTTTCTATACCCTTCCCGGCGCACCTAACAGCCCTCGCGATTTGATCGAAGAAGTTGCGCATGCTGAGCGACTTGGGATCGGTAATTGCTTCATCTCCGAGCGATTTAATATTAAGGAAGCTGCAACTTTGAGTGGCGCTGTAGGTGCGGTGTCTGAAAAAATAGGTATCGCCACAGCGGCAACCAATCACAATACTCGCCATCCTGTCGTTACTGGCGCCTATGCATCAACCATGCACTTCCTGACCGGTGGGCGCTTCTCTCTTGGCCTCGGGAGAGGCATTGATATGATGTTTGATGCGTTTGGGTTGCCGCGAATCAAAACCGCAGAGATCGAAGATTTCGTTGGAATAATGCGCCGATTGCACCGAGGAGAAACCATCGTCGGGCACAAAGGGCCTGCGGGTAGCTGGCCAGTGCTTCGGCTGGATCCAGGGTTCGACGAGTACATACCCTTAACCTTTACGGCGTTTGGTCCCAACTCCCTGGCTCTGGGCGGGAGAGTCTTCGATGCTGTGGTCCTGCATACTTTTTTTACCGACGAAACCACAGTTCGTGCAATTGAGACTGTAAAACGCGCAGCGGAGGAAGCAGGCCGTAACCCTGATGACGTGAGAGTGTGGTCGTGCTTCGCCACGATCGGTGATCACCTTGCGCCTGAGGTGCGATTAAAGAAAACTGTGGGTCGCATGGCGACCTATCTTCAGGCTTACGGCGATTTGATGGTGAGAACTAACGGGTGGGATCCAGACGTACTAAAAAGGTTTAGGGAAAATGACCTGGTTTTAGGTTTTCAGGGTGCGCTGGACCAGAATGGAACCACCGATCAGCTGGAACAAGTCGCTGGTTTGATACCCGAAGATTGGTTGGCTGCAGCAGCGACTGGTACGCCGGATCAATGCGTTGCTGCCATCAATCATCAACTGGACCTAGGCTGCGATGGTGTCATCCTGCACGGGGCGTCACCGGTCGATCTTGCACCTATCGTCGATTGTTATGAAAAGCAGCGGGATAATTCCAGGTTCGAGCACCTGCCAGCCAATCCCGCTATGCCGCCAAGTATGGTTTAGTCAGTTTCCCGAATTGATTCCTGAATAATGGCGAACACCTCAGTGATCTGTTCTTTAGTGATAATCAGAGGCGGTGACAACACGATGGCGTCACCGATGTTTCTTGCCCAGAGGCCTTTGTCATAACATTTTTTTGCGATCTCGATACCTCGCTGCATCGGTGCGCCGGACCTGGGCGCCACTTCAATGGCGCCAATCAAAGGCAAGCAGCGTACATCAATGACTTTTGATTCGTTTTTCAAAGATAGCGCCTCGTTCATCCAGTGTTCGCCTAAAGTTTCTACACGTGAGAACAGTTTTTCTTCTTCATAGATGTCAAGCGCGGCTGCGGCGGCCGCACAAGCGAGAGGATGTCCAGAGTAGGTATAGCCATGATTGAGCTCTACCCCAGATTCCGGTGTTGACATAAAAGTGTCATAGATGTCGTCAGTCACCAGAACGCCACCCATCGGTACCGTAGCGTTAGTAATTCCTTTTGCGGTCGTGATGATGTCCGGCGTTACGCCAAACTTTTCTGCCGCACTCATTGCGCCGAGCCGCCCAAAGGCGGTAATGACCTCGTCAAAGATCAGCAGGATACCGCTCTCGCTGCAGATATCCCTGAGTCGTTGCAGGTATCCCTGTGGCGGCATGATGACGCCGCCTGCACCAGCGACAGGTTCAACAATTAGTGCGGCGATGTTCCCTGCGCCATGGAGCTGAACAAGTCTTTCGAGGTCCTCTGCCAGTTCCGCGCCGTCCTTCGGCAATCCCCGAGAAAAAGCACTTTGCTGTAGATCAAGTGTATGCCTTATGTGGTCCGTACCGGGCAACAAGAGCCCGAACGTCTGACGGTTTTTCACCAGACCTCCGACTGAAAGACCACCAAACCCCATGCCGTGATACGCCTTCTCGCGACCAATCAATCGCTGTCTCGATCCTTCTCCTTTTAGCCTGTGATAGGCCAGGGCAATCTTTAGTGCTGTATCTACAGATTCGGATCCGGAATTAGTGAAGAACACATGATTGAGGGGGTCAGGGAAGTGCTTTACCAATCGGTGGGCATAGTTAAAGGCATGTGGGTGACCACTGTTGAAGCTATGCGCAAAATCTAGTTGTTCAAGCTGCTCTGCAATTGCCTGGTTAATATGTTCGCGCTTGTGTCCTGCATTAACACACCACAATCCTGCGGAGCCATCCAGTATCTCATGGCCATTTGAATCCTTGTAATACATCCCTTCTGCCGAAACGATAAATCGGGGAGCGTTCTTGAAGTTTCTGGAAGCGGTAAATGGCATCCAGAAACTATCGAGATCGGAAGGTACGAGGTTGTGATTAATCGAAGCCATGGTCCTGTCCTGATTTGATGATGAAATAAGTTACCCGAATAGATCGAGTATTTGCATGGGAGTATCAACGATTGCCTCCGCGCCTGAGGAAACGAGTTCATCCTTGTCCCTGAAACCCCATAACACACCAACCCCAGCGACCTTGCAAGCTGCTGCTGTGTTCATGTCCGTAGCGGTATCGCCGATCAGCCAGGTCGAGGATCTAGAGGTCCCCAGGGCTGCCATCAGCTTATTTCCACCCTGTGGATTGGGTTTGTGGGGAATATCCGGTCGGTGTCCAAGGATGTAATCGAAAGTGGCGGGGAAGAAATGTTCAACGCAGCGCTGGGTGAAATGGTCATCCTTGTTGGATAAGACCGCGAGCTTCAGTTCAGGTGGTAATGAGGTAAGAAGGTCCAAAATATCCTGATACGGCGATGCTGTCACCCAGAGTTGCTCGTAATGTTGTTGGAACTGCTCTATACAATGTTTGATATCAGCTCCTGACTGTCGGTCACTCGGTAGACATCGCTGCGCTGCCACGGCGGCACCGTTGCCTATTATCTGGCGGAAAGCTTCGACCGGGTGGGTCGGATAACCAGATGAGCTTAGCGCGGCGTTGAAGGCGCCGGCAATGCTTGTCAAGGTATCCAGCAGGGTTCCATCCAGGTCAAAAATGATGAGTTCAGGTGTCTTCATGATTTACATACTCTTCATATAGCTGGTCTTGTTGAATCATATTGTCTCGAGAGAGCTGCTTCCTCAAGGCTTGCAGGTATTCACGTTCCGCTGAAAACGGGAGTTTTTCATTGGAGACGAGTTTGGAATCGGGTGAAAGGAGCGCGTAGTAACCCAGTGACTGGAATAAGCTGGCATACAGGTCGTAACGATCACGGTTAACCCCGATTCCGACTTGTCTGTCGGCCTTAACAGTTTCCTGTAAGAAAAATGCGGTGAGCGCTGAAGTTTCGATCTCGATTCGGGCGACTTCAGTTGAGGTTTCTTCTTCCCAGTGCTGACTCATTTCCTTCAGATGAGATAATCCCAATAACTTTTCGTAGAGCAGCCATAGCGGTGAATAACTGGTAGCGAGGATAACCGTTGCATCGCCCGCAGTGCCGAACGGTGTCGTTGAACCACCGTCGTTGATCAGGAACAGGTTTTCTGAATCATGGTCCAACAAGCAACCCGGGCCGGTGTTGCCTTGTGTCTGAAAGGTGTAAGCCTCTGGCGATTCATGAATTCGGGGGAGAAAATATTGCTTTTGCTCTGTTGAACCGTAGGCCAGCAGCATCGGGGCAATTACGTTGACTGAGTCAGGCATTATCGGACATTGATAGTCCGACAAAGTCGTAATGAAGTTCAGCTGCTCTTGTCTTGCCCAGCCGGTTCCCCCGAACTCTAACGGCCAGTCGGCGCCGATCCATCCCGATCTCGCCAGGCTTTTGAACCATTGAGACTCGCCTGAAGGCCAGTGTCTGGTAATAAACTTACTGAAGTTTTCAGTCGTCTCTATCTGCTTCACCATTTGGTTGAGCGCGCAATGGCGCTGGCTTGCCGATAATGACAACGGTGCCAGCTAACTTGTCATGCCAGCCCTGTTTGCGTTTGTCGAGAGCGATCCAAATAAAGCCCAACCCCAGCGCAGCAAAACTGATGAAATACGCGAGGTAGCGGATGATGTTCTGGAAGGTCGAGGGCGCTGATAAGGTGTTTGCATCGACGATCACAGATTTGAACAACATTTTTCCTGGCGTTGAGTTTTTATAAATCCAGAACAGGACAAAAATTGTGCCCATAAATAGAAGATCTACTGATAGCTGGGTAGTCATTCGCTGGAGCAATTCCATTAACTGGGTTTGATCAGAAAGATCATAGTTTGAAAGGTCCACGTCATCGATAAGACGAGAGACAAAAGGCACCATAAGGATTGATGCCGCTGTGCTGTCTATCAGAAATGCGACAAATCTTGCGTTGAAACCCAGGTAGTGAATCTCAGTTTGATCTATTTCGTTACTCATTTTCCTAACGGCCCGTTTTCAGTTTGAACCTTAATCTTCTAACCTCAACTTTTAGCTTTAACCCCGAATTTTGATGAGCAGCACTTTCGCGGCATTGATCTTGGTTGCCAGGTAGGTAGATCCACCACGGTCGGGATGAACCTTTTGCATCATGCGTCGATGCGCCTGAATGATGTCTTCTTTTGTCGCATCCTCTTGCAGGCCAAGGATGTCGAGCGCCTGCGATTCGGACATGTCTTCACTGCCAGAAAATGGTTCTGTGCGTTCTTCGCCTGGCCTCCAGGTCTCGTGTTCACGGTCCAGATAAGCCTTAAGCAGGTTCGAGGAATCAGTGTCGTTGCCTATCTCCCGGAGCAGTTCTTTTAGCTGATTCAGTTCAAGTTGGGAGAGCTTGGTGTCCTTGAACTGTCCCTCCAGAATAGTGCCATCCATCATGCCGGTGTCGTGGAAAAGGACCATGTGTATGTATCGAGACGAAATTTCACTGGTCTGCGGTGGTGGCCCAACATTGCCCCCCATTGCCGCCTTCAGCGATCGAAATACGGATGCGAACTGAGCACCCTGCATGATTAATGTGGCTGATCGTAAGAGAAAGGGAATAACCGCGCCGATGACCGCGTAAAGGGGGTGCAATCGGCCGGTAGCACCCAGAAAAAGCAGTATGAGTCCAAAAAGAGTGGCCAGGTAGATAGAAAAAAACTGCCTGACCGAGAGGTTCTTTTTCGCCAGAAAGCCACGTAAGGCAACAAAGACAAGAAAAGCGACAATTGCGATGACGAGTAAACGAGCCAGGGGGATCTCCTAGTTTTTCAGCTGTTGGGTTAACAATGCCGCGGGAGGAGAAAGCGCGGTGAGTCTTTTTAGTGCGGACTTGCCGCCGGCAGCAAATACAGCAACCGCCGCGAGAAGATCTTTAAGTTCAGTAGCGCTCTGCAGATTAAATGGCGAGTAGGCACCACCGGATAGTTGTGCCATTTGCTGGTACGCAGATTTAACCCTGGAATTAGATCCCTCCTGAAACATAAAGAGAGGAACATTTAGCACGCCTAGCTGGCCAGCCTGGTGGCATAGATGGTCTGCTGCCTCCTCCAGGGCGTCGCCAACAAAGACGATTGCCTTAAGCCGTTGGCGTTTGTGTTCTTTCATTGCATGTTCAAGAACCCGGTTAATCTGCGTGTGGCCTCCGAGACACCTGACGCGACTCATCTCATTGAGTAGAAGCTTGGCTGAACTGCACCAGGTGCTTGAATGAAACTCGTTGAACCCGCGGTAATAGCAGAGCTGCACGGACAGGCTACCAACACCCTCTGTCGCCTGAAACATTTGCCCCTGAAGGTGGCAGGCCCTGTCCCATGTTGTTTCTCTTGAGGCAGTGGCATCCATCGCGAACAATAACCGGCCATCGGATATCGTATCCGCTCGAACAGGAGTTTTCGCAACCTTGTCCAAAAACTGGCTTACTTCCGTACTGTTCCTGCTGACAGGTTTTGACTTATCTGCCATTAGCGCTTAGCTACCATGAGTGCTTATTTACCATTAGTGATTATATGCCATCAGGTTATCTCTGTTGTTACTGATCATCTGTTCGTTTGACGGGCTATAATGTCGAAATATGTGTAGTTTAACGCTCAAAGGTAGTTGGGAGTAACAGGTACTTTGAACAGACTGGTCGTCGCCATTTCAAGCAGTGCGTTATTTGACCTGACCCTGAGCGATCAAGTCTATCGTGAAGAGGGGGTTGCTTCCTACGCCCGCTACCAGATTGCACATGAAGAGGATCCGCTTGCCCCAGGTGATGCCTTTGAATTAGTGAGGAAGCTTCTAGGTATTAACGCCTTGTTGCAACAAAAAGAACGGGTAGAAGTCATACTGCTTTCGCGGAACACGGCAGACACAGGTCTGCGCGTATTTAAGTCCATTGAGCATTACGATTTGCCTATACGTCGTGCCGCATTTACTGGAGGGGGGTCTCCGTACAAATACATGAAGCCGTTTGGTTGCCAGTTGTTTCTGTCGACTCACCGGCAGGATGTAATTGACGCTCTCGAGGAGGGCATTGCGGCGGCCAGTATCATTGCCGGCCCAGCGGTTGAATCCAGCAGTGAAGAATTACGGTTCGCTTTCGATGGTGATGCTGTTCTATTTTCGGATGAGTCAGAGCGAGTTTACCAGGAGCATGGGCTCGATGGGTTTATGGCGGCAGAACAGGGATTGGCGAATGAGCCGCTGATAGGCGGGCCTTTTAAACCATTTCTTGCCGCGCTGCATACACTGCAGCAGGAATTTGGGGGCCGCGATTGCCCGATCCGAACGGCGCTCGTGACAGCAAGGTCTGCGCCGGCACACGAAAGAGTGATCAAGACGTTAAGGTCATGGGGCATTCGCCTGAACGAAAGTCTTTTTCTAGGCGGGCTGCAAAAGTCTGAATTTCTTGCCGCGTACAGAGCTGATGTTTTCTTTGATGACCAGGCGGAGCATTGCCGGTTAGCGGGTGAGGTTGTTGCTACCGGTCACGTGCCTAACGGAGTCATAAACGAGTAACGCTCCTTTCCACCTAGACCGCAAAGTAATACCTCTAGATATTTTTATTCTATCCGCGTATAAGTAACCCATCTGCTCGTTGTCAGGGTTTTCATGAAATTACAACAACTAAAGTATATTTGGGAGGTCGCCCACCACGACCTGAACGTGTCCGCGACCGCTCAGAGCCTTTTTACTTCGCAACCCGGTATCAGCAAACAGGTTCGTTTGCTTGAAGATGAGTTGGGCTTGGAAATATTTGCCCGTAGCGGCAAGCATCTGACGCACATCACTCCTGTTGGCCATACGATTATTGAGCAAGCAGGGCAGATCCTTAGAAAAGTCGAGAGTATCAAACAGGCCGCTCATGAATTCAGGGACGAGAAAACAGGCAGCCTTTCAATCGCCACGACCCACACACAGGCCCGGTACGCGCTACCGAACGTGATTTCTTCATTTATCGGGCGTTATCCGGAAGTCTCATTGCACATGCATCAGGGAAGTCCCCTTCAGATTGCCGAGTTGGCGGCGAATGGTGAAGTGGATTTTGCGATTGCGACTGAGGGGCTGGAACTGTTCGGTGACCTGGTCATGTTGCCATGCTACAACTGGAACAGATCTATTATTGTAACGAAGGGTCATGCCCTGGCTGAGAAGCCGATGCTGACGCTCAAGGATATTGCCGAGTACCCGATAGTGACTTATGTATTCGGGTTCACCGGTCGAAGTAAACTTGACGAAGCATTCCAGAATGAAGGGCTGCAACCCAAGGTGGTCTTCACGGCAACAGACGCGGACGTCATCAAGACTTATGTTCGACTAGGTCTGGGCATCGGTATTATTGCGGATATGGCCTACGATGTAGCACAAGATCCTGACCTGGTAGCCCTAAGCGCCAGTCACCTGTTCTCGCCCAGTACCACGATGATCGGTTGCCGGCGTGGTACGTTCCTGCGTGCGTTTATGTATGACTTCATGGAATTGTTTGCACCGCATCTGACTCGTGAACTAATCGACCGGGCTTTCGAGGCTCAAACCCGTCAGGATGTTGATCTTCTGTTTGACGATATCGTTTTCCCCGTTCTGTAAGAGATTGCTGTGGGTATTATGTTTAGTGTCGTTCAGGATTGATTCCCGGGCGTTTCACTGAAAGAATGCCCGCCACCCCCATTTGTTAGGAATATCATGCAAGTAGTCTGCCTCGACCTGGAAGGTGTCCTCGTTCCCGAAATCTGGATTAAATTTGCAGAGAAGACCGGTATAGATGCCCTGAAAGCAACGACAAGGGATATACCGGATTACGATGAATTGATGCGGCAGCGTCTCAGGCTTCTTGACGAGCATAATCTGGACCTGGCTGCCATTCAGTCGGTTATCGCAGAGCTTGCTCCAATGCCAGGTGCTCGAGAATTTCTCGACGCTCTACGAGAGAAGTTTCAGGTCATAATCCTCTCTGATACTTTTTATGAATTCGCCAGGCCGTTAATGGCGCAATTGGCCTGGCCGACGTTGTTTTGTCATAAGCTTGAAGTGTCTGAGGATGGTCGCGTGACAGATTACCTGCTTCGGCAGAAAGACCCGAAGCGTCAGTCGGTGAAAGCGCTGAAACAGTTGGAATATACGGTGTTTGCGGCGGGCGATTCCTATAATGACACGACAATGCTGGAAGAGGCAGACGCAGGTTTTCTATTTCGGGCGCCGCAGAACGTCATAGAAGAGTTCCCGCAGTACAAGGTAACAACCGACTATACCGAGCTGGCCGGTTTCTTTGATAAGGCAGCCCTGAGCAACGCTTAACAGCGTCAGGAATTGTCGCGAGCCGTGGGGTCGAACTATAGTGGGGAAATATGGTCAGTGGGCTCTGGGTGCCAGTCTGAACAGGTAGGTTTCGTCTACATTCTCGTTTCTGGGTCTATCGCCATATTTTGATGCCCACGCCTGGGCGAAGGTCTCGAATACGGTAGCATCGGTAACTCTGATTGCGCGAAGTTCGAATATTTCCTCACCTATTTTTAATCTGACGTTCGGGTTGCCAGCAATGTTCTCTACCCACTCTGCTCGGTTATCACCAGCAAAGACGTGCGGCGAGCCGCCGACCTCGGCAATCCAGAGGTTGACGGAGTAGGGTGCTTCACCTGTTGTTTCCAGTTGTATAATTTCGGTAGCGGTGAGCTCACTCCACTGCGCTGGTATGGGTGACATCGTTCCCTCTAGTTTACCTCCGGCGATTGGCAGGTATTCAGAGCAGGCCGACAGTGCCAGCAAAAGGATCAGGGGTAGTGTGTGCATCATGCTAGTCCGCTCCAAAATCAGCTATTTTTAAATCATGGTAAGCCTTGATGACCTTTTCAACATAGCGGGGTGTTTCTGCGTTTGGCGGTACGCCGTTATGCTTCTCTACTGCTGCCGGGCCTGCATTATAGGCGGCTATCGCCAAGGTCATATTGTTTTCAAATCGTTTCATCAGTTCGCTGATGTATTTCACCCCCCCATGGATGTTGTCTCTGGGATTGTACCGGTCTATGACATCGAGGTCCCGCGCGGTGCCGGGCATAAGCTGCATAAGCCCCGTTGCCCCTGAGTGAGAAACGGCATCGGACCTGAAATTAGACTCTACCTGGATAATGGCTTCAACCAGGTCTGGGTCTACCATGTACTTTAGGCTGGCATTGCGGATATGTACTTTGAATTCCGCTGGGCTACCGGGGTCAACCGGTCGATCTGCGAGGAAGTCACCTGCATTAGTCAACGTATCCCGTTTTGTCAGCAGGACATATCCAGGAACAGGGCGGTCGCTGATCATCCGCTCACCATTTGGCCCCTCGTGAAGATACAGTTCTGATTGAACAGCAGGAGAGAAACAAATCGAAATGCTAATCAGCATCTTAAGTGAGGAAGCTGGTTGCCTGAACTGAAACAGTTTTAGAGCCATCGATGAGGCTTTGGTATGATGCACACGAAATTTTAACCACCTTTGCCGCTAAAGCCAATAAATAAGGATTGATGATGGATTACGTGCTCCCCGATTTGTGTGATGAATACCCTGAACTGGTGCGGGTAGTAAGCCCGATGTTCAGGAATTTCGGCGCCATATCCTCTTTTGGCGGCGTCATCACGACCATCAAGTGCCATGAGGATAATTCCCTGGTCGCAGATACTGTCACTGAAGAGGGTCGTGGACGAGTATTGGTCGTTGACGGGGGTGGTTCCCACCGGTGCGGTTTACTTGGTGACAATCTTGCCCTGAAGGCGGCTAACAATGGTTGGGCTGGCATTATCGTTTATGGGTGTGTGCGCGATGTCGATGCGCTGGCTATGATCGGTCTCGGTATCCAGGCAATCAATGCGAACCCTTTGAAAAGCATCAAACGAGGTGTGGGCCTAAGGGACGAGGTAGTGGTAATCGGGGGTGTCAATTTCGTCCCTGGGGAATACACCTATGCCGACAATAATGGGGTGATTGCTTCAACGAGCCCGCTGTCTATGCCTGAACTTTAATCCTGAACTTCAATCCTGATTAGTACTCCTGATCTGCATTCTCGACCAAGGGTCTAGATGCTGAGTTGTCTGAGGTTAGGATCCAGCAAGCCTGACTCCCAGCTCGCCGTAAACTGGCGGTCGAGATGATTACATCCCGTAATATCCAGAAAGTGGGCTGTCCCCGCATAAGTGTCGTGTTCGCTGCGATAGATGACCCCCTGGCCATCAACCAAAACATACTCGTGGTACTGTTGCCGCATCTCGGGGTCTACTATCTTTATCCTGATTGAAGAGGGTAGTTTTCTTGCGATATTGAGCAGTGCATGGCCGTTCTTGATCATGCGATGCGGATTAAAAACCAGTATCTCGATCTTGGTAAACTTGTTCCTTCTGCCCAGTTCGGAACAGATTGCCATCAAATCATCATGATCAAACAGGTCGTGTGACAACAGCGGCGAATATATTCGGATGCTTCTCCTGGCCTGGCCTGCCATATCGACAATGACGTTCCTGAAGTCAGATTCACTGCGTAACTGAATCAGTTGCTTGTCGTGGCCCAGTTTGTACGTGACGTCACTGTCCATGGCAGTGCCGCCGTCTGATCGTGTTTGGACGGTCCTGTCCTCAGGCTCCAGGGTTAACTGAAAGCGAGAGGTGTTCGGATCCAGTCGAAACCCGGCTTTGACAAGAAAAGCATTGGTCTCCCTTGCAAATGCACGGTCGGCAAAAACCTGCGTCAGTGAAAAACGTCTGGCGCGTTGAATAGCAAGTTCTAGCAGACTGGATTCGACACCCGGGTGACTGTGGTTTTCAAGGACTCCGAACCGGGAAATGATGCCTTCAGGCGTCATTCGAATCAGCCCGATGACGTGATCATCGTCGTTGGTGGCAATCCAGTGGATGGCAGCATCGTCCAAATCATCCGAATCCTCATAATTTGGCTGCTTTTGTGCTGTCTGAAATATTTGCCGTCTAATTCTGCGCAGGGTGCTTGAGGTTTCCAACCAGAGTACTTCGGATGTGTCGAAAGATTTTACGTCCACTTCGAGACTGGACGCCACTGCCATTCGCCTTTGGATGTTGTCTTCAGGCGGCGTAAGGGTCTGCGTCATACGATAGTGGGCGATGCCTGCTTCCTGAAATTCCTCGCCTTCGGCGACGAACCCGGCTCTTTCATAGAAGCCGAGCGCGTGGCTTTGGGCATTAAGGAATACGCTGCTAAAACCTAGATGGCGTGCTTTCTCAACAGCCTGTTCCAGCAGCGCCGCGCCAACGCCAAATTTTCGGTAGTGTGAAAGTACGGCCATCCGGCCAATCTGGCCGTCTGGCAATAATCGAGCAGTACCAATAGGGACATCTTTTGTATCGGTTGCCAGCCAGTGCCAGCTATCTTCGTCTTTGCCATCCCATTCTTCATCTTTGGGGACTTTTTGCTCAACGATAAAGACGAGGCGGCGTATGTTGGACAGCTGGTTGCCGTCAGTTCGCCAATCGGCCTCTCGGGTATTGAATTGCCTGAGTTCCACGGATCCTATCGAATAATCTGGTCTGACAACACTATGGTAGAGCGGATTAGATCACTGCACCAGCGTATAAGAGTGATTGCAGGCAATCTATGCCTTTGCTGCTCGCGAGGCAGCCTGTTGGCAGTTCTCGTGCGCTACATAACGTAACCACCCAGGCTTCATCATCATCGGTTAAATGAAATGCGTCACCGTTGACGAAGAAATAGAACATCTGATCGATTCGTGCGTAGCTCATCCGGCAAGGAAGCGTTGCCGATAGGCTCATACCATTGGCATATTCTCGAGTATCGTCGGGGAAAAGTAATTCCGGCTCACGTAACCGTGTGACATAGCAGCCGTACCATCGTTGCAATGTGGCAGGACTAAAGAGCCGCGAAACCTCACCGAATAACTCATCTGCGACCGCCGCCGGTAGACCTCCGTCCGTGCTATACAATTGGTTATTCATTGGAGTGCTCTCGGCCAAATCTTCAATCATGAACTCAGAAAGATCGGCCAGCAGTTCAGCGGGAGTAGGGTTTCGAATACCGATTGAAAGCGTCATCGACAACCCATCGCATATTCCAAAGTGGCCCACCCCAGGTGGCAGGTAAAGAACATCACCGGGCACCAGATCATACGTCTGGGTTGCTTTGAATCCCTTAAGCAAACGGACTTCCTGGTTATCATCCAGGTCACTTTCGATATGGCCACCGTCATCCAGTAGCCAGCGTTTGTTGCCCTGGTGCTGCAGAAGGAAAACATCGTACTGATCAAAGTGCGCGCCGCAGCTGGCGCCGGTATTCCCGACCGATGCCATGACATCGTCTACCTGCCAGGCGGGAACGAAGTGAAACTGATCTCGAAGCAACGATTGCGCAGAATCCAAATATTGTTCAAGGCATTGAACCAGTAGTAGATGATTTTCTGGCACAAACCCTTGGGAAGCATCGGTGTTTTCGAATGGACCAAGGAGCAGTTGGTGATTGGCGTTGATCATTCTGGACTCAACCAGTTCGCTAAGGGTTAGCTGACAGACATCATTGACGGCAATTGGGTAGGCTGAAAGATCTATTGCATTTCGGAACACGCATGCCTGCTTGCGCCAATAAAGCTCCTGAAACTCAGTTAAGCGTTCGCCCTGCAGCATCAGTCATCAAGCAGTCGTGCGACCAGTCTTTGCGCCTCACCAACATAGTTGGCAGGTGTTAGTGACAAGATGTCTGTTTTAACTGCTGCCGGCAGGTCTAATGCTTCCAGCATGCTGACAATTCTTTCCTGGCTTAATGATTCGCCTCGTGTCATCGCTTTCAGCTTTTCATAGGGTTCTGCAATGCCATGCTTGCGCATAATGGTCTGGATAGGTTCCGCAAGAACTTCCCAGCTTTGCTCGAGGTCCTTCGCCAGTGCGGCCTCGTTTAATTCTAGTTTCCCAATGCCCTTGAGCGCAGAGCTGTAAGCGATAAGGCTATAGGACAACCCGACGCCGATATTCCTGAGGACGGTCGAATCAGTCAGGTCTCTTTGCCATCGAGATACCGGCAGCTTCTCTGCGAGGTGGCTCAGCAAGGCGTTGGCGAGACCAAGATTGCCTTCGCTATTTTCGAAGTCAATCGGATTGACTTTGTGAGGCATTGTTGACGACCCGGTCTCTCCTTCGACCTTCTTCTGCCTGAAGTAGCCAATCGAGATGTATGACCAGATATCACGGTCAAAATCGAGAAGGATCGTATTGAATCGACAGATAGCCTGGAATAGCTCTGCAATGTAGTCGTGCGGTTCTATCTGGGTTGTGTATGGATTCCATGTCAGGCCCAGGTGAGTAACGAACTGTTCGCTAAGGGAAAGCCAATCGACATCGGGGTATGCTGATACATGTGCGTTGTAGTTACCGACAGCACCATTGATTTTACCTAGAAGGGGGGTGTTCTGTACGGTTGCCAGTTGCCGCTTTAATCTGGCAACGACATTAGCGAGCTCTTTCCCCATTGTCGTAGGAGACGCCACTTGCCCATGCGTTCTGGACAGCATCGGTGTAGCGGCGTGTAGTTTCGCTAGACTGGCAATGGCTTCGATAACATCTTTCATCAAAGGCTCGATCGCAGATTGCATCGCGCCCTGAAGCATCAATCCATGTGAAAGATTATTAATGTCTTCTGACGTGCAGGCGAAGTGCACGAATTCTATATAAGGGGCCAGGCCATCGACGGTCGACAATTTTTCTTTGACGAGATACTCGATCGCTTTAACGTCGTGGTTGGTTGTTGCCTCAATGGCTTTAACCTGTCTTGCATCATCAATATTGAAGCCATCGATGAGCTCATCAATCGCGTTGAACTGTTGTTCGCTCAGCGGCGGCAACTCTGGAATGGCGGATTCAGAAGCCAGGCACTGGAACCAGCGGAGTTCAACCAGTACGCGAAACCTAATGAGTCCATATTCGCTGAGTAGTTCGCGCAGTGGGCTCGTGTGCCTTGCGTATCGGCCATCGATGGGGCTTATAGCTGTGAGTTCTGTGAGTTCTAGTGTCATATTAATATTTTATAGGTAATAAATTGATTCAACTAATAATTTCTGAAACCCGGTCAACTGCTCTCAGCAGCTTGCCACGCCCCAAAAGCCATTGGCTTCGTCGACCATCCAGTTGATGCCAAAGGACCGCCGAGCGAATGGCAGCCAATAATAGCGCCCTGATTCGTGAGGTGTTCATTGTATTGCCCAGGTGTTTCTGTTGTCCCTGGATTCGGATTCTGGGTTGTGCAGTCCCTGCGGTTTCTTCATAGAGCCGGGATAACCTTAAAATGATGTCTTCATCGGTCACGGTAAGTTCATTCAGATGCCGATGCTCCTGGATGGCACTAATCCCTGCACCCAGGGACCTCATCAGTTTAGGTGTCCGGCGTAGGCGCTGCTCCAGTGACAGTACATCCATGACGTAACGAATAGTTTCCCCATGTTCGCCAATTTTCAATTCGCCGAGGATCTCGGATACCAGCCTAAGGCCTGTCCGCACACCGTTGCCACCTTTGTAGACGTCCAGGGTTTCATCGGGATTTGTGACAAAAATACTTTCAAGGCAACCCGCCAGGTTATCCTGGCTCGCCATACCGGTACGTGCAATACCTGCTACCAGGTAACAACTTTGTACCAGCCCGGCCAAAGCAAGGGCACGCTCCTCTGTTTTTTTCAATTTCATAAGGGATTATCCGTTGCGACGATGATGCCACCGCCGAGGCATATGTCTCCGTCATAGAAGCATGCCCATTGGCCTGGTGTCACCGCACGCTGTGGTTCCCTGAACCGAACGAAGTAGCCGGCATCATTGCAATCGATATGGCACAACTGGTCCGCCTGTCGGTATCGGGTCTTTACGCACAATTCAGATGGTAAATCTGGTGACCTGCCAATCCACGAAATTTCCTTAAGGTTCATGGACGAGCAAAACAGGGCAGGGTTATCGTTACCCTGCGCGACGATCAATCGATTGGAGTCCAGATCTTTAGCCGCCACATACCACGGTTGTTCTTTACTGCCTTTAAGACCACCGATCCTGAGTCCCTGCCTCTGGCCGAGTGTGTGATACATCAGGCCGTCATGCTGACCGATCACTTGATCTTCGAGATCAACAATATCACCGGGATTGGCTGGTAAGTAGGTCTGCAGAAAATCCTTGAACCTTCTCTCGCCGATAAAGCAGATCCCGGTTGAATCTTTCTTGGAATGAACTGGAAGGTCATTTTCTCGAGCGATGACCCTTACATGATCTTTGTTCAAATCACCCAGTGGGAATATAACGTTGCTGAACTGTTCATGGGTTACCGACTGCAGAAAGTAACTCTGATCTTTGTTCCTGTCTTCTGCTTTCATGAGGCGCAGGTTACCATTAACCGTTTCGAGCCGCGCATAGTGACCGGTCGCGACCAGGTCAGCGCCGAGGACTTCCGCATACCGGGCGAAAACATTAAACTTTATTTCGCGATTGCACAGCACATCTGGATTAGGGGTTCTGCCAAGTCGATACTCTTCAAGGAAGTGGGAAAAAACATTGTCCCAGTATTCCGCGGCGAAATTCGCCTCATGAAGCTTAATGCCCAGTTCCTGGCAGACCGCTTTCGCATCTGCGAGATCTTCCATCGCGGTGCAGTACTCAGTCCCATCATCTTCATCCCAGTTTTTCATGAAAAGGCCCTCTACCTGGTAACCTTTTTCAATGCAAAGCAGGGCAGTGACGGAAGAATCGACGCCGCCAGACATGCCAACAATAACCCTGGTATTGCCGGGGTTGGGTGAAGAGTTTCCTTTCATGACAGCCTTAAGGTAGCAAAGCAGAGTTGCTGATGAAGCGACATTTTACTCCATTTTCAGGTCAGGTTGTGGCTTAGGATAGAGACGCTTGTCAGGTATCTGAGTAAATCAGGGTTGGAACCCTGCCGAACCAAGCAGTTGGGTTCGTCGATGGTGATACAGTTGCTGGGTTAAGCACTAATTGTGCAAAAGAAACTGGCCCCGTGACAGCGTAAGCCGTCAAGAACTTATCGTTCCGTTGTACAATAGTAGTAACTGTAATATTTTGTGGCCAATTCAGTGGGTCGATTACAGACCCGGAAACATTTAAGAAGCGAGTAATATGTCAAATAAAACACCTGGTCATCAGCTGACCCATGTAGACGAGCAGGGACAGGCCAGAATGGTCGATGTCGGCGGTAAAGATGTGACCGAGCGGGTTGCCCTTGCATCGGCAATCGTGTCCATGCTGCCGGAAACGCTTGCTCTGGTGCTTAATGGGGAAGCAAAGAAAGGGGATGTACTTGCGGTCGCACGCATAGCCGGTATTCAGGCCGCCAAAAAATGTTCCGACTTGATTCCCTTGTGTCACCCTCTTGCACTGACTTCGGTAGAGGTCAATTTTGATTGCGATGAAGCGAGCAGTCAGATTCGCATCTCGACAAGTTGCAAGGTTGTTGCAAAAACGGGTGTGGAAATGGAAGCTCTGACGGCTGCGTCAATAGCGGCACTGACTATTTACGATATGTGCAAAGCAGTGGATCGGGGAATGGTGATCTCCGAAATTGTTCTGGACAGTAAATCTGGCGGTAAATCCGGCGACTGGGTCAAGCCAGCGTGACAGTCAAAATCGTATTTTTTGCGAACTTGCGTGAGGCGCTCGGTGTGGATTCAGTTGACCTGCAGGTCTCCGGTTCCTCCAGCGTATCAACCCTTATTTCGCAACTGGCGAAACGATACTCGTCTGAGTGGCTTGAGCTACTGACTGCTGAAAACATTCGAATCGCCGTTAACCATGAGATGATCAACGAGGATGCCGTTGTTGTCGATGGAGATGAAGTGGCGTTTTTTCCCCCGGTAACCGGTGGTTAGAATGGAAAAGAAAATTCAGGTCCAGAAAGAAACGTTCGATCTAAGGTCGGAATATGACCACCTTCGATCAGTCAGTTTAAAAGTAGGCGCGGTCGTCACTTTTACCGGTACCGTTCGAGATCTCAATGAAGACGAATCCGTGCAGGTGCTCCATCTTGAACATTATCCTGGGATGACTGAACGAGAACTCGACAAAATCCTTGTTGAGGCCGCGAGGAGGTGGGGGGTTATTGCGGCAACGGTTATTCATCGTGTAGGAGATCTCTATCCCGGTGATGAAATTGTATTCGTTGGAGTAGCCAGCCAGCATCGGGGAGACGCCTTTGCCGCCTGCTCTTTTGTGATGGATTATCTGAAAACTCGCGCCACTTTCTGGAAGAAAGAAAAAACACAGGAAGGGGAGCGCTGGTTAACCACTCGAGAAAGTGATGAGACAGCAGCTGATGCCTGGGGATAGTTTCGATAACTGCAGTTAGGAAAAGAATTATCTAAAAGTTGATATGTACCTGTCGGTATGAGCCAGGTGCTTGATCTTGCAGGGTCCACGGACCAATTCGGTGACGAAACAATCTTAACGTGGGGAAGCCAACGGCTGCGGTCATTCTCCTGACCTGACGATTCTTTCCTTCACGTATCGTCAACTCAAGCCAGCTAGTTGGTTTGGACAGGCGTACGCGGATGTCGGGCACTCTCTTTGGAAGAGGACATCTGATTCGCGAGGCTGTTGCCGGTTTGGTCTGCCCGTCTTTCAGCTTTACGCCCTCGGTGAGTCTTTTGATAGCACTATTATCGATTTCACCTTCAACCTGTGCCCAGTAGGTCTTTTCCATTTTAAATTGTGGATCGCTGATCCTGTTTTGAAGCTTACCGTCATTTGTCAGCAACAGAAGACCCTCAGAATCCTTGTCCAGCCTGCCTGCTGGGTAGAAGCCTTTTTCGGTAACATAGTCTGAAAGATTCGGAGAGTCGCCCGAGAACTGGCTGATGACGCCAAATGGTTTGTTTAGAAGGATCAGGTTATTGCCGGACACACTTAAGCCTTAGCGGAATTCCTGATTCGACTACTCTGAGGATTCCGAAGAGTTTTCATTCCCGTCTTCGTTTGGCCTGACATCGTTGCTCTGGCCGAGAAGGCTGACGTTGACCGCATGTGTACCTTTTGGCCCATCAATCATCTCGAAGGTGACAGCTTGTCCTGCTTTTAGTGTTTTATAACCGTCCATAACAATTGATGAGTAGTGAACAAAGTAGTCTTCACTTTCATCTTCAGGGAGTATGAAACCAAATCCCTTGGCATTGTTGAACCACTTAACTTGTCCCGTAGGCATAGTGGTGACCTCGTTACTGTTAGCAAGTGCCATGACATGGACCCAGTCAGATTCAATCCTGTACCTGCGAGGTTCAGTTGACTGAGCATATGAAAACAACGACTAAAGTAATGTTTCCCTGTAGTCACTTTAGGAGTATTTAAAAGGTTCCGTCAAGTGACTTATTTTCTTAATTTTTACAGTGACTTAGATGCAGGCAATTGTGAAAGCCAAAAGTAATAAGGCAATTCTAGCCTATAACTCTTTAGTCAAGTTTCTCCTGAGACCGATTCTGGTTAGAATGCACCGGTAGCCTTTTGACAGGATAGAAGGTAACAGAACAGAAGTTGAACGGTTGGCAGAATTCGACCAGGACACTTGATAAACCATATTTAGACCTTATAAAGAGTAACTGTGACTGCATTAATGATCAAAGCTAGCGGTGGTGAGGAAGATCCTCTTGGGCCTGACAGAGATACAGGGGTTCTAGTAGCTCCCGTAGAACCCAAGATAAAAAAACCACCGCTGTATAGAGTCGTTTTACTGAATGACGACTACACTCCAATGGAGTTCGTGGTTGAAGTGCTACAATCGTTTTTTGGGCTGGGTAGAGAAAAAGCCACCCAGGTGATGCTTGCAGTTCACACGCAAGGCAAAGCAACCTGCGGGATATTCCCCAGGGATATTGCAGAAACTAAATCTGCGCAGGTCAATCAGTACGCGCAGGAAAACCAACATCCGCTGATTTCTGAAATTGAAGCAGTAGAAGATGATGATGAATAAAGGAAGGTGTTACCTACTATGCTAAGCAGAGAACTCGAAGTAACCCTTAATTTGGCATTTAAGGATGCCAGGCAAAAGCGTCATGAACTGATGTCTGTCGAGCACTTATTGTTATCTTTATTGGACAACACCTCTGCTGTATCGGTGCTCAGTGCATGTGGTGCAGATATCGAAAAACTTCGAGCAGAGCTGGAAGAGTTCCTCGAGGCTACAACACCGCTAATTCCACAAAATGAGAATGATCGCGAAACGCAGCCGACGCTTGGGTTCCAGCGCGTGTTGCAGAGGTCAGTCTTTCATGTCCAGTCCAGTGGCAAGAAAGAGGTCGATGGTGCAAACGTGCTGGTTGCAATCTTTAGCGAGCAGGAAAGTAATGCCGTCTATCTGCTGAAGCAACAGGATGTCAATCGCATCGACATTGTTAACTTCATCGCTCATGGCGTGGGTAAAGAGGGTGAGGAATCTGAAACACCGGGAGAAGGTATTTCAGAAGGAGAGGAAGAAGGCGAGAAGCAGGCGAGTGCGCTTGAATCCTACGCAACCAATCTGAACGAGCAAGCCAGAAAAGGGCTGATCGACCCGCTTATAGGTCGAAGTTCAGAAGTAGAACGAGTTGTCCAAACCCTATCTCGCCGACGCAAAAACAACCCGCTATTAGTTGGCGAGTCTGGCGTTGGCAAGACTGCAATCGCAGAAGGTCTTGCTAAATTGATCGTTGATGGGCAGGTGCCCGATGTCATCAAGGAAAGCACCGTTCATGCCCTTGACCTTGGTGCGTTACTCGCAGGCACCAAGTATCGGGGTGACTTTGAGAAGCGGCTGAAGTCACTGTTAAATGAGCTGAAAGAGATACCTCACCAGATCCTATTTATTGACGAGATTCACACGATCATTGGTGCGGGAGCCGCATCCGGTGGTGTGATGGACGCGTCGAATCTGCTCAAGCCACTGCTTGCATCAGGCGAGATACGTTGTCTTGGCTCGACCACTTACCAGGAATACAGGGGGATCTTTGACAAGGACAGAGCTTTGTCTCGCCGGTTCCAGAAAGTCGATGTCAATGAACCTAACGTCGAAGATACCTATAAAATTCTCAAAGGACTGAAGACTCGGTTCGAAGAGCATCACCAGCTTAAGTACACCGATCGTGCACTGCGAGTAGCTGCCGAACTAGCCGACAAATACATTAACGATCGCTTTATGCCTGACAAGGCGATAGATGTCATTGATGAGGCCGGGGCATACCAGCAGTTGCAACCGCCGAGCCGTCGCAAAAAGCAGATTTCTGTCGGTGACGTAGAGCAAATAGTCGCAAAGATTGCGCGGATACCGCCAAAGACCGTTTCCAGTAATGATAAATCAGCACTGAGGGATCTTGAAACGAACCTTAAGATGGTTATTTTCGGACAGGACCCTGCAATCAATAGCTTATCCAGTGCGATCAAGCTATCTCGAGCAGGTTTAAAAGAAGAGGGTAAACCCATTGGTTCGTTTCTGTTCAGTGGTCCAACCGGTGTGGGCAAGACGGAGGTCTGTCGCCAACTGGCCAATATTATGGGGATCGACCTGGTTCGCTTTGACATGTCTGAATACATGGAGCGCCACACGGTATCAAGGTTGATTGGTGCGCCTCCGGGATACATTGGGTACGACCAGGGTGGGCAGCTAACAGAAGCGATATCAAAGCAACCGCACTGTGTGTTGCTTCTGGATGAAATCGAAAAAGCCCATCCGGAAGTATTTAACCTGTTACTCCAGGTGTTTGATCACGGCACTTTGACCGATAACAATGGGCGCAAAGCTGATTTCCGAAACGTAATCATTGTCATGACCACCAATGCCGGGGCTCAGGAAATGAGTCGGAACTCCATAGGGTTTCAGACTCAGGATCACGCCACAGATGGTATGGAAGTCCTCAAGAAAATGTTTACCCCCGAGTTCAGGAACAGGCTTGATGCCATTATCCCATTCGCTGCACTATCCAAGGATGTCATTAAGACTGTGGTGGACAAGTTTCTGGTCGAGATCCAGGTACAATTGGACGACAAGAAAGTTCAACTCGAGGTTTCCGAGGAAGCGCGTGTATGGCTAGCGGACAATGGCTATGACGAAAAAATGGGCGCAAGACCTATGCAGCGCCTCATCCAGAATCGTATCAAAAAAGATTTGGCCGAAGATATCCTGTTTGGGAAACTATCGAGCGGAGGGGGCGTGGTGCACGTTACGGTAGAAGATGGTGACCTGTCCCTCGAGATCGAGGAACCAGAGACGGTCTGAGCCTATTCGCGGAAGGTGATTCTGCCTTTTGAGAGGTCATACGGTGTGAGTTCGACTTTCACCGTATCGCCGGTCAGGATTTTGATGTAGTTCTTTCGCATCTTGCCGCTGATGTGCGCTGTGACGACGTGTCCGTTTTCAAGTTCTACTCTAAACATTGTATTAGGCATGGTATCAATGACCTTGCCTGACATCTGTATTTGTTCTTCCTTTGCCATTATTCCTCAGGGGGTTGGTTTGAACGGCGAGCATTGTGCCCCCTACTCATCACCAATGCAAATCAGCCGTCTATGCCCAGCCAGCTATTGTTGACGTACAGTTCAATGGGTTTGTATTCCATCTTGTAGTTCATCTTCTGGCATTGCTTGATCCAGTACCCAAGATAAAGGAACTCAAGATTCTGGGCCCGAGCCTCTTCGATTAGCCACAGTACACAGAAGACGCCAAGTGCTCTGCTTTGTTGAGCAGTATCAAAGAATGTATAGATAGCGGAAAGGCCATCATTGAGTTCATCGGCAACCGCAACCGCTAACAAGCGTCCTGAGTTGCGAAACTCATAGAAACTAGCCTCTGCACGCCCGTCTACTAGAAAACTCTGGAACTGGTCTCTTGACGCCGGATACATATCACCATCTGAATGTCTGTCGGTAATGTACTTTTCGTAAAGTGAGAAATATTCTTCAGTGACCCGTGGTGAATGCTTCGTCACGGTAAGCGTTTCATTCCTTTTACGAGTCCGTCGATGTCTTCGTTTATCTGTGAATTGGGCCACCGGTATTCTTACTGGAATGCAGGCTGTGCAGGTTTGGCAGTAGGGCCTGTAAATGTGGCTGCCGCTCCGCCTGAAACCGACTGCAGACAACGCCGAATACAAATCCTTGTCTATTTCCGTGAGTGGGTCGGCGAATAAGGTAATAGCCTGTTTACCATCCAGGTAACTGCAGTCATGAGGCGGCGTCGTAAAAAATCTGAGTTCTGATAGCGAAGTCATTTGAATAACTTACCAGATTACGGGGCAAACGCCACGAAGCTGCGACCAGTCAATAGACGGCTTATCAATGTGTTTGTCGAGAACCTGACGAAATTGGTCGCGGGGCAACTCAAAGGCGCCTAACGACAGTAAGTGGGGGTTGGGCAGTTGGCAATCAACCATAGGACAACCAGCGTTGGCCATTGTTTTCATCAGTCCCGTGAAAGCCAGTTTTGATGCGTCGGTAACATGATGGAACATAGACTCTCCAAAAAAAAGATTGCCAACGGACAGTCCGTACAGCCCCCCGCAGAGTGTTCCGTTAATGTAGCACTCGAAGGAGTGAGCGAAGCCCGAATCATGCAGGTCCAGATAAGCAGCCTTCATTTCATCGGTAATCCAGGTACCCGTATCGCCTGTTCGCTGCTGGCAATGGTCGATCACCTGTGAAAAAGCGTCGTCTATTCTGAGCTCGAAATCGGCCTTTCTTATGCGCTTGGCCAGACTTCGGCCGGGGGAAAAAGATAGGGGGTCAATCACGCACCTGGAGTCAGGTGACCACCATAATATAGGCTGGCCGTCTTCAAACCAGGGGAAAATACCACGGCGATAGGCCTCTATCAGGCGGGCTTCAGAAAGATCCCCACCAGCAGCCAGCAATCCATTGGGTTCGGTAAGCGCGTCGTCAATATCGGGAAATAAAGTGGGATCCTCGGATAACCACGCAAGGGCATTCATAATTGATGCCGTCTAGGCTTCAAGTTCATCCAGATATTTTTCAGCATCCAATGCTGCCATGCACCCGAATCCGGATGAGGTAACGGCCTGCCTGTAAACCTGGTCCGCTACGTCGCCTGCCGCAAATACGCCGGGAATGCTGGTTGCGGTTGCATTACCGGCAAGGCCAGTATGAATGTTAATGTAGGCGTTGTTCATGTCTAACTGACCTTCAAAAATCGCAGTATTGGGCGTGTGGCCAATGGCGATAAATACACCTTGAAGATCGTGCTCGACAGACTCGTTCGTCTTAACATTCTCGATCCGCATCCCAGTGACACCCATATCGTCGCCTAGTACCTCGGCCAATGTGTGATCCCACTGTATATTGATATTGTCTTTTTCGATGACGCGCTGGCGTAGAATTTTTTCTCCGCGGAAGGTGTCTCGTCGATGCACCATGATCACTTCAGAAGCGATATTTGATAGATATAGCGCTTCCTCAAGAGCGGTATTGCCGCCACCGATGACTGCAACTTTCTGCTTCTTGTAAAAGAAACCATCACAGGTCGCACAGGCGCTGACGCCCTTTCCTTTGAATGCTTCTTCTGAAGGCAGTCCGAGATAACGAGCAGAAGCACCTGTGGCGATAATTAACGAATCACAGGTATAGATTGCCTGGTCGCCATGCAGCCGAAAGGGTTTATCAGCCAATTCTGCCGTATGGATATGATCGTATACAATCTCGGTATCGAATCGCTCCGCATGTGTCTGCATGCGAACCATCAAGTCGGGTCCCTGCAATCCATGGGCATCTCCTGGCCAGTTATCGACGTCAGTGGTCGTCGTGAGCTGGCCGCCTGTCTCTATTCCAGTGATAACAACCGGATTCAGATTGGCCCTCGCGGCATAGATAGCGGCTGAGTAACCAGCCGGTCCGGAGCCGAGAATGAGTAATTTGTGATGTACTTCTTTCATGTTATCAGTCGCTTATGGTCATTTGTTTGAAGTCATTCTGATTAGAACGAGTGCTGCTAGTGCTTTTTTCGTAAGGCAATGAAATCTGCTCCCTGGCGGTGCTCCTCGATGATGGACCAAAGGGTGCGGCCCTGATCATCCGTTGCGTCCAGGTCATGATTAGCGTCAATGAAAAAAGGCAGAAAGCGCTCAAAGTCTGCCGGCCGCATTCCACGATAGGCCCTCATGAGTAAGTGAAAATCGCGGTTACCGCTATAGGCTTCCATTTCAAGGAAAGACTTGACGCGATCATCATCCCACACTTCATCGGTTACTTGCGGCTGGCTAGGTCCTGCCATGGGTCCTCCCTTTATAAACAGTTATTAAAACCCGCCATTCTACATCAGAACGAAATAACGAGATAGGCTCGTTAACGCTGGGTCCTCATTTCGACGGAGATAAAAACGTTTATACGAGTGCCGTTTAGTTATAATATCTAACACTCTGATTTTAAAGATATTCCACGGATCAAACACAGGTTTCCTGAATTGGCACAATCCAAGACAACAAGTAGGAATAAGCCGGATTTCTCGGAATTGCTTGGACCCCGGTTAAAAGAGGGGGCGTTCATAGCGTTAATCGCTATCGCTCTTTTCCTCACCCTGGCATTAGTCAGCTTTGATCGAAATGATCCAGGCTGGACCTATACGGGCTCAGACGAAACGGTAAGCAACATCGTCGGTTTGAGCGGTGCCTGGATCGCCGATGTCTTCCTGTTTTTTTTCGGTTTCCTGTCTTACCTGTTCCCCATGATGCTTGCTTCTCAGGCCTGGACGATCTTTCGTGAGCGGGAAGCAGAGACTGAATTTAACTGGCCTGTATTCATTTTTCGCGGAGTAGGCCTGTTTTTAACGATTGGCGCAGGAACTGCGATTGCAGCAATGCATTTTTACGTCTCAGGTCTTGATTACCAGTATGGTAGTGGCGGCATTATCGGTTCGGGGATTGCGGACCTTCTGATCCCGGTGTTCTCCTATGTGGGCGCTACATTATTCCTGGTGGCGATGTTCCTTTTTGGTCTTACCGCTTTCCTTGATATTTCCTGGCTCCGCGTAATGGATGTGATTGGCCGCCTTTTCATTGAGATAGCTGCCAGGGCCGGCGACGCAGGCCATCGCGTGCTGGCCATGGTTCAGCAGAGGCGCGAAATCCAGCGGAGTGCTGAGCATCGACGTGAGGCCCTCGAGAAACATGTCGAGAAGAAGCAGCAACGAGTTGCACCGATTATCGAAGCTCCATTGGCCCAGAAGAAAGAAGACAGCAAACGGGTTGCCAGGGAAAGGCAGGGAAACCTCTTTCGTATCAGCGCAGTAGATGGACTGCCGGCGCTGCATCTTTTAGATGAGCAGCAGAAAGACGAAGAACGCGGCTATTCAACCAATGATCTGGAGGCGATGTCACGACTGCTTGAGCTCAAACTCAAAGACTATGGTGTAGAGGCTGAGGTTGTCGCCGTTTTCCCAGGTCCGGTTATAACAAGATTCGAAATCCAGCCAGCGGCAGGCATTAAGGTGTCGCGCATCTCAGGGTTGGCCAAGGACTTGGCCCGCTCGCTCGCCGTTATTAGCGTCAGGGTAGTCGAGGTAATACCGGGTAAGTCTGTCGTTGGTATCGAAATCCCCAATGTGGACAGAGATATTGTCCTGATGAGTGAGGTCCTAAAGTCGCACGCCTACGATGCCGCACAGTCTTCGCTGTCCCTGGCGCTAGGGCACGATATTGCGGGTCAACCGGTAGTTGAGGATCTTGGTAAAATGCCACATCTTCTGGTCGCTGGAACGACTGGCTCCGGTAAGTCCGTTGGTATCAATGCCATGATTCTATCGATCCTGTTTAAGGCATCGCCGGAAGATGTCCGGATGATCATGATTGATCCCAAGATGCTCGAATTGGCTGTTTATGAAGGGATACCGCACCTTTTAACGCCAGTAGTGACGGATATGAAAGACGCCGCCAATGCGCTCCGTTGGTGTGTGGCAGAAATGGAACGTCGCTACCGCCTGATGGCCGCTATGGGGGTCAGGAATGTCGGTGGCTTCAACAAGAAAGTTCGTGATGCTAAAAAGAATGAAGAACCGATCCTGGACCCGTTGTGGCTCCCTGATCCTCTTCTGGATGAAGCCGACCAGCAAGCGCCCGAACTGGAAACCTTGCCATTTATTGTCGTTGTCGTAGACGAATTTGCTGACATGATGATGATTGTTGGCAAGAAAGTTGAACAGTTGATCGCGCGGATCGCTCAGAAGGCACGGGCCGCAGGGATTCACTTAATTCTGGCGACACAAAGGCCTTCGGTCGACGTTATTACGGGGCTGATTAAAGCCAATGTACCGACTCGTATCGCCTTTCAGGTGTCTTCGAAAATAGACTCCAGGACGATCCTCGATCAAGGTGGTGCAGAGCAATTGCTAGGACACGGGGACATGCTTTATCTGCCCGCGGGGTCAGCGCTACCGATCAGGGTTCACGGTGCTTTTGTGGATGATGATGAAGTGCACCGGGTGGTTGAAAGCTGGAAGCAACTTGGAGAACCGAATTATCTTGAATCAATCGTCAATGGTGTTACGGAGAATGAAATGCTGCCTGGGATTGCCGGGGCTGATGAGGCATCTGATGCCGAAGATTCTGATCCACTTTATGACGAGGCCGTAAGCTTTGTCACAGAATCGAGGCGAGCTTCAATTTCTGCAGTACAGAGAAAACTGAGGATTGGCTATAACCGGGCCGCGCGTATGATCGAAACAATGGAGGCAGCAGGTGTGGTAAGCGAAATGGGCAGCAATGGTTCAAGGGAAGTTCTGGCTAATGCTCCGCCTCAGTAAATCTGTCGTTATATGCCTGATCACCTGCATCGCAGTATTTTCGGATGAAGCATTTTGCGGCGAAGAGCTTGGCGCAGCGACCCGTCTGGTTCGTATTCTCGACAGTCTGCAGACACTGCATGCTGAATTTGCACATGAGGCGGCACCTTCAGAGATCCAGACGGGTGAGATCTGGCTCAAGAAGCCGGGTTTGTTCAGGGTTGAGACAGGCGCGCCAATGAGCCAGACAATCGTCTCTGATGGTGTATCCATGTGGACTCATGACAGGGATCTGGAACAGGTCATCATTAGCCCGTTAAATAACCGGGTGGAAGAAATGCCGATATTACTGTTTTCAGGGGAACCAGAGGCGATCGCCCAGAACTACACCATCGAGTTTTTTGAGAGTGAACAAATACAGCACTTTCTGTTGACACCGCTCGACAACACTAACCTCATCACGAAACTAGTACTTTCGTTCCAAGACAAGCAGCCGGTTAGTATTTCGGTAGAAAATGCCATGCAGGAACGAACTACGATAAAGCTTAGCAATGTGGGTGAACTGGTTGATCTAACCGGGCAGCTATTTACATTGCAGGTGCCTGAATTTGCCGACGTCATTGATGACCGTCCAGGCTAATGTCGCTGTTTCAATCAGAACAAGGATATCAGCCGCTTGCTTCACGGATGCGTCCAAAACGTCTTTCGCAGTACGTTGGCCAGACACATCTATTGTCTCCCGGAAAGCCGCTAAGAGAAGCGATCGATAGCTCTCAATTGCACTCCATGATCCTCTGGGGGCCGCCGGGTGTAGGCAAGACGACCATTGCCAAACTCATTTCTGAGGTCTGCGATGTACACTTCCAGTCGCTGTCAGCGGTGTTGTCTGGCGTGAAGGATATAAGGGACGCTATAGCGGTTGCGAAGCAGGCGAAGGTAGGTTCAGGCCGGAAAACACTGTTGTTTATCGATGAAGTTCATCGATTCAATAAATCGCAGCAGGATGCATTCCTGCCACACGTTGAGGATGGAACCATTATTTTTGTAGGGGCAACGACCGAAAATCCCTCGTTCGAGCTAAATAACGCGCTATTGTCCAGAGCGAGAATCTACAAGCTTGAGTCTCTGGATATTGGTCAGCTCGTTGAGGTGCTCAAGCAAGCGATTGGGCAGGACGAGGAACTGGCTGGTAAATCGGTTTCCGCCGGGGATGACGTGCTGACCGTTATCGCCAGGGCAGCAGATGGCGATGCCAGGCGGGCACTGAATATCCTGGAGGTGGCGTCCGATATGGCGGGCGGTTCAGGCCTCACGGAAGAGCTCCTGGGAGAGGTCTTTGGTGACGAGTTAAGGAGATTCGACAAAGGCGGCGATATTTTCTACGAGCAGATTTCCGCTTTGCATAAAGCGGTAAGGGGGTCGGATCCTGATGGTTCGCTTTACTGGTTTGTCCGTATGATCGATGGCGGCTGTGATCCCGTCTATATCGCCCGACGAGTCGTCAGGATGGCGACTGAGGATATTGGCAATGCAGATCCAAGGGCGCTGGAAATCGCTCTCAACGCCTGGTCGGTTCAGGAACGGTTGGGTAGTCCGGAAGGCGAATTGGCTATTGCACAAGCTGTGGCGTACCTTGCGATCGCGGCCAAAAGTAATGCGGTTTACGCTGCAGTCGGTGCGATCAAGCAGGCGGTAGCAGAGACAGGTTCGCTTGAAGTCCCGATGCATATTCGAAATGCTCCCACCGCTATGATGCAAAAGATGGGTTACGGTGACGATTACCAGTACGCTCACAATCACGAAGATGCTTTTGTGCCGGGCGAATCCTATGTGCCACCCGAACTGCATGGTGTACAGTTCTATCATCCGGTTGCTCGAGGCACCGAGGCTAAAATTTCAGAAAAGCTGGACTATCTTCGCAAGCAAAATGAAAACAGCGAGTTTCAGCGATATAAGAAGGATAACTAGTGGTGGGTTCAGTGATGGGAACACTTACGGCGATTGCCCTGGGGGGGGCTCTTGGTTCGGTTGCACGCCATGGAATGACGGTCTATTTTGATGACCTGCTTGGACGTGACTTCCCCTATGGGATTTTCATCGCGAATATTGTCGGCTCCGCTGCAATCGGTGTGCTCTTTGTGCTAATTCTTGAACGGGGCCTGTTATCAGAGGTCTGGCGGTCGCTTCTGATGGTAGGCTTCCTGGGCGCATTTACCACTTTCTCGACTTTTTCCCTGCAAACGATTGGCCTGCTGCAGGAAGGAAGATTGTTTGCCGCTACGATCTATACCATCGGAAGTGTGCTGCTCAGCATTACCGCAGCCTACCTGGCGATAGTCTCTACTCGAACGCTTTCTAGTTAACGGTCATTGCGATCATCTGGTAAGATGGCGTCCCTTCAAAACACCCAGATCAAGACACCATGCTGGACCCAAAACTTATTCGACATGAACTGGAGGCCACAGCCGCACGGCTGCTCACTAAAGGCTTTGAGCTGGACGTCCAACTGGTCCAATCCCTTGAAGACCAGCGCAAAGGCTTGCAGGTTGAGACCGAAGAGCTTCAGGCAACGCGTAACATGCAGTCAAAGGCGATAGGGCAGGCTAAGTCGAAGGGAGAGGATATCCAGCCATTACTGGACGCTGTAGCGAACCTTGGTGACCAGCTGAATAGCAAGAAGCAGGAACTGGAGGTGGTTCAATCCCGTCTGAATGAACTCCTTATGACCATTCCCAATGTGCCTGACGCCTCGGTTCCTGTAGGAAAGAGCGAGGAAGACAATGTTGAAGTCAGGAACTGGGGAGATCCGACTGAATTCACCTTCGCTGCCAGGGATCATGTGGACATTACTGCTGCCTCAGGAAAAATGGGATTCGAGGAAGCAACCAAAATAACCGGCTCACGCTTTGTAACACTGCGTGGGCAACTGGCACAGCTTCAGCGTGCCTTGACTCAGTTCATGCTGAACGTACATACCATTGAACACGGGTATGAGGAAATCTACGTTCCCTACATCGTTAACAGGGAGTCTCTTACTGGTACGGGGCAATTACCCAAGTTTGAAGAAGACTTGTTTAAACTCGAGGACGAACGCGATTTTTACCTGATTCCTACCGCAGAGGTGCCAGTCACTAATATGGTGCGCGACGAGATCCTTGACGCCGCCGCGCTGCCTCAAAAATACGTGTGCCATAGCCCATGCTTTCGAAGTGAAGCAGGCAGCTATGGAAGGGACACCCGAGGTATGATTCGCCAGCATCAGTTCGAAAAGGTTGAATTGGTGATGATGGTGAGGCCTGAAGATTCCTGGGCAGCTCTGGAGGAACTGGTCGCAAATGCAGAGGCCATTTTGCAGAAACTTGGCCTGCCATACCGAGTGGTCAATCTTTGTGGCGGCGACCTTGGGTTCGCTGCCGCCAAGACGTACGACCTGGAGGTGTGGCTGCCGGGTCAGGGCAAGTATCGTGAGATATCATCCTGTAGTAATTTCCTTGATTTCCAGACGCGGCGGATGCAGGCCCGATGGCGTAACCCGGAGACAGGTAAACCCGAACTTATGCATACAATAAATGGTTCCGCTTTAGCTGTTGGGCGAACGCTGGTTGCACTGCTGGAAAACTACCAGCAGGAAGACGGGTCCGTTCGTATTCCACAGGCGCTGCAGTCTTATATGGGCGGCGAGACAGTTATCTCACTAGAGAGCTAGAACTATGCGCTATCTGCCGTTGCATTTTGATCTTCAGGGTCGAGACGTGCTTGTGGTGGGTGGCGGCGAAATTGCACGTAGAAAAATTGAACTGCTCCTGCGTAGTGGCGCACACATTACCGTTGTCGCGCCGGAGATCTCTGACCCGGTTGCAACTATCTTGCCGGAAAACGTCCACTCCCAGCACGCAAGTGCCTATGATCCTGAGTTTCTGCCTGGCAAATGCCTGGTCGTTGCAGCGACCGACGATGGGGCGGTGAATGAAGCCGTCTCCAGGGACGCGAAGAGCTTGGGCATTCCAGTCAATGTCGTTGATTCACCAGAACTCTGCACCGTAACTTTTCCTGCCATCATCGACAGGGAACCTCTTGTTATCTCTGTTGGCAGTGCTGGTTTAGCGCCGGTTCTCACCAGATTTGTTCGAGAACTGATTGAGAGAACATTGCCGGAAAGAATCAGCCTGCTCGCCGAGTATCTGGGCTCAAGGCGACGCGACCTGAAAAACAGCCTAACCGACATCGAGTCCCGCCGCCGCCGCACGGAAGCCTTTATGGAGTCTCCGGGAGCCGAACTTGCGATGTCAGGTGAGAGAGAAAAAGCGGATGCTTACCTTTTTGCAGACGACAGCTGTAGCATTGCTGGCGAGGTTTATCTTGTTGGTGCCGGTCCCGGTGATCCTGACCTACTCACGCTTCGAGCGCTTCAACTGATGCAGAAAGCTAATATTGTGCTGTATGACAATCTGGTTTCTCCCCAAGTGCTGGACCGTGTGCGTAGGGATGCCACACTGGAGTTTGTTGGCAAGCGCTCTGGATATAAGTCGACAAGCCAGGAAGATATTAATGACCTATTGGTCAGGCTTGCGCGGGAAGGAAATCGAGTGCTTCGATTAAAAGGTGGAGATCCTTTTATCTTTGGCCGGGGTGGTGAAGAAATTACGGCGCTTATTGAACAGAATATTCCTTTTCAGGTTGTTCCTGGTATCACTGCAGCCTCTGGTTGTGCAGCTTATGCGGGTATTCCACTGACGCATCGCGAATTATCCCAAAGCGTTCGCTTTGTGACAGGGCACCCAAAGAATGGTCAGGTCGACCTTGCCTGGAAGGAACTTTCGCATGCGAACGAGACAGTTGTTTTTTATATGGGCCTTGGGGGACTGGCGAGTATTTGCCAGCAACTTGTTGCTCATGGCAGGAATTCAGGCACTCCGGTCGCAATTATTTCGAAGGGAACGACGCCAGAACAGCAGGTATTGAAGGGGACGCTGGAAACTATCACGGGCCTTGCTGCCCGAACCCAAGTGCAGACGCCCACGTTGATAATAGTGGGAGAAGTCGTGGATTTTAATCGCAGTTAGGTGGTTTGGGCAGGCCAGCTATTTTCGCAATGTGTTTTACTGGTTTACCGGTAAACAGTTTCATTAGATGGATGCTGTTACCCTTGCTCTCCCCGAAGGCTTCCCGGATTTTAGTGACAAGAACCCGGTTAGCGGGAAACAAGCGATAATTTTCATAGTAATCGCGCACCAGGTGAATGACTTCCCAATGATCTTCGGTGAGTGTAACTCCATCCAGTTCTGCCAGGTGCTCGGCGATGGCTGGATTCCAGTCACCTGTGTTCCTCAGAAAGCCTTCCTTGTCAGTGTCGGGGTTGCTGGTCATGGCTAAAACCACGAGCAGACTTTGTCCGCCTCTGTGCACAGGTGCACAAAATCATCGTAATCGATCACTTCAGTTTGGGCCGCCAGGAGACCACGCAACCCCCTTGCATCAACATCACAACGGATTGCGAAAACCGAAAAGGGTAGGGACTGCAGCCCCAGATAGACACCGTCTTCCAGCAAAATGATTTTGTCATCCTCTGCGACCAGGTTGTCACATAACCCAAGTGCCGATACTTTATTGATTGTGTGCACGATCATTAGAAGTTCAGCACCTTGTCGTGGTTGCGAATAAATGCCTGCATGCCTGCGGCATTCAGGGTCTCAACCTCGATCAAAAAGTCATCTTTGTTAAGGCCTCGAGCGACCAGGTCGGGTTCGGAGCAGGCGATACCAGTAACCCCATAGTCCTTTAATGCGCCAAAACTCAATGAGAAATTTTTTGTACCCAAATCGTCAGTCGACTGACCAGAAACCAATTGCATCAGGCCATCACCGACAAACAGAACACTGCATGTGGTGAAGGCGGAACCCATCAGCAGCGCATCCAGGCCTTCCTGGGCATTGATGCTGCCGTGTGGTGGGCGGGAAAACACAAACAGAATTGAGCTCACCTCACACTCCGAATGTGACGACGCGATCTGCGCTGATCGATGCGTCGATGAGTTGGCCGAGTCCGGATATGGTGAATCCAGATGCTAAATTACTGCCCGATTTTTCATACCGGTTTGCTTCGGTCTCGTCCATCACTCCCCGGCGTAAGCACGAAGCGATACAGGCAATCAGTTCAATATTGTTCCCGATCCCGAATTCCTGCCACTGTTCGCTAATCGGGGCTTCATCCTGAGGTGGTGCAATTAGGCTGTTCGCGGTATGAACGCCATCGTGATAGAAGAACACCCGATTGATACTGTGACCGGATTCCAACACAGCCCTGGCGAATTTCAGGGCAGACAGGCACGCCTCACTGGAATAGGGAGCGCCGTGTACCACGATAGCGAAGTTCATCGGTCAGCAGACGCAAAAAAACCCTGACATGAGACGCATGACAGGGTTTTTTTAAGGGTAAATATCTTAATCGTTGCTAAACCCTACAAGATGTAAAAGGGCGGTGAAAAGGTTAAAGATACTCAGGTAGAGCGAAACAGTCGCCATGACGTAATTGGTTTCACCACCGTTGATGATACGACTGGTGTCAAACAGAATAAAACCTGACATGAGAATGACAATCGCCGCTGAAATGGCAAGGTGCAGTCCTGATATTTCCCAACCCATCATGCTGCCCACGAACAACAGAATGATGCTGCCAATGACAACCCACATGCCGGTCATCAGGAAGCCTGACATATATGAGAAATCCTTCTTCGTTGTCAGGACGTAGCCAGACAAGGAAAAGAAAATCATTCCGGTCAGAGCGAGTGCCGTGAGGACCACCTGAGTTCCGCCCGCGGTCTGCATATGAAAGTTCAGGATTGGCCCAAGCGAGAACCCGAGAATACCAGTGAAAGCAAAAACAAGGGCGATACTCCATGCGCTGTTGCGCATCTTATTAATCGCAAACAGCAGTCCGAATGCGACAATAAGGGGGATCCAGCCCATGTAGGGCGCATTAATCGCCATAGCAACACCGGCCATCATTGCGCTGAAAACCAGCGTCATGGATAGCAGCATGTAGGTACTTCGAAGTACCTTATTTGTAGAACTAGCCGCAGTTTGTTGGCCTGTTACAAATTGTGCGTCTGCCATTGAAAACTCCTTGTTAAAAACTGAATTGCTGAAATTTTACGTTACTCCCTACCAAAAGCAAGCTGAACAAGCTTGGATAACCGATTCCATACCCCCGTAAAATAAGCGGTTATCCAGCTGCTATTCAGCGGTGTTATACCTTTTTTGAACGAAGTAGCACCCAAAGGTTTTTGTTAACTACTGTCGTCGTTTGGTCAGGGTTTAGACTGATGGAGAATGGTGGTTGGGCTTGTTTTTTTTGGTGGTTCGGCTTGATTTTGCTGGCTGACGGCTGTCATTCGGCTATCTGATCCAATAGTGTCCATTCTAAGGGAATGTTGTCCTCGACAAGTCTGGTAATACTAATGCAGTGCACGCCATGCTCTTTGCCGACGGCTTGTGCGAACTCGGAGGTGTCGTTAGTTCTAGCAAAAATCAGTGCGTTATTGTGTTTCTGCTTTATCCATAGCGCGGTTCGCAGATTATTGGCCGAATCGCTTGTACCCATAATCACCACGGGTTCGCCGCGACTTAAATTGATGTCGCCGGTTAGTTTTCGCCAAACGTCAGGATGGGTTGTATCGCCTTGATATATCTTGCGTTCGTAAAAGAGGTCATGTTTTTGTTGTTCATCAACGATTTGCACGCGGCGATGCGCCTCTATGTCGACAATCGCCACTAAATCAATTTCATCTCCGGCGTTCATCTGCAGTTCTTCCAGGATGGTTTGGCCGAATAGACCGAAGCCAGCGATAACCACGGTATCTTGATAGCTGGTTTTGTTGAAGTGATCAATCAGTACAGAATTCACCAGACCTTTGGCGGCCAGATTGTAGGAATTAAATAAGGTCACTTGGTTAGCTATTTGCGTACTCTGCATTGCTCGTAAAAACCGCAGGCTACCGCCATGTAAAACGATTTGTGACTTCAACTTTGGGTAGAGCCGCAGGATTTTGCTGGCTGCTTCGAATGCCACGAAATCATTGTCACCGAGGAGCATGACTCTTCGTGCCCGATGTAAGCGCAGTTTCTGGAGCATGAAATCATGAGTCACATCGCCGTTGATCACAGTCACGTCAAAGGTCGCCGCCAGTTCTTGTTCTCGAACGAGTTCTATTGCCTGATCAATCACAATCACCGGAATGTGAATGGGCTGCTGACGCAATACTCTCAGGTAGCTAGTGGTTAAATCCCCTGAGCCGACAACCACGATATGGTTTTTTATTCGTCGCAGCTGCCAACGCTCCTTGGAGATAACAATAAGCAGTGCTTCCATCACAGCCGATGCCGCTAGCAGTGGGGATCCAAAATACGCAACCCATAGCAACACCCGACCCAGTAATGGGCCTCCCGTTGGCAATCCGATATCAAGACCGCCGACTACGAAGAGACCAAGGCTATAGTAAGCCTTGGCCAGCAGTGACCCATCTACAATATCGGGTCGCTCTGTCAGGCCTACGCCGCTGGATAACCCCAACATAGCGCATGTAAAAAACATTAGTGCCAATCGCCAACGCCAGCTAATATTTTTAAGGACTGTGGGGATTTGAAACATTGGTGATATCAGGAGACACAATGGGGAAACGCAAATTCTACGCATCAGTGTGACGATCAGGAACCTTTCATTTACTTTTGTGACAAAAATTTGGGCAGCGCAGGCGGAACTTTGCAAGAACACGCACAACTAGCCGGTACCGTTGGCTGTTCAGTTCAATGGCGGAAGCAGGAGTGATGGTCAATCACTGGCTGAGACAATACAACCCAAAGAAATTGATTGACGCAAACCTCTGCAAGTGCTTTTTTAAATGTTCCCGAACGACGACGAATTTAGGAGAACACTATGAAATTAGTGACAGGTGTTGGCGGCTGGCCGGGTCAGGCTCCGGCTCAGGCAAAAAAAGCAGAAGAAAATGGATACGATGTGATCAGCTGTGGTGAGCTTGCACATGACTCGATCCTAACCATGGCACTAGCGGGGCAGGCAACTGACAAGATTGATCTGCTAACCTCCGTCACCATTGCATTTCCTCGGAGCCCGATGGTGCTGGCGATGGAATCATGGGATATACAACAGATGACCGGGGGGCGTTTCAATATTGGCCTGGGTAGTCAGGTGAAAGGACACAATGAACGACGTTTTGGTGGCACCTGGAGTGCGGCTGCACCAAGAATGAAAGAGTATATCCAGATGATGAAAGCTGTCTGGGATAGCTGGCAGGAGGGTACAACGCCTGAGTTTATTGGTAAGGAATATCGCTACACGCTGATGACACCAAACTTCAACCCGGGTCCGCTTGAAGTACCGAAACCAAAAGTGTATCTCGCAGTGGTTGGTCCCGCTATGGCAAGGGTGGCAGGTGAGGTTGCCGATGGGGTATTGCCGCACGGCGGTATCATGACTGATAAATATATGCGCGAGACGTTGCTGCCGAACGTCAAGATTGGCCTTGATCGATCGGGCCGAACCTGGGACGACATTGATATTTCCATGAGCGGGTATCTTATTCTGGGTGACGACGACGACGAGATATACGCCAATCTGCAGAAACTTCGAACACCACTTTCATTTTATGGGTCAACGCGTAGCTACCATCATGTGTTGCGACTGCATGGTTTGGAGGAGCTTGGGTTGAAACTACATGCTCTCTCTTTGAAGGGCCGCTGGAAGGAAATGCAGGAGGTTATTACTGACGATGATCTCCTCAGACTAGCAGAGACCTGCAAGTACGATGACTATGCAGCGTTCGTTTCATCCAACCGGGAGTATGCGTCTCAGATGGGTTTTGGAATGGAAACAAAAACAGATGAACAAAAGGCTCGAGCCCGAGATTTAATGCAGCAATTGCAGGCCGTCAAGACTACAGGAGTCCCCGCGGGCCTTTAGTGTAGGAGTTTGAAAGGATGCCGCATAAAGTATGCTTAACCCTGGCTGTATTGCTCGATTTTCTATCCACCGCCACACGGTGGCAACGCCAACGGATCATAGTGAGTCGGATGCGAGAGTCAAAGCCTGCTACGTTATCCGCCATTCCCTGAAGAACTGAAGAACAGAAAAACAAGCCATATTTCTGCTTACGTAGCTATTCATTTGCTACACAGCGGTTTTTGTCAGTTCGTGGTCGACCTGCCGTGCAACCGCTGCTCCGCTTTCGAAAGCCCTGTCTATAAAGCCGCGTCAGCGAATAATCTAGATGATTTCAACTATAAATGTTTCTTAAAAAATACAAATGTCTTTAAGTGAGCACATAAATGAGTATATGATGTAACGCAAGCGAAAAGAGAACTGCCATGCAATTTACTCGACCTTCATATGCTTTCATTTTCCTTTTTGCCATCTCTGTTTCAGGGGCCTTGAACTTGTCAATCAAATGAGAAAGTTTATCTATCTTGGCTTTCTTATCGCCAGCAATTTACTGAGCAGCTGTGCCTCTCTTGATAGCCCGTTCATGGGCGACCCCATTGTTGAAGACTACGGTTATGGTGCAAACGCTGGCACCTATGGTGTCATTCCCTCTCGCCAAATAGCCATCATGTCAGCCAGGGATAACATCAGTGATTCGATCGTGTTCATCTGTGCCGAACCATCAGTAGACGTCTCGGATAACATTGCCAGCAGCCAGGCTCCTGGCTTACAGGCTCAGGAAACAGCCCCAGGAACATCCGGGGTAGGTGCTTACAGTAGGGCGCAAAACCTAAGTCCAACAGCGAAAAACCTCTTTGAAGGTGTTCAACTCTACCGGGATGGTATGTATCGGCTGTGTCAGGCCAAAATGAATGGTGTCATTAGCGACAATGATTTTTCAGAAGGGATGAATAATCTTCTAAATCAATCCGTAAAATTAATCACAGCTGAGCGGCCTTACCTATCAAAAAGTTAAGCGTTCGAGTGTCTGGGCTAACGCTTTAATAACGACACCTGTTACTACGCCTGTTACTACGCCTGTTACTACGCCTGTTACTACGCCTGATACTGCGGCGGCTTCCTGAGAGAATCATTCTTTACTTAATACGTGAG
>Ga0315322_10000164_pt1 | contig 44444 bp, 55 predicted proteins | sample M110021515metaG_FD_203461 | JGI IMG/M metagenome (GOLD analysis project Ga0315322, IMG submission 203461) | Ammonia-oxidizing marine archaeal communities from Monterey Bay, California, United States - M1 100m 21515 | ecosystem: Environmental > Aquatic > Marine > Intertidal zone | place: USA... | reverse complement strand
TAATTCAAAGAAGAGATGTGACACTTAAAGCTCTTACTTCAAAAAATATTGAAGAAGTAATTAGTAATTTCAAATCATATAATTTTGGAAATGATGTTGAAAAAGCATTAATGTTGTACAATGATTTGGGTGAAATAGGAGTTATTGATACATTTCTTGATAAAATTTTATATCAAAATTTAGCTGATAGTATTAAAAGTAAAGCCGATTTAAATTTATTAAAATTATTTGGAACTGAATTAGATTTGTATAATATTACAAATATTGTACGTGGAAAATTTTGGAATTTAGATGATCAGTCAATTAATGATCTATTGGTTTCTCATACTTCTAGTACTAGTGATGAATTACTATCTAAGATGATTTCTGCAGAGAGTCTCAAAAGTAGTTTTATGGAATTATCTAAAACCAAATTTTCTGAAATTATTCCTTCTGAAGCAGATGATATTATGATGATAAATGAATTTGAAAGAAAATTTGATATTTTTTTGTACAATTCGTTACTAAAGGAATTTGCTAATATGTTCAAATTGTCTACTGTCGTATCTGTTGTACGATTGTATGATTATGAAATTAGAAATTTATCTTCTATATCATATGCCGTAGAAAACAATATTTCAAGTGATATTGTTATGTCAAAAATAATTGCTTCAGAATAATGTTTTAACAATTTTTTAAAATTTTGTGGTCCCGCGGGCATGAATTGAACATGCGACAACCCGGTTTCTGTATGCCTGATATGCTGTTTTTCGGTCAGCCATCTTAAGCCAACAACTACAGCCGGAAGCTCTACCAGGCTGAGCTACCACGGGACAAAAATTATGAACATTTTTGCTCTTAAAAACTATGGTGATTTTTCTAAATTTTATTTAGTATATGGATAAATAGTCTTAAAAATTCCAAATACTATCATGTCTAAATTAAAACTATTATCTTCTGGATATGTTTGTGCCCCTTACTTACACAATCGTGATTCCCTTGAATTAAAAGAATCTTGGACTAGTTCTAAAAATGTTGAAAAATTATTTTTTGTTACTGGTACTTTTTCTAATGATAGTCAACCATATTTTTCAACTTCAGCTAACCATTACTTATTAGCTAAATTCAAAGATAACTCAATTATTGAAAAAGAACTATCTAATCATGTTCAGGAAAAAACTTCATTTGTATTTAATATCCATGATGATCTTTTTGAGCGCGAAGTTTTGGGAGAAATTAATTTTATTTCTATATATTATTTAGAATATGATGAAGGAGAAGAAGATTTACAAGAAATTGCTGGTATCTTACTAAAAAGAGAAAAGATTGAAATTGCTGGACTTGGGAAAATGACTACCACTTGTTCTATTCCTTCAAAATTTACTTTTCCTTATTCTGAAAATATTGTTGTAATTGAAGTTGCTAGTGAAAAAAGCCATCAGAGTGTAAAAAAATACTGTGATCAAACACAACGTGATGTTACTAGAAAGGGGTTCACATTATCTAATTTGTTAAGTCTTTCAATTCTTGATCAGCTAAAGTAGAAGTTAAATATTCGAGTAAAAACTGTTTTTTATGAGTAAACCCTCTGACCTAGGTTCTTTGAAAATTGGATCATACATTTTACTTCCACACACTGATCAACCTAGTGGTGAGGCATGTAGAATTATTGAATATGATACATCAAAACCTGGAAAACACGGTGCAGCTAAAGCCCGAATAGTTGGTCAAGGTATCTTTGATGGAAAAAATAGACCTCATGTTGGTCCTGTGAGTATGCAAATCCACATTCCAATGATTAACAAGAAAGTTGGACAAATTATTTCAATTAATGGTGGCACCGTACAGGTTATGGATTCTGAATCATTTGAAACCATAGATATTGCTATGATTGACGAATCTGTTGAAGGCAAATTAGAAAATGGACAAAATGTTGAATATTGGGTTGTTATGGAACATACCAAAATTATGAGTATCAAAAATAGTTAGACTGATAATTTTACTGAAATATTTCATTATTTGATTTTAATCATAGCACTAAAATTCTATGTATTTGAAACTATTGTAGATGCTGATGATTGTTGGAAAAGCCGTCTGATTTATGATGACGATTATGAGTATTGAAGCATCTCATTTGATTCACTCTAAATTTTATTAGACTGATTTTTTTTATAAAATTATGAAATTAGCTTGTCTTTTTTCTGGTGGAAAAGATAGTACATATGCTATTCATCTTGCTAAACAACAAGGACATGATGTTGTCTGTTTGTTGAGTGTATTTCCAAAATCTGAAGAAAGTCATCTTTTACATCATCCTAATTTAAAATGGACTAAATTACAATCTATCTCAATGAAAATTCCACAGTTGATTATTTCTTCAAATTCTGATGAAACTAATGATGAGCTAATTGTAATGGAAAAATTATTACAAACTGCAAAAGATGAATTTAAAATTGATGGATTGGTTCATGGTGGAATTAAAAGTAAATTTCAAAAAGAAAAATTTGAAACTTTATGTACAAAATTAAATTTAGTTTCTATTGCACCTTTATGGAACACTGAACCAAAACAATACATGAATAAATTAGTTGATTCCAATTTTAATTTTTTAATGATTACTGTTTCTTCTGATGGTTTGGATGAACAATGGTTGGGGAAAATAATTTTAAAATCTGATATTGAACTTTTGACTACACTATCTGATAAATTTAGATTTAATTTAAATTTTGAAGGTGGAGAGGCTGAGACTTTTGTAATTGATTGTCCACTCTTTTCTCACCCTATCAAAATTAATCAATTTACAAAAAATTGGGATGGATATAGAGGAAGGTTTGAAATAGTGGATGCGGAGTTAAATTGCAATGCTTGATGGTTTAAAAAATAGTTTAGGTGATGCAATCAAAAAGATTGTTAAATCCTCAGGCATAGATGAGGAATTAATTAAGGAACTTTGTAAAGATGTTCAAAGGGCATTATTGACATCTGATGTTAATGTAAGACTGGTGCTTGAAATCACTAAGAGATTGGAGGAACGATCATTAAATGAAACCCCTCCACCTGGACTTTCACGTAAAGACCATATTGTAAAAATTCTTTATGATGAGTTATCTAAATTATTAGGTACAGAATCTGACTTTAATTTTAAATCCGGAAAACAAATTAAAATTATTTTATTGGGAATTCAAGGAAGCGGAAAAACTACTGTTGCGTCAAAACTTGCCAAATTTTTAACTGGACAGGATCTTAAAGTTGGAGTTGTAGGTGCTGACACATATCGACCTGGTGCATTGGTACAGCTTAAAATGATGTGTGAAAAATCTGGTGTTGAAGTTTATGGTGAAGAAAATAATAAAGATTCTCCAAACATTGTTCAAAATGGATTAAAACATTTTGCAGGTCAGACTCTTGATGTAATTATCATTGATACTGCCGGTCGACATAAGGAAGAACATGATTTACTTGAGGAGATGGGTCGAATTAACAAAGTTGCTGACCCTGATTTAGCTTTACTTGTAATTGATGGTACTATTGGTCAACAATGTTTCAATCAAGCTGAAGCATTTCACAAAACAATTCCAGTTGGTGGTGTTATAATCTCAAAATTAGATAGTTCTGCAAAAGGTGGTGGTGCACTTGCAGCATCAGCTGCAACTGGTGCTCAAATCATGTACATTGGTACTGGTGAACGTATTGATGATTTAGAAAAATTCTCTCCCACTAGATTTGTTGGTAGATTACTTGGAATGGGTGATGTTCAGGCTGTATTGGATTTAGCAAAAAGGTTAGAAAATGAAGGTGATGATGTTAGAATGAAAAGAATTTCTAGTGGAAAAATGAATATGGATGATTTCTTTTATCAACTAGAAGAAGTTACTAAAGTTGGTTCTTTGAAAGGTCTTCTTGACAGTATGCCTGGAATGTCTGGTATGGTAAAGGAGGATCAAGTTGATCAAATGGAAGGTAGAGTTTCAAAATGGCGATACATAATTCAAAGTATGAATAAAGATGAAAAGGCAGATCCTGACTTACTTAATTCCTCTAGGATAAAACGAATTGCTCGTGGTTCTGGGTGGCCTGAAGGTGAAGTTAAAGAATTACTCAAGAATTATAAAAATTCTAAGAATTTAATGAAGGCATCAAAAGGTCGTCAAATGCAAGGCACTCTTAGAAAAATGGGATTAGGATAATACCTAATACTGATTCCAATTTATTATGTCTAATTACTCTGAAATTACTTCTATTGTAAATTCAATTCTTAAAAAATATGATTTGTGTGATCAATGTTTAGGACGTTTATTTTCAAAACAACTACATCTGTCATCAAACAAATTTCTTGGTAAAAAATTAAAAAAAAATTATATTTCTAAAAGTAAATGTTATGTTTGTAAGGATCTGTTTTGTAATTTAGATCATTTTTTAAAATTAATGCTTGACTTGTCATCGAATTATGAATTCCAAACATATGGTGTTGGAATAATTATTAAACCTTCAATTGTGGATAGAGATGATTTTATTCGATCTAAATACAAGCTTAAGGGAATTGACAGTATTAAGACTGATATCGCCAAAGAGTTGATCAAACTTTTTACAAAAAAAACTCAAAAAACCCTGGATTCGTTTGATCCTGAAATAACATTCACCGTAAATCTAAAGGATGAATCATGTCAATTACATTCAAAATCTATAACTATTTTTGGAAAATATGTTAAATCTGAGAGGGGATATGCACAAAAACAAACCCCTTGTGACAATTGTTCTGGTACAGGATGTAGAGTTTGTGATTTTCATGGTATTTCTGAATTTGAAAGTATAGAGGGAATTATCTCAAAATTAATTTTTAAGAAATTTGGTGGAACCACTACTAAATTTACTTGGATTGGTGGTGAAGACAAATCCAGTTTAGTTTTAGGTAATGGGAGACCCTTTTTTGTCAAAATAAAAAATCCCTCTAAACGAAAATCTAAATTATCTGATGAGACGTTTGACTCTGTATCTGTTTTTAATTTGAAATTAGTTGATACATTTCCTAAAAAACCTTTAAATTTTTACTCAAGGATAAAAATAAAAATTTCTACTGAATTACAAATTAATTCAAAAAAATTACAAAAATTAAAAGATCTGACAACTTGTCCTATTGTAATTTATGAAAAATCTGGTAAACGTTATGAAAAAAAAATTTTTGATTTAAAATATAAAAAAAATTCTACTAATTTATTTACTATAATTATGTCTGCTGAAGGTGGATTTCCTATCAAAAGATTCGTTATTGGTGATGATGTTTCCCCTAACATTTCTTCACTTCTTGATAATTCCTGTGTGGCCCAAGAATTTGATTTTTTAGATATTGTCTTAAAATGATAACTTTAACTAGCGCTAAATATGGTCAATTATCATGCCAATGAGAAAAAAAGGTAAACATCAAAGACATGCTGATCAAAGAGCAAATACACGTAAAGTAAAGAAAGCAAAGTCTGGAAAACCAAGATCCTGATAAAATCAACATTTTTACATTAAAATTTTCAACAATGTTTGTTGGATCCTTTAGTACGTTTTAGAGATGCACATTCTAAGGGTCTTATTCCTGATGATGTTTATGATTTAACTTTGAAGCGTTTCCCTATCACTGTTGCTGGTATTGACAGAATTGAAAAAGCATCTGGAATTCAATATCCTGTTGCTTATGTGGAGCCTTCTCTTGTAGTTTCGTCATCTGATCCAAATTCATATGAGTATGGTATTCTTTTTGCTAGAACTATTCCTGTTATGTTTGAAGAAAAATTTCAAGTTGTAATTCAAATTTCTGCTCCTTTGATTGCTTATGGTCTAAAGGGTACAATTCATGCTATTTTAGCTCATGAATTCTTACATTTTTTAGAACTACTGCGAAAAATTTCAAAAATGGAATTACTATCTGATGAAATATCTGGTAATTTATTTGAAAATGTATACAGTGATGAAACGCGATTATTTGAACCTCGAGTTGTTTTTAAAGATAGAACCTTGTTAAATCATATCACTAAAAAATTTCCGGCTGGTTTTCGTGATTACAAATTAGAAGATAAAGTTATTAAATTTTGGTCTGATAGAGATTTACCTAAATCTAATATTTCCTTAGATGCTAATAATGTAAAATTATCTGCAGAATCTTTGTCTAAAATTAAACTTGATCCCAAATTCTTAACAAAAATAAATCAGTTGGAAGAAAAAAGTTCTAAAATTCGTAAGAAACGATTGTATTAATTCTAATTTATTTTTTTTATTGTTTGAATTCTGTTAGTCCACATTTTCCACATGTGTTTCTATCTTTATGCTCTGACATGTATACTCCTTTTCCACATCTTGAACAATTTTTTTTAATTCTAGTTGCTTTGTCACCATCAACTTTGAAATATCCATAAACTTTTGGACTGGATCCTTTACTGCCTTTTTTTTCTACAGGCATTATTCTGTTTTCTCCTCTGCTGGGGCTTCAGCTGCTGCTTCCTCTGCTGGGGCTTCAGCTGCTGCTTCCTCTGCTGGGGCTTCAGCTGCTGCTTTCTCAGTAGCTGCTTTTTCAGCTTCTGCAATCTTTGCTTTAGTTTTCTCTAATCTTGAAATAATAGTTGGATTGATGTGTTTTTTTGCTAATCCTTCATCATCATATACATAGAAAGTTCCTGTCACTTTTAACATTCCAACATTTGTTTTTAGTCTCATTGGAATTACAACTTTACCATCTAATTTGAATTCCTTTGTAATCATATCTACTGCTTCTAGAGTTTTGAGTTTACCACTCAAACCTGGAAAATCACAAGTTAATTCTCTTCTTGACAAGAAGGTGTTGTTTACATCTGAAATTGTCTGAATAAGTGACATGTATCAAAAATCCTTTGGATATTTCATATAAACCTAGTTGAATTTACACAAGAAATTTAAGAAAATACTGTGAATCGGTGTTATGGAGCGATATTTGATTCATATAAAAAATGAAAAATATGTTCCTGTGAATTCACGTGAAATACTACATAGATCAAGAGATCTAATTTCTGGAATGAATGCTCATGTTAGACTTGCTAGGGTTGCTACAACCTTCATTGAATTTGATGTAGCTATTGAAACAAAAGATGTACAAACACTTGTAAAAAAATTATCTCCTATTGGGGGTTTAGATAATATTCGACATGTAGTTGAGGAAGAAATTGAAATAGATCAGGGTATTAAAGATGGTATTTTTTATTTTAATGCTGAACGGTTTTGGGAATGTCATGAGGCATTTGAAGGTGTATGGAAACAATGTTTTGGACGTGAAAAGGAGTTGGTTCAAGGAATTATACTTGTAGCAGTTGCATATGCTCATGCTCAGGAAAACGAATTGAGTATTGGTGTTGCAATGTTAACTAGGGCATTAGAAAAATTAGGAACATCTCCATCCATGTATCATTCAATTGATGTTGAAAGAATTAGAAAAAAATCTATTGAAATGCAAAAAATTAATGATTTGGTTTTATTTGAGATCTAATTAATTCTATGGATTTTGTAACTACTTCTGAACCTTGAAGTAATCCTATACTTCCTTTCTTTGCTTGTTCTTCAGTCATTCTTGTTGTGCCATCATTTTTAATAAAATCTGCTGAAACTACAACTGGTACTGGATCATCACTATGTCCTTTATTGATACATGGGGTAGAGTGATCTGCTGAAATAATTATTGCAACTTTATTTGAGTCAATGTTTTCCAGAAGTGTTTTAAAAAATCTTTGATCAATTTCTTCTATGTTCTTCATTTTGCCAATGGCATCTCCATCATGACCAAATTCATCTGGTCCTTTAAGGTGAACATATATCGCATTTTGTGTTTCCATTGACTTTGCTGCAACTTTTGCTTTTTCTTCATAATCAGTTAAACCTCCTGCTTCAAATGCTTCCATTTTAAGAACTTCTGAAATTCCAAGTTCAACTGGCATGTCGACAATACATGAAAATTTCATTTTATGTTTTTCATTGATTGGTGATACATCTGGATATTTGTTACCTGCATCTCTGAGTAGGATACAGCTTAATTGTTTTTTATTTTGCTCTTCGCGTTTTTTATTTATCTCACTTTCTTTCATGATTTTTATTGATTGTTCTGAAAATTCATTAACTAAATCTGCTGTAATTTTAGAATCTTCATTCTCTTCTAACGGTAGACATTTTTCAATTTTTAAATAATCTCCTACTGCTTTTGCTACTCCCATTCCACCAATGTTGCTATATGCAGGATCTGTATTTGTGATTCTTGATGATAGTTTTTTAGATGATGCTCTGATTCTAACTGTAACTCTATGTCCTATTGTTGGTGCAACTACAATTTTAGTATCTGGAATTGAAAAGTTAATTTTTTCTTCTAATTCTTTTGCAATTCCATCCGCATCTTCTTTTTCAATATGTCTGCCTGCTCTTCTATCTGTGATCACTTCTTCTTGATTTAATGTTGAATAATTTCCTCTTAATGCTAGGTCTCCGTCTTTAAAATCAATTCCAACTCCTATGGCTTCAATTACTCCTCTGCCTGCATAATCTGCATGCTCAAATTTGTAACCTAACATATTGAAAACTGCAATATCTGATTCTGGGGCAATTCCTTTTCCAACTGAAATTACTTCTCCAATTGAACCATTGCTAGCAATTTTGTCTAATGTTGGTGTATTTGCAGCATCTAAAGGTGTTTTTCCATCTAAATCTGGATGTGGTAGATCACCTACTCCATCCAAAAGAACGTAAATTATGTGAATATCAGAATTATCCATTTGAACTCTGTTTATCCAATTTTCTGATCTCTGTTTTAAATCTTGCAATCTTATGTGCGATCATTTCTTAATTTTGAATTTACTTTTTCAATTTTTAATTACATTTAAAAAATATTTTTTATTTTGACTGCTTAATTATTTTTTATTTTTTTTAATTTAGTTTCAGCAAACATTTTAACATACAATTACTTTCAATTACCATTATGGGTGATATGCGCAAAGATTATGTTTCTGAACGATTCATGATTGTATCTAAAAAAAATGGTAAAGTAAGTGATTCTAAAAAAAATCCTTTTGCTCCTGGCAATGAATCTATGACTAATCCTTCTGTTCTATCTCTTGTTGAAAAAGATGGAATGTTACAACGCCTTCAAGATAGTGAAGATGATTATGTTGAAGGTTGGTCAATTCGTGTTTTTGAAAGTAAAAGTCCAATTGTTTCTACTGAAACTGAGAACTCTTACAGTGAAAAACCATTTTACAGTGAACCTGCATATGGATATCATTATGTAATTGTTGCATCTCCAAACTCAAAGGATACATTTGCAACCATTGCTCCTGAACAATGGTCTAATGTTTTAGTTGTTGTACAAGATAGATTGAGGTGGCTTTATACTCAAAAAGGTGTGACATATGTTTCCATTTATGGTGACAGTGGAGAACTTGCAGGAAATACAAATCCTCATCCTCATCTGAATATTCTGACTCTTTCTACTATTCCTCCAATTATTGATGCTGAGGCTGAAGCATCTCATAAAATTTTGAACGAAAAAGGTGTTTGCCATATGTGTCAAACCATAAATGAAGAATTAAGTGGACCTCGGCAAATTCTCCAAACTGATGGATTTATTGCTTTTTCACCTTGGGCTCCTTCTTACCCTTACGAATTTTGGATTTCTCCAAAAAAACATGTTACAAGTTTTTCTAAAATTACTCAAAAAGAAATTAATGATTTATCTTTAATTTTGAGGGCAACTTTGGGTGGTTTGACAAAAACTATCAAAAATGTTTCATATAATTTAGTTTTTCATCTTTCTCCTGAAAAGAAAAATACTAGACAGATTCATTGGCATATTGAAATTTATCCAATAACTAAATCTTGGTCTGGTTTAGAACGTGGATATGGTATTTTCTTAAATGATGTTTCTCCTGAAGAAGCTGCTGAAAAACTTGGTGCTGCCTGTAGAAAGGAATTAGCTAATCTTGTTGGTATTATTTAATTTCTGAATGGTTTATTTATCAACTACATTCACTCTAGATTATGGCAATTGAAAAATGGCTTGCAATAACTAGTGTTGGTCTTTTTGCAATGTTTGCAGGTGAAATGATTTCTGTTTATTATTTTATGTTGACTGTACCAGAAGATGCAGTTGTTGCACAAGGTTTTACCCCTGATCCAAAATTAATTCAGTTTGTTTCAATTGGTGTTGCACCTGCTGGAATTTTAGCTGCCGTTGCATATATTATGTCGAGGAATTATGGTTCAAAACAAATTGGAGGTTTGATTATTGTTGGAGGAATTATTTTACTTGCAGGTAGTATTGTATCTTATTCCATGGTAGATTCAATTAGAGATAGTTATGTTACAACCTCAGTGGAATATCTTCCAATTTTGTTTATAATATTATCTGCACCAGTAATGGGTGTTGGAGCAAGACTAATCTTAAAACGAAAAAAACGCCCTACAAAAGAATATTTTTAGATGTGATCAAATCTTAATTCATTTGAGTGTTGTTTGAATCCAATTTCTTCATAAAATGATTTAACATCATCTGAACAATCTAGAATTGTTTTATAGCATCCCTGATTTTTTGCAATCTGTAAAACAAATTTAATAATTTTTTGACCAATTTTTCTACCTTGAAATTCTTTTCTTACTACTACGTCTTCTATGTGCCCGACTTTTCCTCCTTGATGAATAAATTTGGGCTCCACTAGAAGTGTTGTAGTACCTATAATTTCTCCATTCAATTCTGCAATTATTATGATGTGTTTAGGATTTATTTTGATTTCTTTAAAAATTTCTAACGCTTTTTCTTGAGTAATACTACTAGTTTGCCTTAAAGTGTCTAATGTTTTTAGAAATCCTTTTTGAATATCATCTTCTTTTAATTCTCTAATTGTTACTTCTTCCATTTTAAATTCTCCTTTGTTTGGTTTTATATTGATCACATGCTTGTTTGTATGATTCTTTATTTCCTATATCGATGAATCCCTTTTTTGTAATGAAACCATTCACTGTTTCATTATTCATAGCTTTTTTAATCACATCGTCCATTCCATATAGTTTATTTTTTGGAATTAAATTGAAAACTTTTGAATTCATTACATAACAACCCATGTTTACATTTGCTTTAATTTCTGGTTTTTCATCCCAGCTTAACACTTTACCATTTTTAGAAGTTTGTATTACTCCATATGGTAAATTTGTTTTATACTCATTCAAACTCATTGTAATAAATGATTTTTTTCTTAAATGTTCCTTGATCATTTTTCTTAGACTAAAATTAAAAATTGAATCCCCATACATGCATACAAAATCATCATCAATGAATTCTTCTGCTGTTTTAAGTTGTCCTGCTGTAGCTAATTGTTTTTTTGAAACTGCATATTCAATTTTAATCCCAAATTTCTTCCCATCTTCAAAATAATCTTCAATTGATTCTTTTAAGTAACTAACACACAGTACTACTGATTTAATACCACTTTTTTTTGTCCAGTTTATCAGATGTTCTAAAATTGGTTTTTCTCCCACTGGTAACATGGGTTTAGGTGTTTTATTGGTCAATGGTCTTAGCCTCGTTCCTAATCCTCCAGCAATAATTACTGCTTTCACAAACATTATTTCAAATTTGAGTATTTATGTTCAAGGATAAATTTGTCTTTTTGTTCTAAATAATTTTTAGAATTTTTTTTACGACTATGTCTGGAGTTTCAGCAAATACTATAATCATTGGTTCTTTTCCAAAGTCTCCTTTATGATAAATAATATCTGGAGGTTTCTTTGAATTTTTAATTGCATTTTTAATTCCCCATTCGATGGTTGAACCTCCATTTTTTACATTTTTTGGCTCATGGTTTCTATCATAATCATATGTAGTTAATTTTAATTTTTTTATTTTTGATATTGTTTCATTTTTATATTTTAAATTAATTGCAGATTGAATCTTTGAATATTTTTTATTTACCGTTAATAATGCAGTTGCCACGTGTTTTGAACCTCCATATACTAAATCCCCTGCGACGATTACTTCTTTTCCAGATTTAACAATTCTTCCAGAAATTCCAAGTATTTCTTTAATTGATTTTGGTTTTTGTTTTGAATAAACAAAATTTGTTTGACACTCTGGAATATTTTTATAAATATTTTTAATTTTAGTGAATTCATTTATTGAATTTAATAATTTTACTTCATTACTTTCTTCCATATTTGTAATTGCAATGCCTTTACCTATTTTTTTTGAATTTTTAATTGAATTAAATGTATTTTTTTTAGCAAATTCTAATGATTTTCTGATATTTTTATTTTTTACAATTGAATATAGTACTGATGCTGAATGAATACACCCGCTTCCACGATTTATTTTTGAAATTTCTTTATCTGTAATGTAATATTTTTTATTCTTCTCTAAAACAAAATCTGATATTTTTTTATTTTTGATTTGTATTCCTGTAATCACTATATTTTTTGCCCCCATTTTTTGTATTTTTTTAGCAATTTTTTCAGGCGTATTTTTTGAATTAATTTTCATTTTTGTTAAAATTTCTGCCTCAAATTTGTTTGGAGTGATAATTGTTGCAAGGGGAATGATAAATTTTTTAAAATCGATAATTGCTGCTTTTTCTATTAGCATGCCTCCTGTTGTGGATTTAATTACAGGATCTACAACAATTGGTATTTTTAATTTTTTTAAATGATGATATAGTGTTTTAATAATCTCTGAATTGTAAACCATTCCAATTTTTATTCCATCAATTTTAAAATCTGTAATTATTGATTCTAGTTGATTTTCTAAAATATTTTTTGATACAGGTTCAACCATTCCAAAATTTGAAGTATTCTGACCTGTAATTGCTGTAATGACTGTTAAGCAATGTGTGTCTAATTTAGAAAATGCCTTGATGTCACTTTGAATTCCCGCTCCTGATGATGGATCTGATCCTCCTATTGATAATACATTCACATCATTTATTATTTTTTTAACACTAATCTATTTTTCCATTAATGTTTTTTAATTTCAAGTTATACTATCTATTTTATACTTGAATTACTTTTTTCTTATATGAGTAAAATTCCTATGGTTGATGATTCAATTCCTGATCAATTACAATGTACAAATTGTTTACTTCCTATGCAATATCAAGAAAAAAAAGATGGAAAATTTCTTTGGCAATGTTTTAAATGTGGAAAAAAAATTTTTGTATCTGAAAACATTAATGATGATATGGAAGAAACTTGGAGTCCTCCTCGATAATGAATGCCTCTAAAAATAATCCTATTCATTCTGAATTCAATGATTACAAATCTTTAGTTGCTGCTGAACTTGAATTAATTCAACGAGTTTTTGAAATTAGGCAAAATTTTCTAAATTCTTCTGATTCTGAACGCCTTGTTGAGCCTATTTTGAAAAGAATTTCCAAAATAAAAACTGAAAAATTATATTTAGAAAAAAAATTTAATTTATTTTAATAATATCAGGTTGAAGATTGAGTTACACAATAATTTGAACAGAATTCATCCTTCATACTGTAAAATTCTTTACCACAATGAATGCACTCCCTGATAGTTTTCATAGTTACTATTGTATTTTGAAAATATAAAATTTTATTATTCTCTTAATATAGTGCTAATTTTGATTTGCTTTAATTTTTAAATTAATTTCACTACTGTTTAAATCAGGTAAATACTACATTAATTCATGACTACTCAAATGACTTCTGCCCGTCGTGGTGTTGCAACTGATGAGATGAAACAAGTTGCTAAAGATGAAGATGTTTCACTTGATTGGTTAATTCCTAAAATTGCTAAAGGTTCAATTATTATTCCTAGTAATAATGTTCGACCTCAAAAAATCCATAATGTTGGAATTGGTAAGGGTTTGAAAACTAAAGTAAATGTGAATATTGGAACTTCAACTTTAAATGTAAATTTGGATGAAGAAATTGAAAAAGCCAAAGTTGCAATAAAATATCATGCAGATACTATGATGGATCTTAGTGATGGTGGTGATGTTAAAAAAATACGTCAAACACTTATGGAAAATGCTCCGATTACTTTTGGTACTGTTCCAATCTATGAAGCCTATAACTACGGTGTTGAAGTTCACAAAAACCCTTTGAATTTAACTGAAGATGATTATATCAAAGCATTTGAAAATAATGCAAAAGATGGTGTTGATTATACTACAGTTCATTGTGGAATTACAAAAGATATTGCAAAAAGAATTCTTAAAGTTCAACGATATGGGGGAGTTGTAAGTAAGGGTGGTACCATTACTGCTGCTTGGATGTTAAAACACGATAAAGAAAATCCATACATTACTCATTATGATTACATGATGGAAATTGCAAAGAAATATGATGTTACTTTTAGTCTTGGTGATGCGCTTAGACCTGGTTCTATTTTGGATTCTCATGATGAATTGCAAGTTCAAGAAATGATCAATATTTCTCAATTAACAAAGAGAGCTCATGAAAATGATATTCAAGTTATGGTTGAGGGTCCAGGCCATGTTCCATTAAATGAAGTGGCAGCAAATGTCAGGTTGGCTAAATCTCTTATTGGTGATGTACCTTACTATGTTCTTGGTCCTTTAGTTACTGATGTTGCATCTGGACATGATCATATTGCAAGTGCAATTGGTGCTGCAATTTCTGCAAGTGAAGGTGTTGATCTTTTATGTTATCTTACTCCATCTGAACATTTGGCATTACCAAATGCAGAAGAAGTTAAAGCTGGATTAATTGCATATAGAATTGCAGCTCATGCTGGTGATCTTGTAAAAATACGTGATAAGGCCATTAAGTGGGATATGGAAATGACTGAAGCTAGACGTACCTTGGATTGGGAGAAACAACTTGCTTTGTCTATTGATCCTGAAGAAGCTGCAAAAATTCATAGTAGAACTGGACAACATCCTGGAAATAATGTTCCTTGTACTATGTGTGGTGGTGCATGTGTTTACATGATGTTGCCTCAACAAAAGAAATACGATAAAGAAAATGAAAATTTACAACAAATTGAATAGTATTTTGTCTAAACTGGGAACTGTTTCATAATTTTTTAATTCATTAACATTAATCCATTTATGTTCTGAATTTTCCCAATTTAGTTTAATTTCTGATTCTTTTGTTTCAAATAAAAATGGAAATACTTCCCATTCGTGATTTTCATACTGTGGTGATGATATTTTTATTTTTTCTATACTTTTAACAAGATTAATTTTGCTTTTTTTAATTCCTACTTCCTCCAAAATTTCAATTTTTGCTCTCTTTATTGGAATTTCATTATTTTCAATAATTCCGCTTATTCCTGACCATAACCCTCTCATTGATCTCACTTTATCACTTCTTTTTAAAATTAAGATTTTATTATTATTTTTAATGAAGGCTGTAATTATTCTTGTTGAACGCATTCTATTTATTTTTCAACAGCTTTTACCATTTTTGAGAGTTTTTTGTATGACTCATCAAGATCTGTATGTTTTGATAATCTTTCTTGGCAATTTTTAATATATTCAATTACTTCTTCTGTTTTTGATTCTTGAACTGATGTCAATAGTCTTCCTATATCTTTCCATAATTCTTCAGCTACTCTTCTAATTTCTGGATTGGCAATAATTGTTTCAATTAATTCTGGAGTTTCTGTCATTATGCTTTCTGCTAATGTTTTTTGTACTCTAAATGTTGTACCTGACATTTTTTCTGTCAATAACATTTTTTCATCTTTGGAAATTATATTTGCAAAAACTAAATTCATTAAATGTGTTAATCCTAAAATAACTGCAATTTTTTTATCATGTTCAATTGCATCAATTGTAACAAAATTTGCTCCTTCAAATAATTCCTTTGCAACTGTTAATTCTTTTTTTGCATCTTTAATTGGAACTGAGATTATGTTTTGGCCTTTGATTGTTTTAATTCCTGGACCAAACATTGGATGAATGCAAATTGGATTTATTTTATCTGGCATCTTGGATAATGATGAAACTACTTTGGATTTTTCTGATGATATCTCAATTAGATATGTTCCTCTTTTCATTTCTTTTGCAATAAGTCTAATTATTTCTGGAGTTCTTCTTGTTGGGGTACACAATACAACATAATCTGCTTTCAAAATTGCTCCAACTAGTGATTCTGAAACTAGTATATTTTTTCCAAAATTTGTACTTTCTGTATCATAACCTGTTACTTCATAATCTGAACCTGCAAAATATTTTGTAAACCACTGGCCCATTTGACCGCCTGCACCGATAACTGTTAGTTTTTTCACTAATTATCCCTCATTATGTTGCCTAGTATATGCATTCCTTCCATTAGTGCTTTTTCATCTTGACATGCAGATATTCTGATAAAATTCGTATAATTGCCAAATCCTTCACCTGGCGCTACTGCTAATCCCTTTTCTAGTGCACTATTGGCAAATTCTACTCCGTTAAATCCATCTTGATTGATTTTTGCAAAAATGTACATTGCCCCATCAGGAATTATGAATTCTAATCCTAATTCTTTTGCCTTTTCTGATAACATATCTAATCTTTTTTGTACTATTTTGGAATTATTTGTTGTATCTGCTTGCAATGCTTTCATTGCAACATATTGAATTGGTTCAGAGACATTTGTTAAACAAAGTGCTTCTAATTTGGCCATTTTTTCTATTATGTGTTTAGATGCTATTCCATAACCTATTCTAAATCCTGTCATGGCATGTGATTTTGAAAATGACTGTGTGACAATACTTTTTTCATAATTATAACTTAGAATGCTCTTCCAATTTGTTTTTGCATATTGTGAATAAATTTCATCACTTAATACGTACAGTTGTTTTTCTTTTGCTAGTTCAATAATGCTGTCTTGTAATTTTTCTGGTAAAATTTTACCAGTTGGATTATTTGGATAATTAAGAACAATCATTTTTGTATTTGAATTGATGATATTTTTCATCTGTTCAATTGATGGTTCCCATTTCCCTTCTAATGTTGTATTTATTGTTCTGACTTTGATTCCTGCATTTAATGCACAATCTTTGTATGCTGGCCATGCTGGTTCTATTACGATCATTTCATCTCCTGGATTTAACAATGTGTTAATTGCTGAAAAAATTGAGAATCTGGCACCTGGACTTACTAAAATATTTTCATGTGTAATTTTAACATCAAATTTTTTTGAAACAAATTCTGCTAATGCTTCTCTAAACATTGGTATTCCTTTTGCTTGTCCATATTTTATGAACCCTTTTTCAAAAACTTCTGAAAGTGATTTTTCAACAATTTTTGGAGGTAAAAAATCTGGTTCTCCAACTTCCATATGTATTATTTTTTCTCCTTTCTGTTCAAGTGATTTTGCTTTTAAGAAAATTGAAAGATGTGTTTGTTTGTTTGCTGATTGCACTTTTATTGATTCATTTAATAAAAAATTTAAAAATTTTGATGCTAGTGTTTCATTTAATCCTATTTCTTTTGATACTTGCATAATTTTACCGCGTAAATTGTCTTCACGTTCTTCATCTGTAACGCCTTTCCCAATATTTTTTTTAACTTCTCCAATTTCTTTTGCAATATCTGTTCTGGTTTTTAGTAACTTGATCATTTCTAATGTTACTAAATCCATTTTATTTCTGAGGTTGTTAATGTCTGACATTTTTTTATAAACTTGGTTTGATTGCGCCTGTGATGAGTGCATGATCTGCAATTGTTAAAGCTACTAGTGAATCAACTACTGGAGCTGCCCTTGGTACTACACACGGATCGTGTCTTCCTTTGACTTGGAGTATTGTATTTTTTTTATTTTTAATGTCAACCGTACTTTGTTTTTGAGCAATTGATGATGCTGGTTTAAATGCAATTCTCATTGTGATTGGCATGCCATTTGAAATCCCTCCTAGAATTCCTCCTGAGTTGTTTGTTTTTGTTATGATTTTTCCTTTTTTCATTGTATACAAATCATTATTTTCTGATCCAAATAATTCTGAACCTCTGAATCCTGAACCAAACTCAATTCCTTTTACTGATGGAATGGAAAAAATTGCTTTACTCAAATCTGATTCTAATGAACTAAAAATTGGTTCTCCCAACCCTACCGGTACATTTGTTGTAATTGATTCAATAATCCCTCCGAGAGAATCTCCTTTCTTTTTTGCATTCAATATTGATGCTCTCATTTTTTTAGCTGTATTTTCTTCAGGACACCTTACTTCATTTTTATAAATTGTTTTTGCCATTTTTTTATTAAATTCTTTTTCCATCTTTATTTTTCCAATTTGTGATGTGAATGAATTTATTTCAATTCCTAATGTTACTTTAAGTAATTTTTTTGCAATTGCTCCTCCCATTACGTGTGTTGCAGTTAATCTACCTGAAAATCTTCCTCCTCCTCGATGATCATTATATTGATTATATTTCATCATTGCAGGATAATCTGAATGACCTGGTCTCAATTTTGTTTTTAAATTTTCATAATCTTTTGATTTTTGATCTGAATTCCAAATTAACATGGTTATTGGTGCACCTGTTGTAAATCCTTTAAAAATTCCTGATACTACTTCAACAATATCTCCTTCTTTTCTTTGTGTGGAAATTATATTTTGACCTGGCTTTCTAAGATTGAGCATTTCTTGAATTTCCTTTTCATTAATTTCTAATCCTGCTGGACATCCATCTAGCACTGCTCCAATTGATCTCCCATGACTTTCACCAAAACTTGTTAAGACAAGACGCTGGCCAATAGAACTTCCCGGCAACACTTTATCTTGTTATGTGATGTTTATAATTCCTCGTGGTTTTACCAAAATTTGTTTGTTGATTAGTTGAGATGTTGTGAGTAAATTATCCGTTTTTAATTTCTTTAGCATTTTTGTATATTTTCTGATTTTTTACTATATAATTTCAATTTTTGCGCCTAATCTGTTCATTTCCTCTATGAAATTTGGATATGATACTTCCACTGACTTTGAATCTGTAACTACACAATTTCCAATAAATGTTCCAGCAATACAAAATGCCATGAATAATCTGTGATCATTTTCTGAATTTAATTTTGCTCCAGTAAGATTACCTGAAGATTTTAAAATCAATCCGTCCTCTTTTTCTTCTACTATGATTCCTATTTTTGGTAATTCCCTTGCAATAATTGCAATTCTGTCTGTTTCTTTTAATCTTGCATGTTTTACATTTACAATTTCTATTGGTTTGGATGTAATTAATGATAAAATTGCTAGTGGAGGTAATAGATCTGGTGAATTTCTTAAATCAAATTTTCCTCCTCTTAGTTTTTCTGGTGATTTAATTTTAATTTCATTATTATCAATTTTAACTGAAACTCCTAATTGTTCTAGAAAGTCAATAAATGCCTCATCGCCTTGAGGTAAGTTTCCCATACTCCCTTTGATCACTATGTCTTCTCCATTAAGTACTGTAAATGAAAGAAGTAAAGCTAAACTTGAAAAATCTATTGGAACGTTAAATGTTGTATTTTTATAAATTTGAGGTGTTATGTTATATTTTTTATATGGAATTAATGTTTGAACTGACACTCCAAATTTTCTCATTGTTGCAATTGTAGCATCTAGATATGGTTTTGAAACTAAATCCCCTTCAATTGTTAAATTAATTCCATTTTTTGTTAGTGGGGCAGTAATTAATAATGATGAAATAAACTGACTGGACAAATTCCCTGGAATTATTATTTCTCCTCCTAAAACACTTCCTTGAATTTTTACTGGTGGGTTTCCATCTGTTGAACTACATTTTGCACCTATACTTGATAATGCATCTAATAATGGCTGCATTGGTCTTTTTTGTAAACTCTCATCACCTGTAAGTGTGATTTCTTTAGAAAATAAACTGGCAATTCCAATTGCAATTCTTATTGTTGTACCTGAATTTTCAGTATTGATTTCTGACACTTTTGAAGCTAAATTTATTGATTCTTTTACAATTATTGATGACTCTTTAACTTCTATAATTGCTCCAAATTTTTTACATGCTTCAATAGTTGCTTTAGTATCTGCTGAAAATAATACATTATCCACTTTACTGTTATTGCCTGCAAGTGATGCCAGAAATATTCCTCTGTGTGTATAGCTTTTGTTTGAAGGACAATCTATGATTCCTTTTATTTTTGATTTTTCTACCTTACAGTTCATGTACTTCTGCCTTTTTGTTATTTACTTTTGAAACTATGATGTTTCCTTCTAGTGCACCAAATATTTTTTTAATATTAGATTCATTTTCTTTTTTTACAATTGCTGCAATTGATGGTCCATTTCCTGAAACTGATGCCCCAAGTGCTCCTTTTTCAATCAAGTCTACGATGATTTTAGGATCTGAATTTAAAATGGTTGATGTTGCTAACCCGTTAATTATCATAGATTCCCAATATTTTTTTTCTTTTGCTAATTCCCATGCATTATTAAAAATTGGTGACAATATTTTTAATTTTTTTAAATTACCTCTTTTTCTATTTTTTGGAATAAATATAACTGCAATCAAATTTGTTGGTACTTTTTCAAATTGTATTCTTTTTCTTTTTCCATTATCTGTTACATTGAATCCTCCATAATAACAAGAACATGCATCATCATATGCTCCTGTAATGCTAACTTTGGATTCAATTGAAGCCTCTACTCCAGATAATAATATTTGATGATCTGTTAATTTTGGTTTGAATATTTTTGCACAGGCTAATGCAACTGCTGATGATATTGCACTGGAACTTTTTAATCCGTACCCTGTTGGGATTTCTGAGGTTAATGTGACTGTAATTTTATTTTTCTCTAAATCTTTTTTTGTTACAATTTTTTCAATTGTTTTATTGATTAATCGTGAGCTAAGACTCTTGTTTTCTGATTGAATTATAATTCCTTTACCTTCAGATGTTTCTACTATGGCTTCAACTTTTAATGAAATGCCTACTGTTGCTCCTTTTTTATTTGCTATTGCACTTACTAGGGAAACTGCTCCATGGATAGTAGCTTTTACTTTTGCCATCAAAATCCTCCTAACAATGCTTTTTTCATTGCATTATAAGGCGCTTTCATTTCGTGCCAAATTTCAAATGCTCTGGTAGCCTGTCCTAGAAGCATTTCGTACCCATAAATTACTTCTAATTTTTTTTCTTTTGCTTTTTTAATAAAATCTGTATTCATTGGTGCATATACAATATCATATACAATTGTTTTTTGATTTGCTCCTTCAAATGATATTGGGCTTTCTTCATTTTTCAATCCTATTGATGTTGAATTGATAATTATGTCATAATTTTCTATATGCTTATCTGTTTCTTCTATTTTTTTTGTATTTGTCTTTAATCCAAGCTTTGTTGCAAATTCTGCTAAATTTTTTGCATTTAATGTTGTTCTATTTGCTATGTCTAAATTCCCTGCTTTTTCTTTAGCCATCCCTGCAACTATTGCCCTTGCAGCCCCTCCTGCACCAATTAATAATATATTTTTATTTTTAATTGAGATGTTTCTTTTGAATAGTGGTTCTAGAAAACCATCCATATCTGTATTGTATCCTTTTAACATTCCATTATTGTTTAGAACTGTATTAACTGCACCAATAATACTGCATGACTCATCCATTTTATCCAAATACTTCATCATTTCTATTTTATGTGGTATGGTGATGTTGAATCCATTAATTTTAATTTTTTTTAATCCTTCAATACCACTTTCTAATTCTCCTTTTGGTATTCTATATCCAATATATGATGAATCTAAATTTAATTCTCTAAATGCTGCACTGTGAATATTTGGAGATAAAGAATGATCAATAGGATCTCCAATTACTGCAAAACTTTTTCCCATATTGTTTTTTTGAGTAATATGATTGATTTAAACTCTCAATTTTCTATTTACTTTTTTTTAGATTGATGATTTTGTTAACCTCGTCTACACTAAACTGACCTGGTGCTACTGCCTTTCCTAATGACACATAGGTGTATGGACTGCCAAGATATAGGCACAAAATCCTTGATATTCTACCTGCATCACCCATTGCAAATGAAATTAGATTGTTTTTTCCTTTTTTACTGTATAGTTCTAGCATTCTAGTTGCATCTTCTGTTGATTTTGCAGTACTAACAATTTTCACATTGGATGAAAATTTACCCATTTGGTTGATTTGATTTTTTAATTCTATATCTTTTGGTGTTTTTTTAAAGTCATGCCAAGAAACCAATAATTTTGTTTTTGTTGTTTTTAGATATTTTACTAATTCTTTGTTTTTCTTTAATGTGTTGTATTCTATATCTAGCAAAAATGGATTATATTCTGCAATTAATTTTATTATGGCTATTCTCTCATTTTCAGTACCTGAAAATTTACCCCCTTCTGTTTTTGGTCTTAATGTGCAAATTATTCTATTTAGATCTTTTTTAATTATTTCTAACGCACTTGGAACTTGTTCCATTTTTAAAAAATCTAATCTAATTTCTGTATAATCTGATTTTTTTAATGCTGCTTTTAATTTTATTTTAATTTTATTTGGTGAACTTTCTGCAATTGATACACAAGTTTTGTATTTCATTTTATTTTTCTAGTATGTACTCATCTGAAACTTCCATTCCAAAATGTCTGCCTGTTGCAGGTTTTGAATGAGCCATTACTATATCTCCTTTTTTTAGATGTGTTACTGATACAAGTTGTCCATTTGGCTTAACAAATCTGATAGTCTCTGCATCTTGTGCAATAATTCCCCCGATTTCTTTCCCTACTGAAGCTTTTATCATTAACATTGGTCTTCTTTCAATCTTTGCTCTTCCTACAGTTGCTCTTCGTGCCTTTCCTTTAGAATTTAAAATTAATACTTCGGATCCTGTTTCAACTTCTGATAAGTAATTTGTTGTTCCATCTGGTGATAATGTATAACAGTGAACTGCACCTGCATTTACTCTAAATGGTCTTGGTGATGTAAATGATGAACCGACTGATTCATTGTGAACAAGAAATAAGAAATTTGATCTACTTCCAATTAACATTCCTTCCCCTTTATGTAATATTGATGCTGTATCTACACATACTCGTTCACCGTCTCCTACTTCTTTAATTTCAAGTATTTTAGCTGGTTTCATATCAAAACTTCTAGTTCCTAAATAGACCATTGCTTCTCTTACTTCATTAATTGACGATGTGCTAAAAATTACTCCATCTACTCCCACTTCTAAAATTGAAAACATTTTTCTTACTTCTTCAGGTGTTCTTGCAATTGCAAAAATCTTTGTATGTATTTTGTGTAATTTAGCAATGATGTTTTCTAATGGAATTATTTTCCAATCTTTTACTTCTATGATTACAAAATCTAATCCTTTTTTTGAAATTGATAATACATCTTCTATATCTGAATTTGATAATACTTCAAATTTAATTCCAATTTTTTTACCTTTTGGCTTGTTTGCTCCTTCCTTTTCTAATACTACATAGTCTGAAGAATTTGATTTAGAAATTGTTCTTAGTTTTGTTTTTTTCTTACCTAATTTTTTTGGATCTAGATATACTGTCTTAATTCCCTCCTCTTCCAATTGTGGTAAAAATTTTGTTAATTGTGCCTGATTTACTTTAGGTGAAATAATTAATTCTCTTGTTTTACTCAATTCTTTTCATTGCTTCCTTTGCAGTTCCTTTTTTGAAAATTACTTCTGCTAAAGCTTCAACCATTTTTTCAGGTGCCTTATGTGCAAAAATATTTCTTCCATATGTTACTCCTTTAGCTCCTGCAGTTATTGCATCTTCGGTCATTTGAAGAATATCTAAATCTGTTTTTGCTTTAGGTCCTCCTGCAATTACAATTGGAACTGGTGTACTTTTTACAATTTTTGAAAATGAATCTATGTCTCCTGTGTATAATGTTTTAACAATATCTGCACCACACTCTGCACCAATTCTTGCAACATGACCTACTATTTCTGGATCATGTGGATTTGGAATATTTTCTCCTCTTGGATACATCATTGCTAAAAGTGGCATTCCCCATCTGTGACATTGATCTGCTGTCATTCCAAGTTGTTCTAACATTTCTGGTTCTTCTTTGCCTCCAATATTGATGTGAAGTGAAACACCATCTGCACCTAATGCTACTGCTTCTTTGACAGTACCTGTGAGCATTTTTCGATTTGGTGATAATGATAATGCAGTGCTACTTGAAAAATGTACTAAAGTTCCAATTTTTGGTGGTTTTGGTAGTGATTTGAGAATTCCTTTGTTAATAATTACGCTAGTTAGTCCATGTCCTTCACATTTGTAAATTGTAGAAGCTGGGTCTTCAAGACCTTCAATAGGTCCGTTTGAAATTCCATGATCCATTGGAATACAAAGCATCTTTCCTTTTCTCATAATTCGATTTAATCTAATTTCATTTGCTGATACCATGTTTTGTTTTGTTCTTTCAGCCCTACTTAAAAATAACGTGTTCTTACATGCTCACATTCCTTTAAAATTAAGCACAAATTCTTCATTAATTTTTAATCGTACTTTCTATCAAGAATTAAATAGAAATTCTAAAGGATGAATGGTAATTGAGTCAGACTACTGAACAGATACAAAAAAGTGATATTAAAGATATTTTAGAAAATTCTCTTAAAGGTAATAGGCCTGGACCTAAGGATATTTTGAGACTTTTAGAATCTGATGATGTTCATTTAATGGGATTGGTTTCTGGTTATTTGACAAAAAAACAATTTGGAAATAAAGCCTCGTTTGTGAATAATATTATTTTGAACTACACTAATGTTTGTATTACTGATTGTAAATTTTGTGCATTTTACAGATCCCCTGGTGCTGAAGATTCTTACACTTTATCTCTTGATGAAATTGAAACTCGTGTTAAAACATCTTATGACATGTTTAAAATCCGTCAAGTTTTGATTCAAGGTGGACATAATCCAAATTTAAAAATTGAATATTATGAAGATGCATTCAAAATGATTCGTAAAAAATTTCCAACCATTGGTGTCCATGGACTATCTACATCTGAAATTGATATGATTGCAAGAGTTGAAAAATCTTCTACGAAAGAAATTTTATCTCGATTGAAGGATGCTGGGTTACAATCTATCCCTGGTGCCGGTGCTGAAATTTTAACTGATTCTGTTAAGGAAATTATTAGTCCAAAGAAAATTTCTAGTGCTGATTGGATTAGAATTATGGATGAGGCACATTCCATGAATATTCCTGGTTCTGCTACAATGATGTATGGCAGTGTTGAAAACAATAACGATATTGTTGAACACTTTTCTAAAATTGTAAAATTACAAGAGAAAACTAATGGTTTTATGGCTTTTATTCCATGGAATTTTGAACCAAATAATACTTTGATGCAAGATGAAGGTATTGTTGATTATGGTACTGGTGGAATTCAACTTTTGAAAATGATTGCAATCTCTAGATTGGTTCTAGATGGATTAATCCCACATATTCAGTCTTCTTGGTTAACTAATGGGGTTGGTATGGCACAACTTGCTTTACAGTATGGTGCTGATGATTTTGGTGGCACTCTAATTGGCGAAGAAGTTGTCTCATGTACTGGGGCTCGTTCAACTGAATTAACTGATAAAATTATTGTCGATGCCATTCATCAAATTGGCTATCAAGTTGAAGAACGAGATAATTTCTATAATCCTATCCGTGTCCTATAATCCGTAATCAGACCATCTGGAATCGACTAAGTTCTTTGTTTTCTCATCCACTTTTACTTGCTGTTGAATTTCTCTCATGTATCCCTCTTCTCTTGTTTTTTGAGTTGCATCTATTCCCATCTTAGATCCTAAATTGACTAATGGTGATGCTGGATCTAGTGTATCTGTAGGTGTATTGTTGATGATTACTGTGTCTCTGGCTGCGTCTGATCTTGTAGTGATAGCCCATATCACATCATCCATATCATGTACGTTGATGTCTTCATCTACTACAACAAACATCTTTGTAAGTGATAATTGCCCCATTCCCCATAAACCCATCATGACTTTTTTTGCTTGTCCTGGATATCGTTTTTTAATTGAGATAACTGCAAAGCCTTGGAACCAACCTGCAGCTGGCATACTGAAATCTACTACCTCTGGATGAAACATTTGAACAAGAGGTAAAAATGAACGTTCGATAACTTTTCCAATATATGCATCTTCAAGAATTGGTTTACCTACAACTGTAGTGACATAAACTGGATTTTTTCTTCTCATAATTCCTGTTAATGTGAATGTTGGATATGGTTCAACTGGTGTGTAATAACCTGTATGATCTCCAAATGGTCCTTCGTCTCTTATGTCTGCAGGATCCACATACCCTTCTAAAACAATTTCAGCATTTGCTGGAACATCTAAATCAATTGTTTTACATTTTACTGTCTTAATTCCCTCTTTTCTTGTAATTCCTGCAAATAGATATTTGTCTAATCCTTCTGGAACTGGTGCAATTGATGAAAATACTGTTGCGGGTTCCCCTCCAAAAATTATTGCTGTGGGAATTTTCTCCCCTTTATCTTTTGCAATATCTCCGTGATTTGCACCTCTCTTGTGTTTTTGCCAATGCATAGATGCGTGTGTTTTGTCTATGATTTGCATTCTATAAACTCCTAAATTTCTTACTCCTGTTTCTGGATGTTTTGTTGCAATTAATCCTAATGTGATGAAACGACCTGCATCATTAGGCCATGATTTTATAATTGGTAAATCGTCAAATGATGCATCTGTTGATGTAACTTCTGTGACTAATCCTTTAGATTCTGATTTGGGAAATGAAGCTGTCATTTTTGAAAGCTCTGGTAGTTTTTTAATTTTATTTAGTATACCTGATGGCATGTCCATTTTAGTCATATCTGTAATTCGATGTCCAATTTCTGTAAAGTCTGTCATTTCAAGTCCAATCTCTAATCTTTTCATTGAACCAAATGCATTTCCTAAAACTGGAATGGTGTGACCTTTAACATTTTCAAAAAGAATTGCAGGACCATTTGAATACATTTCTCTTCTTAAAATTTCTGCAATTTCTAAATCTGAATCTACTTCTGTTTTTACTCTTTTTAGTTCACCGTGTTTTTCAAGTTCAATGATAAACTCTTGAGTATCTTGTATTGGCATATTCAAACTCCTCTTAAATCAGGTATAAGCTTAACTGGGTTTTTTAAAATTTACAATTATCTACATTGGTGGCAATTCTGTTTTTTTATCATGACCGCCTGAACCAAATTTACAGTAAAAACATAATTCTGACTCCATGTATTTTAATTGCTCAATTTGAATTGCACCTAATTTTAAAGCAATTTTAGTTAAAATTCTATATTTTAATGGCATTGCTGGAATTACTTCATCCAAATATACTCTATAGTGGTCTGGACAAAATTTTAGCGTAACTTTGGATGGTTCTTTTCCTTTTTGATTTACTTGTTTTGTAAAATTAATTTGCTCTCTGATGTATTCATGTTTAGGACATGGACAATTTCTGCCTCCTGGATGTTTGTATGCTGGTGTATTTTTCCAGTCAAAATCTGGGTACTCCTTTTCAAAGTCATCCATAATTCATTGTATGTTATTTAACATATAAAATTGATGATCTTTGCAAATGAAATTCAAACCAAATGTACATAAACCCCGAATTAGGCATCAAAATTAATGGCAGCTGCTAAAAAGCAAACAAAAAAAGATCTTGAAGACAAGATTGCCGAATTAGAAGCAAAACTAAATCAATTATCTGATCAGCTAACCTCAAAACCAGCAGAAACTAAACCTGCTGAGGTAAAACCAGCTGAAACAGCTAAGCCAAAACCAACTTTGCCAAAAGGTTCTACACCAAAACCACAAGAAGCTCCAAAACCAGCTGAGAGACCTGCAGCAACAACCAAACCAAAAGGTACGTTGCCAAAAGGATTTGAAAAGCCAACAGAGGTTGCAAAACCAAAAGAGGCTCCAAAACCAGCTGAAACTAAAGCAGCACCAGCAACTGTTCAAGATGCATTAGAAAATGCATACATGACTGCTCCAATGTCTGATTTCCATCAGTACAGAGCAAAAGTTACTGGATATTCACCAGCACCTAACAGATACTTTGTTAGAGGCACTGCACCTGTAGGAAAAGTTCCAACCAAAAACTGGAATGATCAAAAAGCAACAGTTACTGGTTATACAGCAGTATCTAACCAATACTTTGCAACAAGAGCCAGAATGGCATATCATCCAGCAGATAAAACATTTGGAAGTTTCAGCGGTGTAGCTATGACTGTTGATGGTCTTAGTGTACAATCAAAACCAAAAGAAGCTCCTAAATTAACTCCAAAGGAAGCAGAAAAATTGGCAAAAGAATCCTATGCTTCAGAAATGAAAGCTAAAGGAAAAGGTTCGTTACCAAAAGGTTTCTAATTCACAATACCCTTTATTTTATATTTTTATTCTATCTTAATTCGAATTGTAATTGTTTTTCTTAAATTTATTATGTCGTTATAATTTGGAATTGTAATGCAGCAAAAAGAAATTGATGAAATTCTTAGTTATCTAAATGAAAAATTTGATGAAAATATTCCTAGTTTTGTCAAAATTTTAATTTCAAAAAAAATCCATAAATTACAATCTTTTAATCCTGACTCCTTACCTGATTCATTAAAACATTGTACTGTTGAAGAGTTAATTGTTCTTTTACAACAAGAGCTTGAATCTAAACGATTAAAATTATAATTAATTTTTAAAAAAGTAATAAACTTCTTTTTGTTAAAGTATGTGATGGCTCCAAAAATCCCTTGTCCTAATTGTCAAGAAGATGAATGGCTTGAAAATAATGAATTAAGCTATTTTCCTCAAGTAATAAAATTAGAAAATGGGAAATACGTTGTAGATGCTGAAAATGGAATTCATGTTAGATTGTGGCGCTGTAACAACTGTATGTATGTGATGCAATTTTGGGAACCTGATTAATTGTTCTAAAAAATAATTTATAAAATTTACAATAATTTGATTAATTAAATCAATTTTTTTTATAATTAATTATTTTTTTATGTAATTCTAAACAAAATGTACATAAACAATGAAATTATTAGTTATTTGAATGGCAGCAAAACGCAAAACTAATACAAAAAAAGATCTTGAAGAGAAGATTGCAGAATTAGAGGCAAAATTATCAAAATTATCTGATCAATTGGATCCTCCTGCAACAAAATCTGATGAAGCCCCAAAACCAAAGGAAGCTCCAAAACCAGCTGAAACAGCTAAACCAAAACCTACACTTCCAAAAGGCTCTACACCAAAACCAAAGGAAGCTCCAAAACCAGCTGAAACAGCTAAACCAAAACCTACACTTCCAAAAGGCTCTACACCAAAACCAAAGGAAGCTCCAAAACCAGCTGAAACTAAAGCAGCACCAACAACTTTGCAAGATGCATTAGAAAATGCATACATGAATGCAGCAATGACTGATTTCCATCAGTACAGAGCAAAAGTTACTGGATACACCCCAGCACCTAACAGATACTTTGTTAGAGGCACTGCTCCTGTAGGCAAAATTCCAACCAAAAACTGGAATGATCAAAAAGCAACCGTTACTGGTTATACACAACCATCAGATCAATACTTTGCAACCCGACCTAGACTTGCATATCATCCACCTCAAAAACGATTTGGAAGTTTCAGTGGTATCAATATGACTGTCGAAGGTGTTGCTCTAAAAGCAACTGCCCAAGAAGCTCCAAAACCACAAGTTTCTGAACAAACACCACCACCACAAACTGCTCCAAATACTGATGGTAAATCCAAACAAGACAAATTATCAGATTATGAAACTGATTATTTGAAAAGATTGGAACAACAAAAAATTGATGATGCAAAAGCAGCAGCAGAAGCCGCAGCAGCAGAAGCCGCAGCAAAAGTATCTGCTAATAAAAAGGGCGGTGCATTGCCAAAAGGATTTGAAGCAAAGACTGAGCCAGAACCAGCAAAATCTTCTAGAGGCACATTACCAAAAGGTTTCTAACCTTTTCTTTATTTTTATTTTTTAAAATCTTCTAGTACTTGTTTTGCATGTCCTGCAGGCTTTACCTTTGGATATATTTTGAAAATTTTTCCTTTTTCATTAACTAAAAATGAACTTCTAGTTACTCCCATGTATTCTCGTCCCATGAATTTTTTCATTCCCCAAACACCAAATGCTTTTGAGACTTCTTTTTCTGTATCTGATAATAATACATATTTGATTCCCATTTTATTACAGAATTTTTTATGTGATTCCACATTATCTGGACTGATTCCGATAATTTCAATTTCATTTTTCTTAAATTTATTGTATTCTGACGAAAATTCATCTGCTTGTGTTGAACATCCTGGTGTGAAGTCTTTTGGATAAAAGTAAATGACATGTTTTCCCCCTTTGAAATCTGTTGATTTCACTTTATTTCCATTAGAATCATTTATTGTAAATTTTGGAACTGAATCTCCTTCTTCAACCATGTTGTTAAATTCAAAAAAATAGTATTTATAAAAACTCCTTATTTTCACCATAGTACTACTCTCTCTTCTATGATCGAATCATAATCCAATTGTTTATATTGAAATCTCTGGGGAATTGCATGATGGTTAACACTCGCGCATGGCTTGCTGAAGCAATCGCAACATTTGGACTTGTATTCTTTGGTCCATTATCTGTAATTTTGGCTGCAGCATACTTTGGTGAAGGGTTATCCACTGAAGCAGTAATTTTCATTTCATTGGGTCACGGTGGTGCAATTGCATTAATGGTATATGCATTTGGTCATGTTTCAGGGGCTCACATTAATCCTGCAGTAACTATTCCTATGATGATTACTAAAAAAATTGGAATCAAAGACGGAATTGGATATATTCTATTTCAAATAATTGGTGCAGTAATTGCAACTGCAACACTAGCAGTAATATTCCCAGAAATTGGAAAACAAGTACTATGGGGTGCTCATGGTGGTCCAAGTGAAATCATTAATGGTAGTTTAATTTCTGCTGTTGTTTTAGAGGCAATTTTCACATTCTTCTTAGTAGTTGTAATTTTTATGACTGCTGTTCACAAAAAAGCACCAAAGAGTGTTTACGGTGCAGCAATCGGTGGTATGGTTTTCTTATTACACTTAGTCGGCGTACCATTAACTGGTGCATCTATGAATCCTGCAAGATCCTTTTCTCCTGCATTAATTTCCGGTGATGCTGGTTTATGGGAAGTTCAATGGATTTATTGGGTTGGTCCAATTATCGGTGGTATAATTGGTGGTGCTTTGATGACTTACATCTATGTAAACAAAGCAGAAAAAGAAGAATAATTTTTCAAATACCAACATTTTTAAAAATTTAAGATAATTTTTTCATAATGTCTTCTGATAATTTATTAGAATTATTTACTTCTGAATTTGTTAAATTAGAAAAATTAGTTAATGAAATTAATCCTACAAACCAATTACCTGCAAATCAAATTGTTGAAGTTTATTATCAAATTACAAATATCTCTTCTATGATTTCTGTAATCAAACCACAATTTGATCAAAACCTTGATGATTCTTCTTGTGCTAAAATTTTAAATGCTGAAAAATTTATTTCTGAAATATTTAATCTTACAATTCATCCTAAAATTATGAAAAATATTGCAAACTCTATTTCTAATATTACTAGAAATTTACAATCTCTTAATTCTGAACAAAAATCTAAAGAAACTATTGAAAATGAGGCTAAATTATATGAAAAATTACGTGAAATAATGAGTACTAAAGAATTTGTAAATCAGTATGATTCAGGTTTATCTAATGATTGAAACACTTGCAAAAAACTTAGTAAATTTAAAAAAGCAATTTGTATCTGATTATGATGGCACGAGTCAAATTCAAGAACTAATCCCAATTTCTAAATCTGAATCATTTCCAATTAACGAATCTGAATTAAATTTACTTCATGAATTTGCAACTAAAAATCCAATTTATTACAATTCCTTTGAAAAAATAATTGATGATATTTCTTGTATTGTGTACGAGGGTGATATTAACAAATACTGGTTGAATAGTATCCAACATGATTCAAGTCATGCTCCTTTCTCTCCAACATGGATAATGTCTGGATATCTAATATCTTTATTTGCAAAACAAAATGGATATTCTGAAATAATTGATGTTGGTTCTGGTGACGGACGAATTGCCTATTGCGGTGGGATACTTGGTATGGAATCTTATAGTATTGAATTAGATGACCTGCTGGTCGATCTTCAAAAATCCTTGACAACAAATGTTAATTTTAATCCTAATTGTTTTGATGCTACGCAATTTGATTATTCTTCATTGAATTTAACAAAACCTTTGTTTTGTATTGGGGGTCTTGCTCAAATGGGTGGTTTAAAATTAGCAACAGGTATTCTAAATAAAATTATGTTTGATTCCGATTTATTCCATAATTCTGGTTGGGCTTTTGCTGGTACTTTATCAAAAAAATACCCTTCTGATCCAAAAAATATGGCTGGGTGGGGTAGTTTTATTGAGACCAACTGCATGCAGTTTATTGAAAATATTTCATTGCCTACTGCTTGGTCGTTTCGTGAATCTGATGAAACACAATATATTTTTGCAAAACCTCTTTGAGTAATAGCAATCCAAATTAAGTGTAAATTTCAAAATGCTTTTGGACACGTGGCTCAGCTTGGATAGAGCAAGCGCTTGCGGAGTGCTAGGTCATCGGTTCAAATCCGATCGTGCCCGCTTTATTCACTTATTTTGGTAATTTGATGAAATTTTATTTATTCTTAAATAATATCTTTTTTCAATATAGTGATGAGTCGTCAAGATTTTGATTCTAATTTGATTTTAGTCCAAGATATTATGACTAAAGCAATTATTTCTGTCAATACTGAAACTACTGTATTTCAAGTAGCAAAAATGATGGAGCAAGGAGGTATTGGTGCAGTTCTTGTAAAAAAAGATGGTCATCTTAGTGGAATTATCACTGATAGGGATTATGCAACAAAAATTGTATCTCATAATTTGCCCTCTGATACTCCAGTTGAAAAAATTATGTCTTCACCATTAATTACCATCAATTATGATGAAACAATTTCTGCTGCAGCCAAAAGAATGACTAGTAAAAAAATTAGAAAACTTGCAGTTACTGATAATGGAGAAATAGTTGGACTAATTACCTCTACTGATTTAGTTACCCAACTTACAAAATAACTAAAATGTTTTTGTCTTTCTAAGAAATACTGTCACTGATATCATGTAACATGTTGTTGCAATAATTTCCGAAATTATTGATGCCAAGTATGGCTCAATACCTATCTCTAAAAAATAATACAAACTTGGCCATCTAATTCCTAAGTATATTATCTCCCCGACCCCGAATGATGAAATTAATTTTAATAATTCTTTTTTGACTAATTTTGATTCCATAGTTTTGTATCTTTTTCTATTGTCCATGTAAAACAAACTAGAAAATAATCCAAAATATATGATATATCCAATAATGATTGTTATGGTGGTATTTTGATAATTTTCATAACCTGCTAAAAGCTGAGCAGCTACTGCTGATAATGAAGCTGAAGCAATAAAGCAAATAATAAAATTTCTATTAATTTGTAGTAACTGCTTATTTAATTTCATATTTTTTTCGATAACTGAGAACTAATATTTTGTCTTAATTAACACTCTAATTATGAAAAAAAGATGTGATTGGGCAAAAAATGAACCTAATATTACATACCATGACATAGAATGGGGTGTTCCTCAACATGATGATAAAAAATTATTTGAATTTTTAATTTTAGAGGGTGCTCAAGCTGGATTATCTTGGAGCACAATTCTTAATCGTAGAGAGGGGTATCGTGATGCTTTTTCTAATTTTGATGTTGTTGCAGTTTCAAAATACACTCAAAATCATGTTGAAAAATTGGTAAAAAACGAAAAAATTATTCGCAATAAACTGAAAATTAACTCTGCAATTAGTAATGCTAAAAAATTTATTGAAATCCAACAAAAATTTGGTTCCTTTGATCAATATTTGTGGAGATTTGTAAATAATAAACCCATCAGGAATTCATTCCATAACTATTCTGATATCCCTACACATACTGCTCTTTCTGAACAATTGAGTACTGATCTAAAAAAATATGGATTTACTTTTGTTGGACCTACAATTTGCTATGCCTTCATGCAAGCAATTGGTATGGTGAATGATCATACTGTTGATTGTTTCAAATACTCAAAATAATTAATTGTTCTTTTTGCCTAAAAATTCTAAAAGGATCATAGATAAATTTGAGAAAATCACTATAGATTAGTGACAAAATTAGATCCCACTGTTGAAAAATTAATTGGAGAATCCAAAAATAAATTAGAAAAAAGAAATCTATCACTTCAAAACTCTATTGATGATTTTGAAAAAGAACTCCCAAAACATGAATCTTTTCCAACTTCAAAAGACATGCTTATGTCTTACATTGGAATATATCAAAATGAAATTCATGCTAATCTCATCATTATAGAATTATTGAGAAAAGCTGATGAAATACTTCTTAGATATGATATTGAAAATTAATCCTTTTTTATAAAAAGACCTCTTTTTGTAAAATTTAATATTTGGAAATATTTTTAGGAATATTGTACGTAATATGAGCGAAAAATCCTTTGCAACATCCTTGTCTTGTATGGATGGTAGAGTTCAAATTCCAATGATCAATTTAATTAAAGAAAAGTATTCTGTAGATTTCGTTGATACTATTACTGCACCTGGAATTGATAAGGTGATTTCTGATGGTGATGTTGAATCTATCAAAAAAAGTGTAATGATTTCTGTATCTAACCATAAATCTTCTCATATTGTAATATCTGGTCATTTTGGATGTGCTGGAAACCCTGTTTCTAATGATGAGCATTTTGCCCATATTAAAAAAAGTGTGGAACTTGTGAAATCTTGGAATTTGGATGCTGAAGTTATTGGTGTCTGGATTGATGAAAATTTTATTCCCCAACTAATTTAGTTCTAAAAATTTATCCGTAAATCATGCAATGTTCACATTCGCATGTTTCTTTTTCTTTTAATTTTTTTAGACATTTTTTATGTTGACCAGCTTGGCATTGAACACATACTTCTTCAATATTTTCAACTTCGGTGTATTTTTTAGATTGATCAAAGCCAAATCCTCCATCTTGTGGTCCTACCATGATTTCTTATGATTAATGTAGTATTTCTAGTTCACTAATCTAATGCATTTTTGATTGTTTCTTGTAATTGATTTTTATTTTCTTCAATAATTCCTCTAATTTCAAAAGTATCTACATACCCTCCTGCTGATGCACGTGTTGCTTTGAGCAAGTAATGCAGTGATCCTTCTTCAATTTTTCCAACATAGTACCCATAAAGAAAATCTAATTCATCATTACACTTCCAAATTTTTTTGATGTTTGGAAAAGTTTGTTCAATTTCAGTAGGAATTTCTTTAATTCTTCTTTTAATGTAATTATCTAATGATTTTCTAATTGTAGAGTCTTGAAGCAATTCTGTTTTTACTTGAAAATTGTTACTTTTTAGTCCTTATTTCCTGTATCTTTTTTTTCATCATCTACATTATCCCACATATGCATTGTGCCTCTAATCATAAATGAGCCTACTATTATGGCTACTAACCCTCCTATCACAAATACAAATAATTTACCAATATCTTTGATGCTTGCCAATACTATTTGTTTACGGTCATTCTAATTATAACTGTCTGAAACTATCAATTAGATTCAATAATGAGTTTATTTTTTTTTGAATATGACTAAGAAGCAACAAGTTGTTGCATGGATTGCAATGATTGGAGGCGGTATTGGATTCTTTTTCTTTTCTATTGAAATGGCTGAATTCATGCGTTAATCCTCAAAATTAATTACATTCGATTAATTTGAAATAATATTGGCTGTTATTACTTCTGAAATCAAGACTTTTTTAAATTCTCAAAAACTTGGTTATGTTGCTACAGTTTCTTCCGATGGTAAACCCAACATATCTCCAAAAGGAACTATAATTGCATGGTCTGATAACCTTCTTGCATTTGCAAATATTCGTTCTCCTGACACCGTGATGAACTTACAACATAACCCTTTTGTAGAAATTAATGTAATTGATCCTTTGTCTCGTAAAGGTTATTTGTTTACAGGAACTGCTAAAATAATTAAAAATACGCCTCTGTATGTTGAAATTCTTAATCATTATCGAACTAATGGAATTAAAAGCCCGATTAATTCTATTGTGATTGTTGATATTTCATCCGTTTCTGAAGTAACTTCGCCTCTTTATGATCTAGGTCAAACTGAAGAAGAAATTAAATTAAAATGGAAACTTTTTTTCAATAATATGTGATTTTAAATTTATTGTGTTTTTGATTTAATTTTCATTAATTCCTGTCGTGTTTTTTTATGTGCTTCTCTTTCTTCTTCTAAAAGTCCTTGTATCTGTTCTAATTCTTTTTGTGCTGTGGTTAATTTTGATTTTAATGATCCTACAACTATACTTGCCGCCTCTATGACTCCTGCACTATTTTTGCTAGTTTGACTTTCAACTTTCATATCTTTTTTTTCTTTAGGAGTTAGTACACTTGTATCTTGGAACTTCTCTTTTTTATTTAATTCTTCTTTGGCGTTGTATAGTCTAGAATTTGCTTCATCCAGTTCTTTTCCTACTTCTACTTGTTGTTTTCTTATTCCATGTAAACTGGTTTGCCCATTTGTTATTTCATTTTTAATTTTTTCATGCTCTTTTGTCATTTTATCTAATTCTTCTTTTATTTTTTTGAATTCTTTTTCAGTTTTATTAAATTCGTTAATTGATTTTGTATCTTTGATTTGTTGGGAATTTTTAATTTTTTCTCGTGTTTCTCTATATTCTCTTTGAACTACGTCTAATTCCATCTTTTTTTGATTGAATTCTTTTTTAATTGACATAAGATTACTGACTGTTGTATCATATTCGCTCTTTACGGTTTCAATTTTTTCAGTAATTTTTGTTATTTCTTCTTGTTTTATTCTAAATTCTTTTTGAAGTTGTTCTACTTCTGTTTCTAATTCTACTTTTAGAATCGATTCCTCGTCTTTCTTATCTTCTTCTTCTTTCTTTTTACTAAAAAATCCCAATATTTCTCACATATTTTCCCAAAAGATGAACCTTTCTTTACTAAGATTTTACTCTATTTTTGACAAATTTCAGATAAAATCCAATTCCTCCAATTGCAATTCCGCCTACCCATACTATCACACTCATACTTTTTGGAACAATTGCTTCTTGAGGTCCAACAATTAACATTAATGCCCCTAAAATTATTAGTGCAAATCCTCCACTATTCCTACTTTTATTGTGTTCACCGTGTACCATGATTAGATATACTCTGAAAGTGTTTTAGCAACTTGCTTTCTACCGATGTCTGTGATGAATGGGCCTATTTTTGGTCCTCTGGATGTTCCTAGAATTATTTGATATAGTATTTTAAAGAAATCTTTTGGTTGGACATCATTTGATTTTGCAATTTGATATATCGTATTTTGAATATCTTCTGGTTCTTCCTCTTCTTGTAATGCTGTAACTAATATTGATAATGCTTTTTTAGATGTATCATCTAAACTTACTTCTGTTTTTTCTTGTTCATCAAACTCATCTGAGTAATTTCCTGCAATTTCAATTAATTTTTCAATATCTGTTTCTGGATTTTTTATTACGCCGTAATCAATTAATTTTTTCATTACTCTTTCATTTCTATTTTCTTTGAAAATTTTTGTTAGTTCTATTAATAATCTATAGTTCACATGAATGCTTGATTGCTTTGGTGGATTAAGTAAATTCACATATTCATACAATCCTTTTAATTTTGTTAGTTTTGCTTGGTTGTCTACTTTAATCCTTCCAAAGTATGTATCTTCAAGTTCATTGTATTCGTTCATCAAACCTGGTATGTCATCAAATCCTAATTCTCTTGCACCTGTAATTCTTTTGTATAATAACAATAGAATCGATTTTGAATTCCCAAATTCTAACCATTTTTGTGCTGTGATTACATTTCCTAATGATTTTGAAATTTTCTTTCCCCCTTTATCTAAAAACATTTCATATTTTACATGATGAGGATGTGGAACCTCTAAAATTTCATCTGCCACCCAATCATTTACTTTTACTGAGTCCATGATGTCTTTTCCATATGCTTCAAACCTAATGTCAAATGCAGACCAACGTGCTGCAAATTCTACTTTCCAGGCTAATTTTCCAAGATCTTTTGTAATATCTGCTTCCCCTTCATGACCACAACCTTTGATCATCTTTGAGCCAATTTCTGTATCATGACAATTGTATTTTACTTTCTTTTCGTCACTTAGATATTCTGTAGCTTCTGCTGTATAGAGTCTGTTACATTTTGCACATACTGGGAAATAAGGTAAATATTTTTGATATTTTTCTTGTCCTACTAATTCTGAAATTGCGTCTCCGATCTTTGTACTGTTTTGTAATATTGTATGTATGTGATCTTTTAACAATCCTTGTTTGTATGTGTCTATGGCTCTTCTAAATTCATATTTTATTCCAACTTTATCTAATCCGTCTAAAAGAATACTGCTCATATGCATCCCGTATGAATCATGACATCCATAGGGATCCGGTATTAATGACACTGGTTTTCCAATATGTTCTTCTAACCCAAACTCTTGCATTCCTTCTGGAACTTTTCTTAATCCATCTAGATCATCTGAATATGCAATTAATTCTGATTTGTATCCTTGATTTTCTAATGCTAGTTTTACTCCGTATGCTCTGACTGCATCTCCTAAACTTCCAATGTGTGGAATTCCTGAAGCACCTAAACCGCTTTCTACTCTTATTAGATCTAAATTTCTTCCAATTTTTTTTTCACGTTCAATTAACTCTGCTGCTAATTTGTCTATCCATGTTCCCTTACCGATAATTTTTTCTTCTGACATTTCTTTTCACTAATTCAATATTTTGGACATATATGGCCCATATAACGAATACCCTATTTTTTGATAATATTCTCTTGTACCTACTGCACTAATCACTAGTATTTTCTTTGCATCAAATTCTTCTTTAGATATTTTTTCAGCTTCTTTCATCAAATTTTTACCCAATCCTGAATGTTGAATTTCATCTGTTTCTTTTTCACCTAATTTTAATGATTTTCCATATACGTGAATTTCTCTAACTATGCATGTGTCTTCATTAATTTCATCCCTATGTGCTTCACTGCTTGGTTTTCTTAATCTCAAAAATCCATAAATTGATTCATTTTTGTCCTCATACGATAAGAAAACTTCTTTTCCTCCTGAAGAGTCATAGTCTATTCTGGTTAATTTTATGTCTTCACTTCCTATTTTTTTATCTGTTAATCCTGCTTCTCTACATCTGATACATTTACATGATAATCCCTGTTTTGCAAGATTTTGATGTACAATTTGTCTCAGGTTACCTGATTTTGGTCCTGCTATGATCTCTTTTGGTGATATTTCTCTTTGCACTCTCATAATTCTCACCCATTTTGGAATGTCCTTTTTTGCTTCTGTTAATACTTTGATCATATCTTCATCTGAATATGGAGTGTATTTTCCTTCTTTGTATTCTTCATACAATGGTGTATTTTCAATTACTAGTGACGGATAAATTTTCAACATATCTGGACGTAATTGTGAGTCTGAAAATAATTTTTTAAAATCTGCAATGTCTCCTTCTGGTGTCATGGTAGGTAATCCTGGCATCATATGTGCAACAATTTTGTATCCTGCATCTTTTGAAATTTGAAATGACTCTATTACATCATTATAATCATGACCTCTATTGATGATTTTGTAAACTCTTTCTTGTAATGATTGAACTCCTATTTCGACTCTCGTAATTCCGTAACTTAACATTAAATCTACATGTTCTTTTTTGCAATAATCTGGTTTTGTTTCAATTGTAAATCCTACATTTCTTATTTCTGCGTGTTCGTTATTTGATTTAGCTTCTTCTAGATTTTCCGAATTTATTCCATTTTGTGCATCATAACATGATTTAATGAAATCTTTTTGATAATCTTTTGGCATAAACAGAAAAGTTCCTCCTACAATCACAATTTCCATTTTTGATGGATCGTGACCAAACGCAATTAATTTTTCAATTTTTGATGTAATCTGTAATTTTGGATCAAATTCATTTTGAATTGCATTTAATGACGATGGTTCCTTTCCTGTATAGCTATTTGGAGAATTAAATTCAATCCCTCCTGGACAATATGTACATCTTCCATGTGGACATGCGTATGGTTTTGGCATTAATGCTACAACTGATACTCCTGATGCTGTTTTAGCTGGTTTTCTTATCAGCACTTTTTTTAATTTATCAAAGTCTGAATTACTTGCCATTGATAGTATTTCATAATTTTTTGGAATTCTTTCTAATGAATATTTTGTACAAATTTTAATAATTTCTTCCTTGACTTGCTTTTTAGTTGGTTGATTAATTGTTAAAAGATTCTTTGTGATCTCGGTACATGCTTTAGATAATTCTGGATCTAGTTTATTCATAATTTTTAATGAAACATCTCTGTTAAAATTTATTCTGATTTTTGTTCTACTGTTTTATTTGATTCATTATTGTCATTTTTTTGCTCTTTTCTATACTCCATTTTCAACCAAATTGGTGTGATGATTGTTGTTACTGCTACCATGATTACTATTGTTGAGTATACTTCTGATGTGAGAATTCCTGCTGTAACTCCTACACCTGCAACAATTAATCCTACTTCTCCCCTTGAAATCATACCGATACCTACTCTCATTCCCTGTGCCTTACTTTTCAAAAAGAATATTGCAGGTAATCCACAACCGCCCAATTTTGTTACAACTGCAATTACAATAACTACCGCACTTATCATTAAAATCTCAAAATTAACTGCTCTCAAGTCTACTTGTGCTCCGATAATTGCAAAGAATAATGGTGCAAAAATTAATCCTATTTTTCCAATATAGTTTTCAATTTTCTCAAATACTTTTGTTGTTGACAATGCCATTCCTACAGCAAACGCTCCTACTATTGGCGATAGTCCGATAGATCCTGCAAGTGCTGCTGCACCAAAGAAAGACGCTGTTGCAATTCCTTCTACACTGCCTTTTGCTTTCCATAATCTTGGTGTAATTATTTTTGGTATTACTACAACTGCAACTACTAACATTATTACAAAGAATCCTAATACTTTCAAAATTGTAATTGTAACTTCTGTGATGTCTATGTTATCTACTCCACCATCTGATCCTGCAATTGATGATACTACTGATAATACAGCAATTGCTAAGATGTCATCTACTACTGCGGCACCTATGATCAATCTAGCTTCTGGAGTTTTAATTTTTCCAAATTCACTTAACACTTGAATTGAAATTGCAATACTTGTTGCTGTAAGCGCTGTTGCAATTAACATTGATTGTAATGCATCAAATCCAAACATTTGGAAAACTGCTAATCCTGCAAAAAATGGAACAACCACTCCCAACGTTCCTACTGTAAACGACGCTTTTCCTCCTTTAAGAAATTCTTTTGGTGTCATTTCTAATCCCGCCATAAACAGAATTACGATTGCACCCATTTCTCCTAATATTCTAATTTCATCATTTATCTGAAGTAATTGTTTTCCATCAATTACGAAAAATGCCCCTAATGCAAATGGGCCAACAATCATTCCTGCTAATAATTCGCCTAATACAATTGGAAGTTTTAATCTGAGGAAAAGTTCTGCCATTAATTTTGCTGCGAAAAGTAATATTCCTACACCAATTATTGTTTCAATAAAATGGGCATCACTCATTGCTATCTAGTACAATCATAGAAATCTGTAATATAAGATGATACCTTGTTGGTAGTATCAAATACCGTTTGTAGTTACGACATGCAAATTATGTCCAGTAAACTGATTTAAGTAAAGGTCTTTGAATAAAGACCACTTGACTGGAATTTATGATGATAGGATATTGAGTTTTACCAATGATTGGATTAATACCAATGATCTGTGTAGGCTCGTAAAAGGCGATAAAGCACGCATAATTCCTGCCTGTAAGGAATTAGTTGAGTTGGGATATTTGGATATGAAAACAGATGGATATGTCAAACGTTACAAAAGATTAGACAAAGCACAAAGTCAAAAACAGTTTGATAATTTGATAGAACTTTTTGAATCTAACAAACTGATTGCAATAGATGAAATTAATGAAATGAAAACCATTGTAACAAAAAAAGGAATTCTAACAAAACGAGGGGAAGCATTACTTGATTGGATTCAAAATGAATTAATTGATAGGGCTTTCATGGTCATGACCCGATTAAAATATCAAGATACATTGAAACTACTGCCTCATAGTGTAGTAAACAAAAGATTACAACGCATTGATGAATTTGTTGATAGTGTTATGAAATCATTAGCTCCTTTGAAACAAGAAAAATTAATCTTAGAAAGATTTCAAAACCATACTCATAAAATTGAACCATTCAAGATTTAATTCTATTTTATAATTCTAGCACCTATTTTTAATCTGAATTATGGTGTCAAGTTAAGCAATTTTTATTGAGTTTACTGAAACTCCTTTTTTAGAAATTACTTGACCTATTTGCTGGCTTTTGATCTTATGTTTTTTAAATATTGATTCAATTTTACTAACTTGATCTTTTGGTGCCATTATGCAGAATCCCACTCCCATGTTGAAAGTTTTGTACATTTCTTCTGGTTTGACTCCTTGTTCCTCTACTAGTCCCATTATTGGAGGTATTTTTGGAAGTGAATCTATTTCATAACCTATATTTTTGAGACGTAATAGTTTGGTAAATGATCCTCCTGTGATGTGTGCTAGTCCATTTACCTTACATTTTTGATTAATTTCAAGAACTGGATTTGTATAAATTTCTGTAGGTTTTAACAATGCATCTCCTATCGTTCCAACTCCTTTCACTTTGTCTTTAACTGAATATTTTGTTAGCAAAGCTTTTCTTGCAAGTGAATATCCATTTGAATGAATTCCTGAACTATTTACTCCTATAATTGCATCACCTGCTTTAATTTTATTTCCTAAAATCATATCTTTTTTATCTAATAGACCTACAACCATTCCTGCTAAATCAAATGCAAACCCTTTACCTTCAATTACATCTGGCATAATTGCAGTTTCTCCACCAACAATTGGCATCAAAGATTTTTTTGCTCCTTTTACTAACCCTTCTACAATTTTTTTAAATATTGGTACATCGTTTTTATTTGCTGCAATATAATCCACAAATGATATTGGTGTTGCACCAATACAGATTATATCATTTACATTCATTGCAACACAATCAATTCCTATTGTGTTGTATTTTTTCATCATATTTGCAATTACTACTTTAGTTCCAACACCATCTGTATGTGTAGCTAAAAGTTTTCCACCTGGAATTTCAACTATTCCTGCATAATGTCCAAATCCATGTGTCATCTTTGCTTTTTTCTGAAGTTTGTGTGTTGATACGATTAATTTTCCAATTGCTTTTTGGCTTTGTTTAATTTTTGAAATATCTACCCCTGCTTTTTTGTATGTTAAAGCCATAGTTTGTTCCGCATTTATTATGAATAAAAGAATTTGCCTATCACTTCGATCACATATACATTCCAGATATTTCTTCTCTGTGCTCTACATATTTCTGAGACAATTCACTAAATTCTGAATGAATTCTTTCTTTTTCTTTTTGAAGTTCTGATGTGTCAATTTCCATTTCATAAAATCTGTTTAATGCTTCAATTAGTGTCGCAGCTGCTCCTGAATCTGGCTCTATTTTGTTAGCTTTTGCCAATAGTGTTAATCCTTGAATTTTTCTTACTAGGCATTCATTTAGTATGCCTCCTGGAATCCCTGTGATGAATCCTTGAGGGATTAAACTGATGTCCTTATCTGCCATTGTTCTAACCAAATCTTCTTCTGCTGCACAATATGCTTTATCATCGTGCTCTGTACTTGCAACTCCATCTAAAATCACTATTTCTTTTGAACCGTTATTTTCTGCCCAATCTAAAATTGATGATACTAGTGAATACAATCCTTCCATTCTTAATGTAATTTCACAAATTATTGCACAAACTGTTCCTTCTGAATTCGCATAAAATCTAAAAGGATGACGTAGTCTGCCTCTCATGAAAACTGTTGATGGTGGAAGATATTTTGATCTCATCACTGCAATTTCTGTCATTTTTAATTCTGTAATTATATGATTGATTGCTAAAGGACCTACTAATCCTGCACCTACAAATCCTGCAAAAATTATTGGACTTTTTAATTCTGTTTTTTTGATTGTAAATACTTCAGCTTCTGGAAATTCTTTTTGCACAGTTTGAATCGATATGCTCTGTCTAATTACTTTTCTGCATAAATAGATTTAACATTAATCTTCCTTTATCTGTAATTGTATAGATTACATTTGGTCCGACTGCTTCTTTTTCGATGAAGTTATAGTTTACACAAAGATGCAGGTAATTCAAAAATGATCTTT
>Ga0315322_10000163_pt1 | contig 44510 bp, 35 predicted proteins | sample M110021515metaG_FD_203461 | JGI IMG/M metagenome (GOLD analysis project Ga0315322, IMG submission 203461) | Ammonia-oxidizing marine archaeal communities from Monterey Bay, California, United States - M1 100m 21515 | ecosystem: Environmental > Aquatic > Marine > Intertidal zone | place: USA... | reverse complement strand
CCCCTCATATTTCAGATAAGCCTGATCATTTGGATCAGTCCCCAACTTCATCCGTCTTCGGAGATTTTTCCAATCGCGATTGAGTCTTTCAAAATCATCTGACTTCAGCCCGGAGAGATCATACATCAGCGCGTAAGACCGCCCGTTCGCATTAGCGGCTTCGCGACAGTTGAGCAACTTCTGGTTGTCAGCTTTGAGATGGTCATAAGAATGATAATTTTTCGCAGCAACGACCCCAAACCTCTGCACGAAAGCCCCATCCACTCCATAATTTCTCATCCATTGAAAATGCCGGTTCACGGTCTTGGCCTTCACCGAGCTAAAAACCTCTGCGGTCTTTCCATCCTTGTGGCGAAAGACCGTTTTAAATTTCTCGTCGTCATCGTATTCCGACATATCTGGCCAGAGATCGATCGTCAGATGCTTAGGCCCAAATTTTTTCCCTTTCCCATAATGATGAAACCCCATCCCTGCACCATCACCTTCTGCGCGGAACCACCCCTGATATCCAGTCATAACCCGGCCCCTCAAACCCGAGGGATTCGGGCGCACAAATTTCATTTTTGTTGCCGTATCCAGGTTCGAATAAGCTTCCTCCAGAGAGACCCCCAGAAGCGAAACCATGAGTGCTCCCATTAAAAGGAGACAAGAGACAAACAACTTCATAGACGCAGAATACGCTTGCAACCTAGCTTGATCGATCATCAAACCTGCCCACTCCATCGCGGACGCCGGCGATCAACCACTGTATCAAGTCACTTCCCAATGAGAACCCTTGTAAAAGTCGTCAAATCACCCAGATTAGGAACCTGCATGATTTTGAAAATCTTCCTAAATGTCCTTCTCTGCGCTCCGCTACTTGCCTGCCCCAATGATAAAAAGATTCCCAAGATTGAAGGCACAGCCAATCCAGAAAAATTCCCGGCCCCGGATCCAGACGAAGCACTTCTCGCCACTATCCAATACCCAGAAGAAATGACAGCTCGCGTCTATGCACGTGAACCAGATGCTCTCAACGTCACCGCCATCGCCTTTGACGAAAAAAATCGGCTCTACCTTTCTGAAACTCATCGCTTCGATCGCGGTATCGAGGACAACCGTCGCAACCAACATTGGCTGCGCGACGATATTGCGCTCACTTCCACTTCGGAGCGACTCACAATGTATCGAAAGCATGAAGAAATTAAACCGCTTTCCTACTATACCGAACACTCGGAGAAGATCCGTGTCCTCGTTGACGAAGACGCCGATGGTAAATTGGACAAATCTCAAATCTTCGCTGACGGCTTTAATGACCCTCTCGACGGTACCGCCGCCGGCATCTTCGCTGCAAACGGCAAGGTCTACTTCGCATGCATCCCCCACGTCTGGATGCTTGAAGATAACGACGGCGACTTGAAAGCTGACAAACGAGAGTCACTTCAGGAAGGCTACGGTATTAGCGTCAGCCTTAGTGGCCATGACCTCAATGGTTTTTCCTTTGGCCCAGACGGCCGTATCTACTTCACAATCGGCGACCGCGGATACAACCTCAAAACCTCCGACGGACGCCACCTTTACGACCAATATGCTGGAGCTATCTTTCGCATGGAACCCGACGGCAGCGGACTGGAAGTCGTTCATTCCGGCCTACGAAACCCGAAAGAAATTGCTTTTGATCAATACGGCTCAGGATTCTCGGTCGATAACAACGCTGATATGGGCGACAAAGCCCGCGTTATTTACATGGTCGAAGGCGGCGATTCCGGCTGGCACCGCGGGAATCAAAACCTCCGTAATTTCCGCCACGCCATTGACGTCAGTAACCGTCACCAAATCCCGTGGATGGTCGAAAGCGGATGGGATCTCAAAGGTGAAAACCGGCCTGCCTCCTTTCTTCCTCCCATCACCCACCTAAGTACCGGACCCTCTGGGCTCACTTATAATCCGGGAACTGGCCTCGCTAAAAAGTGGGATGAGCACTTTTTTATCTGCGACTACTGTGGTGGGCGAAGCAGCGTGATTGGCTTTAAAGTATCTCCGTCCGGAGCCTCCTTCTCAGTCACTAATAACGAAACCTTCATTAAAGGATTCCTCAATACTGACATGGAGTTCGGCTACGATGGACGTGTTTATGTGAGCGACTTCACTGGCAGCTGGCGCACCTATGACAAAGGCACTATCTTCGTCTTTGAAAACCCAGAAGAGCTTGCCAAGCCAATCATATCTGAGGTTCGCTCACTTTTTGCTAACGGGTTTGAAAAACTCCCTCCCAAGAAGCTTGCAGAGCTCCTCAAGCACACGGACCACCGTGTCAGACAACGCGCTCAATTCGCTCTCGCAAAAAATAATGGGAATCGCGACCTTCTGGCGGAAGCAGCAGCCCCTACAAATGACCTTTTCACGCGTCTTCATGGAGTTTGGGGGCTCGGTCAACTCGCCCGCCTCCAAGAGGACAAGGAATCTCAAATCCTCCTGAATAATTTTTGCTCCGATAAAAGTTGGCGAATTCGAGGACAGGCTGCGCAAGCACTTGGACAGTCGAATCCCAAACCATTTCGCGCCACTCTGATCACCCTCCTTGCAGACGAGAATCTCAACACACGAATGCACGCCGCCATCGCACTCGGAAAATCCGGAGACCCAAGCGACATTCCTGCCCTCGTTTCTGTTCTTCATGAGAACAAAAACAGCGATCCCTACCTTCACCACGGTGCTGTTTATGGACTCGAACTTATCACTAAAAATACCAACTCTGCCGCGACAATCATCTCATTAAAAGATCATCCATCGACCGCAGTTCGCCGCGGAGCTGTCATGATTCTCCGCCGACTCAAGCACGCAGGCATTGCCTCTTTCCTAAATGACTCAGATCCGACCATAGCCATCGAAGCCATTCAGGCCATTAATGACAATTATATCGAAGAAGCCCGTCCTGCTCTTGCTCGTGCTACGCAATGGCTCGGTAAATCCACCCCAATGATTGACTACCGCATCATCAATGCCATTTACCGCGTGGGAGGATCAGATAACCTCAACCGTATTCTCAAAATAGCGAGCGATACAAATCGCCCTGACAACCTCCGCATGGAGGCTCTCTTTGCCCTGCAGCGCTGGGAAAACCCACCCGCAGCCGACCCTACCACGGGCAAACATCGCCCGCTTTTTAACGATCGTTCGCTTGAAGACCATCGAGACACCATTGCGATCGTCTTGAATAGTCTCCTTAAAATCTCGACCAAACAACTCCTAGCCGAAGTCATCCGTACCACCGAAAGTTTCGAGATTAAAATCGAGGCGGACACCTTACTAGCGCACTTCGCCAACTCCAAGAACGACACCGTCATCCGGCTGGCTGCTCTTGAGAATCTACAAAAGTCCAAGGACACTCAGCTCGCTTCGACAATTGCCAAAACTCTTAAAGACCGCGACAAGGAGATTCGCGTCCGCAGCCTTGATGCCTTGGCTCAAATCGATCTGAAAGCCGCTACTGCCCAAGCTCAGAAGATCCTCTCATCAAATAAAATCTTCGATCTCCAAAAAGCTTTCGCCACTCTCGGGGAACTCAAAAGTCCCGAAGTGACCCAATTTATCCTCAATTCTTTACAGACCATCTCCGCGCAACCAGCCGCTGTGCACCTTGACATCATCGAGGCTGCCAAAAAACAAGACAACGCTCAAATCGTTGCCGCTCTTGCCACTTACCAAGCCGGAGTAGATCAGTCCGATCCTCTTGCCACCCACGCCGTCACTCTCGAAGGGGGTGACATCAACCAAGGGCGCTTCGTTTTTTACAATCATGGGGCTGCGCAGTGCACCCGTTGCCACAAGGGACAACGGGGCCGCAAGGGTGGCATTGCCGGCCCAGATCTCTGGAACGTTGGCAGTCTCCACGGTCGAGACTATCTCCTCGAATCCTTAGTGAAACCCAACACCCATATTGCGCCAGGTTACGGAATGGTTTCGGTCACCTTAAAGGATAATACAATCGCAGCCGGAAACCTTCATCAGGAAAACTCCAAGCAAGTCATCATCGCTGACATCACCACCGGAAAGAAGACATCCTATTCCCGGGAAAGAATTAAAGAGATCACGCGACCAGCTTCCACTATGCCTCCGATGACTGGCATTCTCAAAAAATCGGAGATCCGCGACGTCATCGCTTACCTAGCTTCCCTTAAAGACCCTAAAAAGAAGCAGTGAAAGTAGGACATAAACTCTTTGACTTGAACCAGGCCGCTTCTAGAAATCGATGAAGCTATTAAAGATGAACCCGAAGACTTTTGGGAAACAGGCTCCCAAAATCGCCCCGACGACAGCCCCCACTCCTGCCAGGAAAACCACTCCCTTAAATCCCCCAAAAAGAACCGTTTCAAAGCTGAGGTAATACCCAATCGGCAAAATAATCGTAAAGAGGATCACCCCAAAGATCGATGAGAGAATCCGCTTGGCCATTTACAAAAAAAATTAGGTTAACGTTTCATCTAACTCAAGACTTCCTTCACCACCTGGCCATCATCGGTTGGCCCAATCAGACGCTGATTGAGTCCTTGATAGGAAAAGTTAAAGCGATGAGGATCGAGACCAAGCAGATGGAGAATAGTCGCCTGTAAATCCCTGACTCCGACTGGGTTCTCTCCAATATAGTAGCCAATATCGTCGGTTTCTCCGTAGGCTCCAGGCTTGATCCCCGCTCCCGCCATCCACATCGTGAAAGCATGGGGATGATGATCACGACCGTAATAGCCAGGCTTAAGAGTCGAGTTAACATTGTTCTGCATCATGGGAGTTCGGCCAAATTCCCCGCCCCAAACAATGAGTGTTTCCTCAAAAAGCCCCCGCTGTTTAAGATCCTTGATAAGACCTGCAATAGCCTTATCGATCTGCTGGCACTTGATCGGGAGAGTCTCATCGATCGACTCCCCGGGCGATGACCCGTGGTGATCCCACCCCCAGTCGTAGAGCTGCACAAAGCGGACACCATTCTCGACGAGGCGTCGCGCCAACACACAATTGTTAGCGAAAGTAGGATCATCTCCTTTGTATAGTCTCCGCGGATCGGCAGCCGTCTCAACATTGGAAACAAATCCCGGCTTGGCCCCATAAAGGTCGAGAACATGCTGCGGCTCTTTCCCGATATCCATCACTTCGGGAACCGACATCTGCATCCGGTAAGACAACTCATATTGCGCAATCCGAGTAAGCGTCTCCGGATCACCGATGTGTTGGTTTTGATATTCGTTAAGATCTCTCAGCGCATCCAGGGTTTTCCGCCGGGCCTCGCGGCTCATCCCTTTCGGGTCGGAAAGGTAGAGAATGGGATCTCCACCGTCGGTTCGACATTGCACGCCTTGATAGAGAGTCGGCAGAAACCCAGATCCCCATAGCGATTTTCCCGCGCTGGGAGTTTTTCCGCCGGAGGCAAGGACAACAAAGCCCGGCAAATTCTTGTTCTCACTTCCCAAGCCATAGTTCACCCACGACCCCATCGAAGGATAGCCCAATAATGGGTTCCCCGTTTGTAGTAACAACTGAGCCGGCGAGTGATTAAATTGATCGGTGTTCATCGAGCGGATGACACAAACGTCATCAATCACCGAACTCAATCCCGGCAAAAGGTCACTGACCCACTGTCCGCTCTCACCACGCTTTTTGTAGTCAAAAACTGGCCCCATCATTTTGGGCGTTCCCTTGATGAAGGCGAAACGCTTCCCCTTAAGATATTCCTCGGGACAATCCTTACCATGGAATTTTGTCAAAGCGGGCTTATGCTCGAAAAGATCGATCTGCGACGGCGAACCCGCCATGTGCAGATAAATGATCGACTTGGCCTTCGCCGGAATTTTAACACCCTTCCCAAAGCCACCTTTTTCTTCTGCGAGCAATTGGTTCAGCGCAAGAGCACCAAATCCTAAACCAGTCTGACCAAAGAAATGACGACGAGTCTGAGCACGGGCTTTTTCGTAATGAAAATTCATGGTTTTGTCAGAGTTTCGTCGAGATTCAGAATAACGTTTGCCACCGACACCATCGCGGCATCGCCCTCCTTAAGGCCTGCGGATTTCAGGAGTTCATCAGCTGCCTCCGGAGTGTCTGTGTAGTGTTTATCCATTGTGTCATAAAGAGCCTGCAAACGGACTAATTCCCTACTCGATGGAGATCGAATAAGAACCACTCGGAAACCATGCTCCAAACTCTTCATCTTTTTAGAAAGGGCTCCCGCCGCCTCAAGAAAAGTAGGATCATTGAGAGTAATCAATGCCTGTAGCGGAGTGTTAGTTCGGATTCTCCGGATCTGGCAAACCTCGCCGGAACCGGCATCAAAAGTCGTCAACGCTGGATAAGGACTAGTCCGTTTTAAGTAAGTGTACACCCCCCTGCGATAACGATCCTGCCCCGTAGCATCCTTCCATTTCTCGCCACTATATGTGGATTTCCAAACTCCAGGCGGTTGAGGAGGCATCACTGATGGTCCACCAAGCTTTTGGGTCAGGAGGCCAGAAGTCGCAAGCGCCTGATCGCGCACCATTTCGGCGGAAAGCCGGAAACGCGCGCCCCGAGAAAGCAGAGCATTGCGTGGATCCTTCGCCAAACGATCGGGCGTCACCTTGGAGCTCTGCTGGTAAGTCTTCGACAGCACTATCGTCTTCAGAAGGCGCTTCAAAGACCATCCCTGTTCTTGATAGCCCACCGCGAGCCAATCGAGTAAATCGGGATATGTTGGCACGGCTCCCTGCATGCCAAAATCTTCTTCGGTCTCAACGATTCCTTTTCCAAAAAGCCGTGCCCAGATTCGGTTTACCATCACCCGCGCAGTCAAGGGATTCTCGGGATGCGTTAACCAACGGGCAACCCCGAGCCGATTGCCTGGAAACCCTTCGGGTAAAGAACCAAACATTTCAGGCAAACGTTCCGAAACAACCTCCCCTTGATCGAGAAAATTTCCTCTTTGATGAACCTTGGTCACCCGGCGACGATTTGCAGAAAGCTCCCGCATGATCGGAGTGTTAGGAATCGCTCGCCTCACTTGTTCGAGTTCCGTTCTTACTGCCACCACACGAGTATTCATCTTCCGGGTCGGCTCATAAACCTGGGTGACAAAAACTGACTCCAATCCACCCTTCGCATCAACCTCTGCTTCCAACCACTTCGAAGGAAGGCGGCTCACCGAGACCTTAAAATTTTCAAAGATCAGCCCCTGCCCATATTCCTGCTCGAGCGTTAGCCGGAGCTGACCACCCGCAATCGATTTATCAAAATCAAAAACCGCCACGTGGGGTGCCGCTGCCATGGGGGAAAAAGCCCATCCGGCCTTCGTGCTTCCATCAATTGCCTTCGCCACTTCCCAGCCTTTCTGCGAAAAATCCGCACGGGGATTGGTTAATCGGAGCTTCCGGGGTTTTTCTCCTTCAATAATGAGCTCGGCCGTCAACTCCCGCAGCGCAACGTTCTTGTCCTTCCACTTTCCACCCGGCTTTTTGGTCAGCGCGGCAATTCGGAGCGCCGTCACCGATTGGCCGGACGGAAGATCAAAAGTCAAAACCCAAGTATCCTTTTCCGGAAGTTCCCCTTTAACCGTTAGAATGCCATCAGCACGCTGTTGCAACTCTGCCGCCTTCGTTTCCTGACTCCGGAGACGAAGCGGACTCCAAAGTGCCCCTTCCCCGATCTTCGTTTTCCACTCTAAAAACGCAGACTGAAATTCTTTCGGCCTCTCTTTTACCTTCTTCTCCAGATCTTTAATTTCCGTTTCCAGATCTTTGATCTCCTCACGTTGTTTCTTGGTCGGAGTCGCCATCACTGGTGAGCCTCGGTCGGCATCTTCGGTTTGATTGAAGAAGGCGTAAAAAGAATAGTAATCTTCGAGGCTGACTGGATCATACTTGTGAGTATGGCATTTCGCACACCCCATGGTGAGCCCCATCCAAATTTGCATCGTGGTATCGACTCGATCCTTCACTGCTGCCACCCGAAACTCCTCGTCATCGGTTCCACCTTCGTCATTTTCCATCGTGTTGCGATGGAAAGCTGTCGCCAAAATCTCATCGACCGTTGCATTCGGCAAAAGGTCGCCTGCCAATTGCTCCGTAGTAAATTGGTCGAAAGGCATGTCGGCATTCAGAGCGTCGATGACCCAATCCCGATACCGCCAGATATTACGACCCCGGTCCTTCTCATACCCCTTGGTATCGGCATAGCGCGCCAAATCGAGCCACATCCGGGCCCAATGTTCCCCAAAAGCTTCTGAGTCCAAAATCCGATCAACAAGCTCTTTAACATCACCTGATTTTTGAAACTGTTCTGCCTCTTCCAGGGTGGGAGGAAGCCCTGTTAAATCAAGAGTTAACCTCCGAATCAAAGTGTAGCGGTCCGCCGGCTCCGACATTTCAAGCCCCACTTCCTTCAGCCGTTTGGAAACAAAATGATCGATGGCGTATTCTCCCCCGGGAACGACCTGCTTCTCCGGTTTCTGAAACGACCAGTGCTCGTCATAGGGCGCACCAGCCGTCACCCACTTCCTTAAGATTTCTTTTTGCGCCCCTGTTAGTTGATGCCCCGAGTCCGGTGGCGGCATCAAATCGTCTTCGTCATCGGTCTCGATCCGGTGGATCAACTCCGGATCATCCCCCGGCTTGAGTGCTTTCTTTGCCCCCTCGGCGGTATCTAACCGCAGCTTCCCCTCGCGGGCCTCTTGATCCGGACCATGGCAGGAGAAACAATTCGCAGAAAGAATCGGACGAACATCTCGATTAAAATCCAAATCGGCATTCGCCCCTGCAATTGAGAGGACTAAAACAGAAACGAGGGCAGATCTAGGAAACATGAGCGGGGTGTGCCGCCACTCTATCTGACATCACATCGAACCCAAGAAAAAGGGATGCTCTAAAAAAGAGCGGCAGCCTCTCCGGGAAGTGGGAAGTGCCCACTTCTCTCCTTCTTCCAAATCACGTCGCCGTCCTGGCGAATCTCAAAAATCCCGCCACTTCCCCCAACCAAAGTCACCTTTTCTCCAGAAGTTTCCTCAATTTCAGCCGACACACGGTCGGCTTCAGGACGGTAATTTCATTGCTCGCAATATTCGATTTCAATCGCCATGAGAGAATCATCGCCACGAATCCCACTCTAACAAATGAAAACGACCTAGCGTGATAATTTTCATTTAAATTTCGGAATTCTAAAGTAATGAGATCGAAAATCTAAAAATACCTCGCATGAACTTTGATTTAAAATTTAGGGGGAAAGAGAACCTTGAGAGGCACCCCCCAAAAGCAGGGCGAGCATACGCCCAGGGATCTCCCTTATTATTCTAGATCTCCATGAGTCTTGTCAGTCGACGGACCCTGTTTCGAGGTCTGTTCCGATTCCTTCGGAAGAGCTTTCTTATCCAATCAATCATTTCCTTTGAATCTACAAGTTCGTGGTTGGTGAAGAAGCTCGTCTATCGTGATGACGTCTCTGCGCCAGCCATGCGGTGTTATAATTAGGTCCATTTTTCTGATTTAGATTTAGTGCATGAGCTCGGCCCGCCAGTCATCGTGATCCTTTCCACAAAAATCGTCCTCACCTTCCGAAGTCTTCATTTCGTGAAGGACTTCTCTTACTTCACGATCTTTCCTGCGAAAAAAGACCTTACTAAAGGCATATCGGTTGGAAGCCAGAAGGCGGCAAATCCCCACCGCCATGGCCAGCAGCGCTGGCTTTGCAAGCCGACGGGCCAGATTTCTGTAATGAGCGCAACTATAAAGACACCACACCCAGGCTTTAGCGCCCCTATAAATTGTCCCCTCGTCTGTTCGGACGATCATTTCACGGCTGGGGTCAAGCGTCCCTATTCCCGGAAATTTTTCTTCGGCAGCCGGTGATTGATACGGAATAAAGAGAATGTCAAAGGCCCGCGCCTGACGATTAATCCATTCGTGAAAGGTGCAGCACATTCCGCAGCGACCATCATAATAGACCTCAATAGATTTCACATGAATTGGGAGGTTCATTTATTTATTTTCCTAAGTTTTTGTGTTTTCAGTATTTTATGAAACTTTGTTTGCCAACAATTTTGTCCTTCTAGAATTCGAAAATAGGGATTTCTAACTAAAGAACTTCATAGCCAGCTTGATTGCCTTGCCATGCTGCATCGAAGCGACGCGATCGCCCATCTTGGACGCAAAGCTCACAAAATCTTCGAGTTGCTCCATTTGCTCATAAAAAGCCTTGCCTTCGGGAGACTCCATCTCATCAGAGGCGGCCTTACAGTTTCTTAAAGTCTCGAGCGCCGGCTCAATCTCACGCCGCTTCCGCTCGCGCGCGACCCGCCTAAAAATCTCCCAGACGTCTTTCTCTGCTTCGAAGAACTCTTTCCGCTCCCCCTTTTTTGTAACAATCCGGATCAGTCCCCAGCTAACAAGATCCTTGAGATTCGTATGGGCGTTCCCCCTACTAATCTCGAGAGCTTCCATTACTTCATCGGTACTCATCACCTCCGGAGCAGTCATCAAAAGAGCATGGATCTGAGCCATCGTGCGGTTGATGCCCCACTGAGCCCCCATAATCCCCCATTGGGTCACGAACTCATCGCGAGCCTCTTGAAGCTTGATAATCTCATTCTTCATCCTCTTTCAGTAAATACTGAAAGTTCATTTTGTCAAGCTAGCTCTTATCGGTTTTTGATTCTTTATCACCTTGATCGTAAGGACCAGATATCGGTATCAGCTCGGGTTAGCGCCTAGGGCGAAGTTCCACGGAATGCTCGATTTATGATCGATGGCATCTGAAATTCTTAAAGTTCTAATCTGTGTAAATGCAGTCATTCAAATTGGTGATCACACGGCGGGAGCGGATAACATCCAAGGACGGCTTTTCTACCCAAATAAAAAAGCCCGTCCTCCGTAAAGAGAACCGAGCTTCAAAAAACAGAAGAATTAAGCGTCCGTCAGGGCCGCGACTCCGGGAAGAATTTTCCCTTCAAGGAGTTCAAGACTTGCACCACCACCGGTGGAAATAAAGCTCATCTTGTCCGCAACTCCGAACTTCACCGCGGCAGTAACGGAGTCACCTCCTCCAACGATACTGAGAGCTCCGCTTTCCACAACGGCCTCGGCAATCTCCTTGGTGCCCTTCGCAAAGCAGTCCTTTTCAAAGACCCCCATTGGCCCGTTCCACAAAACCGTCTTGGCCGTCAGTAAGACTTCCTTAAATTCCGCAATCGCCACGTCGCCGATATCGATGCCTTCTTTGTCAGCCGGAATTGCCCCGCCTTCCCCATAAACTTGGGTATTCCAAGTCTCGGCGCCTTCCTTAAACTCCTTGGTGATCCGCGTATCTGCTGGAAGAAGAAAGTGGACTCCCTTTTCCTCAGCTTTTCTTAAAATCTCAAGGGCAAGCTCCTGCTTCTCATTTTCAACCAAGCTCATCCCAATTTGATAACCTTGTGCCTTTCGGAAAGTGTAGGCCATGGCGCCACCAATCAAGATGGTATCGGCTTTATCGAGAAGTGCGGAAATGACCTCTATCTTATCACTCACTTTCGCACCACCCATGATGACCACAAAGGGTCTTTCGGCATTGGCAAGTTTCCCTTCAAGATACTCAAGCTCGCGCTCGATAAGCAACCCCATAGCGCTTTTAGAAACGTGATGCGTCACTCCCTCGGTGGAAGCATGGGCGCGGTGAGCGGTTCCAAATGCGTCGTTCACAAAAATCTCTGCATTTCCGGCGAGAGATTTCGCGAACTCGGCATCATTTCCCTTCTCCTCGCTATAATAGCGAGTGTTTTCCAAAAGAAGAACATCTCCATCCTTCAGTTGCGCACGAAGAGCAGCAGTATCCTCACCGATACAGTCTTCCGCAAAAGTAACATCCTGCTCTAGCAACTCACAAAGTCGGGCCGCGACTGGTTCCAACGAATACTTCTTCTCACGAGCGTCAGTCGGCCGCCCCATGTGGGAACAGAGAACGAGGCGGGCCCCGTTGGAAAGAAGCTGTTTGATAGTCGGAAGAGCCGCCTGAATACGAGTGTCATCCGTGATTTCGAAGGCATCGTTAGTGGGAACATTAAAGTCGGCACGCATCAGCACTTCCTGACCAGAGACCTCGATATCGCGAATGGTGAGTTTACTCATAATTAGAGGTCGTTTTGGTGACGCAGACACGGCTTCCTGTCAAGAGTTCCCCTGTTTTTACAATTCCATCCTTCAAAGCGTGCACCTTCCTTGCGCCTTGTCATTCAGGAGTTACTTGCTCATTCTCCTGAAAAGCTATGAAGATTAAGAAAGCGGTCATTACGGCAGCCGGCCCCACACAGCAGCACCTTCCTCTGCAGACCCTTGTCAGCCCCAATGGAACGACCAAAACCGTTGTGGCCTTCATCCTCGACGAAATCTTCGCCAGCGGAATCGAATCCGCTGCCATTGTCATCGCACCAGGAACAGAGCAGGCTTTCTCATCCGCAGTTGCCAACCATCTTGACAAGGTCATCTTTATCGAACAAGCGGCTCCAAAAGGATACGGACACGCTATTCTTTGCGCCCGGGATTTCACTGGAGACGATCCATTTCTCGTGATGATGGGTGACCATCTCTACCTTTCCTTTGCCAAAGAATCCTGCGTCCGCCAGCTCCTGAATTTCGCATCCCAAGCAAATGGACCGGTTTCTGCGGTTCAACCAACCCACGAAAGCAAACTTCCATTTTATGGGACCGTGGCCGCCTCACCGGTTGGAGGAACTCAGGGGCTCTATGACGTCTCTCATATAATCGAGAAGCCGACTCCCACCATCGCCGAGCAAGAGCTCATCGTTCCGGGCTTGCGATCAGGCAGCTATCTTTGCTTCTTTGGGATACACGTTCTGACAGCACCCGTAATGGAATACCTTGATCAAGCATTCACCGAAAAAGCGGACCTTCCCCTAACCCCCAGCCTTGCTGCTGCTGCTAAAAGTGAAAAATATCTCGCGTGCGAAATCGAGGGCCTCCGGTTCAATATCGAAGAATCCTATGGACTCCTTCGAGCTCAACTAGGAATGGCCCTCTCCGGTGAAGGCCGCGACGAAGTAATGGGTTACATGATCGAACTGATTGCTGCTACCCGAAGCTAATTTTCTCATAACTTCCGATGTTAGTCTCACTCATTACCGCAGAGGACCCCGCGACACGCGACCGCTCATTAGCGGAAGCTTGCGTTCCCCTCGACACAGAGGGTCTCTTACAGGAATGCTCCGCACTAGACGCCTTCCGCCGCACCTCGGAAAACCTCTATCATCGCGTCCGGGCCATCTTTTTCCTGCAAGCCATTCATCGATTTCATCTCCCCGAAAAACTCCCCACTTCAGATACCGGATCCATTCCCTTCGATGGTTACGAGAACCTTCTCGAGCGCCACTTTGAGGAGGCAATTGAAGTCTTCCTTCGAGTGCAAGATCGGGAAGGCCCGTCAGATGGCATTTGCTCCGCTCTCGCATCCGCCTACCATCAACTCGCCTTCCAGACTCTAGCCGATCAAGTGCGTAAATCGGTCCGCACGGTCCGCGGGAACCAATGGATGTTCCGCATGGGACACCCAGCTGATCACCCGCTCCGCATTCGTCGTGAACTCCTAGAACAAGACGAACATCGCTTTCCTATTCTCTGTGAACGCACCCCCGTTCGTATGGATCTGACCCACTCGGCCTGGTCGGATATCTTCTTTCTCGGCATGGACTTCCCTCAAGGAGCCCGAGTTGTAAACGTCTCGGTTGACCTCGCCGTTCATGGGCGTGACGCTCAACCAAAACCGCCGGTCGAAGCCTACTTTCGTATCATCGACGAACCGGTCCTCAAGCTCACTTCCATCGATCTTAAGGCCACTGCTGTAATCGCCTCTCTCTCCGATGTCTTCGACTTTGCAAAAGATTACCTCGGACTTCTCAAAGCGGCCGTCATTGCATCTGGCATCATCCCGCCGGGCATCGAGGGTTCTGGCAAATCCCTTGCCGACCTCCTCAATCGGCTCGCCGGCCCCAACCGTGGAATCGAAATCATCTCTTCGGTCAACGACATCCCGAAAGGCTCCCGGCTGGCAGTTTCCACCAACCTTCTCTCCGCCCTCATCAGCGCCTGCATGCGCGCCACCGGACAAACCCAGTCGCTCACGGGCGAACTCACCGAAAGTGAGAGGCGCCTTGTCCTTGCCCGCGCCATCCTTGGAGAATGGATCGGCGGCTCCGGCGGTGGTTGGCAGGACTCCGGCGGCGTCTGGCCAGGAATCAAACTTATCGAAGGTGAACTTGCCGGCGAAACCGACCCAGAACACGGAATCTCCCGGGGCCGCCTCATGCCCAAACATAAGGTCTTCAATCATAAGGAAATTCCAGACTCCGCACGACAGGCGCTCACCGACTCCCTGATTCTCGTTCATGGAGGTATGGCACAAAACGTCGGCCCCATCCTCGAGATGGTCACCGAAAAATATCTTCTTCGATCCTCCGCCGAATGGAAGGCTCGCCAAGAAGCTCTCGACCTCCTTGATCAAATCGTAAAGGCCCTCGCTAGCGGTAACATCCGAGAACTCGGACGCCTCACCACCGAGAACTTTCGGGGGCCGCTCCAAACGATCATTCCTTGGGCCACCAATCACTTCACCGAAACCCTCATCGATCGCGTCTCCAAGAAATTCGGGGAAGACTTCTGGGGCTTTTGGATGCTCGGCGGCATGTCCGGTGGTGGCATGGGCTTCATTGTCGAACCCTCACGTAAGCAGGAAGCTCTCAATATCATTCACGACATTATGATCCAAACCAAACGGGAGCTCGAAAATGCCCTCCCCTTCGCCATGGATCCCGTCGTTTACGACTTTGGCATCAATCCAAACGGCACCTTTGGCCAAATTCATCGCGGGGAGGAAGCCCTCCTCCCGCCTTCCTATTACCCCCTTGCCCTCGCCAATACCCTGCGGACTCCTCCCGCGGATCTCTCAGCAACAACCCGGGCCGAGCTTGATCAATTCGCCCGGGCCTGCAAGACGCACTCCGCATTCTCTTCCTCTATCGAGTCCCTCTTCGAAACACTGATCCCGCATGTCGACGATAACACGAGTGGAGAAAACTCACTTTCCAACCTCCTCACCGAAAACGGATTTGATCAGCGCCAGCACGAGCACATTCGAAAAGACCTTGTTGAAGGCAGAATCGGCCTTGCCCAAAATCGACTCCCTGCCACCACTATTATCAAGGATGTCTCACCCGAAGATATCACGGATTTTACCAAATCAGATTCCACGAAAGATCTCGTAGCTGGTGAACAAGCACTCGCTAACGGAGAAGTTGGAGTCATCACCCTTGCCGCCGGCGCCGGTTCCCGCTGGACCCAGGGTGCAGGCGTCTGCAAGGCTCTCCATCCCTTCGTTCGCCTTGACGGGTGCCACCGCACTTTTATCGAAACCCACCTAGGCAAGTCCCGTAAACGCGGCCACGAAGCGGGCTCGGCCATTCCCCATGTATTCACAACATCCTACCTGACCCACCAACCCACCCGTCAGTTTTTGGAAACCGTTAAGGACTACAACTATCCCGGCTCGCTCCACTTGTCCCAAGGGCAATCAGTGGGCCTTCGCATGATTCCAACCGTTAGTGACCTGCGCTTTGCTTGGGAGGAAATGCCCCAGCAAGTCCTCGATGAGCAGCAGCAAAAAATGCGTGACTCAGTCAGATCCGCCTTGCTCAACTGGGCCCGATCAACCGGGGAGGCGACTGACTACACCGACAACCTCCCTCTTCAGTGCCTCCATCCTGTCGGTCACTTTTACGAGGTTCCCAACCTCCTTCTTAATGGGACTCTCGCCGATCTCCTCACCGAGCGACCACAGCTCAAAACACTAATGCTGCACAACATCGACACTCTCGGCGCCGACGTTGACCCCTCCCTTCTTGGCCACCATTTAGCGAGCAAGAATGGGCTCACTTTTGAAGTCATCACTCGCCGACTCGAAGACAGAGGCGGCGGCCTCGCTTCCATCGAAGGCCGACCGAGACTCCTCGAAGGCCTCGCGATGCCTCGCGAGGAAGACGAGTTTACACTCTCTTACTACAACTCGATGACAACCTGGATTGACATCGACAAACTTTTGGAACTCTTCGGCCTTACTCGAGACGATATTCTTGCTCGTAACGAAAAGAAGATCCTCGCTGGCATCCGAAAAGTCGCCTCAACCCTTCCCACTTATATCACGCTCAAAGAAGTTAAAAAGCGCTGGGGCCACGGCCAGGAAGACGTCTTTCCAGTCACGCAATTCGAGAAACTTTGGGGGGATCTCACGACCCTTCCCGGCATCGAATCAAAATTCATCGTCGTGCCAAGATCACGTGGCCAACAACTCAAGGACCCTGCCCAACTCGATGCCTGGCTCCGCGACGGCTCTGCCGATCACATCGAATCGCTCTGCGAGTGGTAGATTTCGGCATTGTCTTTTCTCTTCCGAAATTGAGAGTGATCGCGTGAAATTACTTCTGTTTTTATCGGTGTTACTTTCATCGTCGGCACTTGCCCGTTACTACGAATTTAAGCTTAATGAAGCTACTGATCCATCAGACAAGGAATTGTTTGGCATCCCGGAGAACCATGAGGTCTACTATCTGGACGTAAATGTTCCGTGGGGACTCATCGCTGTGTTCCTCTCATTTGATCCAGCTGATTCTGAAACCATTACAATTTTCACCCACTATGTGGGGATCGCCCAAGGATATCAATTCTACACGGTTGATTCACTCAGTTCGGAGGAAAGGCAGCAAATCTCGTCCAACTCCGGCGACGATGAGCAAAGCTCCCCATTCACGATTTCTTCCGGCGGCTCACAACTCATCACCTTTGAAAGTGACATTATCGGAGAAGAAGGCTGGGTTCAAATTGGTTATGATAAAGACGAAGGACTCCGCATCATTTCACAAAACGAAAATCCCCGCCCGCGCGAACCAGAATTCTCGATAAGCAACGGTCACGTTTTCATCACTCCCTCCCATCTTGGCATCATCCAACAATCCTCCGACCTTAAAAACTGGACCAACATCAGTATTCAAGGAGGGACCGTGACCCTCATGATGTCTAAGTTCAGAGGCCCCATTTTCTTCCGCGAACTCTGCCCTTAATCAAAAAGCTTCAAATCTCCACCGCCTCCGCAAGCATCTGGCGGTACTCGGCCTGCGGAACTTCGTATCCGCCAAAAGTTCTCAAATGATCAGTCATCCACTGGGTATCCAGTAAGATAACCCTCTCTTCGCGAAGCCATTCAACCAAGTTTACCAAAGCGATTTTGCTCGCGTCGGTCTTGCGGCTAAACATGCTCTCGCCAAAAAAAGCCCGTCCCAGTCGCACCCCGTATAGCCCGCCTTGTAATCCCTCTTCATCCCAGCACTCCACCGAATGGGCAAATCCTTGTTCAAAGAGCTCGTAATAGCTCTCCATGATTATCGGATCGATCCAAGTCTCCTCTCGGTCACGGCATCCCTCCATCACGTCCTGAAACGAAGTGTCAAATCGGACCTCGAAGGGTCGCTTTTTCATCGAACGTCTCAAACCGCGCGGAATATGAAATCGGTCATCGAGCGGAATGATCCCCCGCTCCTTCGGTTGGAACCAATAAATTTCGCCATCTTCCGACATCGGGAAAACCCCCTCCATATAGGCACCCAAAAGGACTTCAGTCGGAATTTTCTCCACAGCGGTATTTTCGCGATACAAAGCCCTTATTTCAATCTACAATTCCGCCCATGAAGATCGATCTCGCTAATTTAGCCGACGAAGGCCAGCACTTTGAGGGCGAGCTTTCTCCCGAAATCTTTGATCTCCAAGAAAGTGATATCATCAGCGTCAGCGCACTAAAATACTCTCTTTTCACTCAGCGCTTTGACACCGAGCTCCTTTTAACTGGTAGCCTAGAGGCCACCTTCGAGCTCACCTGTATGCGCAGCCTTCATCCCTTCAAGCAAACGATCTCCATGCCCTCCGCTGCCGTCAGTATTGAGCTTGGAAACGACGGAATCATCGATCCCGCCCCCCAAATTCGGGAGGAAATCCTGCTCGAACTCCCCACCAACCCGCGCTGTGAGGACGGTGACGCCCCCGCAAATTGCGAAATAGATCCGAAGTATTTAGCAGTAGACAAACCGACCGATGATGGAGTAGAACCCGCCCCCGCGCCGGAAAAACCCAATCCATGGGGTGCTCTGGACGTATTGGACTCTCAAGATTAACCTTCTTACCACCCAGACTCATGGCCTCACCAAAACGTCGCACATCAAAGCACAAACAGAAGCTCCGCCGTGGAGCCAACCGTTGGCGCAAACCCCTTCTCAAGACCTGTCCTGAGTGCGGTACCAGCATTCCTGGACACATTGCCTGCCCAGCTTGCGGAACCTACCGCGAGCGCCAGGTGCTCGACGGCGATCTCGTCTAGATCACGTCATCCAAAATAGTTTCCAAAAATTTTACTGAGCGCGGGGCACCCTCCGCGCTTTTTTACCGTGATGAAGATTGCACTCGATGCCATGGGCGGCGACCATGCCCCAGGAGTCAACCTCGAAGGAGCGCGCGATATCCTCGCCGAAAACTCCGAGATCGAATCCATCCTCCTCACCGGCCCAGCCGACCAGCTGAAGAAGGCCGCAGCTGAGTGCGGTCTAACCGACTCGCGAGCTGTCTTCATTGATGCACTCGAAGTTGTTGGCATGGAAGAGTCCGGAGCCAAGGCACTTAGGCGCAAGAAAAATTCATCCATCTCCATCGCAGCCGACTTAGTAAAAAGAGGTGACGCTCAAGCCCTTGTCTCAGCGGGCAACACCGGAGCAGCCGTCGCAACCGCCACCGTAAAGCTCCGACTCCTCAAAGGAGTGCAGCGAGCCGGCATTGCCTCGCCCATGCCCAACGAATTTGGCGTCTGCAATCTCCTCGATGCCGGTGCCAACCCCGAAGCCAAGCCAAGCCACCTCCTCGGCTATGCCATCATGGGTAGCGTCTACGCTCGCGAAGTTCTTAAGGTCGCCGACCCACAGATCGGTATTATGTCCAACGGTGAGGAAGAAGAAAAAGGAACCGCCTTCACCAGGGAGACTATGACTCTCTTAAAGAATTTGGTCGAGCAAGGCGACGCCCCCTTCACCCTTTGTGGCAATGTTGAAGGTCACGACCTTTTTCAAACAAAACTCGACGTCTGCCTCTGCGACGGCTTCACCGGTAACATTGTTCTTAAAAGCTGCGAAGCGACCGCCAAAGCCATGTCCAAGTGGATGAAAGAAGAGTTCAAAAAGAACCCTGTCCGCATTACCGGCGCCCTCCTTGGCAAAGGTGCCTTCCAGGCTGTCAAGGATCGCACCAATTATGAATCTTACGGAGGAAGCCCTCTTCTCGGCGTCAATGGTGTGGTCATCATCGCCCACGGTGGTTCCTCCGCTCTCGCCGTCAAAAACGCCCTCAAAATGGCCGCTCAAGCCCTCAAACACGAGGTCAACCCCAAGATCGAAGAAGCTCTGGCCAAGGCCAGCCTTCCCAATTTGGCTCCCGAAGAAGGGTAACCTTTGATGTTCATCGCCTCTGATGGAAAATTTCCGTGGCACCTAAAAATCAAGGATTACCAAACCAGCGCAGGAATCTGATCACGGAGGCGAGGACTAAATCGCCCCCCTCAACCAAGTTTCGTGATTTTCGCTCCTTTCGTGGTTGGTCCTCTCCACAACTTCGCCATCATCCTCCCATGACGAATTTCGACACTCCCATCGCCCGACGCGGAACGGGCTCCCTCAAATGGGACCGCCGTGCCGATCTCGACCCTTTCTGGGTCGCTGACATGGATTTCACCTCTCCACCCGAAGTCATCAATACTATCCGCGGACGCGTCGACCACGGAGTCTTCGGGTATGCCGTTCCACACCCTTCCCTCGTCGAAACTCTCCAAGGCTACCTCCTAGACCGAATCGGCTACACCTGCCCCGAGGAACAAATCATCCACCTCGGCGGCCTTGTCCCTGCGCTCTCACTCGCCGCCCGAGCTTTCGGAAAAACCGGAGATAAAGTCCTTACCTGTACCCCCATCTACCCTCCCTTCCTCGGTATCCATCACGATGCCTCTATGGAACTCCTCAGCGTCCACCATATTGAGGTCGATGGCCAGTGGAGCTTCGACTGGCAGGCTCTCGAAGATAAGGTGACTGATAACACCAAGATCTTTCTCCTCAGTAATCCACAGAACCCGATGGGCCGAGTTTTCAGCGAAGAAGAGATCACTCAACTCGCCACCTTCTGTGAGAAGCACGACCTCATCCTTTTGTCCGACGAAATCCACTGCGACCTCATTCTTGACGAAGGAAGGACTCCGCACTTCTCCGCTCTTAATTTACCAGGAGCCCTGCGCGACCGAACCATTACCCTTTTGGCTCCGAGCAAAACCTACAATATTGCCGGCCTCGGCTACGCCTTTGCGATCATTCCAAATGACTCCATCCGACGTCGCTTCTCCGCGGTTCGCGGCCACACTCTTCCTGAGATCAACTGCATCGCTTACTATGCGGCTGAAGCAGCCTACAGACACGGCGAGCCCTGGCGACAGGACCTTCTCGCTTACCTTCGTGAAAATCGAGCTCTTCTCACCTCGACCATCTGCCAGAAAATCCCCGATGCTAAAGTCCCCGATATTGAAGCCACCTATCTGGCTTGGATTGACTGTAAGTCCCTCCAAATCGAGAACCCGATCCAAGCAGCTGAAGACGCCGGTCTCTTCCTCTCCGACGGCGCTTTCTTTGGTAAAGACCGCTGTGTCCGTATGAATTTCGGCACGCAAACCAAACGGCTCAAATCAGCTCTTGAGACATTTTGTAATGTAATGGGTTCCTAGACGTTCCCTAACACATAGCTCTTGAGACTCTTTTCCCCGGTATCTCGCAAAAAATATCTTAAGCACGACTGCGTTCGTAAACCCGCTGATAGTCGCCAACCTAAAACGAAGTAGTAGGCATGTGAGATTCAACTGTGCTCTTTTTATTTCACTTCACGTCCTGCAAATCTGCCAAGGTCTCAGCGAAGAAGCTCTGACCCTTTCAAATCGATTAGAGAACACGAGAGCAGCCAAACTTCTTATCTTCAAGCTTCGTGATAACGAGGGTCGGGGGATGGATTGTCTTGATGCCTTCCAAGCTCGATCGACAAAAAACGGTAGCTGTTTCGGAGTCTCGCACTCCCTGAAGAATGGTGTGTTCTCAGTCCACCTTTCTGAGTCCACAGACCTTAGGAACTGGAGACATGTTATTGAACTAGATCAACATGGTTCGCAAGCGACAGTCCACGAGATTGATGATGGAACCTTCCTGCTTGCTTACGAAAAGGATGCTCCCAATTCATGTTGGATCCGCTTGAGATCCTACCCCGATTTAAAGGCACTTCGCTCTGGAAAACATAATCACGAAATCGACTTGCCTAGAACCCTCGCCCCAACTGCTGAGGGCACGCCTAGTTTTGAGAAGGTCGAAATCAAGAATGGCAATCTCGCAACCTCAGATATCCATCTCCGCTTTCACTACTACAAGTATGCACGGGTCGATCAATTGGCATCAGGCACCTTGACCAATTTTAAAGAATGGAAAGCCACCCCCTCCAAAAAACTGAATCAGGCGTTCATCAAACTTGGCGCAGCCGGCAATATTGGCGACCGCAGCAAATTTATTTGGAAAGACAAATCGTACTACTTGCAGGAAGTTCAAGGAACCCGCAGGGACTGGGGAACATGGGGACTCTTCTTGTGCGATTCTAATGGACTCCCACTAAAGAGGTTGGATCTTAAAACACCGGGGAACTCGACGGCCTTTGCGAACGCGACAGTTTCCCGAATCAAAGATAAAAGCGGACAAGAGCTCTTGATCTTCACCGCCTTCCTCCACAGTAAGGGCTCCTCTCCACTGGAATCAGGCCAGATGCTCCTTACTTTCGACGCCCTCTAATTCTGACCACTATTTCGCTAAAAGGAGAAGTATCCCTATCTTGGATTTCCCCCGCATACGAAGATCCACCCTACTTCTCTCGTGACCCTTAATTAAAGGAGCGGGTAGGTGACAGAAAAGAGACCACAACAGTCGAAGATTCTACTCGCCGAACTTATCGCCTCCAGCCTTGAAGCCACCTCAAAGCAGAGACATACTCCAGCCATGAAGTTTTGGGCCCTTTCACTTTTACTCATCCTAGGACTGCCTCTTTTTGGAAGTCAGCATGTGATACTTTGTGGCGGACCGGCCTCACGGAAGTGGGAAAACCTTCGTGTCGAACAGGAACGCCACGATAGTTGGTGGGCCAACTTCGTTCGAGCCTCGACTATGCGGATGGATGAAATCCGAAAGTCCTATGGCTCCGATTCCACGATCACTTGGATCGTTTACCAAAACGGCTACCTCACCCGAGGACGTGACGACGAAAAGCCTTACACCTCATGGATCGCAGAACAGGCCGTCAAACGTAAAGCAAATCTTGTCTGGATCAACACCGGTGATCAGGCGATCTCCACGATCAACCTCCAGCGAGATATTATTACTTTCGACTTTTTCGGCCACTCCAACCGCCACTGCTTCATGCTCGACTACGGCAGTGACGTGATGGCAGTCAGCCAGACTTGGATTCACGAAAGGGACCTTAAGAAGATCAGCCGCGACGCCTTTACAAAGAATGCCTTTTGCCAAAGCTGGGGCTGCCACACAGGTGAAAGCATGTCTGCCGTCTGGAAACGTCGTATGGGGATTCCCCTTGTTGGCGCCAAGGGCAAAACCGACTACGCAGCGCTTTCGCTCGGTAAAATGCCCACCGTTTCCGGCGAGTGGATCCGATAACTCCTCACAACCAATTTCATGACCCTTGAAGAACTCAACTCCCTCTATCAACTCCCGCTTTTTGACCTGATCCAGCGTTCCCGCCAGATCCACGAGGAGAATTGGCCAGCTGCCGAAGTCCAGCTCTGCACTCTCCTCTCCATCAAGACCGGAGGCTGCTCCGAAGATTGCTCCTACTGCGCTCAATCCGCCCGCTACAAAAGCGGAGTCGATGCCGAACGCCTCATGGAGAAGTGCGACATCATGAAGCGGGCCAAGGCTGCCCGCGAAAGTGGCTCAACCCGTTTCTGCATGGGAGCTGCTTGGCGCGGTGTCCGCGAGGGAACCCAGCGATTTGAACAAGTCCTCGACATCGTCCGTGATGTTTCTGAACTCGGGATGGAAGTCTGTGTTACCTTAGGCGAGCTGGGACCTTCCGAAGCTGAAAAGCTCAAGGATGCCGGAGTAACTGCCTATAATCACAACATTGACACTTCTCCAGAGCACTATCCCAAAATTGTCACTACGCACACTTTCCAAGATCGCCTCAATACAATCCGTCACGCACAGGATGCCGGAATGTCGATCTGCTGCGGCGGTATTCTTGGACTTGGCGAAACCACCGAAGACCGCCTCAAAATGCTAGAAGTTATCTCCAGCTTCAACCCGCAACCCGAATCCGTCCCCATCAACTCCCTCATGCCTATGCCCGGCACTCCGCTAGCCAAGGAACAAGGAGTCGACGTCTTCGAACTCGTCCGGATCATAGCCTTAGCCAGACTTGCGGTCCCCAAAGCTAAAGTCCGACTTTCCGCTGGTCGAACCCAGTTGTCCGAGGAAGCGCAGACTCTTTGCTTCTTTGCCGGAGCCAACTCTATCTTCTATGGAGACAAGCTCCTCACCGCCAAGAATCCCGCAATCGAAAAAGACCTCGCACTCATTGACCGCCTTGGCATGAAACCCCAAGAACCAAACCGGAAACTTGAGGCCCCTGATTCTGATGAATCACGCCCCGCCGAGCCGCAACTCGTTTGATTAGCAGCATCCCCCATGAATTGGCCAGACAATCGTTGCCGCATCGAAGTTTCTCTCGATCGACAACAAGTCACTCTATTCAGAGAAGGGAAAAACGTTTTTGAAGCCTCCGCTTCAACTGCCGCCAATGGCGCGGGATTTGAAAAGGGATCCTACCGGACGCCCACCGGAAACTTTGTAGTTCGCGAACGCATCGGCGAAGGAGCTCCGCTCCACACCTCATTCAAAGGTCGCCTCCCACGAAGAATCTGGCAGGGAGAGAAATCAGATGACGCGATCCTCACCCGCATCCTCTGGCTCCACGGACTTGACCCCGAAAACAGCAACACCTACCTCCGCTACATCTACTTCCACGGCACCCATGCCGAAGACCTGATCGGAAGGCCCGCATCACACGGTTGCATCCGGCTGGCAAACAAGCAGATGCTGGAACTCTTCGAACTCACTCCGATAGGGACAGCGGTTCAAATCTCGTAACCCATCATGAAAAAAATCATCGCCTTTGACTGCGACTCAACCCTGTCATCCATCGAAGGAGTCGATGAGTTGGCCCGGATTGCCGGGGACCAGATCTTTCAGGAAGTCGAGGACCTGACAAATCTCGCCATGGATGGCAAAGTGCCTGTCGAAGAGGTTTTCGCTAGACGTCTTGATCTCATTCAACCGACCCGCGCCCAGTGTGAAGAAGTCGGCAGGATGTATCTGAACACAGTCGAGCCAACTGCTAAAGAGACCATCGAAAAACTGCAGGCACAAGACTGGGAGTGCATTATTATCTCTGGCGGCTTCGAACCCTGCATTACTCCTCTTGCTCAAGAACTTGGGATCGCAAGAGTTGAAGCGGTCCCCTTACAATTTGATCTCGAAGGGCAATATCTTGGATTTGACGAAAATTACCCAACAACGAGATCCGGAGGGAAACCTGAAATCATTAGATCAATCCGTGCAAAAATTGGGCCCAACAGATTTATTATGGTTGGGGATGGAGTGAGTGACTTAGAAACAGATCCTGAAGTTGATACTTTCATCGGATTCTTCCGGTATGTTCAGAGGGACTCAGTTGCGCAAAATTGTAATGCCAACGCCTTTTCAATATCCGAGATCCTAGAAACTCATGTGAATTTCTAGGATGCTGTCATCACTATCTTGATGAAAAATCATGCCCCAGATAGTCTACTAAAGACCCAAAAATACTGCAGCCTAAAAATCTGAGGGTCCCCCAAAACGAACGCACGGGCCTTGGTGACCTACCCCCTGAGACCAAGGCGGATAAGCTCGGCGCTGTCGGCCCCAGGCTTTTCCTCTAAAACACGATCAACCGCCCTTCGGGCTTCCGCCTGTTTGAAGCCAAGTGCCATCAAGCCCATTTCCGCATCTCGCGCCGAGTCGGTCCGGTCGGGACCTGAATCCCAGGTCTCGACAACCCCAACCTTGTCCTTCAATTCCAAAATGATCCTCTCCGCAGTCTTCTTACCAATTCCTTTCACCCCGGATATCCCCGCGGCATCTCCTTGAATCACCGCCTGTTTGAAGCCCTCCACCGGCAATCCCCCCAAAACCGCCAATGCTGTCGCCGGCCCAATTCCACTCACACGGTCGATCAGAAGCATAAAAACATCCTTTTCCTCATCCCGTGCAAAACCATATAAAGTCAGCGAATTTTCGCGCACATGTTGGTAGATCCGCAGATCGATCGAGTCTCCCTCGAGTGGATTCAGCTGATCATAAGTTGAAAGAGGTAATTGCACGAGATACCCTACTCCGCCGGCTCCCACCACGACTCTTCCGGGAAGGGCTTCCCAAACTTCACCTTTTAAACGAGCGATCATTAGGCGAACGCTAGCCAAAACCAACCATGTCACAAAGGACAATCACCCTACTTTAAGTCCATGAAAGACACTTCATTAAGAAAACCTAACTTAATTGTTTACTAAATATTTAGATTTCACATTCTTTATAGCTTTTCTGGTCGCTATTTCCGCAAATTTCTGCTAATCTGGCTTCGTTATGGCAACTACTAAAAGGACGCGTTTCTCCCGTCGACTTCCCGATCATGTCACCGATGAACTGGTGAATGTTCTGAGTTCAGATCCGAAACTTTTCGGATTCAACGAACTTTTCGAGGATGTCTATGAGCGGCTGAAAGAGCGTAATGCAGTAAGTGGTGGAGAAGAAATGCTTCGTCTTCGCGCTTATGAAAAGCTGCAAAACCTCGTTACCCGTGGTCTTGCTGAGAAAGATGGCAAGGAGTATCGCGGACTAGAGCGCATTCAGGAAGCGCACAGCGACAATATTGCCCAGCAAGAAGGTTAATTCCCTGAATAGAGGGAATTTCGCAAAAATTGATGCTGGCTTTACCAGCTCCGAATCCTTTAATTAACCGCGTCAATAATGGCGCGGTTAATTGTTTTTCTAGGAAAAGCGATTACTCCATTCTTCTGATCCTGACTTAGCCCAATCACGCTCTCAAATTATGTTGAACGATTACCTTCCCGTTATTCTTCAGGCTCTCGCAGCCATAGGATTCGCCGGCGCTGCTCTTGGCCTTAGTGTTCTTCTTGGTAAGAGGGGAAGCTACAACGAGACCAAGGAAACCCCCTACGAATGTGGAATGCTTCCAATTGGAGAGGGAGCCCCTCGTTTTAGTGTGAAATTCTACCTCGTCGCGATGCTTTTCGTAATCTTCGATATTGAGGTCGTCTTTATGTATCCTTGGGCGGTTAGCTTTGCCGACCTCGTTCGTGAGGATGTCATGGTTCTCTGGAGCATGGCCAGCTTCGCTGGAATCCTGACGATTGCCTACGTTTACGCGCTCAAAAAAGGCGCCCTGAACTGGAAAGGCTAGAGTGGCTCCGCATCCGTCTCATTTTTCAAAGACGAGCTCTATACAATCAGAAGGTTTCACATTAGAACACTTCCATGTTCGCTGGCACTTTCACCGCCCTCATCACTCCTTTTCGCGATGGATCTCTCGATCACGAGGCCTTTAAAGCCCTTATCGATCGTCAAGTCGCAGCGGGAATCACCGGAATCGTTCCCGTAGGCACCACCGGTGAGTCACCGACTCTTGATTCGAACGAACACCTTGAGGTCATTAGCGCGGCAGTCGAGTATGCTGACAAGCGTCTCCTAGTCGTCGCAGGAAGTGGCGCAAATTCTACCAACGAAGCTATCCATCTCACTCAAGCTTCCGAAAAAGCTGGAGCGGACGCCTCACTTCAGGTTTGCCCCTATTACAACAAGCCCTCCCAAGAAGGCCTCTACCAGCACTACAAGACGATCGCGGCAAATACCGGACTTCCCGTTATGCTTTACTCGATCCCCGGACGTTCTGTGATCGAAATTAGTATCGAGACAATTGCCCGGCTTGCCAACGACTGCGAAAACATCGTGGCCAATAAGGAAGCAGGTGGCTCGGTCGATCGAATCAACCAACTTGTTCAAGCTGTCCCCGAGGATTTCCAGATTCTTTCTGGAGACGATCCCCTCACCCTTCCTTTCATGTCATGCGGAGCAGTCGGTCTCGTTAGCGTCGCCTCCAATCTCATCCCCGAAGTGATGACCAGCCTCGTCAATCGCTGCCTCGAAGGAGAATTTGCCGAAGCTCTGGAAATCCAGAAGCGCTACTACCCACTTCTTTCCGGTCTCATGGGACTCGACACGAATCCGGTCCCCATCAAATCAGCCGTTGCGTTGCAAGGTCACTGCACCGATGAGATCAGACTCCCCCTCGTCAACCTCACCGACGAAAAGACGGAGACTCTTCGAAGCCTTCTCAAAACCTACACCCTCCTCTAGTTCTCAGCACGAGTAGCCCCCTTGTGATCCCAAGCCATGAAAGTCTCACGCCTTGCCGATGGGTCTCCCGAGATCTTTCATACCTTACAGGGCGAAGGAGCCTCCCTGGGCGCTCCAGCTGTCTTTCTCCGGCTCTCGCTTTGCAATCTCCACTGCCATTGGTGTGACACTCCCTACACTTGGAACTGGGAGCAGACTCCCTGGAAACATCAAGATGAGGTCAAGTTTTCAAAAGCGGAAGCAATCGTCGAACTGAGTCCGGCCGAAATCGCGCCACTCATTTTGAGTTACAACTGTAATCGCCTCGTCCTTACCGGAGGGGAACCCTTGCTTCAACAAGATGAATTAGTAGCTCTAAGCGGACTATTGCCTGAAATAACATTCATCGAAATCGAAACAAATGGAACTCAACTACCGAGTGACGATTTTGTTGATCTCCCGACCCAATTTAACGTTTCCCCCAAACTCTCAAACTCAGGAATGGCCGAGAATCTTCGCTTAAATTTCAAAGCGCTCGATCTTTTTGCTTCGCTAGAAAAGGCGCACTTCAAGTTTGTCGTCTGCAACCAATCCGATCTTGACGAAATCAAAGCCCTGCATTCAAAGCTAAACCTTTCTCCCGACCGGATACACCTAATGCCCGAGGGCCGTGACGCTGAAACACTTCAGCAACGTTCGCTCTGGCTTGCCGATATTTGCCGAGACCAAGGCTACCATTTTAGCCCACGACTTCATGTTCTCCTTTGGGGAAATGAGCGGGCAAAATAATAAAATTACTGGGGCAGGCCACCCGCATCGGCAAACCCAATCCTAGAACGACTTCCCGCGAAATTTTCAGAATCTGAAAACTCTTCATTCCCTACAAACTCAGGGGGCATCCGATGTCTTCAAGCCACCTAAAGACGAAAAGACTGAGCTAAATCTTCCCTAACGTCGGGCCTTTTGGCGCTCCCGAACTTTTTCGCGCTGAATAAAAAGAGGAATCAGCTTCTGCTCAACGTAATCGAAACCAGCTTGGAGGCCCTTTTCCTGATACTCGCGACCGATTTCTGCCTCGACAGCTGTCGGATTACCTTTTACTCGCAAAAAATCATTTGAGGTGGCCCTAATAAACGCCTCGCCATCGATCTTCCCCTTTTCTCGAAGAAGCCACTCTCTCATATAGAGGGCCAGAATCGCATCACCAACCCAAGCCTCCTCACGCTCCTGATCAATCTCCTCAGTTGTTCGTTTCATTTGCCTCAATTTGCTGCTGACGTGCTCTTTCTTGCGCGGCCTTCATTTCCTGCCTTAGTCGGCCCTCAGATTCGCGATCCCAATAGCCGCTATCCAATTCTATAAAAACACTTGAGTAAGGAAGAGCCGTTTTGGATTTAAGAACCAATACCGCATATCTTGAAGCATCGCTGTGAGCAAGCAAAGTCAGTGACCGGTTATCCATTTGTCGAACTTGGTGGCCATGCAGCGCTCCGTTGAGTTGCTTCCGTAAATAATCGATGCCCGGCGCCCGATCATTACTCACGAAAGAAAGCTCACGGGCGGTATTAAACGAAGGCGTCACTGTCTCCGATTTTTCAAGGTGGTTGACGATGAAATCGACGATTTCTGGAATCTCACCATCCACCACCAAGGTTCTAACCCCACTCCGCGAGGCCACTGGGAATGATGACTCGGCCACAATAATCCAGTTTTGGATTCCAAGCGTATCGACCTCTCTCTCCACTGTTCCCGCCCACGGCGGAGGGGTCCGGTCAGGACCGGATCCGCATCCTCCTAGCAGGAGTATCAATGGGAAAAACCAGACAGTTGATTTCATCGCTGAAAACCGTCTAACACAAAAAGTCCTTCACATCAAACGCGCACCTGCCTCAGCCAAATCACTGCGCTCACCACGACTCAGAGACACATGCGCAGCAAAGGTTTGGCCCCGCATCCGCTGGCGGGTAAAAACCAAACCGTTACTACGGCTATCGACGTAGGGGTGATCGATTTGAGCCGGATCACCAACCAAGACCAGCTTTGACCCTTTCGACATACGGGTTACCACTGTTTTAGCTTCCTGCGGTGTCAACTGCTGGGCCTCATCCAGAATAAAAAAACGATTGGGGATTGAGCGCCCTCGAATATAAGCGAGAGCTTCCACCTCGATTACCCCTTGATTCACAAGATCATCATAAGGCTTTTGCCGGGCGCCTTCCGACTCAGATTTGTTTCGCTTGCGTTTTGGGCCCTTCGGATTCTGCGGGCTCATCAGAAGCTCCAGAGCATCGTAAATTGGCTGCAACCAAGGCCGCATCTTTTCCTCTAGGGAGCCTGGAAGATACCCCATCTGATCTCCCATTGACACAACCGGTCGGCTTACTGTGAGTCCATTAAATTCGCGGGCAAAAACACCGTGCAACCCTGCCGCCATCGCCACGAGAGTCTTACCGGTTCCAGCCTGACCAAAGCAGGTCACCAGCGAGATTTCAGGATTGAGCAGCGCGTCAATAAAACACTTCTGCCCCAAATTAAGGGGCTTCAAATGATTCCCGTCCGGGATGCGCAGAACCTCGGGAACAACCAAGCGGACCAACTTCCCACCAGACGCAAGCCGGGCTGGAATCGTTTGCTTCTCCCCTGCCTCGAGGAGGACATATTGGTTCACATGTAGAGCGGAGGTTCTTTCGACCCCCAGTTCGATCTCACCCGAACTCGCAAAGCGTTGCAGTTCGTTCTGATCCAACGCCAATCTCACCATTTCTCGCTTGGCAGAGTCCTGGGGGGCAACCTTATCGTTTAGGTAGTCCTCACAAGTGATCCCAACCGCCCGGGCCTTCAGTTGCATATTCAGGTCCTTCGTCACCAACACCACCGGCGGATCGACATGCTCAGCAAGTAATAATGTACAAGCGAGAATGCGGTGATCCACCCGCTCACGATCCGGAAAGATCCGATGAAACTTTTGCAATTCCTTGCTACTCTTTTCACACAAACTCGGATCATAAATCACCAGACGAATCGTCCCACCACCATCAGTCGGCACCCCCTTAGTTACTTGCGACTGCGGCCCAAAAATCTCCGTCAACTTTCGGTGAACCCTTCTCGCATTAGCACCACGTTCCGTCTGCTCGGTTTTGAAGCGATCTAATTCCGAGAGGACGTCGGCTGGAATGCACAGGTGATTGTCTTGAAAACGATTCAAACATCCAGGTTCGTGTAAGAGCACATTGGTATCGAGAACGTAATGCTTTCCCGGGCCCTTCGGCGATTTGAGTCCAAAATTTTCGAGCTGGTCTGCGGTAAGCAAGGTTTCAGTTTTCTGCTGCACGGGAGAGACAACATTTAGAGTGACTTGAGCGTCTGAGGAGGCTTCGACCATTTGTTAGAGAGCGGGTATTTCTTCGCAAGACGGAATAATAAAAAACGCGTTCAGAGCCATCGTTCCCTTGAAGCGGTAGGTGAAAAAATTCCTTCGTTTTCACATCTTAAAATTGTCCACAACTGCCTCCAATGCAACGTTAATCCTCATGAAAATCACGCAATGCTGACCGATCAATTTTTCCCAACGTTGATCGCGGTAGCAAATCGACTGCAATTGCCCCTGCGATTCTCCCCGGGCCGGGCAGGCTCGCATTCCATCGCGCCAGATCCACTTCGGTTCCCTCATAAAAAAGAAACAAACTTACCCCGCACCTTTCATTAGGACGGTCCACCAATGCTACTTCGCGCTTTAGCTTTTCCCGCCAAAATTTTTCCAACTCCTCTAAATTAACCAGCTCACCCAAGATCTTAACCAAACGATCTGCCCTTCCCAAAACTCTCAGACCTTTCCCAATTAATTCACACCGGTCATTTGTAACATACCATCCATCGGTCTTTGGATCCCCGGCGACAAACCCGTCGCCTTCCCGGCGAATGATCGCGGTCAGCAACCCGTCGCCCTTCAAAGCAAGTTTCCCATCCACAATCTTTGCCTCCCAACCCTGCAGCAAGGGCAGACCATCACCAGTCGCGACTTGCGATGAAGTCTCCGTCATCCCATAACTCGGAACCACCGGCCATCTCAAATCCCTCGCTTTCCTAGCAAGCTCTTCATCCAATGGCCCCCCACCAACTACAACAGTCCTCATGGAGGTGGGGCATGACAAGCGGGCTGAAACCAAATCATACAACTGCGTAGGAACCAAAGAGGAAATGGTCACTCGATTCACATCACACCAATCAGTAAAGCTTCCCGCATTCCATCGGACCTCTAGTTTTGCCAAGCTTGCTCCGGAAATCTCCGCTCTCAGCACCATGCCGTAGCCGCCGACGTGAATAACCGGCAACGCCAACCCGAGGACATCTTTTGAGGCAATCCCAAGCGCCTCAATAACGGATCGGGCCGACCACTCCAAAGCCTCATCAGAGAGAGCAACCCATTTCTCCCTGCCACTTGAGCCAGACGTCCGAAAAAATCGATGCCGCTTAAAGCCACCGCTTTTCTTAGCCCAAGCTTCTACCTCGTTCACGAGCACAGCTTCGTCCACGGAAGAGCATCAAGCAAGTCGTCAAACCCCAAACCAGTCCCCTCAGGAATCTTGAACTCCGGGGAAGCATTCCCTAGCGCCTCGATGAATACATTCGGCTCAAACAGCCGGTGAGTCTGAAGCCCACAAATTTCCTTCACCCCAGCCCGAGCCGCCTCCCACGCCGCAAAAGCCTGGCCGAGCGGGTGGTCCATATAACTCGTAACCACCACACGTGGACCAGCTTTCATCTCCTGCACAGCCGGCTTTAATACCTGAACCTCCGAATCACTCGAGGCATTTTCGAGGTTTCGGTCCAGAGCCATTGTCAGCCCTGATTCCTTCGCCAACCGCTCCCAACCACCAGCAAAATAGGGCACCGGGTCTTCCAAAAAATCGATCGCCGCTTTCTCTACCTCCGACCAGAATGACAGTTCCTCGAGAAGCTCGTTCACATCTCCGTTCTCATTGAAATCAATCCGCCATTTAAGTCCGGGATACATCGGCATCATCAATCTGATGCGGCGTAAATCCCATCCTCCTCCTTCTCCCCCCTTAACTTTCACATAAGTAAAGCCTCTCTCCATGGCCTCACTCAAAACCACCTCATTCAGTAATGGCAAGGTCGCATGACTCAGGGGAACTTGCAGACCTTCGAACAACGAACAATTCTCTTCGCGTGCCCTACCATCCGCTCGAATACAGTCCAAAGTCCGACGCACCAGCGCACTTTCATGCCCTCCTGCCAGGTCATCAAGACAATCCTGTAAAGTTGGATCACCTAACTCAGGCCAAGGATGCAGACATCCAAACCCTGCCTCATTTCGAACCAACGCCCCCGCATACGCTCTGCGGGTCGTTTTTGAGTTCAGCGCACCAATCGTGCGTAACTCATAGTTCCAGATCCAAAAATCTCCCACTTAATCCCAGAGGTAAGACTTCTTAACAAAAATTTCAGAATCCCCCTCGAAAAGAGTCACACGCCAAGCCTGAACATGACCGTGCTTCAAATACTCCAACCCCGACACTACAATCTCAAGATCCCCCTTACGCGAGCCGGGAACCTCAAAATTTCGCTGATTTACCTTCGCTCCAGTTCTTGCCTGCCGGTATTCAAAAACCAACTTGATGGGCTCTTTTCCCGTTAATCCGTGCCAACGGACGTGGTAATAATTTCCCTTTCGCAAAGTCCGATCGCGAGCCGCCACCGCACCGTAAAGTCGCTTATTCATCTCCGCACGAATAAAAGGATGACCAGTCGAAACATCGGTATCCTGAAGATGAAATTGGCGTACCCTGAGCATATCGGGCGCCCCGCAAGAAACCAAAAACATGGTAAAACCCGCTAAAAGAACCTTCACGGCCTAATCCTCGATATTCGGGATTCATTATTCAATCTAAATTCCCTAGTATAGCAACAATATGGACGAGGGCATTCGCGAACGACTGGACGATTTCATCCGAAAAAAAGGTTTGAGACAGACTTCCCAAAGGGATGAGATTCTTGAAATCATCTTCGCTTCCGACGAACACTTTACTCCTGATGAGCTCTTTGACCGGCTGCGCAATGCCGGCTCCCGTGCTTCCCGTGCCACCGTCTACCGAACGCTGGGACTACTTGTAGAAGCCGCCCTCATCCACGAAATTGAACTCGGCGATGGTCAAACCACCTACGATCCAAATTTTGTCGATCACCCCAACCACAACCACCTCATCTGTGTCGATTGCGGCAAGGTTGTAGAATTCGAGGATACCCACCTCGACCTCCAAAACGATTGCCTGACCCGACGGTTGGGCTTCCGACCGGTTCGCCAAAGCCTCCGGATCGAGGCTGCCTGCGAACGCCTGCGCAACGAGGGAAACTGCCCTGATCTCATCCAGGCCCGCGTCAAAGGAAAACGCCTCCCGAACCGAAAGAAATGAAGCTAATCTTCTCCCTCGTTTTAGCCCTCAGCCTAACGTCCCATAGTCAACTTCGAATCGAATCCAAGGGGTTCAACATGAATGACAGTGATCTTCGTAGCATTTTCAAATCTACTCTCATTGCCCTTCCAAAAGCTAAAACCTTCAAGGACCCATCGCTCTTTGTTTCCAAACACGAGCGAGGACCCATCACTCTCTTTCAGCGGACTCCGCGCGGAGAAATTGCCATTCAGCTCAACTCCGGAGACTACTATTACTCGCAGTGTATCTATCAATTTGCCCACGAACTCGCCCACGTCCGGGCTGACTTCCAACCTATTGAACACGAAAACAAGTGGCTCGAAGAAACCCTCTGCGAAACTGCGTCGCTCTTCGTTCTTCGCAAGCTGAGCAAAGAATGGGAGGAGAATGCACCCAACAACGCATTGAAAAACTACCGTAAACACCTCGCCACTTATGCTGCCACGGTGATGAAATCACGCGAAACCCTCACGACAGAAACTTCTCCAGCCTTCTATCAGAAGCACCAGGAAACTCTCAGAAAGTCAGCCACCGAGCGCGAAATTAATGGAGCTTACGCCAACCTCCTTCTTCCTCTTTTCGAAAAAGAACCCGAACATTGGAAGGTCCTTCCTAAATTCCCCCGGATCAAAGGATCCACTCTTGCCAAACACTTTGCCGCCTGGCGCAAAGCCACTTCAAAAAATCACCATGATTTTCTGAATCAATTCGAAGCTCTCTTTCTGAAAAAATAGAGACTGCGCAACCTTTTCCGGTTTTAATTCTTTGTGACATCTGGAACCCTCTCACCATGACTATCGGTCCCATTGAAAACATCTCCGGCATTCCTCTCGGCATCCTCGGAACCCATCTCGGCTTTCTAGAGGCCTTGGTTCCTGACGATAACGGAATGCTTCCCCGCAATACTGATGGTGAATTTGTAATCGCTGCCGGAGCCCGTGAACTCATCGAACTATCCCCCGTTAAAATTGATCTGATCCAAATCTCATCTTTTGGCACAACCAAGCCCGATGAAAAAGACGAACTGATCGCAGCTGTTCGCGACCTCGGTCTAGAACCCCAACTCGTCATGATGGTCGGAGGAGTCAATCCAATGAACCCCGACGATGAGGAAGAAGCCCTCGCGCAGCTTATGGTCAATCTAGGCGCGGCACTTCGCAACAATATCGTGCAGGTCAATTCGACCTCGGTGGAAACCTGGATGGAAGGTAATCCTCCGGCTAGTGAAGAAGAATTTCAGGATAGAGTCGCTCAAAATATCAAGCTTCATCTCCGTGCTTACGAGGAAGCTGGACTTGCCGATTCTTGCATCGACAACTGGAACATCGAATTCCTCCGCCCCGGTGAATTCCAAAACTTCACTTCCCTTGCCAAGCTCCGCCCTATTTTGAGCGGCCTCAATGAAAAAATTGGCAATCCGTTTTTTAAAGCGCTCATCGACGCAGCCCACTGCGGTGACTCCGGCCTGAGTATCCCCGAAAACGAAGTTATAGTGGCCTCGATGGGTGAAGCAGATGAGATTGGACCTTTCCACTGTTCGGTTCCCACCACCCGTGGATGTCTTTCCTCGGATGATGGATGGGTCGGCGCCCTACTCACCGCAAATGCCAAGACCGGAAAACTACCCAGTGCCTTTGTTGAACTCTTTCGCCACGACGATCCCGTCCTAGAGCCACTGCGCAATCTTGACCCAGGCCACGGAATCGACACCACTCTTGGACGCAGTTATAACGAAGTCATGGTCGATGGGCTTATCGACACCGTCCGCCGACTCAACAATCTCAAGAACCGAGGAATTCTTTAGAGGAAACTTTTCACTTCTTGCGAACACCTGGCCCATGATCGGGATTCGTGCGACCACCAAAATATTTATCACGAATCCATTTGGGCTGCCAAATGTCCAGCCGACGTTTTGAATTGTCGTAACCAACCTCTTTGGGCTCCGGGTTGTCGATTTTTAGCGGAGACTTGTCACCGTATCTTGCTCTTGCCGCCATTAGCATTGAATCCAAAATAGCGGCTGATTTGATAGCATTCTTATCTTCAAGTGGCCGCATTTCATCTGGGTCCTTCTCTAGATCGAAAACCTCCCGATGATTGATCTGCGGGAAAATGTTCAGCTTCCACTTGCCCCAGCGAATCGATCGCTGATGATTTTGAAAGGGCAGGAAAACATAATCATGAACCGGCCCACCGCCGTTCATCAAGGGCTGTAAATTTTTGGAATCGGCCTGCATTGGCAGCTCAAGCCCAGCAAGACCAAGGACAGTCCCATAGAGGTCATGGACATATGAAAAATTCTCAGTCGACTGACCAGCTGGCACTTCAGGCCCCCAGATAATCAAAGGGCACTTCATGCTGTGCTCGTAAATACTTTGTTTTCCTAGCAGCCCGTGACTTCCCATCGCGAGGCCATGATCAGCAGTGTAAATCACGTAGGTATTGTCGGCATGAGGACTTCCCTCAAGGGCTTTCATGATCCTCCCCACTTGCTCGTCAAGGTGAGTGATCAAACCATAATACTCGCAGAGCTGGTCGCTAATAACCTCCCTGGTCCGTGGCCATGGCGCCAGACTTTCATCACGCCCCGAAACCCCGGCAGGTCCGATCTTGTAGGGATGTTGTGGAAGGAAATTTTTAGGGAGCGGTGGACGATTTTGATAATACATCTCACGATATTTCTCTGGAGGGTTTCTTGGGTCGTGCGGAGCCATGAATGCCACATAGAGAAAGAAATTTTCTTCGGTCTTTGCTCCCTCAATAAACTTTACGGCATCGTTAGCGAAGACCTCACTTGAGAAGCCCCCTGCAGGGCTCTTCCCCGAGAGTTTCCCGCCAGAAAACTTTTGCACATCGAAATCAGCATGATTCGCCATCCCACCCAAATACACCGAGGAACCCTCAGAAAAAGCACGCTTCAGGGTTGCTTCTCCATTATGCCATTTCCCAATAATGTGAGAGCGATATCCTCCTTGTTGGGTCAGATATGATGGCAGAATCTTGGCATCTCCCCAATTGGAGCCCGGATTCTTTTTGGGCAAATTCAACCACTGCCTCCCAGTCATCAGCATGGCCCGACTTGCCACGCAAACCGCTCCGCTGAAAGAACCAGCACAGTAGTTATTGCGAAAGCTAAAACCGCGCTCAACCAACTGATCAAGATTTGGAGTCCTGATGTGCTGATTACCATGCGCCGCGATCGTGTTCGCCTTCTGATCGTCTGCAAAAAGAAAGATAAAATTAGGCCGCTTCTTCCTGAGCTTGTGGTGAAGCTGGGCCACCTTTCCCATGTAATGGTCCATTCGGAATTCAACCGCCGATTTCTTGATGTGCCTTCTCGACTTTTCGATTTCACCTAACGCTTCATGATAAAGTCCGAGGTAGAGGTGGGCATAACAGAGTTGGTTCCGCAATAAGAGGCCTTCCGCATTTTTTGAAGCCGCATCCAGAATATCCTGCGCAGTTCCCTTTCCCGCAAAAAGATCATGAACCTCCTTCATCGGCACTCGTGAGTCACCAGCGATGGGAATTAATGCTCTCCGGGCTTTTTTAACCGACCCTCCTTCGGCACGCACCACGCACAAAAAATGCCATGCCGCATTTTCAACATCATTTCGGTTCACCTTCTGATGCAACTCAAACTGCTTCACCCCTTTCTCGAACTCACCCGCATAGTAATATGCCAGCCCACGCTGCCAATGATAGGGTTCACGAAAAGGTTGCGCGCCAATCTCCAAATCCCAGCTCCGAATCGATTCGTCAATCCGGCCCGCGAAAAAGTGCTCCTCTCCGCGCGCATATAAATCACGCCCATTCGGATCATTCACCTGACCAGACATCGATAAAACAGTCGCCAGAACCAACAGAAGCCATAATCTCATTCCTTTAATTAGCACAATGAAGGCAAAGTCCACAGTTCTTCTTGTCACCCAGTATCCAATATGTTTTCCCCTGAAGTGTTAATATGAAAATCAGGATGTACACAAAAATTATCGCGGGACTTACCAGTCTCGTGACTACGGTAACCCACGCAGCTGAGATTACCTGGCAACCCCCGGCGGCAGTCACACAAGCAGCTGACATCCTAAATCCAATTGGCAGCACGGTTCATATTGCCGCCGACTTTAACAATGCCACCGGTTTTGCGTCCGGCGATGACGACACCATCAATGGAATTCCTTTCGTCCTCACACCAAGTGCCGGAAGCGGAAATTTGATCACAAATATGGCCAACGGCCCTGCTTATGGAACCACTTTTTTCCCAGGAGCCACTGACGATGGCGATCTTGACGGACTCCTCGACTCCCATTCTTACACCGCCGCAAACCCGGCAGAAGTAGCACTGACATTCACCAACCTCATCCCGGGAAGGGTCTACCAGGTTCAGCTCATTGGGGTTGCTGACGCGCGAACTTGCTGCGCGGGACGAACCTATGAACCGGATGACGGCCAGGGCAATTATACCACTGGCGTTGAAATGAACCGCGGTGGCTTCCTAAGCGTCGTTGGCGAATTCATCGCCAATACCCCTGAGCAAAATATCATATGGCGCTCCCTCGGCGGCATTAATGGAAGCAACAGCGACGCCGGATTTTCGGGCCTCGTTGTCCTCGAACTCGCTACTGCTGATGACGCTGACGGTGACGGGCTCTTTGATGTCTGGGAAACAGCCAATGACCTGGATCCGAATGATGATGACTCTGACGGAGACACGATTCTCGATGGAGATGAAGACGAAGACATGGATAATCTCTCCAATCTCGGAGAACAAGAGCAAGGCACTGACATCACCAAGGATGACACCGACGATGATGGCTATCTTGATGGAGTCGAAACCAACACCGGAACATGGACCGACTCCAACGACACCGGTTCCAGCCCAATCAAGGATGACTCCGATGGCGATGGATTGAAAGATGGCATTGAGAATCCCGACCTCGATTTTGTCGACGCCACACAAACAGGATCCGATCCCAACCTTGTTGACACGGACTCCGACAACCTTCCGGATGACGTCGAAGTCACTCTGGAGCTGAACCCCAACAATAAAGATACCGACGGCAACGGAACCAACGATGACGGGGAAGACAGCGACGAAGACGGCTCAAGCAATGGCGAGGAACTCGCTCGCAACACCGATACCGATGACGAGGATACCGATGACGATGGTTTCAAGGATGGTGCTGAAACCAATACCGGCACCTGGGTCAGCGCAAGTGACACCGGAACAGATCCTCTCAATGAAGACTCCGACGGAGACACGATTCTCGATGGCGTTGAAAACCATGACCTTCCATACAATCCCGGCGATCCAACAGGACAGCCCGGAACAGATCCCAACCTCGCCGACTCCGACGGAGATCTCCGTTCGGATGACTACGAGCTCGCAGAAGGATCAGACCCGACGGATCCAAATAGCTTCACCGCCCAACCGGAAATCACCTTCCTCCCCGGCCTACTCGGGGGTGACCTGACCGACCCCGAGGACGATGGAATCGACACGGAAAACTCGGCAGGTGAGAACTTCAACTGGGTGAGCATCTCCTCCAGCGAGAAATCCTTCTTCAGCGACGCCACCGCCGGTGGTGTAAACGAAGGCTCCTTCGACATCTTCGATAACAAAGTCGGCGGAGGCGAGGCCAAGTGGTGCTGCGGAGGCGCACCCCAGGATATCACGGTCGAATTTGAAGAAGCGGTCTCTCTGACTCACTTCACCATCACATCCGGAAACGACACTCCGGGACGAGATCCTGTCGACTGGCAAATCCAGGGATCGGACGATGGCTTTACGTTCAGACCGATCTTCACTCACACCGGATCTTCCATCTGGACCGAGCGAAATCAGACGGCCCTGGTGACCCTGAGCTCACCATCGGATCCTTATAAATTCATCCGTTATTCGGTGACTGCGACAGGAATCAATGTCCATCAGCTCAACGAGATCGAATACTTCGGAGAAGTTGGAGGTCAATCTCTCACCATCACCGACATTGTTTACAACCAAGATACGGACGCCGTCACACTGACTTGGGCTTCCAAGCCCGGCAGGACTTACACTGTATTTGCCAACGACGACCTCATGGTCTTCGACACAGATATCAATGACTCGGTTCAATCAGGCGGTGACACCACCACACTGACATTCCCGAATCCCAGCCCTGGAGCGCCCAAGCAGTTTTTTCAGGTTATGGAAAACTAAATTTCCATTCCAGTTTAAATAGACTACATTACCAAGTCCTACTAAACGGAGGGCGCTGATTTTTTGTCCAACGCATTCCGGTCAATGATTCCTTTCGTAAAAACACTGCTCCTACCGCTTGCCCTCGCAATCCCCCCTGCTCTTCAAGGCGCCGAGATCACCTGGCAGGCCCCTTTCAATATCACTTCAGTCGACAGCATTGATACCAATGGCACTCTGGTAGACGCCATCAATGCGACCCGCGGCGGAGGCAGCCCGACCGTAAATTTTGGCGGTGAAAACATCACCTTCACAGCAAACGCCATCGGGCCTTCCAACACCGGCAACGGAACTTATTTCACGGGAGGTGGAGGCAACACGGGAAATGCCAACTTAAACACGGTCTTAAACAGCCATAGCTACGGTGGAGGAGGTTGGGCGATCCAATTGACCGGATTGAGCCCAGGGGCTGACTATCAAATCCAACTCATCGGAGCGGGTGACACCCGTGGGTGCTGTTCTGCGCGGAACCAAAGAGGGGGTGACGGCGAATCACCAGAAAATCTCAGCGGAGATTTCTCACGCAGCGGAGTCGGATCGGTAATTGGAACTTTCACCGCCAGCGGGACCACCCAACCCATCAATCTTCTTCCCGGCCTCAACAATGGAGTGGACCCCGGTCTAAGCGCCTACATTCTGAGATCTGTTGCGCCTCCCACCCCTCAGCCACCAACCGATATCGACATCAGCAATACAGATCTTGCACCCAACTCAGCCTCAAGCACTTTAGTCGGCGCGCTAACTACGAGCGATCCTAATGGGGATAATGCCCACACTTACTCGCTCGTCTCGGGTCCAGGCGGCACCAACAATAATCTTTTCACCATCGCCAATGGTGATGAACTCCGCGCCGTGTCGCTCTTGGGTGGATTTGGAACCAGTTATTCCGTGCGAATTCGCACCACCGATAGTGATGGTCTCAGACGCGAGGAATCCTTCACTCTCACCGTCGAATCAGCAATCGCTCCCACAGCCATCACCTTCCCGGCGAACACCGTTCTTCAAGGAACACCATCAGGCACTCATATCGCCAACTTTACCACTGAAGATCCGAACAGGGCCGACAGCCACACCTACCAGCTTGTGGCCGGAGCGGGTGACACCAACAACTCGCTTTTCTCCATCGATGGAGACACCCTGTCAACGGTAACAGACCTGCCCGGCCTCGGATCAAGCCTTTCGTTCAGGGTCCGCAGCACCGACCTCTCGGGCTTGAGTATCGAATCCACTTTTCCTCTCACCATCGTCAGCTCTTCCGTTCGCATCAATGAATTTTTGGCAAACAGTAGTTCGACCAGTCTTTCCGACGAAGATGGCGATACTCCCGACTGGATTGAGCTTCACAATCCCGATGGAGGATCAATTAGCCTTGCCGGAATGTATCTCACCGACGATCCCACCAATCTCACCAAATGGCTCGTGCCCAACATTAGCCTCGGCGGAAATGATTATCTCATCATCTTTGCTTCCTCAAAAGATCGCCGCCCCACCAACGGAGACAATCTTCACACCAACTTCAGTCTCAACGCCGGCGGAGAATATGTCGCTCTGGTTGCGGCAGATGGTTCTACCATCCTCTCTGAATTTGGCTCTTCGACCGAAGACTACCCGTCCCAAGACGCGGGAATCACTTATGGTTTTTTCGGTGAACCTCTCCAAATCGGCTACCTTCTCGATCCAACTCCAGATGGCAAAAACGACTCGGCCAGTGGTGTCGCAGGCTTCGTCAAGGATACCGACTACAGCATTAGTCGTGGATTTTACGACAAACCTTTCCCACTCATCATTTCCTCCGCCACTCCCGGAGCGATCATCCGCTATACCACCGATGGCAGCTGGCCTAGCGAAACGAATGGAGTCATCTATTCGACTCCCATCATGGTGGACCGAACCATGGCAGTGAAAGCCATTGCTTATCGATCTGAATTTGTTTCTACCAACATCGATACCCACACTTATATCCTTGTCAATTCCGTTGCTGATCAAACGGCTTCGAACACCCGGAGTGTTTACGGACTTCCATCCAACTGGGGTGGTCAGAGCCCTTACTACGGGATGGAAAACAATGCTAACGTCAATCCAGACGATATCACCGAAGACCTTAAAACCGTCCCAAGTCTCTCAATCGCAATCGACTCGAACGATATGTTCGGTGGGTCCGGAATCTACTCCAATCCCGGATCTTCCGGTCAATCCTGGGAGCGCAAAACCTCCCTCGAACTCGTCGATCCAGCCGACCCAACTGGAGCCGGAAACTTCCAACAAAACTGCGCAATCCGGATTCAAGGAGGAGCCTTCCGTAGCTTTGGCCTTACTCGGAAAAAATCGTTCCGTGTTCTGTTTAAAACTCAGTTCGGGACAAGCAATCAACCCACCGGGGGCGAAGGTTCGCTCAAATTCCCTCTCTTCGGAACCGACCCCGGAGTCGCCCAGGTATTTCAAACTCTGATTTTCCGCATGGAGTCAAACGACGGCTGGCAATGGTCGGGAGCTGGCAGCCAGCCCCAGTATGCCCGAGATGAATTCGGACGCAGGGTCCAGCGGGCCCTCGGGCAGCCCGCTTCCCATGGACGCTACCTCCACGTATACATTAACGGAGTTTACTGGGGACTGTATAACGTCGTCGAACGCCCTGACTCCAGCTTCGCCGAAAGCTACATCGAAGGTGCCAATCGCGATCTTTGGGAAGGCCAAAACTCCGGCAGTGCCATCAACGATGCTTCCAATCTGAGCAACTGGAACAACCTCCGGAACGCAGTGGGAAATATTTCCTCGGCCGGATCCAACACCGCCCGCGATGCTGCTTTTCTCGAAGCTTGCGGATTCAACCCGGATGGCACCCGGAATCCCAATTTCCCCATCTGGTGCGACCCCTCCAACAATGCCGATTATTTCATCACCAACTGGTATGGAGGCAATAGCGACTGGCCCAATAAAAACTACTACGGTGGCATCGACACCCAGAACACCCGTAGTGGATACAAATACTTCATGTGGGATTCGGAATGGTCCCTCTTTCTTCGCTCCAGCACAAACTACAATCGCATTACCGACTACCGGGGGATCGCCGCGGCCAACAATGCTCTTCAAGACAGCCCCGAGTTCCGCCTTCGCTTTGCTGATCGAGCCCACCGCGCTCTCTTCAACGATGGTCCTCTCACTCCGACAAACGCCCGCCGACTTTACGATGAAGTCACTGCGCAACACCGTAGCATCCTAAATCCCGAAGCCGCACGCTGGGGCGACCAACACGGTGGTAATCGGAATATTTCCGACTGGGAGGGCGAATACAACCGCATCGTGAACAGCTGGTTCCCGGTACGCGATGAGCTCTTCCTCAACTCCCTCCGCTCGTCCGACCTCTACCCTGACATCGAAGCGCCGGTTTACAGTCAGCATGGCGGTTCTCTCCCTGCCGGCACCGGCCCCACCCTACGTGTCCCTTCCTCTGTCACTCAAATTTACTATATGTTTGGGCAGAGCGATGACGACCTCACCGACTACGCCCACTCCCTCGACCCTCGCCTTACCGGGGGTGCTATCAACCCCGCAGCTACCCTTATCACCCTCGGTGGTGGTGGTGGTGGCGGGCCAACAACAACTGTCTTCGTCGATAGCGGTGACGATTGGAAATACCTCGACGACGGCAGTAACCAAGGCACCGCCTGGCGTGCCGCCGCCTTCAATGACGCAAGCTGGGACTCGGGCCCCTCCCAACTTGGCTACGGCGATGGCGATGAAGCCACCGTCGTTAGTTTTGGCGGAGACAGCCGTGACAAGCACCCCACCACCTACTTCCGAAAGACCTTCAGCATTGCCGACCCCGCCGTCTTCGAAGACTTTACCCTTAACTTCACCTACGATGACAGCACCGTCATTTATCTAAACGGCACTGAAGTCGCCCGCGAAAACATCGGTGCCAATCCCACCTTCGATGAATTCGCCAACGGTAACGGACCCGAAAATGGTAACGCTGCCCGCACCCTCTCCCCTTCGCTCTTAGTCTCCGGCTCAAATACCTTCGCTGTCGAAATTCACCAAACAAGCGCCACTAGCTCCGACATTAGCTTTGATCTCGACCTCACCGGGAATCCTCCTGGTGGGGGCAGTACCAACAGCTCCGACCCCGTTATTATTAGCGAGCCGGGTTGGCTCTTCTCTCGTTCCTATAACAGTAGAAGCGGTGAATGGAGCGCGCTGAACTCAGCCTTCTTTACCCCCGACA
>Ga0315322_10000159_pt1 | contig 45041 bp, 41 predicted proteins | sample M110021515metaG_FD_203461 | JGI IMG/M metagenome (GOLD analysis project Ga0315322, IMG submission 203461) | Ammonia-oxidizing marine archaeal communities from Monterey Bay, California, United States - M1 100m 21515 | ecosystem: Environmental > Aquatic > Marine > Intertidal zone | place: USA... | reverse complement strand
CAGCTCGCGCGGTTTCTGCGGCGGCCATCAATTGTTTGACCACTTGCGGGTGTGACCCAATGACGTTGGTTGTTTCCGAGACATCTGCATTCAGGTCGAACAGGCTTAGCTTTGCCTTTGCCTGCTTGTACCCGACCGGAAGCCCGCCGGTACCACCAGGGTGCCCGTTAAGTGTGCGATAAGTGTGTGGAAAGACAAGTTTGTATTGTTCGTTCCGCACGGCCTGTAGTTGGCCTCCGCCATAATAACAGTAAAACGCCTCGTGCGGCGATTTTGCGTTGGGTGCGCCGGTCATCAGCGGCAGAATGTTTTTTCCGTCAATTTTGTGTGCCGGCAGTGATCCGCCAATCAGCTTGGCAACAGTCGGCAACAGGTCAATCGTGCTGCATAGTTGATCACACTCTGTGCCCGCTGGGATCTTTCCTTTCCACCACATGATTGTCGGTTCGCGGTAACCGCCTTCAAACATGGTGCCTTTGCCTTCACGAAGAGGTGTCGCACGCCCAGAGTGGCTTCCGTAGCTTAGCCAAGGACCATTGTCGCTGGTGAAAACCACCAGCGTATTACGCTCGGCACCGATGTCCTCAACTGCATTTAGAATTTGACCTACTGACCAGTCCACTTCCATGACCACATCGCCGAAAATACCGGCACCACTCTTTCCTTGGAACTCTTCCGATGCATACAAGGGGACGTGAACCATGGGGTGAGGCAGGTAGAGAAAAAAAGGCTTCTCGGTATTGTGTTTGATAAAGTTCACCGCCCGCTGTGTGAACTGCTTGGTCATCTGCTGCTGATCGGAAGGCTGTATGTTGCCGTTGGTAATCTGGTAACCAGTGGAACCTGATGTTTCGATCATTGGCAAGGCTGCCCAAGGGATTGCTGCCTTGGGGTCCTTTGCACGCTTGGCTAGTGCGGCCGGATGTAATGGCCACATGTCATTGCTGTATGGAATGCCGTAGTATTCATCAAAACCGTGTTGGTTCGGAAGAAACTTAGGGTGGTGGCCGAGGTGCCACTTGCCGTAGATGGCCGTCGCGTATCCGCGCGAACGACACAGTTCTGCCAAGGTGGTTTCGGCGGGGTTCAAGCCGATGTTGGACTTTGGCCCCAACGCACCTCGGATCCCGATTCGGGTGTGATAACAGCCGGTCAACAACGCGGAGCGTGATGCCGAACACACGGCTGATGACACAACAAAGTCGGTGAAAATACGACCTTCCTTTGCCATGCGATTTAAGTTGGGCGTTTTGTAAGCGGTCGCACCAAAGGGGTTGATATCAGCATAACCCATGTCATCAATGAAGATGACCACGATGTTGGGCGGCGGATTGTCCGACGCGTTCGTGACCGCCCCGGTAAACGAGGTGAATAGCACCGTGAGGGCAAAGAAAAGTCGGATCGGCATCTTGTTCTATTTTCGCTGGGAGATGAATTCCGGTGTCCACCTCAGATTGTAGCAGAGTCAAGCGTTTTGATAGGGCGCGTTGTCCCGAGAATTGATCTTGGCGGCTGTAATTTGCAGGATATGAACAGGGGCTGAGCCTGCAACCGCTTAACTGCCGCCGAATCCTTGTTTTGTACCGAAAGCCATCGCTTGTTGATGAAAACTGCTTGCTCGTGACCAGAAGGGGAACCGAGGCTTGAAAACAGGGCAGCGGTTTGGAACAAACGCTGCCGTGAGGACAGCGGTCAGGCGGTAAATAGTCAGCCAGTCGGCTTGGACCCAGTCGGCAGGCAGTACCGTGCTAATTCAAGATGGTCTTGATCGCTGCTGAGGCCCAAGCGTCATCCCCGGAAACCATAGCCCGAATGACCACAGGGCCAGCAACATCTGCTGGGATTTCCAAAATCAGATTTTGTGGTTCCGCTGCAACAGCAGTTGTTTTCGTTTCTAGAACCAAGGTGTTGTTCGCATCGCCGTGCTTGACCGCACCCAAGGGGCGGTCAACGGTGATCAACAAATTGCCTGAAATCGGGCTGGAAATGGTCAGTTGCAAACTATCCGGGTCACCCTCGTTCGTCGCTCGTGTGAGTTCAAGCGGTTCCGGGTGCTGGAGGCGTAAAGTGGGGTCGCCCAATAAGTTGTAAAGCAGCATGTGTTCCCGACGTTCGTCGGGTAATTTTGCTCCCGAAGGACTGATGAGGGTGGCAAGTGCATCGATCAATACACGTCCGCTTGCTTGCGGGGCAGTCGGTTCCGTCTGCATCTCACGTAACGCACTTAGCCAAGCATCACCCAGTCTAGGTAACTTCTGATGGAATACACCATTGATGAGACCGATTGCGGCAGTGGCGTTTCCGTAGGGCATTGTGATTCGGCTGCCAGCGAACACGGCAACCGGTCCGCGTTCGTTCAACACCATTTGCTCAGCGATGGAATCTTCCGAGGCGTCACAGGCACCAGTAAAGCAGGCAAGCATGACCGCAATTGGAGCGTTGCTGGGGGCTGTAACAAAGTTCTTCACGCTTTCGCGATCAAGTACGGCCTTACCGCCTAATGAGGGCGCTACTCTGTCTAACTCTGTCACCTGACCATGACCCGCGTACACCCAAAACCGTGTTCCTTCCGAGAAGTTTTCGAGAATGGCATCCGTAAACGATTGTTCGTCAGGGCAAAAGGGATGACCTGGACTGGCGTAATAGATGTGCGTCCGCGTGTCAGTGGGAAGCATGCCAGTGACGATGCTTCGTGTGACAGATTCGATCGCAGCATCAGCAAGTTTACCAAACCCACCAAGTCCTGCCACCACTTGGACGCGGGAACGCCATGAACCAAAGTCATCACTCGTTTCGCGTGCAAGGATTCGAGTGATCCACGTTTTCAGTTGACTAGCACGATCGACTGGCAGTCGACCTACCGCTGCTTCTGGAATAAAGTCGCCATCAAAGTCTCCATATAGCATGTCGCTTGAAAGCGTTGGTGTTGAGCCCCACTTGGCCGTGACCGTTGTGCGTAAATATAAAATTGGGGTCTGGCGTGATGAGTCGGCCGCTTGCCCGTACACGGGGGCATCGCCCACCAGCAAGACATAGCGTGTTTTCTCGGTGGCATTGTTCTTGATCTTGGCCCGTAACGCTTGCCCCGATGCGGGTGGTTGAATCGTGGTGATGCTAAGCCCCTCGCTTTGACGCTGAACGATCCAAGGTTGGATTGCATCGGTAAAGTCTGGAGGGCAAACGAGGATCACGTGCCCGGATGCCGCGTGACTGGCATTCAAGTAAAAACATTGAAACATGAGGCCGAGTGCCAGCAGTCGCAGTATTTGACGGGCGGAAGGGAACTGTGAGGGCAACATCTTTCTCTTGGGTCAGATTGCGGGGGAAGAAGTTCGTGCTCGTTCTGCTCGCCTTACATCAAACTGTATTATGGCTTTGATTACCAGTCCAATGCTCACTGTCAGGGAGATGCAAGCGGTTCATGCCCTTGATGCGTTGACGTGTTTTTGGGGTAGGTGGATTTCGTCGGTGGTCGCGGTCAGGTTTGATTTCCAATGGATTTGATCTTGGACGTATCGCGGTGCTGCGAGTGTTGGCATCGTGAGCGGACAGGTTGGAGGTGGAATCGTTGGTTGGTTTGGAGGTTTGGTTTGGGCAATTTTTGGGCAACTCCTGTCGTCGTTTTGATTGACAACATGGGGTCGAGGCAGACGGGCGCAGGCATAGGTACAGGTGCCGTCGCCGTTGCTGATGTTGAATGCAGTGCCTTTTACTCTGCTTTGTGATACCATTCAGCATCGGTCCGCATTGTTAGCATGGGGACGCTCGAAGAAGCAATCACGGCAGGTGTCAACCAGGCGGAAGCGGATGGCCGGTTAGTGTTTGTCGCGATGGGGGTCGCGTGCATTGGCCTGTTGGCCTGCATGAGTGGTGAGGACCGTTTGAGCTGTTCTGGTCGGGATCGTGTGGTCAGGACTGCGTTCTCTGAAGGTCAATGGTGGGATCCTAACGCTGTCCCTGTGCGGTAGTGAATTGGCTCCGCACGAGGTGTTGTGAGGTGGATGTAAACGGTGAGCGAATGAAACCGGTGATTGGGATAACGATTGGAGACGCGTCAGGAGTGGGGCCGGAATTAGCCTTGCGGTGTGCCGTCATGTCTGAGGTGACTGAACGCTGCCAGCCTGTGCTCTATGGACCACAGAATGTAATGGCTCAGATCGGGGCCGCTGTTGGGCGTGAGGTCCCTAAGCGGGTTGTGGATATCGGTTCCTTGGCGGTCGGTTCGATCAAGCCTGGTGAGTTTTCGAGTGAATCGGGCTTTGCTTCGTACCAAGCAGTCGAGGCAGCGATTGGGGATGCCCTGGCAAAACGAATCGATGGGATCGTGACCGGTCCAATCCAAAAAGAAGCGTGGCGTCTTGGGGGCGTTGAGTATCCCGGGCACACAGAACTTTTGGCAGACCGCTGTGGGGTGACTGATTACTGCATGATGCTAACCAGTGAGCAGATATCTTGTGTGCTTGCTACCATTCATGTTGCTTTTGCCGATGTAGCCGGATGCCTTTCTGTCGAGGGGATTCTGCGTTCGATCAAACTCGGTGCTGAAGCGATGGGAAAGCGTCATGGGCGATCAGCACGCGTGGCCGTGTGTGCGTTGAATCCGCATGCGGGTGAACAAGGGATGTTTAGTCACGCGGAGGAAGAAGACCTGATCGTGCCGGCAATCCTGCAGGCACGGGCGTCAGGAATCGAAGTGACGGGACCACTGCCGCCGGATACCGCTTTCACGCCGCTAATGCGTGAGAAAACCGATGTGTATGTCTGCATGTACCATGACCAAGGTTTGATTCCCCTCAAAGCATTGGCGTTTGATGATGCCGTTAATGTCACACTGGGGTTACCCATTGTTCGGACAAGCGTGGATCATGGGACAGCGTTGGATCTTGCTTGGACAGATAAGGCAAACCATCAAAGCATGCTCGCGGCAATACACATGGCGGTTGATTTGATCGATGAGTGACGTTCGCAAACAACCAGATTTACGCAAGCGATCAAGCGACGGGCAACGGCCAACGCCAGGTGATCACGCATCAGCGAACGAGTGTTTGCAGGCGTCGCCAGATAGTGGTGTCTCGGTGCCCCAGGGGCGCGGGGGCGCTGTTGTTGAGTCTGCATCGTTTCGGGGCTGGCGCTGGGCTTTGGAAGTTGCCTTGTTGGTCGGGCTGTTTTTCATTTACGCCGGGGATAGTGCCCCGATGGTGAATGAAGCTCATTACTTGGTGAAAGCCAAGAACTTTTGGGATCCCGGTTGGTGCAGCCACGACATGTTCGTCGCTTCAGACAAAGTTCATACGACATTCTACGTTTTGTTTGGTTGGCCAACAAAGTACTTGAGTTTGACGCAAACTGCGTGGCTGGGGCGGGTGGTTGGCTGGCTTCTGTTGGCAATTGGTTTGCAGCGATTGTCATGGGTCGTGTTTCGCCGATCATTTGTTGCCCCGGCTGTCGCGGTGCTTTGGATCGCCGGAGTCGAGTACGGTAATCTCGCGGGCGAGTGGGTGGTTGGCGGAATTGAGGCGAAGGTGCCCGCCTACGGGTTGATTCTGCTCGCTCTGGCGTACTTGATCGAACGTCGGTGGAATTGGGTTTGGGTGTTGTTAGGTTCCGCTGCGGCTTTTCATGTTCTCTCGGGCGGCTGGGCGGTGATTGCGGTGATGGGTTGCTGGTGGAAGACAGAGCGGAAGCGGCCCGGTGGTGTCAAGCTTTTTACGCCGGCCCTGTTTCTGGGGGGGGCTGTTTCATTGTTGGGGCTAATCCCTGCACTCAGCATGTCGTTGGGTGCCGATTCTGAGCAGGCGGCAATGGCGGCCCGAATTTACTCTTACTTCCGCATCAAGCATCATCTGTTACCTGCTGATTTCTTTCTGTCTTGGTACCTCAGGTTTGGGGCGCTGGTTTTGATGATGGCGGGTGGGGTAGCGCTCTATGGTAAACGAGACGAAGCTATCAGGACTCTGGGCTGGTTCGTTTCAGCCACGCTGGGGATCTCGGTCGTAGGTTTGCTGTTGGGGTTTCTGCCGTCCTACGCGCCCGACCTTGCGGCTAAACTGTTGCGTTACTATTGGTTTCGGCTTGCTGATGCAATGGTGCCACTGATGGTCGCTGTATTGGTAGTGCGGATGGTGGTGGACCATCGACACAAGATTCGTGTGATCGGACTGGTGGGGCTGATGCTGGCTGTAGCGTTGTGTAGCAATTCCGTCTGGCGTTCCTGTAGCCGAGCGGTGCCGCCGTCAGTTAGCAACGATCTTTTGGGATTTGAAGCGGGTGCTTCCGCTGAGGTTCAGCAGCGGGTTTATCGTGATTGGTTGAATGTCTGCCGGTGGGTTCGAAACTCGTCCGATGAGCAAGAGGTTTTCCTGACTCCACGAAATCAGCAAACCTTCAAATGGTTCACGGGGAGGGCGGAAGTTGTGAACTGGAAAGATGTCCCTCAGAACCCCTCTGCCTTGCTCGAATGGTATGAGCGGTTCAAAGAGGTTTATCCCAGTCGGATTGGTAATCGAAGAACTGCAAATCGAGTGTCGATTCGTTATCCCTCCCTGCTGGCACTGAGGAAGAAATACAACGTGCAGTATTTAATCGTGGACCGACGAATCACGGGTGACAATTTACCCTTGTTACGCATCTATCCCATGGCAACGGAGACGAATCAAACGTACGCGGTTTACGAGTTGCCCTATCCGCCTGATGGCACGCGTTGATGGTGTGCTTTTCTTGGTCGCCCAGTAACGCTGGGCTCCTGTTTGCTTACGCGGGTCTTCGGGCGTAATCACGCTCGCAACGAGGGAGCGAACTGCAGGCATTTTTTCGTAATCCAATGCATCACTAATAGGGGCGGTGCAGCATTACGCACAAATCGCGTTAACGTGTGAATGAAGAAGGAGGTTCATCTGGAAGGCGACGAACATTGATCTCATCGAGACTCTTGAGACGGAGTTTCTTGCCCTCTTCACCTTCCGGTATATCTTCGAGCGATTGATTTTTCAGCTCTTCCGGGGTCAAAGCCGGAGCCTTCTTGTCAGGTGACTGATCAGCAGGAGCGTCGTTGTTCTCCGGGTCGAACATTCCCTCCGTGCGGAGTCCCTGCTGCTGACGTTCTAACGCATCCGTCGGTAGTGGTTGGTCGCGGTCGGTGAGGTTGGCGACTTTGCCGCCAGCAGAATCGAAGATGCTTCCCACACGGCCCGAATCTCGCACGGTACGTTGCCACGAACCACCAAAAGCCGGGTAGTCCATGTCCTCGCAGTCAGAGCATAGGCGACATCCAGCTAGCGGCAACAGGCAGAGTGCAAACAAGCTTGTTAGCAAGATGTGACTGGCTGGCATTTGTGTGCGAAGAGGCATCCGGCTGACCTTGATTGCTGGCTGAAACGCGAGGACCATGGGCTGGTCTTCGGTCTGTATCGGTCAGGAGAGATGTTCGCTTTAGGAAAGCTTTGACGATTAGGTGTTTCGGTGTGCCATGGAGTCTCGCAGCCCTGCGTTGGCAAGCACAACCTGAGCCAGTTCCTGCCATTGCGAGTCGGTTCCTTGCATCGTCTCGCAAAGAACCTCTGCATCATCCCAGTCCTCTTCGTCTTCAATGGAAAATCGCAGATCGTCTCGGTTCAGCTTCTCTGGGACTGGGATGAACTTTAAGTGATAGGCACCCGGTGCCGTCATGAGCCAAGCGGCCAAAGACCCGACTTGTTGATCCACCAAGCGATCAACGTTGCGGCGCAGGCGACGTAGCGTGTCAGCGTGGCAGGCCTCGCCCGTTAGCCCGAGTTTGTCCATGGCGAATGGGTCGCCATTGCTAGTGCGGTACCCGACATAATCACAACTGGCCGTCCTTACTGCCTTGGCAAGCATTTGGTCGATTAGCGTGGGATCGATGAAGGGACGGTTGGCCGGAACATAAACGACCCACTCGGCGTTGCTAGCATCAGCGGCTTCGCAGAGTCGCTCGCAGACATGGCTGGCAGGTAGGTCAATGCAGTCAGCGTCTGCCAAGCCTGAGGTGAGAATCGTTGTTGGCACCCCTGCACCAACAATGAAAACACGTTCCACAAGTTGGCACTCGCTTAGCCGCCTTGCCATGCGGTTGATGAGTGTTTGGCCCCCGAGTTTCCTCGATGTAAAGCGGGCGGCGAGTTGTGGGCTGCCCGTGGTTGAGAAGTCACCGAGGTCAATGACAGCGATCGCAGGTGTCGTGGCTGTGGGCATTGCTTTCTCCATTTCCGCAGATGCACTAACGGGGATGCGACTCCGAGTTTCGCAAATCCCACGCGACTCCTTTGAGTATGACGGATGGAAGCGGTGGCGGTCTAGCGTGAACCAAAGCACCTTTTTGTTGTTTTTTTTACTTTCTTCTCAAGTCGATCTATCGTTCAACCGACTCCTCCTGCCAAAAGATAGGCGGGCGATGCGGAAGGAACCGTCAATGGCCCAAATCTTGTCGACTTATCTGTCCAGTTTTAAAACGGAGTTTTTACTGGTGCTTGACCTTACCCAAATTACCAGCATTTTAGATGCTATCATCTTTCCACTGATCGGTAGTATCGCTCTGATGTATGCGAAGCTGAGTCGTGGTGCGGCGGCACGCCGTGCTGAGAAGCAGTTCTTTGCTATTTTGGTAGTGCTCACCGTGGTGACTTTGCGAACGGTCATCACCTGTCACGAGATTTGGATCGTGCACACGATGACCTTGGGTGCGTTGATTGTTTGCAGTTTGCTGATTCCGGGTCAGAATGAGACTCCCGATCAAGATCCAACCGTTGCTGTCTAGAAGGCGGCTGACAACCTTTCATTTGCCACCTGCGTTTCACTGATGCCTGATTCTTCTGATTCTGATGCGATCGCTCGTTTACCTGCGTCAGTGGAAGTGACCCCAGGCGGTCCCGTCGAGGGGGTCATCCGCCCTCCTGGAAGCAAGAGTCTGACGAACCGTGCTTTGATTTGTGCGGCGTTTGCAAGCGGGCGATCCAAGCTGACTGGGGCGCTGCAAAGTGAAGATACGAAGGTGATGATTGACGCTCTGCGGTCAGTCGGCGTCGGGATCGATATTTCCGATGGCGGAAAGACCCTCGTGGTTGATGGGCAAGGTTCAGGGAGGCAGGCAGGAATGCAGGCAGGGGTGCAGGCTGACGATTCAGGCACGCTGCAAGAGCTTTATGTGGCCAACAGTGGTACCACCGTTCGCTTTCTTGCGGCGGCCTTGTCAGCTGCGGGTGGGCGATACCGCCTTTTGGGGGTGGAACGCATGCACCAACGTCCGATTGGTGATCTCGTTGACGCCGTGCAGATGGTCATTGACGGAAGCATCCAAGCGATCAGCCCGCGAGGGTGCCCGCCGGTTGAGATTCGGTGCAGCGGTTGGAAAGGAAACAAGCTTGGCGTGGGCGGATCAGTAAGTAGCCAATATCTGAGCGGGTTGATGATGGCGGCGCCGCTGGTTGGTCAGGCTGGCGATTCCTCCGAGGTCGGGCTGGGCAAGACACAGCTCAAGCAGCAGTCAACGCAGATTCTTGTTTCTGGTGAATTGGTTTCGCGACCCTATGTTGACATGACTGCCAATGTCATGCGGAGCTTCGGGGGCAAGCTGAGGCTGCGGGATGAAGGTCTGACCAGTGAGCCCATGCTGGTGGTGGAAGTCGAAGCAGGGGGATACTTGCCGACGGCCTATGAAATCGAACCGGATGCTTCCGCGGCGAGTTATTTTTGGGCTGCCGCTGCGATCACTGGCGGAAAGGTGACTGTCGACGGGTTGAGCCGCAACGCGATGCAGGGCGATGTTGGCTTTTGCGAGGTGCTCGAAAAAATGGGCTGTCAGGTTCAGTATGACGATCACTACGTTCGTGTTGAGGGACGTCCGCTACAAGGCGTTGATGTCGATATGAACGAAATCAGCGACACGGTGCAAACGTTAGCAGTTGTGGCATTATTCGCGAGTGGTCCGACACGTGTTCGCGGCGTCGCGCACAACCGTTTTAAAGAAACTGATCGGATTGGTGATCTGGCACGAGAGTTGCGAAAATTTGGGGCGACCGTAGACGAGCATGAAGACGGTTTGACGATTCATCCCATTGAGAGAGCTCAGGAAGATATCTCGGATCGCAAGATTGTCCTTGAGACTTATCACGACCATCGCATGGCGATGAGTTTGTCATTGGCTGGTTTGCGGATACCTGGTGTTCAAATCATGAACCCAGCTTGTACTGGGAAGACCTATCCAGAGTTTTTTGCCGATCTTGAAGCATTGATAGGTCGCTCGCATCAATGGTTGGCCAGTGAAAACCAATCGGTGGAAGTCCGCTAGATTGAAGTCCATGGATGGTCTTTCTCAGACACCGCCAACGGTGCATGCCTTGTTGGTCAAATGCGAGATTGTGATTCGATTCCACTCGCCGTATCTGATGCGGCTCGAGGTCTCCGATGTCAGCGTCGAAACTCGCGATCTTATGCAACGGAATCATCCTGATTGTATCGGCGTTGCTGGCTTTTTATTTAACATCCCGCATGTGTTTGGCTGACGGTGTTCATGGGGGCTAGTTTGATCTTTCCGGGCTTGGCGGATGACTGCGGTTTTGCAGTGATCTTCCGACGCTTGGGTTAGAAGTAAGGCTCGTAACCATTGCGTTGGCCCGTAACCATTGCGTTGGCCCGTAACTATTGCGTTGGCCCGTAACTATTGCGTTGGCCCGTAACTATTGCGTTGGAAGGTGCCGGGTATCATCTGCTGGGCCCACGCGTCTTTCACGGCGCCTCTTGGGAAGTGGTGTCTCCCCTAGGTAACGCCACTCCTGTAGTGCGATCTTGTCGGTGCGTTGGAGCCTAGTCGCCGCGTCATCCAGTGCCTAAAGGTAACTCAGTGATTGCGGCCTGCTCCGTTGTGTGAATGCAGCACCGGAGTTGTGTTGCTGACTCAGGGGCGCGAGACCGCGTCAACGGCAGTCCTCGGAGAGCAGGTGTTTATAAGCTTGCTCTTCTGTCGCTTGTCTACCGCGGCGGCGTGGGCAATGGTTGCTGTCGGTATTTACTTGTCCGCTGCCGGCCGCAACTATTTGCCAAAGAAGTCCCTCAGGCCCCTGCGCAGTGTTACCTCGCTCATTTACTTGTGCCGCTAGTCGATGTCGACTGGTCGACTTTAGTTGGCGATACCTTGTTCTTGTCCTGTTGACCTGTGTCTGGGGCGGAGGCATCGTCCTGCGTTCCATTTCCATCGTTGTCTTGGGGCGGTGTCTTGGGCTGATCCAAGATTTGTGAGTTGCGACTTTGCAACGCTGCGGGGAGTTCGCCGTCGGATCGATTCGCCATTTGCTGCAGCACGGTCTGGTCCATTGAGTTGCTGCGGAACATGTATTGACCACTGCCCAGTAGCAGGTGAGCACCGTTGGGATGGTCGCTTTCGAATCCCCCGACATATGTGGGATCAAGTATGGGTTGTAGATTTCGGACGCGAGCTAGGCCAGAATTAATTCGGTGGCCACCGTCCCTGAGGCTGGCGCGGGTCCCGCTCATCCAGCCCAAATCCTCGCTCGCGGGTGAAAGCATTTCACCGATAAACAACGTGTAGCTCAAGCCATCCGTGATGTCGTTGTCGGTCATCTTTCGATTCAAAATGAAGGTGCCGTTGTTGTCGATGTCGATGGGGGTTTCGAGCGATCCGGTAACACCCGCGTAGCACGTTGCGTTGTGGCGGATCCCAGTTGCTGATGGGCAGATGAAAGTCGGGATTCGTAATTCCCTGACCTTCTGGTTTTGACTTGAATAGACGCTGGCACTCTGGTCGATCGCGTTATAGATGACCTTCGAATCGAGCATGGGAAGAATTGCAGCAGCCCAGTTGTGGTGGAATCCCTTGGGCTCACTGGCGATCGGTCCGGTCTTCGCCTGAGTGCCGATTGGGTAATGTCCATTGGTCAAATTATACGAGGACAGTGCAAGCGAAATCTGCACTAGATTTTGCTCGCAGTTACTGCGCCTTGTTAATTCACGCATGCTTTGTAATGCAGGGGAAAGCAGGCCGATCAGAACACCGATGATGGCCATCACGACCAGTAACTCCACAAGTGTGAAAGCTGTTCGGTCCGGACGATGTTCGGCAAAAACGTAATTCATGTCGTATGTTCCGATGGGGGTACCCGCGTGCGTCGATGGTTTCATTTTCATGGCTCTGTTCGGGTCAATGAGTCACGTTCTTGGCTGCCGGTCATCCATCTGGCGGTAATTAAATCACCATCACGGATGACTTCGATTCGCTCATCAGATCCCGTATCCAATGGCAGTGTGATTTTGTTGGGGCGTTGGTTCCTGCCGAAAACGCTGGTGCACTCAATTGCTGTCTCAAGCTGTCTCGTGGACTGGCGTTGGCGTTCCGCACCTCGCTCGCTGATAACGCTACGGAGAGCAGTTTGAGTGAAAGCCATCACGACCAAAGCGGTGACGAAAATCACCATCAGAAAGGCGGCGCCTGTCCGTTCGGAGTTCGGCATCCTCGGTGATCTCAGCCTGAGGGTTCGTTGCGATCGGGTTTGTTGCGATCGGGTTCTTGCCAGCGGTGTTGGGTTCATGTTCATTGTTCGCTGCTCCCTTCATTCAGGTTGCCTTCGATGATCCACGAATTGTTCTCGCCCGGCAAGTTGATCCGCAAGGTGAGTCGACCTGGCCCGGCAGTCATCTCAGGCTTTGAGCCTGTGGGAAGCAAGAAACGCTCGGAAAGCAGGGGGCTTTGGCCCGCTGTTTCGGTACGCGTGAGGCTGTTTTCTGGTTGATTCCAGTCGTAAACCGTTTGCGACGATTCATGCGTAAGCGTAACCGGCCAATTCAGATTTCCGGGGCTAAGTCTGGCAGTTCTGGTGGAATCTTCTCGCAACGAACTCGCTAAACGATGGACATCCCGCCGGCTTTGTCTGCCATGTGCTGATTCAATTCCATCTTTGGCGAGCGTGTTGATAATGGTGACGCTGGCGATGGCCAACGTACTAAGTAGAGACAGCGTTGCCAACATCTCCATGAGTGTATAGCCAGCGGGTTGGGATGAGCAGCAACGCGACCGCGCTGCGGGTGACGGAACCCCGTGACGCACGATAACCGAGAAGAAACCAGGGGTGTGAATGGGCTGCTTGAGTAGTGAATTATTTTTATTCATTCGCCGTTCCCTCCTGCTTTTCAGATGGTGGATCGATCGCGTTTGAAGAGGCACTGTTTTCATCCGTTAGGTCATCGATCGTGTCCAATTTCCAGCTATGTTTGACGGTGATGGGGACGTTGCCTTGGCTGACAGTGATCGTGAAATGTATCCCGCTTATTTCAGGTCCAGCCTTTTGGCTGTTGTTGAATTCACTGATCGCGATAACCACGTCAAGGCGCTGCTGTTTCGACAGTTCGCTCGCCACTCGATTTGCGAACGTGATGGCGTCTTCGGTCGTTGTCTGGTTCAATCGGTCGGCGGCGTTGTTTGCAAGAAGGACGGCTGCGGTTTGAGTATTGGCCTGCCGCTTGAGCTGATTCTCCGACTGTGTCCAATTCAGCAGTGCAATGGAACAGCTAGCCAGAATTGCCGAGGCGACCACGCATTCGATGATCAGGCTCCCGGTTCTGTTTCGTTTCTGGATTCGTTGGGTCTGCATTTGTTTTGCCGTTGGTGGCAATGGTCTCGCGCGAGGCACCGACATCAATCGGAAGCCTGCTCTGGGTGCGAAATTCTGTTCCAGGAAACAGTCATTTGTATTCATCGTAAAAGACAGCGTGGGTTTACGAGAGTTGGGTGATCAATTGTGTGAGCTGAGAGAAAAATGATGCTGCGAATGGTGCCGCAGCGGTTGCCAGGCACAGTATTGCCGCCGGATAAGCAATTGCCATGATCCAGTTCAGGTTGGCATCCGCGTGACGGATGTTCTGGCGACTGATGTTGCGTAGTATGTTGGCTTGTCGTGTTGGTGTCGCGTTTTCAAGCCAAGCCAGGTCCTCTGCGTTAATCCAGCCTGCTCGATGAATGACGTGTGTGTCGATGTATCCTTTTTCCATTTCTCGCAATGCTCTTTGGAACTGCCTGCGTCTGCTGCCGTGATAGATTCTCGTTCCAATCTCGCAGAAAGCGTTAACAGAGAATTGATGGTCGATGGTTGTAGCGAGGCCTGTCAAGATTGCTGAATTGCGTGATGCTGCAACGGGTAGTAACGGGATCCATGAGGCGTTGAGGATTGACGGTATCAGGCCCAAGACAGCAACGAGATAAAAACAAATCGTAGTGCAGGCAATTAAGAACGCCGTGATTGGCAGAGCAGCCAGAGCGCCTGTTGCTGTCTGAGTATTGTTCGGCTGCAGCATGTCGGTCCGCAGGGTTTCCATCGTTGGGGCAATGAATGTCGCATAAAAAAGAGAGGTCAAGATGATCGTTAAGCAAATGATGATGAGGTAGAAGAGCTGACTGGTAATCGACAGGCTGTTTGTGTGTTGACGGGCAGTCTCGCGTCTGGATCCGTGAGCTGGGGCCAACTGACGTGCACCGTCCGGCAGGGTGAGTGCCATCCCAGTTTCAAGTTCGATGGGCACACGGGAGCTGATTGCAGCATCGAATGGTTCCTCGCCTGCAGTCAGCCGGCGTGCAAAGTTCGCGCATTGACGCTTGATCGGGCCAGCGTACGAAAATGCCTCGGCGGTTTGCTCAATGTGACCATTGATTTGAATGGTGGTCCGTAATGCAGAATTGAAATTCTTGATGAAATTGCGGCGTCTAGCTGCATAGGCGTGGGCATAGAACAAACCGAGAAATACGCACAGCATGAGTCCAAAAATGTTGAGGACATAGATGAGTGACAAAGCTGCAATGCCCAGCAGGCCTTTCTGCAAAATTGAAAGAGCCGCTCTGCCAGCTAACGATAGTGGGGACGGTGTTTTCATTCGCTAAAATCCAAGTTGCTGAATGCTGCTGGAGAGCATGCGATAGAAGTCTCCGAATGTCGATGTGATGGAGAACCACAAAATCAAGCCGGCGACGAGCGTGGCTGCTACCGGTACGGCAGCCAGTAACAGGCTCAGCGTTTGTTTGGAACACGAGTCATAATGTTGGACAACAGCTTTCCAGTCATCCTGCACTATTGAATCGGGGTTTGCCAGGACAGCGTGGAGGACTGCCGTGTTTGGGCCGTTCGAAAGCTTTTTCGGAGTCACAGGTTTGCCGGCCTCGACGTTTCGTGCAGCTCTTTCAAGCCACTTGCGGTGGGATTCGCAGCGGAGGCTGCCGGCAGTCAAACGAAACGCAGCTGGGTACGGAATCCCAAGGGGAGTCAATTGACCCATGGCATTGCCGATTGTGGTCCAGTCGATGTCATTACGGAGTTTTCTAAATACGGGTACAAGATTTTTTCGCCAAGCGAAGGGAAGCAGCCCGAATAGAACGCAAGTCAAAAGCAAGATGGGGATCAGGTGCCCTGAGTGCCCTGAGTGCCCTGAGTGCCCTGAGTGCCCTGAGTGCCCTGAGTGCCCTGAGCGCCCTAAGCGCCCGAAACCTGAGAAGGAACCGTTCGTTGTGTTCCCGTCATTGAACACTTCTAGCACTTCCAGGGTTGAATTCTGAAAGTGCCATGCCATGAGTGTACTGAGGGTCGCAGCCGTGAAAACGAGCAGCCAACTCACAAGTGCACAATTCTTGATGCGATGCAGCATTGCGTCACGCTGGGCACAGTACTCCAGCCAGGTCAGCAAAGCAGACGCGTCTGCTCCTGAGCTTGAGGCAAGTTGCTGAGAAATCTGATCGGTTTTTGATAGACCTACCATTGAGCGATCTGACCGTAAATCGGCGCGATGAACAGGCATGCAGTGGAAACAATGAAGATAAAGCCCAAGCTAAAGCTAACTGCGTGAGGCAGAAACTGGTGAATCAGCTTATCCCGACGCCGTGCTTTCTGCTCAGAAGTGAAAGCCAGATGCTGCAGCTGCGCACGCCGGCTGATTTTGCTCCAGTTGGTGTCGATTGCAGAAGCGGAAGCCATGGCTGTTGTTTCACTTCTATCCTCGTTTTGTGTGAGGTAACGATCACGCTGGGGCCCTAGTAACTGTGCCATTCGTGGGGTGTCGAAAGAGGCGTTTTCGGTTTGCCAAAGTTCGACTTCGCCTGCCATGAGTGCCGCTGTGTGGATCGCTTGGGTTTCCGGGACGTCGCTGGCAAGTTGAGACGCGAGAGTTGAGTAGAACAAGCTGTGGCTCAACGGGGTGGGCATGCGTTGGCGTTTAAGCAGCACCAAGAGGGCAACGAAGAAGGCAGAGGCAATGCAGGGCGGGGCCCACCACCAACTCTCGATCCAAAAAGAGGCACTGACAACCGCGTCGGGCCACTGCGTGATCAGCATTTGATTGTCGCGAACCAAGGGGGCTAAGCTGTTCACAAACAGGACGTAGGCAAGCACGGTAAGGACGCAGGGGTAAAACCAATTCAATCGGAGTATTTGCCTTGTGTCATGCCGAGAACGTAGTGTTTCAGCAAAACGGTAAAGTAAATCGGGTTTGCCTGTCTGGGCGGCCGCTTGGATTGCTGCGGTGATCTGCCCCTCATCAGCAAAATTCAATTTTTGAAAGCTCTCTTCCAAGCTCGCTCCCTGCTGCACACTCGTTAGCAGTTTCTGGACTATCTTGGCCGTGCTGCCGTGCTGCTGCTCGGCAACTCGCCCGAGAGCCGCTGTGATGGGAATGCTGTGTTCGATCGCTGAACCGACTTCGTCAAGCAGTTCGGCGAGTTGTTGATCATTCAGTGTGGGCATTGTTGATTGGCTGGTTTCAGGTCGCTCGTGGCGGTTGGCGTCAGCACAGAATTGATGACAGGCTGTTCTTGTCTGCAGTGTGGCCGCAAAAACACGCCGATTTGGAAAGCTCGTTTGATGTTCGGGAGACTTGTTGAAAACTTGGGGTTCGGCAATCGATGCGGACTCGTCAAAGAAAGCACTGCGGTGATGCGTGTATGATCCTGCGATTGATGAGTTGGGATGCTCCGAGCGTGCCACCTGATTGGGGAGACTCGAACACCTAGCCTAACGGATTCTGCTGCTTTCTGCAGATAATTCGGTTTCTAGCCAGTACACGCGATCGGCGGTGAGCTGATTCCTGCTCATGCCAATGGTAAGCAGTGAAGGCATCAGCAATGAGGAAGCTGGCGGAGACAGGTTCAGGACTGTGATCTTGGCGTTGTGGTAAACACGGCAAAAGCGTCGTAAGAGCAAAGAGGCTGTGCCGATAATTCTGAGTTGCAAACCGTGGGGAATGCCTGCCGCGGCGCTTTTGTAGGCACTCTACACCCTGTGGGCTCATTGTTTGTTCGGCTTCTCGCGGCTGGCCTGTGGGGCTGCGTCGAACGGGTCGCCCGGCCTGTCATGCACGGATGCGAGGCTGCGGTATCAGCGGTATTACTATTGACTGGGCCGATTCTACGAAGGCGAGGTAGCTGGATGTCTGGGGTCGCTGGGTTGTTTGCGTGGGTTGCTTTTGCTTTCAGGGTGCCTCGGCTTTCAGGTTGCCTTGCTGGCAAGCTGGAGCGGGCTCACGGTGCATCAGGCGTCTGGCATCGGTGTTCGGGTTCACAGTACCGAGGTTCACAGTACCGAGGTTCACAGTACCGAGGTTCACAGTACCGAGTTGAGCGGACTGGAAGAAACCGGCCTGGAAACTGCACTGAAGCAGTGCTTTGGGCTGTCATGGGATGCGGGGTGGCATCACTTGTCCATTTCTCAGTATTTCGTTAGGCTCTGCCACCTTAGACGCGGAATACATGTTGTTTCCGCGCTGGATCCATGCAACCAAGCGGCAAGTTGGGACGAAGGGCGAAGGTTTCTTCTGGAAATCAATGCTCTGGAGGCAGTGTTTTGTGCTGTTTCTCGTAGCCCGTCGCGAAAAATGAGGACTTTTTAGTGGCTGATGCAATTGTCAAGGAAATGATTGAAGCAGGTGTTCACTTCGGACACCGGACGAGTTTGTGGAACCCAAAGATGTCGCCGTACATCTTCGGGAAGAAGAAGCAGATTCATATTCTCGACATTCGAGAGACTTTGCGGGGATTACTCCGTGCGAAAAAATATCTGAGCCAGGTCGCTGCCGGTGGCAGCTTGATCTTGTTCGTAGGCACGAAACGTCAGGCGGGCGAAGCCGTCGAGGCACAGGCACTCCGCTGTGGCATGCCTTTCGTCAGCGAACGCTGGTTGGGTGGAACGCTTACCAACTTCCGTACCATTCGCAGTCGTCTTGGTAGGCTTGAAGAGCTGGAGGATTTGCGTGGTAGCGAGAAAATCAACGACTACAGCAAGAAAATGCAATCGTCTTTGAATCGCGAATATCGAAAGATGTACCGTAACCTGAACGGTCTCCGATCGATGAATCGCCTGCCTGAGTGTCTGTTCATCGTTGATCCAGGCAAAGAGCGAAATGCAGTACGCGAGGCAAAGCGTCTTGGAATTGCGACGGTTGCTCTGATCGACACTGATAGCGATCCCACCGACATCGATCTGCCAATTCCAGGCAACGATGACGGGATCCGTAGTGTCGAGTTGGTGATGCGAAACCTCGCTGATGCGGTCAACGCCGGCAAAGGTCAGCTGGCGATGAGCCGCGCGAGTGCGAAGGCCGACAAAGCCGCAGCTGCAGAAGCGGCTGCTGCTGAGGCTGCCGCTGCGAAGGCTGCAGCCGCCAAGGACGAACCAGCCGCGGAAGGTTGATTCGGAGCGAGCCCAATGTTTCAATCCGCCCGCGGTTCCATCGTGGAGGAGAGAAGCGGTAGCCAGGTTTGGTAAGTCAGGGGCTTCTGCTCTTGATCGGGCGGAGGGGAGGGACTGACCGCAGCGTCCGTCGCCCGTCCAAACGCCCGAACTTGGTGATGTGCTCATGCCAATGATTGCCCACGTAGGTGCGTTGGCGGAGGCGGGTGCAATGGTCTGTGGAGAACGTGTGGCCTTCGCGATGCGTTCACGTCGGCGACCGAGCGACGAGAGCTTTGCTCTTCCATTCCGCACCAAACAAGACCCGTGGTTCACGGAAAGCGTTGTTCAGCGACAACGGCATGTCAGTGAATATGGATCTCGTCGAAAAACAGCGATTTTCAGGCTGGAATGTCTGTTCCAGTCCAAACTAAACCGAACATGTAAATGTGTTATCAAAACAGGATCCGTTGAGGGAATACGATGCCTATTTCTGTCAAAGATGTTAGCGAATTAAGAAAAGCCACTGGTGCAGGGATGATGGACTGCAAACAGGCTTTGAAAGAATCAGATGGGGATTTTGAGGGAGCTCTTGATTACCTCAGAAAGAAAGGTCAGAAAGTTGCGGCCAAACGTGCTGATCGTGACGCCAACGAAGGTGTCGTCGTCGCTCTGTTGAACGATGAAGGAACCCATGGAACATTGTTGGCGCTGAGCAGCGAGACTGACTTTGTCGCCAAGAACGATGAGTTCATCGCGTTCGCGAATTCCTTGGCGGAATTGGCTGCGAGCAACAATGCTGCAACGAAGGAAGACGTGCTTGCCCTCGAAATCGACGGGATGACCGTTGCCGAGAAACTTGTCGAGAAGACGGGTATCATCGGTGAGAAAATTGAAATTTCCGACTTTCAGACGGTATCCGGTGACACGATTGCATCCTACATCCATGCAGGATCAAAAATTGGTGTTCTGGTTTCGTTCAAGGATGGCGGCAATGCGGAAGCACCCAACTTCTTCCGAAGCGTCGCCATGCATATCGCTGCCATGAGCCCTTCGATTTTGCACCCTTCCGAGTTTGAGGAAGATTTTGTCAAAAACGAAACCGAGGCGCTCCGGGCTCAGATCATCTCCGAAAACGAGACGAATGCTCGAGAGAACCTTGGTAAGCCACAAAAGAATGTTCCTCAGTTCGCCAGTCAGCGTCAGTTGACCGCCGAAGTGATGGCGGAAGCCGAGGAAGCGATCAAGGCACAGTTGAAAGAGGAAGGGAAGCCCGAGAAAATCTGGGATAAAATCGTCCCTGGAAAGCTCGAGCGTTTTGTTCAGGACAATACGCTTCTGGATCAGGAACGCTGTTTGCTGAGCCAAACCTATGCCTTGGACGACACGAAAACTGTCGAAGCGGCCATCAAGGCTCTCAGCGACGATGCCGAAATCTTGGCATTCCGCCGTGTTGCTGTAGGTTGATGATGGCGATCCAGGGGTAAAATGCTGACTTGCCCAAAAGATCATGCAAGCCTCGTCGAATCCTGCTCGGGTCGGCGAGGTTTTTCGTATGATGAAGGTCGAAACTTTATCACTGACCCGATTATTTTTGCTTCACTTGTGAGTCTGGTATGACTGAGGAATCCGAGTCTGGTACGAGCCCGCTGAGATATCGGCGTGTCATTTTGAAACTCAGCGGCGAAAGTCTTGCTGATGCCAGTGGGCGGGGAATCAGTGGTGAGGAAGCGGGGGAGATTGCTCGGCAAATTCGCCAAGCGCACGATTCAGGCTGTCAGATTGCGATCGTGATCGGTGGCGGCAACATTTTGCGTGGAGCCCAGTTTTCAGGTACCAACGCGTTGGTACAGGAGGCCACCGCCCACTACATGGGGATGCTGGCCACGACCGTGAATTCACTGGCCATGCAGGACGCCATCGAGTCTCACGGGCTGCAGACACGAGTGATGTCGGCAATCCCGATGGATAAAATCGCAGAGTCGTTTATCCGCCGACGTGCCATTCGCCATCTGGAAAAGGGGCGAATTGTCATTCTCTCCGGTGGAATCGGTAACCCCTTTGTGACCACCGACACTGCAGCCGCTCAGCGTGCACTGGAACTTGAGGCCGATGTGGTGCTTAAAGCAACTCGCGTGGATGGTGTTTACAGCGATGACCCCGAGAAGAATCCGCATGCGGTACTGTACGAGTCGCTCACGTACTCGGAAGTGGTCAGCAAGAACTTGAAGGTGATGGACGCAACTGCGATCGCGCTCTGTCAGGAACACGAAAAGCCAATCTTCGTGTTCAATTTCAAAAAAGACGGGAACATTGTGAAAGCTGTGTCGGGCGATAACGTGGGTACCTGGATTGGTCCTGCCGTATCTTGATACGCGTCGAGTCCACTCTCACAGTTTGCCTTTCACTGCCAACCAGCTAAAAATCTAAAACTTATCACTAGGTCTTTACCCCAAGGACGCCAATATGCCTGCCGATGAAATCTTGATGGATGCCGAAGAACGCATGGAAAAAGCCATTGCACACCTCGGCGACAGCCTCTCTGGAATCCGAACCGGAAGAGCGACGCCCGGACTCGTGGACTCAATCAGGGTGGAAGTTTATGGATCAATGCAGCCTCTCAAGCAACTCGCTTCGGTAGGAACTCCCGAACCACAACAAATTGTGATTCGTCCTTACGATGCCAGTACGATTAAAGAAATCGAAAAGGCGCTCGTGGCAGGCGATTTAGGTTTGAATCCGCAGAATGACGGAAGAATCATTCGGTTGAACGTGCCCGCACTTTCAACCGAAGTCAGAAAGAAAATGGTCTCACGGGTCAAGGAGCTGGCCGAAGAAGCCAAGGTGTCTTTGCGAAATATTCGTCGAGATGCAAACAAAGCTGCTGACGGAGAAGAGAAGGCCAAGGACATCAGTGAAGACGATCGAGATAAGATCAAGGATGATGTTCAGGAGTTGACAAAGAAGTACGAAACGCAAGCCACGGAAATGGCCAAGGCCCGTGAGGCGGAAGTGACCGAAGGCTGACGCGGTTGTCGGCTCGCAGCCATGATTGACCAACGGGGCGCATCAGTGAGATGCCGCCCCGTTTTTCATGAAGGCTCTGTTTCTCATGAAGGCTCTGTTTCTCATGAAGGCTCTGTTTCTCATGAAGGCTCTGTTTCTCATGAAGGCTCTGTTTCTCATGTAGGCTACAGAACAGACCATGTTCCTGCTATCTGATGAATTGCCTGCTACTCGGGGAAACTGGCCCGGGTTTTCTTGTTGCAAATTCTTGCCCGAGTGTGGGTAAGTGACCGAATGAAGTTCCTTCCCAAATCTGATGAGAGTTGAGGTTGATGAGCATGAAGTATCATTTGCTGTGTCTATTGCTGCTGTTGGTATGCGGTCCAATCACTTTGGGTCGGCCTGTTCTGGCGCAGGATCAGGCGGTCGACTTTTCGTTGCCCGCCACGGATGACGGGTTGGCCGGTGCAGGGCCTATTCGGCGATACGAGTGGTTCACCAATCTTTGGAAAAATCGACGGGCAGAGTTCGCTAAGCGGGCGGCAGATGAGAAACATGCGGTCGTGTTCCTGGGCGATTCGATCACGCAAGGATGGGGCGACGATTTTCGGGGAGATTTCAAAGAACTGACGGTCGCGAACCGTGGAATTTCCGGGGATACCACACGAGGCATGCTGATTCGTTTGCAGGAGGATGTGCTGGACTTGGAACCTTCAGCAGTTGTGATGCTGATGGGCACCAATGATCTGGAAGAGAATGCTGAACCTGCGACCATTGCCGCTAATGTTGGTTTGATCGTGACGGCACTGGAACAACACAACGCGGAGATGCCAGTGGTGTTGTGCCTGGTGTTTCCAAGCAGTGCATCCAAGAAGCGTCCAAGTGAACAGATAAAAAAAATCAACCAATTAATGTCGGCTGGGTTCAAAGGCAACAAGCAGGTGACCATCGTAGACACATGGACGTTGTTCGCTAACGAACAGGGTGATGCAAAGAAGTCCGAATTTCCTGACTTGTTGCATCCGAATCGGGTCGGCTACGAGAAGTGGTTGGCAGCGATATGGCCTGTTCTCGCAACTCATGGTTTCGTTGATAAGAGTGCTCCGCCCATGGAGCTTGAGTCGGGGTATTCGCCCCTTTTCAATGGCAAAGACCTGAGCGGTTGGGGGTATCGGCGTACCAGCGATAAAATGAGAAAGAGCAGGGAACGCTGGTTGGGACGCAATCCCGAGAATGCTCCTGCTTGGCCAGTGGTTGATGAGCCCGTGGAATTTGAGGGAAAGAAAAATACACCCGATGGACGCTACGCCGCCGTCAACGGAAGGCTGGTGGTCACGACGCCTGCGGAAGGCAGAGCAATTCAGCAGTTGTGGACGACTGATGAGTTCGCGGGTGATTTTGTCCTGAAGCTTGAGTTCCGTGCCACACCGAATGCTGATAGTGGGGTCTTCCTTCGGGGGCCCCAGTTGCAGTGTCGTGATTTCCCACTTGCAGGGCCTTACAAGAGTCTGAAAGAATTTCGTTCGGGGGGCTGGAACGAACTTGTGGTCACCGTCAAAGATTCGATTGCACACTGTACCTGTAACGGCGAGGTGATCGAAGAAGCACTGAAGATTCCTGAGTCGGGGCCGATTGGGCTTGAGGGTGATCGTGGGCAGCTTGAGTATCGACGACTACGAATCAAGCGACTTTGATGTGCAGCGGTGATCTGCTGGTACGAACGACGTTGACAGGCCGCAGAGGTTGCCTGATCGCCCAGGGTTAAACTGAGCCCGGTTGGCAAACTGGAGAGCTTTTTGTTGCCCAGCGTCAAGCCCATGCGCGGTACTTGCTTCTCAGGCAGGCACGCGGGTTCGCCCCATACTAGTGCAACCCAGCCAGTGCGATGAGTTGGTGCTATTTGGGCGGACGGATCGCGTTTTCGAGGGGTGAGCGATGGGGTTGATCCTGTTTTTTCTCACACCGGTCGGACTGTCCCGGGTTTCCGTCATCGGCTGACCATCTAGAATCTCGGCTTCTGAATGTTTCTCTTACCTGCGTCTGATAGCCATGCCCCGATACAACCCTTCCGAAATAGAACCCCGTTGGCAGGCATACTGGGACAATCATTCCACCTTCAGAACGCCTGGTCAGGCCGGAGAAAAGAAACGTTATATCTTGGATATGTTTCCCTATCCAAGCGGTGATGGCTTGCACGTCGGGCATCCTGAGGGCTACACGGCAACTGACATTGTGGCAAGGTTTGCGCGGGCTCGTGGCGAGACGGTGCTGCATCCGATGGGGTTTGATGCTTTCGGGTTGCCTGCCGAGGAGCACGCCATCAAAACCGGCGAGCATCCGCGGATTCAAACCCAACGAAATATCGACAACTTTATCCGGCAGTTGAAAATGCTCGGATTCAGTTACGACTGGGATCGCATGGTCTCGACCACCGACGAGGATTATTTCCGCTGGACTCAGTGGATATTCTTGGTGCTCTATGACACGTGGTTCGATGCTGATGCACAAAAGGGACGCCCAATCGCAGAACTGCCGATCCCCGAAGAGGTGGAAGCTGAGGGGGTTGAGGCTGTGGGCAAGTATCAGGATCAGCAGCGTTTGGCTTATCAAGACGATGCATTGGTGAATTGGTGTCCTGCTTTGGGAACGGTGCTGGCCAATGAGGAAGTGCAAGATGGGAAAAGTGAACGCGGTAGTCACCCAGTCAAGCGAATCCCACTGCGGCAGTGGATGCTAAGAATCACTTCCTATGCTGAGCGATTGCTCGATGGGCTGGATGATGTTGATTGGCCCATCGGTATCAAAAAATTACAAAGGGATTGGATTGGACGCAGCACAGGAGCCGAGGTTGATTTTTACGTTGGTGATGAGGCTGGCAAGAATGAGTGGGCCGAGAACCGGCGGTCGCGTGGTTTTTCTGCCGAGCCTGACTCATCAGTGTTGAGGGTCTACACGACGCGGCCAGATACACTGTTCGGGGCAACCTACATGGTTGTCTCGCCTGAGCATGAGATGCTCGAACAGTTGACCACTGAAGTGCAAAGCGATGCGGTACGCAGCTATTGCGAAAAAGCATCTTTCAAGAGTGATCGTGAACGCACCGATGGTGACCGTGCGAAGACCGGTGTCTTCACGGGCAGCTATGCTACCAATCCCGTTAATGGTGAACCGGTTCCCATTTGGGTCGCTGATTACGTGCTGGCTGGCTATGGGACCGGTGCAATCATGGCTGTTCCGGCCCATGATGAGCGTGACTTTGAATTTGCAAAGCAATTCGATCTGAAAGTGGTTCCGGTGGTTGATCCACCTCAAGATCATCCGCAGCGTGCGGGAATCATGCAGGGTGACGTTTGCTTTGTCGCCGAGGGGAACGCAATCAATAGCGGTGATTTTGACGGCCAGAAAACCAACGCTGTTAAAACTGCCGTCACTGCGATGTTGGACAAGGACGGCTTAGCAGCTGAAGCAGTCAATTACAAGTTGCGCGACTGGCTGTTCTCGCGTCAGCGATTCTGGGGCGAGCCGTTTCCAATTTTGCACGAAGTGGATGCCGATGGCGGTTTGACCGGGGTCAAACGTGCTGTACCTGAAAGTGAGTTGCCCGTAAGACTGCCGGAGCTCGAGGACTTCAAGCCGCATGGTCGGCCTGAGCCGCCGCTCGCGAAGGCAGACGACGATTGGTTGTACGTCACACTCGATGGCAAACGCTATCGCCGGGAAACAAACACCATGCCCCAATGGGCAGGGTCCTGCTGGTACTACCTCAGGTATATCGACCCAAAAAATGATCAGGCAATGATCGATCCAGAGCTTGAAAAGGCTTGGATGCCGGTGGATCTGTATGTGGGTGGCGCTGAACACGCTGTTTTGCATCTGCTGTATTCACGCTTCTGGCATAAGGTTCTGCACGATCGGGGACACATCAGTTGCCCCGAACCTTTCGGGAAACTTGTCAATCAGGGGATGATTCTCGGAGAGGTTGAGTTCAGTGGGTACGTCGATGCGTCGGGAGAAGCTGTTTCTAGTAACGAGGTGAAACGGAATGCCGAGGGTGAGAGGGTGCGGCCAAATGGCGAGGTGGTCACCTCTCGAACGTTGACTGAGGATCAAGTCGAAAAGAAGGGTGAAGGCTTTGTGCTGAAAGATAATCCTGCCATCAGAGTCGACAGTCGCGCATTCAAAATGTCAAAGAGTCGGGGAAATGTGGTCAATCCGGACGAAGTCGTTCGTGAGTACGGTGCCGATGCTCTGAGACTGTATGAGATGTTCATGGGCCCATTGGAAGCGACCAAGCCATGGGCAATGACCGGTGTGGGGGGCGTCAGGAATTTCTTGGATCGTGTTTGGCGAATGATCGTTGATCCCAAAGCAGATGAGCTGGTGCTTTCTGCTGCGGTCTGTGACCAGCCATGTGACGCTGACCAGAAACGTATGCTGCACGCCACGATTAAAAAGGTCACCGAAGACACAGACTCGCTCAGCTTTAATACGGCGATCGCGCGGATGATGGAGTTCACCAACTTCTTCACACGGGCTAAATCCCGACCCAAAGAGGCGATGCAGCAGTTCCTCGTTCTGCTAAACCCCTACGCACCGCACCTTGCTGAGGAACTGTGGCATGTCCTTGGTGGCGACCAGTCGATTGCGAAGCAGCCTTGGCCAACTTGGGACTCCGAAGCACTGGTTGAGTCGAGCATCGAGGTTCCCGTTCAATTGAATGGGAAAGTAAAAGCAAAGATCCGCGTTGCTCCTGATATCAGCAAAGACGACTTGCAGAAGGCTGCATTGAGCGACCCAAAGGTGCAGGCGTTGCTGGAAGGCAAAACAGTGGTGAAAGAGATCGTGGTGCCGGGACGCTTGGTCAACTTGGTAGTCAAATAGCCTTTGCGAGCCATCTTAGGTGTGGACTGGCCTGAGAAGAATTTCAAGGGTGAATGAATGAGCGAGGCTTGGAATGCCTTGGGTTACCGAGTTGAGAAACCCGCGATTCAAGAAACGAAGCCTTGGGGTGATTTTGGCGTGTGACGCAGGTTTCTGTCGAGGGCTGCAGTCGGATTCAGGCTCGCCGGATCCGATGGGTGGATGGTGTGGCGCAGTGAGGCTCGCAAAAAAAACGCCACCCCTCGGCTACGACTGCCGAGTGGATGGCGTTGCTAATGGACCCTTGCGGAATGCGTTCTAGTTCTCGAATTCGATGATCTCGAGATTCTTGTTGGACTCGGCGAGTTCATCGATGACGTCAAATCCGATGCTTGTGTTGGCTACGTTCAGTTTCTTCAGCTTAGGTAGGGTGCCGAGCTTACGAAAACTGTCATCGCTGAGTTGCGTGCCGGCAACAGTCAAGTCTTCAAGGTTTTGTAGTTTCATGAGGGTGTCGATCGACTCATCAGTCAGGGTGGTCGCCTTTAGGTTCAGTGCTTTCAGCTTGGACAATCCACCAAGTTGATTGAACGCTTCATCGTTCAGCTTGGTTTCCCATAAGGTCAACACTTCCAGATTCGGCATCTGGCCGATTAGTTTCATGCCCTCCGGTGTTACCAGGCGACATTCACTGATGTCCAGGTAATTCATGTTGGGAAGCTTGGCAATGATTGCCATGCCAGCGTCATCAAGTGATGAGTCACGAAGTTCCAGTCGTGCGAGCTTGCTCAGGTTCTGGATATTCTTAAGGCCTTCCCCTGTGACATCAGTTCCGCGGATGCGAAGTCGTTTGAGGTTTGGAAAATTGGCCACGCTTCCCATGCCAGCGTCGGTGATTTTCGTGTAGTCCATTTGCAGCGATTCCAGGGTTGTGGTGTCCGCCAGGGACTTCATCGCCGCATCGCTGATCGTGGTGCAGTAATTGGCATTGAGTGATTTGAGTGGAAGACCCGCGACATTGGCGATGCCTTCATCGTTGACGTTTGCCTTTTCAACTTGCAAATCTGCAAGCCGCGTAAGACTGGCGAGGTGCTTCAGTCCCGCGTCCCCCACATTGGTATTGCGAAGGTCAATCGCTCTGAGTTTGCTCAGTGGTTTCATGTTTTTCATCCCTTCGTCGCTGACACCGGTACGGCGAAGGAAAAGCACTTCGAGGTTGGTCAGCTCTGTGAGAGCTTCCAAGGTTGAATCACCGATCGCCGAGTTGGAAAAGTCGGCGCGTTTTAGCATGCCCAGTTCGGCCAGTGATTCCATGCCAGCGTCCGTAACTCCGGGACCGGAGAACAACGCAACCTGTGTGTTGGGAACACCGCTCAGGTTTGCCAGCACGTCTGTGATGGGTTCGTCGGAAACTATCGACAGTTCAGTAACCAAGCCGTCGGAGTTGCGGGTCAGGGCGAAACCAGCTTCCTCCAAGGCAGCGATTTTGTCGGGGGATTCAGGAAACTGCGACAGTTTGCTCGGACCACCAGAAGTGACGGGGGGCGTAATTGGGGTGGTCGATGTGTTTGGTTTGGTTTCTCGCTCGCAGCCAATGAGGAAGCTCAAGCTGAGGGTGCAGAGAAGTGCGGTTAGATTTGAAAAACGCGTGTTTTGCATGGTCAGTGGTCTTACGGGGGTTATTCTGCGGGGTCACGCAAGAACCTCAAAAACCGCCCAAACCGGAGTCTTTGTGTGCTCTGCGTATCGTTTTGTAACGCAAATTACCTGCTCAAACGCTGATGAAGGGCTGCGTGCAGGATTCGCGGAATGCTCAATACCGACAGGTTAGACTTTTCAGCCAGTGCTGGCAACGAATCATCACGGTTGCACGGGTTTGAAAATCATTGTTGAAAACTGGGTACCTTGCTATGTTATTCGTAACCGAACTTTTTCAATTACGGATCAATTTGGTCCATCAAACACACCGTTGAGGGAAATTCATGAGCAGAAAAAGCACAAGACGTAAGTTCATCGGCCAGTCGGCGGCGTTGACCGCCGGGGTTGGATATTGGGCGGGAACGAGCCCAAATTTGATGGCGCAGACGTCAGCTTTGCAGGCCCCTGCCGCAGCATGTGTCGGTGTCGGTGGGAAAGGCGGTAGTGATACCAGTCACATTAGCGAGAACGGTGTCTCAATCGTGGGCTTGTGCGATGTTGACGGGAATACTCTCACCAAGAAGGGACGCGAGTTTCCTGATGCCAAGCAGTTCCAGGACTTCCGTGAGATGCTGGAAAATCTAGGTGATAAAGTCGATATCGTGACCGTCAGCACGCCTGACCACTGTCACGCAGCAGCAGCTGTTCGAGCCATGCGGATGAAGAAACACGTGTACTGCCAGAAGCCACTCACGTGGTCGATCGGTGAGGCACGCATGATGCGTGAGACTGCCGAAGAGAACGGCGTCGTCACGCAAATGGGTAATCAGGGTACCTCAGAGAATGGACTTCGCGAAGCTGTTGAAGTCATTCGTAGCGGCGCGATTGGTGACGTCGAATCGGTACACATCTGGTCCAACCGACCTGTGTGGCCGCAAGGTATCGGACGCCCTGCAGGTGCTGATCCGGTTCCAGAATCCCTGAACTGGGATGCGTGGATTGGGCCGGCTCCTATGCGTCCATTCAAAAACGGTGTTTACCACTCGTTCAAATGGCGTGGTTGGGTCGACTTCGGAACCGGTGCGTTGGGTGACATGGCATGTCACACCACCAACATGCCAGTGATGGCTTTGAAGCTGTGGGATCCCATCGCTGTGACTGCGGTCAAGAATCCTGGGCTGTTCGAGGGTGAGACCTTCCCTGGTAGCTCGTCCTTGATGTTCGAGTTCCCGGAACGCGATGGCTTGGCACCTTGCAAGTTCCATTGGTATGACGGCGGGAATCTTCCCGGCGACGATATCATTTCCCAGCTGCCTGCTTCGTTCCAGAAACGAATTGATCAGCAAAAGAAAAACCCGAATCGCAAGACAAGTGGTGCTGTCGTGGTCGGTAGCAAAGGCTTGCTCTTCTCGCCTGATGATTACGGTGCCAAGTACTACCTCTTGCCTGAGGATAAGTACAAGGACTTTAAAAAGCCCGAGCAGACCCTGCCTCGCATCCCATTCAAGGGTGGTGGTGACCAAAGGCAGAAGTGGGAGTTCGTAAGCACCATCAAAGGTGAGTATGAGCCAGGCACCATGTCCAACTTCGGATATGCAGGACGTCTGACCGAAACCATTCTTGTGGGTAACCTCGCGATGCGTGCCGGTGAAGGTCAACGTATCGAGTGGGATGCGAAAACTTTGACCAGCCCGAACGTTCCCGAAGTGAACAAGTTCGTGAATCGCGATTACCGCAAAGGTTGGGAAATCTAGGCAGGACTCCTGCTGAATCCCAATCGGACCATTTTACGGGCTGGTGGAGTCAACTGACTGCACCAGCCTTTTTTTTGGATAGCTTTGGGGTCAGTCCGTACGCTTAGGTTCGTTCCCTTGAGGCGATGCTTGAACCGATGGACATCTGTGAAGCGGATAGCCGAGCGAGTTTGGCGGGGCCTCCGGTCTGCCGCACATATTTTGTACGTCAGCAATGCGAAGCTTGCAATCAACAACTTCTTCGGCAGAATTTTGACCGCACTATCGCAGCGGTTGAAAGACCCTTGCTAAGATGAATGCGGCAGTCGTGACGACTGGCTGAGGCGTAGATGATCAAGTTCGCGTTGGGAGTATGAACGTTATGAAAAGGCTGCTTGCATTGATGGGCCTGTTGTTTCTGGTCCCGTTGAATCCCAGTTTGGTTGCCGGTGACCTTACTGAGCAGCGATGCACTGAGTTGATTGCCGAACTGCAGCCAGGCAAAAATGCCCTGTGGCGCACGATCCCTTGGAAGTTGTCGGTTGTGGAAGCGAGGGAGGCAGCATTCAAACAGGACAAACCCATTTTTATCTGGGCAATGGATGGGCATCCGCTCGGCTGTACGTGAAACAATGGAGTTGTCGACCGTGTGTCGACATTCGCCCAACCTGAAATTGTTGAACTGCTGAAGACCAAGTTCGTGCCTGTTGCCGTTGATCAGGCTTGTCAGCGACGTCAAAAAGATGCTGAGGGAGTTCTCTATCGTAGAATTGCGGGGCAAGGGCCACGCAGTGACTTCCAAAACACGACGCAGGGTTTCTACATCGCATCGCCTGCGGGCAAGCTTCTGCTGTACAACAACAACCGGGATCCACAAAAACTGCTCCGTTTGATGCGTGAAAGCTTGCGTGAGTATGGCCTCGGTACATTTTCCTTTGATCGTGATCAGGTCCAGGCCGAGATTGACGCTTCGGCAAACGGGGAACAAGACGCCCGTTACACGTTGCATCCGCCTGAGGGAGGGCTTGTTGTTCGCGTCCATGCGAAGGTGCTTGATGGGTACAAAACGCCGGCCAGCAAAGACGCTGCTGTCTTTCAGACGGCAATTTCAAGAGATAATCTGTGGATCACTCCCGAGGAAAAAGGGGAACTGATTGCAGGACGCGTGCCCGCGAAGTTGCAACGACGAATTGCCAGATTTCACTTGGTCGACAATACACGCGGTGAGCCGCCGATGTGGAAAGTCGGGGAAATCAAGTCAGTTGATTTAGAGATCGACAAGGGAAAATTTGTCGGTTCCGTTCATTTGCAAACTGATGATGGGTCGCGCGGGTATCAGGCTGACTTGCGGGGTCAAATCAAGGTTGTCGGCGATGACATCACTGCGTTTGAACTCGTCGCGTTGGGCAAGTTTTTTGGTGAGGGAACGTACACGCGGAATGCTCCCGCAGGCAAGTTCTCGCTGGCGGTTGCGTTTCAGCTGGCAGATGGTACAGATGTCGCCGATGCTGTCGCACCACAGGGTGCACGAGGTTGGCTGGACGGTTATTTGAAGTGAGATCGCCTTTCATAAGCCGGAACATGTGGTTTCGTTGAGGCTGGGGTTACCGCTTTGACACTGAAGCCAGAGTAACCCGAAGCCAGAGTAACCCGAAGCCAGAGTAACCCGAAGCCAGTGTCTGGTGTTCTGATCCTGCCGGGTTGTCGGGCTAGCGTTGTCGCGGACGCTTGGGCTCGCGGCTTGATGAATCTTCTTTGCTGGATGAAGAATAACCGTGAGTGCCTTGCATTTGGCAGTTCGTCAGACAACGTTCAAGGGACGGCTTTCAGCGGCGAGCGGATGGACCGCTCCAATTTTGACGAGTGGCCTGAGTTGAGCCGCGGCAACGGCACCTTGGATGTGGTCCACGTCTTGATCAGACACTCCCAGCAATAAACCCCCGCAGGTCTGGGGATCAAATAGCAGATCAAAGGAAGGATCTTGACGCACGGCAGGCGAACTGTCGACTCTGGCCACCGCGAGGCGGTTGCTTGGCGCGAGGCTACTTTGAATTCCTGCGACAAGAGCGTCTGATGCCCCGGGTAACTTGGGAATGCTATCGAGGCGCAGAGTTGCTGCGATGTGACTCGCTTCGAGCATTTCCAAAAGATGCCCAGCCAAACCAAAGCCAGTGATGTCAGTACCAGCGGTGACACCGCTGTTGATAGCTAATGCAGCGTACTCGTGCTGACGCTCCAGCATGGCCTCGACTAGCTGCGAATAGTGCTCCGCGGCGCAGAGACCACGCATGTGGGCAGCCAACAGGACTCCGATTCCCAGGGGCTTGGTGATGTACAGTCCGTCTCCCGGTCTGAGATTTTGCTTTTGCAGTAGCTGATCGCCAATGGCATTGCCAATCACTGTGAACCCGATCTCAAGCCGGGGCCCCTCGATGGTGTGCCCACCAACAATCGCCGCCCCCATGGCATCAAACTCGCGTTTTGCTCCAGCAAGCAATTCGCACAAGGTTGACTGCTGAGGGGTTGGGGGACCCTCGGGGACAACCACATTTGATAACGCGTGTTTGGGGCTTGCGCCGCTGGCAACGATGTCGCTTGCGGCGTGGAGAGCAGCGATACGTCCGGCCAAGTACGGATCGAGGAAGGGGCTTGTGAAGAAATCGGTGGAAGCAACGATTTTGTAAGCGTCTGTTTTGCCTACCTCTGCTGCATCGTCAAATTGAATGTCACCAGCCGATGGTAATGCGGAGTTAAGAAGGCCCGCCCCGACCTTGCATCCGCATCCCCGACACTGCATCGGCTCGTCGTTGACCATCTGGACTGGCTCATACATCTTCATGAATTTCGAGTCGATCGAATGCTTCAAAGCCATCAGCCATCGGCTTGACTTTGAAATTCCTTTCCATTGGCCAATGGCAGAACCGTCGCCAGTGTTGAGCAATTGCAGAAAGCTGCGCTGCGGTTTGTAACTGACTAAAGGCGACTCGGAGAGCGCACGTTGTAAGTTTTCCCACAGAACTGGACCCTGTCGGACCGCATAAACGCCCGCCTTTGGGGTGGGTGAGTGCTCAATGGTTCCTGAATCCCCAACTGCAAAAACATGGGGGCTAGTGATGGATTGTAGAGTGGGGTGCGTCAGCAGAAACCCACGGTCGTCTGTTTCCAACGGCAACTGGGAAAGCAGCTTTGGAGCCGCAGCTCCTGTGGACCAGATCACGAGGTCCGCCGGAATGTCAGTGCCATCAGTTGTTTTCAGGCAATGAGGCTGTACGGTTTTGATCGAGGAATTGGTAAACGTTCTGATCTTTCGACGATGCAGTTCAGTTAACGCGAGGCGTTGGGTTGCCCGATTTGCATCGATGAGAATCTCAGGACTGCGGGTCACAACAGAGAGCTCAAAGTTGCCTGTCCAGTGCTCTTGAAGAAAAGCTGGTAGGCAAAAAGCAATTTCCACACCGGCCGCACCGCTGCCCACAATTGCAACTTGCAAAGGTCGATCGCGTACAGTTTGTTGGAGCCGTTCTAGATTCTGCTGGAGTCGATGCAGAAAGCTTTGCATCGGTTTGATCTCCACAACGTGATCACCGCTCCGGTCAATGTTCGCACGTGCGGCAGTGGATCCTATTCCGATTGAGAGTACGTCGTAGGGCATCGGGGGACGATGACTGAAAAGGACCTGCTGAGATTCAGGGTCAAGCCCCGTCACCGCTTCGGTGATCAATCTGGCACCGGCTGAGGAGCAAAGTCGCACAAGGTCGATTTGCATTTGCTCTGGTGATACTTGACCCGCAAGAACCGCAGGCATCATTCCCGAATAAGTCGCAACGTTGAAGTTTGAAATACAGGTCAAGGCGACGTCTTCAAGACCCTGCATTGCGTACATGCGAAGAATGTGTGCATTCGTATGGCCGATGCCCAGCAGGACGACATGCCGTGAGGGAAGTCGTTCATTCATTCTGGTGCGGTTTCCCTGTTCGCCAAGGCTGGAGTGTCGCGTATTGCTGAGTTGATTCCGTTTGCAAGTTCAGTCAGTTCCTGCTCGGCAACGGTTCGCAAGTCAATCATGACCGCTTCGTCGGACACCCTTGTTTGAATAGCAACCGGCCCGCTCCTCATGTGGTGCGCCAGATGATGCGGTGGGTAACCGGTTATTCGCAAGGCATGGCTTGGCAAGCTCGAACCGGGAATTGAACCGCCACCAACTTGTGACTCGCAGGAAACGACTTCAACCGAGTCCGAGGGGTTGATGCGCAGTAGTAGGGATTCGCAGCGTTGTCGAACGGTCTCGTCTGGTGTGGTGATCATCCTTAGGGTGGGGAGTTCTGTCAACGCATTACCGGAGAGGTGGATTTCAGTGGTTGCTTCCAGTGCGGCGAGGGTCAGTTTGTCAACGCGCATGGCACGCATGATTGGGCTGCGACGCAGTTTTTCTATCCACGGTTTCTTGCCAACCAGAATACCGGCCTGCGGTCCGCCAAACAGCTTGTCGCCGCTGAACAGGGACAAGTCAGCACCAGAGCGTATGCTGTCCAGCACGTTGGGTTCCTGCAGCCCATAGGGGGTCAGGTCTACCATGGATCCACTACCCAAGTCATCGATCACGGCGACGGAATCGGGACGCTCCATTTGAACAAGTTCGTCAATGGTCGGCTCGGTGACGAATCCTGACAGATGAAAGTTGCTGCGGTGAACTCTAATCACCGCCCCTGTTTGGTCGTTGACGGCAGCTTCGTAGTCCTGCAGGTAGGTTCGGTTGGTAGTGCCTACTTCGCGGAGCGTGACACCAGCTGCACGAAACACGTCCGGAAGACGAAAACCACCACCAATTTCGACAAGTTGTCCGCGTGACACGATGACTTCTCGACCCGCGGCAATCGCCTGGAGAACAAGCACCGTTGCTGCGGCACAATTGTTCACCACCAAGGCATCCTCCGCTCCTGTGAGTTGCGCAAGTAGTGTCATCAATCGCTCGCCGCGTTTGCTACGCCTGCCGGATACAAGATTCAGCTCAACATTGGTGTAACGCGACGCCCGATCGGCGGCGGCAATGGCAGGGTCGGACATGGGGGAACGACCCAGGTTCGTATGCAGGATGACCCCCGTGGCGTTGATCACCGGTTGCAGTCGTTGACCATCATCAGCTTTTGATTCGCTGAGGACACGATCAATGATCCACCTCGTGGGTGCTGCGTCAAAAGCCTCGGGGCTCAGAAGGATTTGTTCGCGACAGTTTTGAACCGCCGTTCTGACCCATGCGGTGATTTGAGCGAGTGTGTGGTTGTCTCGTAATGCCAGCATCTCCTCATCTCTGAGAATGATGTCCACCGATGGCAAGGCTCTTAATTTTTCGGCTTTTGTCACAGTTAAGATTCGGCAGTTTCGGGTTCGGTCTGGTTGGGCATGTCTTTACCTTGTACACGAACATCACCGTTGCGTACCGTAATCCCCGACTTATCACAAAATTCAAGCAGCGGAATAGCGTGTTTGCGGGTAATGCCCCAGTGGTCGCGGATTTCAGCAACTGAACGTTCAGACGACTCTCTGAATAAGTCGTGAAGTTCGGCGCAAAGAACTTCGAATGACTGTTGAGAGATGAAGAATCCGTGCCCTAAATCAATGAGGATTCGCTGTTGTGTCGCGAAGCGAATCAGGGACGCAACCGTGTCAGAAGGACTTTCCAAAGCCGTTGACGCCTCTTTGAGCGTCGGAGGTTTCCGCTCGCCTTGGTACAGCGACAGTAACTGGTTCATGCGATTGAGTTGTTTCTTCGACAGTACTGTCTGCTCGGATGGGACTGCAATCATCCGATTGACGCGGACCACGCGTTTGTCCTTGATGAGCTGCGCCAACACCGTTTGAGTTGTTTCCGCGGCTGCGATTGGGGTAGCACGTTGAATGACAGATTGCTCATCCAGCCATGCGTCATCCATGGATTCTGCTTGATGGGTGAGGACTTTTAGAATGAATTTTGAAAGCCGCTGCAGTAGCGATGGGGATGTGAGAATTTTCCCATCAGCTGAGTTGAGCAGAGCCCCACTTTCGATGCAGGAGGCAATCGTGGCTTGGAATTGTTCTGGGGCGAGGTCAAGTGTCGCTGGCAGATCAAGCGAGTCGATAGGGCTTTCGCCCAGGAAGTCAATCCAGGCCGTGAGGCGTTCCGAAGCAGAGGCCCCACGTAGTTGTGCACCAAGCTTGAGAAGACGTGTGGTTTGCTTGGCAACCGGTTGCACACTGCCAAGAATTCGTCCACCGGCAAACGAGCCTATGGGGTAGGGTCTGCGAAACAGACAAGCTTGGCCAGGGGTTGCAACAACAGGTTGCTCGAGATCAACAATCACAACTTCGGAACTACCGGCAGGAATAGTTCGTGGTCCGAAAATTCGAGCCGCAGTCGCGCTGGTGGCCGTATGAAATTGGATCGTGGTCGGGCATTTGATTTCTCCAGCGTCAACAAACATTTTTAATTCGACGAGGATGCGACTGGCGGGAGAATGTGTGCCTTTGGACACCAGCTCATCACCCCTGGCGAGTTCGGCGGACGATACCCCTGCCAGATTCAAAGCCGTCCGAACACCAATCCGGGACTGTGGTTCATCTGAGCCGTGAACTTCGATTTCACGTACGCGAACCAGTTGGCCTGTGCGGGCAATCTGTAGCTGGTCGCCTACCTTCAAAAGACCGCTCCATGGTGACCCTGCTGCCACGCACCCGCGACCCTCCACGGTAAACACACGGTCGATCGGCATGCGGAAATGACCGGTGGCGGAGCGTTCGGTTGTTCTCGCCATTTCGGACAACAGCGTTCGTAAGTTGTCCAGGCCCTCACCAGTGACAGATGATAGAGGCACTCGCGGGATGTCTTCAAAGCCAAACTCTGCCAGGAAAAGTTCGAGTTCTTCCGCAAGGTCCAGTTGGGTGCTTTCGTCCACCAAGTCGATCCGAGACATGGCAACAATCAGCTTTGAAACGCCCAGCGATTGCAGGATCGCCGCGTGTTCCAGCGTTTGAGCCTGGATGCCCTGATCGCAGGCAACCACCAACAAACCCACGTCAACCGCCGAGACTCCCGCCAAGAGATTCCCTATGTACTTTTGATGGCCCGGTGCGTCAATCAAAGCAAACTGATCTGAGCCATGGGTAAAGGTTGCAAAACCTAAATCAATGGTGATACCGCGACGCTTTTCCTCAGGGTGACTGTCGGTATCCACGCCGGTCAACGCCGCGACAAGCGAGGTTTTGCCATGGTCAATATGACCAATCACGCCAATGATGGTGTAACTCATCGAGCGGTGCCAAAGGAAAGAAAGGAGATGGCAAGTCGGTCAAGAAGTCGCTTCCGAACCCCGCCCTGCGCATGTTGGCGAACGAACCCCGCCCTGTGCATTTTGGCGAATCAACCACGGGATCGCTAGGACCAACCTGCCTGCCTTTCACCAATCCCCTGGTGATACCACTGTTGATCAGGCAGATTGGGCTAAAAATAACGCTCCGCACGACTTGTTGACGTTGGCGAATCATTGGTTACACTAGGCTTAATGAGAATCAGTTGCAATAAGCGTGTTGTCCGATCTCTTTGCAGTCGGCCAGCTTGGCCTAGGCCGGGAGTCAATTTCGTACTGAGATGGACGACGGCCTGACTCAGCTTGTCAACCGAATCTGACTGGCAACGGAGCGAGGCTGATAGTTGAGCGAGGCTGATAGTTGAGCGAGGCTGATAGTTGAGCGGGACTGGAAACTGAACGGGACTGGCAACCGAGTCAAAGGCGACATCCATGCAAAATGAAACCATCCTGAACGTCTTCCCTGCTGTCGATGACCTGCATCGTTTGGTAATCGCTGTCCAGCAAGAGGAGGAGCAGGGATCGAGTCGCTTGGTGCTCCGTCAAGAAAGTTACGCTGACGATGTGGGCTGGTTTGTACAGAGCTGCGTGGCCATCGAGCCAGAGCAAGTTGCAGGGTTGAAAATGGCTCTTTCAAGCCAACCGGCAACCCGACTTAAAACTGATCGATTTGATTCAGGGCTTTCACGGGTACCAGCGATCCTTAGTTTCGACGGCGCTCTAGCAGGGAACGCTGGGTAATCACATCGCAGCGGCCTCTGGCGTACCCGGCAAACAGATCCCATCGCAATCGGATTTCTCAGGTGCGGGTTGATTGAACGGGCTGCGGGGCTAGTGACAGCTGCCAAGTTGGGGGGGCTAGCGACAACTACCAGATTGGTTGTGTTTTGCTAAGAGCCCAGCCTGCATCGCAGCAAACTGGCCGTGGCGTTCCACCTGGCGCAAACGCCTTTAACCTAAACAGGATCCGTCAAAACAATGACGCGCGATGCTCGGACGCGCGGGCAAGATCTCAACCCGTGAGACATGCCCGGCGAAACAGGAATCAAGCTCGAGACAGGTCAGGCGAGCGTGTTGCGGGGACTACCTGCGTAAATGCCGAACCAAAACGTTCTGCGTTTACGCTCGGTTGATCCTTCGACTGCAATGTCATGCACTCTTGAGCGCCGGATTCGTAGCCGATGTGGCAGTGGAATTACGCAACAGTTTCGTGTACTCGTCTACGCCGTCTTGCTCTTCTTTCAGAATATCTTCCAGGAAGATCACAAGCGGCTTGTCGTCACCAGCCATTTCGATCGCTTGGCTGTACATCTCGACCGCTTTAGATTCAAACGCCAAGCTAAAAGAAAATACTTCTTGGAGATCTCGGGACTGCTGGATCTCGTTACGGGTCGCGACTGGCACACCGCCAAGCGCAACAATTTTGTCTCCAACCTGTTGGGCGTGGCCAAACGATTCCTTGGCGTCACCGAGGAACTTTTCGGCATAAACCTCGCGCCAAACGCCTTCGATGATGAAACTCGCCTGAGAGTACTGGGCTACCCCGGTCCATTCGTGCTTCAGGATTTCATTGAGGTGGTCGATGAGGTTCTGGTCGGCCATGATGTTGATCTCGTAACGAGGGTTTATCGGACAGATTTTGTTGGATAGGTGCAGTGAAAAATAGCGGGCAGTGAAGTACTGCCTCACTGTTTAGACGGGAAAGATAGCCGGATTTGCCAATCCATAAAACACCAATCAGGGAACCGGCATGACTTTACGGTATTTCAGTGCTGCGGGAGGGGGATTTGCTTCGCTGGCAAGGACGCGTTTCAGTTTTATGGTGGGCTGCAGACCATGAAACCGAGGGCGAAACTTCCTCGATTTGGCAGGGGGCAGCGGGGCGAGTCCTGTAGGTTGAACCTGAGCTGATGAGAATTCGAATCACCAGGAATTCAGGCTTTTTGTCCCAGGAACCGCTGATGGTGCCACCACCAAACGTGCGAGGTGTGTCAGTGTTCGGGTGGCCCGAAGTGGAAGTCTAGCGGATCAGCGACACTTCTATTTCCAGCCCCGGTCCGAATCCTAGCATGACCCACGGTTTGGGTTTTTCTTGGGCAGCGAATCGTTCCAAGATAAACAGCATGGTTGCAGAGCTCATGTTGCCGTGGTCAGCGAGGACACTCCGTGAAGTTGCCAAAGCGTCGTCAGGGAGTGCAAGAGCGTTCTCGACAGCAGACAGAATTCGTGAGCCACCAGGATGGACGGCCCATCCACCGATTGAGCTGAGTGATTCGTCATGTTGCTGAAGAAAGTCACTCAGGTAGTCGGCAAGATGCTCTTCAATCAAATGCGGTACTCGCGCTGACAACGTCATCTGGTATCCATTGTCACCGATACACCAAGTCATGGCATCACGGCTTTTGGGGACCAGGAAGGACCCGGTGGCATCCACAGAGCCAACGGGCATCAGGGTGCTGTGGGCTGAGTTCAGTGAGGAAAAAGAGTTGATTTGGCCAGCATCTGATTCGAGGACGATAGCTGCCGAACCGTCAGCAAACAGTGCGTTACTAACGATGTGATCAGTGACCATGCCATATTGATAGTGAAGACTGCAAAGTTCAACGCAGCACATCAGAACGTTTGCATCCTTATCCGCGGCAACAATGCCGTTGGCGGCGCGGAGTCCATTGATCGCGGCATGGCAGCCCATGAAGCCAACTTGAATTCGCTGCGTCGTGTAGGGAAGTTCCAATTCGTCGATCAAGGCGATGTCAATTCCTGGGGCGTTGAATCCGGTACAGGAAACTGTGACCAGATGGGTGATTTCTTCACTCATCAAGCCACTTGCTTCTAATGCTGCGGACGCGGCTCGCTTGGCGAGTACCGGCGCTTCACTCCGGTACCGATCATTACGTACTTTTGTGCCGGGCCCGCGGTCCTGAGCGTCTTCTGCTGGAGCGTAAAATCCGTTCACGATATCCGACACGGCGTGCTCTTCCAGTAGCACACTGCCACGTTGGTTGATACCGGTACGGCGGTACAAAGCTTGCACCTTGCGAGATTCGCCTGTGGTTGCGCACGAAATCTTCGTTGCGAAATTTGCGCTAGCTTTGCTGTTGGCTTGGTACTGTGGGACTGCTGTTCCGATGCCCGTGATCTGCCCGCCGCTGCGTAACGTAGGGGGCTGCGGTTCTGCAGAGGGGGTTGCTGCTACGGTTGCATTTGACATGAGAGGATCGGTCCGAGCTACAAAAAATGAGGGTGCCAGTGACGGTGCGTTGCCTTCGTGAGTGCCTCGTTAGCGTCACCGGCCGCGTGATTGTAGGGCGTCAGGCGTGATTGGCGTAGGTGATGCAACCTGCGTGTGCACACTTCGGCTATTCCAGCCTTACCGCCGCTGTTGTGGCCAAAATTGCACCTTACTGCACGGTCCGCTGACGATGCGCCATCATGGATGCGAGCAGGAGTTTGTATGGGAAGGCAGCCTCTCTGGGCATCGATGAGGCCAAACGTGCTGTGATGACTTGAGCACCGAACTCTCGTGCGAGACCACTTGCCGAGCACTACAGGATCCTTGGCAGACAACCTGACAAGTCTGCGAACACCCTTGGCGGTGGTGCAGCCGCCACTCCTTCAGCAATCCCACTGATCCACCTTTCCGCGGATTTAGCCATGCAATCCGAAATCGCGCGAACGGGATTCTCTTCGCAAGTGGGGGGATGCCGGTGCAGTTGTTACCTGCCTTGCCTCGGGTCACTCAAAGGTGGTGAGTACTTTTCGCTCGGTCGTGGGGTACCAATCAGAGATGGCGGTAGACAATTTGCGAACTATCTCAGGATGTTCCTTGGCGAGATTTGTGCTTTCCCACGGGTCATCTTTCAAATTGAATAGTTGGGGGCGTTTCTCGTCACGCGTGTGGGTCGACTTGTATCGATTCACTTCTCCATCGTAGGTGAGCAGTAATTTCCAGTTGCCTTCAATGCACCATCGGAACAGTAGGCTTTTTTCGGGTGTCTTGATGTCGGCAATGTCGTGAGCAAAGCTCTCTCCGAAGATGCGTTCGCGATCAATTGCTTGGCCACTTTCAAGTTGGGGGAGGATATTTAAACCTGGCAGGTCACCGGGAATGGGCATTTTTGCAGCCGCAAGCACTGTGGGCACAATGTCCAAACTGGAAACGAATTCGGTTCGTTCTCCGGCTTTGATTTTTCCCGGCCAGCGATACATGATCGGCGTTCGGATGCCTCCCTCGTAGGGCGTTTGCTTTGATCTGGGGGCATAACCGCGCGATGTCGGATTTTGGATCCAGCCATTGTCTGTCACATAAACCACAAGCGTGTCGTTTGCGATTCCTTTGGAGTCGATGACACCCAGAAGCTCCCCACATGTTTCGTCAAACCACTCGCACATGGCATAGTAGCGTGCAACGCTGGCGGGTGTGCCTGCCTGGTTGTATTTGTCGAATAAGCGTTTCGGTGGGTTGTGCGGTGTGTGGGGTAAGAACGGTGCGTACCAAAGAAAGAATGGCTTTTGCTGTTCTGTTGCCATGTCCACAAACTCCTTGATCGGCTCGATTCCTTCACGCCCAATTTTCAGTCCGTCATCGCCATGCCTGCCACCTGGTTTGGGAAAGCCACGCGTCATGCCATGCGTGAAACCAGCGTTCTTGAAACTGCCTTCCCAAAGCTTTCCGCTCTGGTGGCTCAGGTACCCGGCATTACCCAAAATTGTTGGAACGGTTTGGAATCGGTCGAGGTATGAAATCAAAGTTGCGCATCGATCTTTGTAAAGCTTCGAGTCTCGTTCCGCGTATTTGGGAGACGGATCGTTGCCAGTGATGCCGTGCGTTGATGCATAATGACCTGTGAGCAGGGTCGCCAGTGATGGGCGGCACAACGCCGTGGGTACATAACCATGGGGAAACACCGCGCTCTGTTTCGCTAGCCGATCCAGATGCGGGGTTTGAATCTGTGCATGCCCCATGAATCCATAGTCATTCCATGCCTGATCGTCAGAAATGATGAGAACAATGTTGGGGTGATCGTTGGCGGCATCTGCAGAGCAGCAATTCATTGCTGTGGTACATGCAAAAAGAAACGCCAGAAGGTAGTGAGTGGACTTCATTAAGTATTTCAGTGTTGCGGGGTGATCGGGCATGGGAGCTAGGTGATGCAGGCAGTGGGGAGCGGGATGCACCCAGTAATACACGGTAGGGGTGTTTTGCGAGGGCTGGACGGGCATCGTGAAAGGACGTTTGGATTGACGTTTGAGTCAACGGATGCGAATCAATTGTGTCGCCCGATGATTTGGTCAGACTGATCTGACCGACAACTGGGATGCGTGAGTGTTGCGTTTTCCTTCGCGGAACAACCCATCGCTGCCTGTTGTGACTGATTGTACTTGCTCGTGTAAAAGAACGCGAGGTTGGCGTTTTGGGCAGTCCGGTGATTCGTTGACGCGATGGCATCGAATGAGGGCTGAGTTAGACCATCAGTTCAAGGTCGGCTGCCTCGTACCACGCTGACGCAACAGCATGTTTGCATGCGACGTAGTATTTCCATTCTTTCCGTTTGAAGTCCCACGCGACGCGGTCGATACGGCCATCCTGGAACGAGTCAGGTAACCGTACACGAACCGTATCATAAATGACGAGCTTCGGTGCCTTGATGTGATCCGGGTTTGGATTCATCTTTTGCATCAGAGCAAGGACTGCTCTTCGCAGGTTTTCTGTCTGCAGGGGGGTGTCACAGTTCTCAGCTTCTTCTCGCGAGGTTCGATGCACGACTTTGATTGCGGCTGACTTGCTGCCGTCATACGGCGTCAACGAGTGGATGGCCAGTTCCTGAGCGATGAGTTGCATGATCGAGGTGTCCAGTGGATAACCGTTTTCGGGTGCGTCGCTCTCTCAGTCTACTCGATTCCGCAGGTGAGAATGTGAAGTTCTAATTCGTCAAAGCGGATAATTTGACGTGTCAAGCCTGCATTGAATCGATCTGTGTTGGAGCTGAGTCAGGCAGTCAGCAGGAAATGTTGTGTGACTGTTCTGTAACGAGCTGAGAGCGAGGCGGCGGAGGTTCATTGCCCATCCCGCTAGGGTGATGGTGCACACCGTGTCCGGACTGCCCAAGGGTTGACGAGAGTCTTCGATAGAAGAAAGCACGCACCGGCGAAGAGTGAGACTTTCGGGGACACAACTTTCTAAATCGAGCGGATCACTTAACGGAATGCTGCGTCCAGAAGCATCGCTTGGCATGAACGCAGGTCACGGCAGACACGGGGCAAACAGCGCTGTGATGCGTTGAGCGAGTTGCATAGCGTGCAGCAAATTGCAGAGCGTGAGGGGAATGCTTGAGCATCACGCTTTACAAAATTTGCTTGCGTGACGGCTTAGGCGGCAGCGCGGCCGTTGTGTCGCAGGCGTAATTCCTCGTCTTCAATAAGATGGTGATGTGAGTTCCCGTTCAAGGCTGCCTTGACCCGTCTGCGGAGACTGCGTCTCATAGCCTTGTGGTATCCCACAGTCGCAGAGAACAACGTGATCATGTCGACGAATTGTGTGCATGAAGACAGTTCATGCGAATCAATGTCCACGTAGCTGTCGGATCCAAATGAGCACAATCGTCCATCAATCTCTCCCAGGGGCTTGCCGTCGACCGCGAGGTCGTAGTCAGCCCCAATGGATACCCAGTGCCTTTTGAGACTTAGGTTCCACATTCGGTTGTTGTGGTAGAAGCCGAAGGTGTAGATCGATGGGATTCGAAACGTGCGATGGTTTTGCTGAATCTGCGTCACCATGCTCATGCGGGGTAAGATCACAGCGAAGGTGAGGAGACTACGTTTTGAACCGATGCTGTTGTGAACCTCGGTGGTAGTGATCTGCTCAATCGTGCCGCACCAACGCACACGTTCGGTCGATGTTTTGAACAGTTTCAGAACCATTCGACGCTTTTCAACATCGCCTGATTTTATCGACATGATGTTGTCCGTACTGACGCTGTTTTCAAGCTTCTTTTGCTGGTTTTTGTTCAAACGCCCGTTTCTTTTGATTTGCTGTTTCAACTGCTTTCGCCGCTGGCTTTTGATCGTGGCAACGGCTTGATTAAGCTCCTGCTTATCAGCATGCCATACGTCGGTGCGCAGTCCCACCAAGTGCGTGCGTTTCCACTCGTCCGTCTCAATGTTCTGTTCCGAAACCGTACCCACAGCATCCATGTGAGTTGTGAACTGGTTGGTCTCGGCCGTTGTCAGTTTTTGCATGAATTCAACGTTGCTGGGGTGGGCGCCCGGCAATGCCCACATGTCGACATAACGACGATTTTCTTTCGGTGCGGGTTTAGCCATGTGAGAATCCAACGTGATAGATGTGTCTTAGGCGACGCAGTGCTTAAGCGATCCGCTGGGATCAAGCCCTGTCGAGCCCTGTGGTTGGGCATCTCGAACGCAAAAGAAAGCAAAAGTTGCGGTGAACGGTGTCGCCCATGGTCGACCGGTCTTTGGGAGAAATCGGCAGAACTCAGCGGCTTAGGTCAGAATGACCGTTGCAAGCCGTAAAGTTTGCCAAGCCTATGTTTTCGTCTGCAAGATCGAGCGACGACCGAGCCTTTGCAAGCAAAGGAGAGTGGCGTCGGAGGTTCCGCTTCAGCGGTCCGGATTCCGATTGGTAGGTTGTCAGTTCGGGGGGATCAAACGGCATGATTGATCCAACGTCGCTATTGATCCAACGAGCGCCATTGATCCAACGAGCGGCATTGGTTCAACGAGCAGCATTGATCAGGTCTGCAGCCCCACGCTCTAACAGAGCGTTCGAGGTGAGCTCCGCA
>Ga0315322_10000157_pt1 | contig 45165 bp, 30 predicted proteins | sample M110021515metaG_FD_203461 | JGI IMG/M metagenome (GOLD analysis project Ga0315322, IMG submission 203461) | Ammonia-oxidizing marine archaeal communities from Monterey Bay, California, United States - M1 100m 21515 | ecosystem: Environmental > Aquatic > Marine > Intertidal zone | place: USA... | reverse complement strand
CGCCGAGGTCCAAGCACTCGGCGCCAAGCGAAGTTGCGGCGCGCTCGATCGCTGCGCTACCCTCGAGTAGCCCGCGGACGCGCCCGTCGACGACAACTAAGCCAGCTTGGCCCGAAGTGCCTAGAAACGAGTCCGCCCGCGGCAGGATGCCGCGGGCGGACAAGATCTGCGGCCTCGTCTTCACGAGGAGGTCTCCATCAGTCGGGACGACCCTTGATCGCCAAGTTCGTAACCCCAGCAATGATGCTTGCGAGAGGTGCGTTACCGTCGAAGATGATCTGGAAGCGGATCATGTTCGGCTTGCGCTTGGCCGCCAACTCGGGTTGCCCAGGCAGAGCGGCATCCCAGTAGTTGTTCAGCTCGAAAGGATGGCGTACCCAGGGGGTCAGCGATTGAGGGTCGACGACTCCAAGGGGATCTGCCAGGTCGACATTGCAGATATCCTCGACCGACTTGGTGGCGTGAACACCTTGGAATCGGACTACGATTGCCGAGGGCGTCACACCCCCTAGATCTGAACCAATCAGGGTTGACGGAGAGCTGCCGAACGGGTTGTTCACATCATTGGCGTCGCGGAACGAGAAGGGCGTGATGCCCGCAAAGACCAAGACGACGTCCATGTCCCAGCCGTAGTCCGGGTTCAGTGGATCGGTTGTGTCGTCCTCTTGGAATTCGAGGACGAAGAAGTTTCCCTCGGGAATGATCCAACAGGATTGTGCCCCCGAGCGACCGGCGGGACCCGTCGGATTCAGTGCGTACTCGCCAACAGAGAGGATCACAGAAGACATCGGGCCACCTGTTTCCGAACCCAGGATCGGATCGTAAGGAGAGACCTTTTTGGCTTCGCCTATAGGGTCCAGCGCGAACTCGGATTCGATGCGTACAAACCCAGCACCACCAGAGCCGGCAAAGGTTCCAGGGAAGTTACCAGAGCCCTTGCCACCGATACCGCCGGAAACGTTAAGCCGTTCGCCGGTATCGGCGATCTGAACACTGCGGGAGCGAACCAAAATCGCGCCGCCGGAGCCACCGCCGCCGGGGGCAGCCTGGTCCTCTCGGCTGAAGGAGGAGGGCGCCGCTTGGCCACCTGCACCGTCGCCACCATTGGCGACAATCGTCCCGTCCACCTTCACAATATTTCCAGCTTGGAGTTCTATGCCGCCGCCGCCACCGCCGCCGCCCGCTCCACTGTGGGTCCAGTACGTCTTAAATTTCTTGCCGATCTTGCACTCGCCGAATGCCGGGCCGTCGGTCTGCGAACGCAGGAAGCTCAAGCCTCCACCGCCGCCGCCGGAGCCGCCGCGAAGATCGCCAAGCTCGGGGGCGAGCTTTTTGTTCTCAGCGCTAAGACCGAGTGAGGCCGCATCGCCTCCCGGTGTGGGAGGGGGAATAATTCCCGCTGGAGGGCCGGGGTTGAGGAACGGGTCCACCAAGACGGGAATGCCCGCGCCTCCAGACGTAGCGTAAGCTCCACCGCCGCCGGGTCCTGCCGTCATGTCGATCTTACAGACGGTGTCTGGGATAAACGCGGTCAGATCCGAGCTGGACGTCGGGATTGCAAGCGGCCAGTGGGTACCACCTCCACCACTGCCAAGCGCGGGGATCCCCCCAACGCCACCGCCGGCGATCCCGTCGGTAATAGCTCCGGGGTTGGCGGAACCGCCAAGTACGAGAAGCGATAGATCGGTGTCATGGGGGCGATCACCACCCTTGCCGCCCAGGCCGCCTGAAGGCCCGGCCGCGCCGCCGGCACCACCCAACAGCTCAAGCGAGTCGTGGCCAGCGGGGCTGGTGAATGCGTCGTCCGGAGCTTTGCCGGCAACGTCGATCTTGCCCGCGCCCTGAACAACCAGGGATCCACGAGCGAGCAAGCGCGCGGGGTTGGAGCCCTCGAAAATCAACTGGGCACCGGGGCCGATGTCGACACTAGAGAACTCAAAAACGCCGTCCAAAATCGTTGCGACCGGAGGTGTCGCACTCGGAGGAAATGTGGAACTACCCTCGGGAATCACGTTGAAGTTAGACCAGACCTGGCTGTCCGTATTGAGAATCAGAGGAGATTCAGCCGTAGTTACGACCAGTTCGCCAAGTCGGCCCGAGCCGCCGAGTAAACCACGAATCAAAGCGCCCTCTCCCCATTCGGCACCTGTGTTCTTTGCGTCGAGGTTGGTTGTCGACAAGAATTGCTCGCCCTGCCCGTCGGGCATGATGACCGAGGGAAACTGAACGTACTCAGGCGCGAAGACAACAACACCCGAGTTCGTTAGCGGGTTCGAGCCAAGGTCGGTCACCGAGGTCGGAATTTCGACGACGATGACGCGAGGGAATTGCCCACTCCCCGATGAGGGAAGACCTGCCGAGGGCTTGAAGGTCACGTTGGTCTGAAAGTTGTCCTCGTCGATGCTGATCGTGTAATCCCCGAAGAGCTCAACGCGATCCGAGGGATCATTGATGTTGCCGTCGGGGTCCACATAGACCTTGAGCGTGGTCGATTCGCCCGTCACCGGGTTGACCAGTGTTGCTGGGTTCATGATGTCGTTGAACGCCAGGCGAATGTCGGTTTGGTACGATACATCCTGCAGGAAGGCTCCACCACTAGCGACTTGGCTCTCGACGACGTACGGGTCTTCCGTGAGGACGACATCGACCGACACAACTACCGTCGGTGGCCCTGGAACCGGGTCTAAAATGCCATTTGCCGCGACCGTGCAAGACATGCGTGCAAGGTTAGCCTTTCCGCTAAGACTCCGAATGTATGTGCTACCCGGATCTTGGTTCGTCCCCGGCAAGTACACCTGGTACGACTTGAAATCCTGCAATCCGAAGATCGGGTTTCCGCTGGCGTCGAACGTCATCTGCGGGCGAAAAATCAGGACCCGGTCGTTCAGGGAGTCGATAGAGAAAGTGCCCGGGGGCGTCTTTCCCGTCGAAAGATCGACGACCTGGAAGGTGTTCTTATTGACTGTGCTGAGGTCCACTGGCCGGCTGAAAAGCACCGCAATGCCCTCGTTCACAGCCACCTGACTGACGCCACAGCTGATCTGGGTGCCGGCCTCGCCGCCGAAACAGGAAAGCGAGCAGGATTGAATGATCATGTCGGCGCCTTCTGACGGACCGCTTCCTGACGAACCGCTTCCTGACGGAAACGAGCTCGAGCCACCCGAACAACCTGTTGTGAAGAGGGAGAGGCCGGCGAGCAGTGCTACGCTGGCGTTCGTCCAAGAACCTTTTAGCATCCTAGAAATACCTGGGAAGGGGAGCCTCTGCTATAGATGAAGAGGCGGAAACAAGCAACGGGCGCTAGCCTAGGGTCGAATCGGCAGATTGCCAATAGAACCAAGACAGACAGCCCTGAGCCGGGGGGGGAAGAAACCAAACCACTTAGTGCGTGAAACTATAGAACGGAACGGCCTTTAAGTTGCCAAGGAATCCGGTCTGCATTCGCGTGAACCGTCCCTCTAGTAACAAAAACAGGGCCAGAACCGTAAAAATCCGAACCTAACCGCCCTCACCCCCCAAAGAGGGGCGTTTACTAGCAGCGGCAAGCGGGCGCTCGAGCGTTTTCGCTCTAAACTGGCGGGTGCGAGATCGCTCGGCGCTAACCAGCCCTCCCCCTTGCCCAATTCCCTGCCCTAGAGCGCATTCCGCACTGCTATGATGTCGCCCTTTGGCCGGAAGCTGGTGACCACGAGCCCTTCGGAACGGGGTTTGCACAAGCCCCCTCCCCACGCTTCCCTACTTGGCTCCAGCCCATTACGGTACCGCGAGCCCATACCACACGACCGTTTGATGCACCGACACCCCCTGCTCTCCCTGCTCATCGCACCGCTGCTTCTAAACTGTGGTGGAAGCACCGAGGTCCAAGCGACTAATCTAGAGGTCGATCGCCAGATTCGCGACCTGATCTCAGCCCTAAGCCCAAGTCCCCCCACTGCGAACAGCGCCGTCAAGAGCGACTGGATCGATCGCCGCCGCGAGATCGAGAGCAAGCTAGCCACCGCAGGCCCCGAAGTCGGGCAGGCCGCGCTCGACAGGTTCCTTGAGAGCGACGAGCCCATCCTCGACATTCGCCGCGGCCTTCTCCGTGTCGCCGTTCAAAACTTACCAGAAGAGACGGCACCCCTTCTCGAGGCCCTCTTCGAAGAGTATGGCGAAGACCTTGGGCTGCGAACGAGTGCGATTGAGCTCCTCGCCGAGAGTTCTCCTGTAGATGCCATTCGCCTGGTCGAGCCCATCCTCGCTGCGCGACGCCCTGGCAAGACGTATCCGCCCGCGGAGCGGCTCGTCGCTTGCTACGCAAAGGCCGCCAAGAATGCTGGCCTCACCGACCTCGCCGCAGTCACACTTGCGGACTACGCGAGCAACTTGTTCCTCGATCAAGCGGGCCGCGTTGTCGCCGTGAAAGCACTTAGCAACTACCCCGGTCCGCACACCCGCGCGACGCTGCGCACCGTACTCGTCGAGTCGACTGGCGATGCCTATCTCAGGCGAATGGCCGCTGACGCACTGGTCAAGCAGTCCAAGGTCGATCCCGAAACAGCGGCCTCACTCTGCGACATCCTGAACGACGTGATGAACAAAGAAGCCGACGTCAATTTCCAACTCTTCCTCGTCAACATGATTGCGAAGTACTGCCCGTGATTACCGACTCTCACAATCACCTCTACTGGCCCACTTTTGACGAGGATCGCGCACTCGTTCTCGAGCGTGCGCGCGCTGCTGGTGTCTCGCGCATGATCGTAGTCGGAACAGATCTCGACACGTCGCGAGCCGCGCTCGCATTGGCCCGTGGGGAAGAGGGCATCTTCGCATCCGTCGGTATCCACCCGAATGACTTGGGAGGCCCGGAAGAAGATGGCCCCAGCGCAGAGACCTGGGGAGCAATCGCCGAGCTAGCGCGCGACCCCCTTTGCGTCGCCGTCGGCGAGACCGGCTTGGACTTCTACTGGGATAGCGTGGCAAGGGATCGTCAACTCGAAGGGTTTCGGTGGCATTTAGAGCTATCAAACGCCGTCGGTAAACCCGTGATCATTCACTCGCGCGACGCCCATGAGGAAGCGCTACTCATCCTAAAAGAAGGTCTTTGCGAAAACGGACCCGGCGGCGTTTTGCACTGTTTCACGATGGGCGAGAGCGAGGCCCGCGACTACGCCGAGCTCGACCTGTATATCTCCTTTTCAGGCGTTGTCACCTTCAAGAAGAACGACGCCAATCGAGCGGCTGCGCGCTCGGTGCGCGACGACCGACTGCTCGTCGAAACGGACTGCCCATTTCTCGCACCCCAGCACAAGCGCGGCAAACGAAACGAGCCGTCCTTTGTGACGGGTGTAATCAAGTGCGTCGCTAACGAGCGCGGTATTGACGAAGTCGAGCTTGCGAAACTGACGACCGCTAACGCCGTGCGACTATTTGGATTAAAGTAAGAAGCCCACGGCTCCTTTGAAGGGAGCCGCGGGCTTCGCAACCTAAGCGATTAGCTTACTGAACAGCAGTCCAGGTGCCGCCGTCGATAGCTGCGACGCCGTTGATGCCAAGGGACGAGCCCATGTCACCTGCGACGGAGTGGGCAGCGTCAAAGGCAGGACCAGCAGCAACGCCGTCGTACGGTGCAGGAAGGCGGTTGTTCATCTGCAGGAGGTCGCCCTCTTGGTTGATGAAAAAGGCGCGGTTACCGGTCTTGTTGACGTCGACGGGCCATGCGTATGCAGACCACAGGATTTCGCAGTTGTCTGCGTCCGGAAGATTAGCGGCATCAGCGCCACCAAGCAGAGCTTCGGCCTCAGCATCCGTAACACCAGCGACGGTAGACGAGGGAAGGTAGATTTGGAAGACGTAGCCCGAGCGCTGCACGGTGCTCACAGCGATATCGCCGAAAGCGCTAGACAGCATAGCGGGGTTTAGCTCGTCGACGCCAACGGCGCCAGCGGCAGGTACGCCAGCGACGCTAACCCGGAGGGGGTCGGCACCTGAAAGCTCGCCGAAGTAGCCATACTCCCCGCCGCCGTCAGCATCGGAGTCGATTGCTGACGATGCTTGGATCTGCGCTTGGGCGGAGGCAATCGAGCGAAGGGTAGAGATCGCTGCAGACTCGTTAGCTGCAAGGCGAGCACTCATCAACTTCGGAATAGCGATCGATGCGATGATGGCGATAATGGCTACGACGATCATCAACTCGATAAGCGTAAAGCCTGACTTTTTATTGTTCCTGATTTGCACTGGTTTGATTCCCTTTTGTGTTTTATGAGTTCGCCTGAAGGCGACGCCTCGTTCCCTTTTGAAGTGAGTAGTTCACGAGGCGAAGAGTTTGAAGCTCTCTGCCCCACCGGATACCCGCTTCAAAAGAACGGACCCGGCACTCCACCTATCGGAAGCGCCGGGCCCTTGGCTTTAGTTGACGGACTACTTTCCGCCAAGTTGTCCAACAATGTCGATGATAGGAAGGAAGACACTCATCACGACTCCGCCCACAATAACGCCCATCACAGAGATCAGAATCGGCTCAATCAGGCTTGTAAGGGCCTTGATTTGTGCTTTCACCTCACGGTCATAGAACTCCGCAATTCTCTCTAGTAGCGACTCCAGAGCCCCTGAGCGCTCGCCGATTGCGATCATTCTCACGACCATCGGTGGGAAGACTTTGCTCTCGGAGAGCGGTTCGGACAAGAGATCGCCGGATTTGACCGCATCACTGGAGGCCCGGACGGCCTCGGCGACGACTTCGTTGCCGGCTGTTCTTGCAACGATATCCAAGGTCGCAAGGATCGGAACACCCGACTTGATCAACGTACCGAATGTACGCGAGAAGCGAGCGAGCGCGACCTTCTTAAGTAATGGTCCGAACACGGGCAACTTCAGCTGAAGAATGTCGAATGTCCTCTGGCCGCGAGGCGTCTTCTTGAAAGATACAAGGGCCACGCCAATGGCTATGGCTCCGAGCACTTGGTACATGATGTTGGCACGCATCCAGTCCGACATGCCAAGGACGAACGATGTCAACGCGGGAAGATCCGCGCCCATCTCATCAAAGATTTGGGCAAAGGTCGGCACGATGTAGAGCATCAAGAAGGCCGTGATACCAAGTACTAGGCACATCGAGATGACTGGATAAGTCATCGCGGCTTTGACCTCTTTGATGAGCTCGTCGGACGCCTCTTGATAGTCAGCTAGGCGGTCAAGAACAATGTCCATTTGTCCTGAGATCTCACCCGCAGCGACCATCGAGACATAGAGGGTGTTGAACACGTTCGGACAAGACTCGAGGGCCGCCGACAGGTCCGCGCCACCGCGGAGCTTGTCAGCAACCGTCTCGCAAGTCAGCCGCATGCCTGGCGTCTCGGCTTGGTCCCTCAAGACGTCGATCGCCTCCAGCAAGCTGATACCAGCACCGACCATTGTCGAGAGTTGGCGTGTGAAGATCAAAAGCTCGATACGGGATGCTTTGGCTTTCACTTTCCCAATCGTGAAGCTGCCAATGCCGCCCCCTTCTTTCGTGCCCTTTTTATTTGGAGTGGCCTCTTCGATCTGAAGAACAACTAAGCTCTTTTTCTGCAGATCGGAGAGGGCCTCGCTGCGATCAGGTGCCGTCAGGTTTCCCGAAACAGTCTTGCCTTGTTTCGTCTTGGCCTTGTATGTCCAGTTGCTCATAGGAGAGTGCTCCGCTTAACTTCGTTTAACAATCGGGCGTGGTGACCCGAAGTATCTCTTCCAGTGACGTGAGTCCGCGCATCACGTTCAACAATCCCACCCTGCGAAGGGTGAGCATTCCGTTTTCCATGCCCCTCACTTTTAGTTGTGCGGCGCTTGCGCTCTCCACAATCATGCGACGTAGCTCTTTGTCGAGAGCTAGTGTCTCCACAATTGCAAGGCGTCCTCGGTATCCGCTCTTGCAGCGCGGGCAGCCTTCAACTCGAGGTCTAAAAATCTCTAAGTCGCGCGCCTCATCCGCCGTGTAGCCAACAGATAGCAGCTCTTCGGTGGGAAGAACGTCGGGAACTTTGCATGAGGAGCACAAGCGACGCACAAGCCGCTGGGCGACCACGCAGTTCACGGAGCTCGACACCAAGAATGGGTCGATTCCCATATCGACTAAACGAGTGATCGTGCTGGGCGCATCGTTCGTGTGCAGTGTCGAGAGCACCATGTGTCCTGTCAGCGCCGCTTTGATCGCGATCTCTGCTGTTTCGGCGTCTCGAATCTCGCCAACGAGAACCACATCGGGGTCCTGGCGCAGAATGGAGCGCAACGCGCCAGCAAAAGTCAGCCCGCGCTTTGGGTTGACCGGCACCTGGTTGATCCCATCCATGCGATACTCAACAGGATCTTCGACCGTGACAATGTTGATCTCGGGATCGGCAACCGTCTTCACACACGAGTACAGTGTCGTCGACTTACCCGAACCCGTCGGCCCCGTGACAAGCAGCATGCCGTGCGCAGAGCTCGCCGCACTCATGATGTCTTCAAGGCTGCGAGGCTCGAGCCCCATGCTATCTAAGCTCATCGCGACACCGGCGGCATCGAGAATACGCATCACGGCTTTTTCGCCGCCTACGACGGGAAGGGTCGAGAGGCGCAAGTCGATATTGCGGCCTTCATAGCGGATCTGGAACTTGCCATCCTGCGGTTTGAAACGCTCAGCAATGTCCAGGTCTGCCAGAATTTTCAAACGAGAAGATAACGATGGGCCTAGCCCTTTCGGTGGGCGCATCACTTCGATCAAGCGGCCGTCCACGCGATAGCGAACGCGCATGTAGTCTTCGCCTGGCTCGATGTGGATGTCACTCGCGCGCTCTTTCAAGGCGCGGAGCAAGATTAGATTTACAAGCTTGACCGCGGGGACATCGTCTCCCGCAGCGAGGGCCTCAACGTCGAGTTCGTCTTCTTCCTCGGCTTCGTTACGAACCTCGATTTCGGCCGAGTTTACGCCTTCGAGTAGCTCATCAACAGCCGCGCTACCATCATCGGCCACGCCCTCCAAGAACGCCCGAATCGCTCCGGGGTGCGAGAGAACGGGCCGCACTCGACACCCTGAGAGAAGCGACAAATCGTCAAATAAAAGCACATCAAACGGGTCGGAAACCGCCACTGTTAGATTGTTGCCATTCCGTGCAAGAGGCACCACGCACATCTGCGCGCACACCTCAGGAGTAAGTGACTCTATGGCGCGCACATCGGGCGTACACTGCGAGAGATCGACGGGTGCAACGCCAGAAATCGCACCAACAGCGCCAAGGAAGCGACTCCCAACAAGCCCCTCACTATCGAGTAGGACCTCGATAACAGGGAGACCAGTCTCGACAGCCGAGGCCCAGGACTCTGGGGACACAAGTCCCTGATCGAGGAGAATACGCCTGATCTTTCCGGATACGCGAACCATGATTTAGGCCGCACCGCGGATGAGGGAGCGGAACTCGGTCGGGTCCGAAAGAACCCGCTCGGCGTCTTTGATATCAACGCGGCCTGCGCGAACGTGAGCTGCGAGTGCCGAGCTCATTGTCTGCATTCCCAGCCGGGCGCCGGTTTGGATTTGAGAGTAAATCTGATGCGCCTTACCGTCGCGAATAAGCGCTCGAGTTCCGGGCGTCATGCGCAGAAGCTCGGCTGTCAGCGCGCGGCCCCGGCCAGATGCCAAGGGCAAGAGCTGCTGGCAAAATACAGCCTCTAGGCTGAAACTGAGCTGCGTCCGGACTTGGTGTTGCTGGTGTGGCGGAAATACGTCAATGACGCGGTTGATTGTTTGTACGGCATCCGAAGTATGTAATGTCGCGAAGGTCAAGTGCCCCGTCTCGGCCAAAGTCAGAGCGGCCTCGACGGTCTCGCGATCGCGAAGCTCGCCGATTAGAACAATGTCGGGGTCCTGGCGAAGTACGCTGCGAAGGGCGTTGTGAAAATTGTGCGAGTCCGTTCCAATCTCGCGCTGAGTCACTAGGCATTCGCGACTCTGATGAACAAACTCAACCGGGTCCTCAATCGTGACAATGTGCTCTTTACGCGTGCGGTTTACGTAGTCCACCATCGCCGCAAGTGTGGTCGATTTACCCGAACCGGTAGCTCCCGTGACTAGGACCAGTCCCGAGCGCAAGTTGCAAATAGACTTGCAAAACTTGATCGGCAAGCGGAGCTCTTCGAAACCCGCGATCTCGTGAGGAACGAGGCGCAACACGCACCCCATCGCCCCCTGCTCGTTGAATACGTTTGCACGAAAGCGCCCTTGCCCCTCTAGTCCGAACGAGCAGTCGAGCTCGAGATCCTTGTCCAGACGAGAGATCTGATCCACAGTCAAGAAGCTCGTTGCCAGTCGACGAACATCCCCATCGGCTAAAATCTCAACGTCCACGGGCTCGAGGATTCCGTCGATTCGGATACGCGGCGGGCCGCCGGCCCTCAAGTGGAGGTCAGAGCCCCCTTTCCTAACCATAAGGGCCAGAAGGTCTTCGATAACGATCATGTTGCGTGGCGCTCCCCTTTTGCGGGCGACTTCTCAAATTTGGACTAGTCACGAAGCACTGAGTACGGCTAGGCCCGGGGGCACCCTTCCGCATGGGCTTCTATCATGTTTCGACCCATCGGCCCGCTTGGCATAAGGCAAAAGACGTTCCCCGCTCTTTTGATCACCTATGCACGAGCACGCCCCCGAAGATTGCTCCTGGTGGGCCCCGTGGCGTGCTCGAGTAGGACTACTTGATGAACAATCCCTATGCAGTTTCAGTCCGGCGTGGCGCCGAACTCCTTTGCGCTTTGCGCGAATGCACCACAGGGGAGCGAGGATCCCCCGAGAGGGACCACGCGCCTCGGCAAGAAGCCCCTTCGGTGCCTAGCAATTAAATGAAGGCGGCCTGCCAAGTTCCCGAGTGAGAACAGAGGCAGACCGCCAGCTCATTCCTCGCGCTCCGCGCAAGAAAGCAAAAACCTTTATTCGTGAACGACGATCTCGACTCGGCGGTTTTTGGCTTTGCCGGCTTTAGAGTCGTTGTCGGTGAGCGGGCTGTACTCCCCGTGGCCGACAACGACGCAGGAAGAGTCTTCGATACCGCAGTTCTGTACAAAGTAGTTGAGAACGCTCATTGCACGGCTGTGGGAGAGTTCGCGGTTCGAAGCAAACTTTGACTTCGTGATACGGTCGTTGTCCGTGTGGCCTTCGATCCAGTACTCGCCATTCGGGTGATCGCGACGAAGCAAATCGGAGACCTCTTCCAAGGCCTTCTTTCCACTGCTGGACAGTGCGGACTGACCAGAGCCAAAGGAGATCGACGAGGGGATCACGATGACCAGGTTGCCGTTGCGCATGCCGACTTCAACACCGCTGTCGAAAGTGGGCATGACCGGGGCGCTGGCGACTTCGGCGCGCGCGTTATCCAACTGGCCATTCGTGCTCGAAAGAGCAATCTGCGTTTGGTCCAGCTGGCTTCTTAGGTTCTGGTTCTCGCCCATCAGGGCGGTGCGCTCTTCGCGAAGAGCACCGAGTTCGGCCTCGTAATCGTCGAGAACTTTTTGGGATGCGCAGCTGCCCAGAAGCGGGAGCAACGCGAGCATGACAAGGGCGTTGAATTTCATTGGTGTCCTAGGGGCTAAAGGCGCCATTACAAGGACGTTTGAGGACGGCCTTGAGGGTCGGGGAGTGAGCGATGAGCCAGAAAATTCGCCGAGAATCCAGGGGCTTGCTAATAGGAGAAGAACCGCTCCACCACATTCTTCCAAGCGAGCAGGACGACTCCAATACCAATTCCCAAATAGGGACCGAAAGGAAGGTAGCGACCGGCAATTCTTGCCGCGGCCACGCTTTTGCGGAAGGGTTTGCCGTTCCCGCGCTCCCTCGTGCGCTTCCGCAGTAGGCACAAAAAGCGGATGACATTGCCCAGCCCCGAGATACTCGCTGTGAAAGAGGCGATCAGGAGGGCTAGGAGGGCCCCGCCGGGCCCGAGGAAGCCCCCTGCCGCGGCCAATAGTTTCACGTCCCCGAATCCCATTGCATCCCGCTTGTACACCAGCTTTCCTAGCCATGAGATTCCGATCAAAATCCCCCCGCCGACAGCCATCCCTGCGAAGCACGCGATGACCGAGGCGACGCGGTCAACGGTGCCTCCCGCGAGAATCTCGTCGCTAGTCATTACGCGAGCGATCCAAGTGTCGCTGTGCAGTGCGGGAACTGCGGCGGCGCATAGGGGAGCTAAGAACATGCCGCCGATTGAGATCTCGTCGGGGATTTCGAAGAAGTCAAAATCCACGAATGTGGCGACGACAATACCCGCTAAGACGGTGCAGCGCACGAACAGGAGTGCCGAGGGTTCGGGGCTTGAGACGTAGGCGGTTGCGAAGAAGAGCGAAGCGGTGATGACCTCGACCAAAGGGTAACGCCACGAAATCGGTGTTTTACATGAGCGGCAGCGACCCTTTTGAACAAGCCATGAGAGCAGCGGCACGTTCTCACGCCACGTTAGCGTCGCATCGCACGTTGGGCAGACCGATCGCTTTGGGTGCGACATCGTCATCCCCTCGCGCGGCAGGCGGTGGATTGCTGCGTTAAGGAACGAGCCCACGATCAGGCCGAACAGAATCCAAGTCGCGTACCAAAGACTGGCGGGGATCACGACAGCTCCGGTGGAGGCCTCGATCGTCAAAATATACTGCGTCCACACCATTACTTGCCCGATTCCTCGTTCCAGCTGATCTCTACGAAATCAACAATCGGCGGATCCCAAGTCGGACCGGGGCCTATTTCCAGTTCTATCCACAAACGTACGGCATCACAGCGATCGAGCAAGCTGAGGTCATCCACGGGGCCAACAGTCTCCACACCTCCGCCTGGGATATCGCGCTCGCCCAGGAATCGCACCCGAAAGGCGCCGCTTCCTGGCCGTGCGCCCACTGCCGCTGCCCTCCACCGAATCTGCTTTCCACTTGGACGAATTGGCGCTGACAGGATCCCGACCTGCAGCGCTCCGACGAGAGGGTTGGTCTCGGGCTCGGCAAAGTGCAGCATGGCCGGGTCACCCGGCCCACGGGCTTGGGCGCTTTTTGCCGGAGGCCGCAGTGTTGCTCCCCCCCCATCGCCAACTACCCAAATCTCTCTTGCTTCGATCGAGCCGCTAATACGAATCCGCCCTCCAGCAGCGAGTAGGAGAGGGCCGTCCACGGTGATGTCACCGTCGATCACAAGGTCGCTACCCGCGACCAAAATGGTCCACTTGTGAGACTTTATTCGCGCCTCATCGATCCAGCTGTTGAGGCTCTGCCCACCCAAGAAGGACATCGTTTCCGTTGCCGTCAAAGACGGCTCTGCGCTCACGCGACCGAACCACTGTCCCCACGACTCGCCCTCGGCGCGGGCCCCCTCGGCTGACTCAACCGACCGAATCAGGTTTCCTTGGATCTCCATGCGCCCCTGAGAGCGCACGACGACACAACCGTCCAACCCACTAAGATCGAGCGTCAGAGAGTCCTCTAGGGTAAGCGCACTAGCGTGAAGGTCTCCACGAGCCGCCCGAACCGGCGTCACGTCGCTGCCGAGGTGCATGTCGCCCGCCCGCCCATCGCCCGCTGCACGCGGCAGCCGTAAGCTGACAAAGCCACGACCATCCCACAACGCCATCCCCTGGCGCCCGGGCAGCTCGGCCGGAGAGCGCAGCCCCTGGGACAGAAACTCAAATCGATGGAACCGATTCCCGCCGGCACCGCGGAAAGGAACAACTTCAAGTGGCAGTGGCATCTGCGACAAGGCCCAAGCCGAGCGCACCGCATGACCACCCAAGTCCATTAGTCCACCGTGCGTACTTCCCTTTTGCGGCTCCCGAACCACGAGGTGATACTCGCCCTGCTCCAAAATCCTCGGCAGCAAGCTGGCCTCGCCGACACCAACTCCCTCAACGGCGCGGAGTTCGATCCGCGCACCGTCCCGTCGGTTGGACACGAGTACCGCGTGCACATCGATTTCCTCTAGGGTGGCTTCGCCGTCACCAAGATTCGAGTCCCCGACACGAAAGTGTCGAAGAATAAAATCCCCATCAGAAATCGTACGGGGGTCAAGCGGCTCGCTCGACACCAACTGGATCGGCTCGGCGCCGCCGAAAGATGGCTCGAGCACAGAGAGCAAAGAGGAGCCGCCGGGGGTCTCGTCGAAGAAGGCGCGCTCCCCCGATGCCGCAGGCACTGTTGAGAAGTCCGCCCTGAAGCTGCCTGATAGGATTCGTCCGTCGCGGGCTCGTAGCCCCGAGACAAGCGGGAACCCGGACAGGACACAGCTGTATTTTTCGTTCGGTCGCAATCCGCCATCCATCAGATCTGCACCAAGCGCAAGCCTCGGATGAAAAATCAACTGGTCGCGGCGAACGTCGAAAACTCCTGGGATGGACCGTCCAAACGAATCCAGAATTCGAGCGCTAGTCAGGGTCACCGACGAGACATCAAGCTCATCCGAAAAGTGAAAGACAAGCGCTTCGTTCAGGAGGACTCCCTGCAGGCCCTCTTGATCAAAACGCGTCAGCTCGAACTCTTGCACGGTTGGCAGCTCCTGCGCGCAAGCCGCGAGTAAGAAGCAAGCACTCACCGGGTGAGCGCAGTTGCGCAGAAGGCTTATGCCGCGAGCTAAAAACGAGTCCTTGACCATGCTCCTTATTGAACCAGACGCGCCGTCTCACATCCTAGATGCGCTCCCGAAAAAGCGAACCGAAGTGCCGCAACACGGCGAACGAGGACTAGGCCGTGTTGCGCTATCGGCATCCTACAGAAACAGCCCCGACTCACTATTCGGTGCATCGGGGCTGCCCACGGCAGGTCTGCTGCCTATCGAAGGACGTTTAGAAGCGCCAGAAAATCCTCGAGAAGTCCAGGCTCGGTCGAGGGCTGGTCGCCGAGAGGCCGGCGCTCAACGCGTCCAAGTCGAATAGGACTTCGAAACGAATGAACTCGACCGTGCCTGCGCCTTTTGCATTGATCTCGCCAATGTCGGATGTCCAATCTTGGAAGCCTACCGCGCCCAAGTCGGGATCGCCGTTCACATCAACTCCAGCGGACTGGAAGGTGAACTGAACGTCCACGCTCGGAGGCAGGAAGCGGTCCGTGCCGCTTGTCGAGACCAAGAAAGAGACAGGGCGCAAGGTGTACTCAATGCCGCCGGGCGGGTTGAATGTGTTCAGCGCAGGCTCCGGGGCACCACTTACTTCCAAAGCCAACTCCATCGTCCCAAGGTCAAACGAAGCATTTGCAACGTTGAAGCGAGCGAAGTTGGACGAGTTCCCAATCTCACTCAAGACTAAAAGGCTGTCGCGAAGTAACTGCGGGTTACGCAGGTAGATGTCATCCGATGTCGAAGCAATACTCAAAGAGTCAACCGTCAGTGTCCGGCCGTCGACGCCGATGTTTGGCAGCGCTGGACCGGCGACAACAGCCGTCGGGCCTAGCAGTACTGCAAGATCGTCCTGGAAGTCGTCGTCATCTAGGTCAAGCGCGCTACCTGTACCAGTGTCGATACCAGCGAAACCAAAGACCAGCGGATCCGCCGGAAGGCCCGGGTTGATCGCCGCTTGGCCAACTGCAATCCACTGGCTTCTGGCACGCGAACGTGCGCCGAAGGAAGGGACAAGGGTCAGCGCATCTGGGAAGGTAACCTCGCGAAGGCTGTCAGCCGAAGCAACAGCATTTATAAACTGTATATCGCTGGCGGGATCAAGGACGTGGACCTGGATGATGCCGGGACCTCCTGAACCGCCAGCGTTAAGGCTTTCGGTTCCAGACTTGCCTTTACCGGCTTGCCCACCTCGTGCGGAGAGGCACTTGGCGACGACCCCATCGAACACAAGCGATGAACCCGCCTCGATGATCACGTGACCGCCAGAGCCGCCACCACTGCCGCCACCGAGGTGGTCGTTGCCGATAGTGTTCTCGCCTGCGCCACCCTTGCCGCCCTCGGCAAGGATCGTGCCCGCACCGCGAATCGTCACCGTTCCGAGGCAGAGAATATGGAGGCTTCCGCCGCCGCCCGCGCCACCGCAGCCCTTCTCGTCCGAGCCAGGAGCCCAATTGGGTTTAGGGAACACACTGCCGGGAACAGCGTCTCCGCCACCACCACCGCCGCCGCCAGCCCAAGGTTTGGTCAGCTCGCCGATGATGACCTTCGATTGGCCGACATCGAATTGTGTACCGAAAAAGTCGTTGTCAGATTCGGAGTCGAAGAACGGCTGGTTGCCAGGAGCGCCGCCCTCAGGCGGCTTATTGCCCTTCACGGCGCCAGTGGCCGCCGGACCACCATCATGTCCGGACTCGGCGATCATCCCGTAGTTCACGCCCGTAAGGTCCGTGGCACCAATAGCGTCGGGGCCAAGTCGCCCACCGCCGCCGCCGCCGGGACGACGAAAATCTTTGCCGCCGACTCCGAAGCCCGTTTCGCCACCTTTACCACCGAAGTTGGCTTGGCTGAAAGGACCGAAACCGTTGCCACCCTGGGGTGTCGACGTAGTTGTCAGGAAGCTTGCAGTACCGCCGCTGCCGCCGCCAGCTGTTCCTGCGGAGCCGACTTCGGGCTGGTTGCCCGTGTTCAAGGTTGCCACGTCGGGGCGATCGAAACCGCTAAGGTCAATCGTTCCCTCGAGCACAACATTGCCGGAGGCCTGAATCTTGATGGGGTTAACACCTTGAGCCTTGATCGTGGCGCCAGCTTCGACAACGAGGTGTCGAACGTTGACCTGCCCACCAACCACGGTTTGGTTCTTCGTGTGAATAAATGGTGTCAGCATATCTGCGCCGATATCGCCACCCTCGATGGTGAGCGCACCGCTTGTATCGAGCAGGATGACCACACCCGATGGGATGACCCAGTCAAATGCACCGTCACTGCCACCAGTTCCGGAGAAGCTGAATGCCGCACTCAGGGAGCCGTCGTCCCAGATCGCGCGGGGCTCGGCGAATGGCGCCGTGATGTCCTCAAGACTCCCGAAACCGCCGCCGGCGATGTCGTAATCCACCTTGATTTCGTCGGCCATATCCGTGGCCGGAACAAGCCCGGGAAAGTCTACGATGGTCGTCTGGAAGTGAGCAAAGTTGTTCACCTCGAGCTGGTTGCGGTCACCGACGAGGTCTTCGAACTCGGTCGTCACCACTACGCGAATCTCGCTGGACTGTGGTAGCGACCCCAAAGGCTGCAGGCGTAGGCTGGAACCCGTTTCGCTGCAGTTGCGCTCCAATTGCACTGCGGTCGCTATGGGGATCCAGTTATCCGGGCCACCAGATGTGTCGAGGTACTCAAGGAACAGTCGCTTGTTTGAAATGTTCGCGTTGGCCGGGTTAACCGGCTGATTGAACTCGATCAATACGGAGACTTTGCTCAGGTCGTCACTGTAGAGGTTTAGGCCCTGGCCCAAGGGCACGTTGAAGGACTGCCCAACCGTATCGAAAGTAAACTCCACCGGTGCACCAGCACCGCCAGCGACCTCGATTTGCGTGACCTCGTCCTCAGGATTGAGCGCTGCTCCAGCACCGTCAAGAAGACGTACGACAGGAGTCGCCGGGCCGTTCTCGGTGTCAATGAAAGCAACCGCCGGAATTGAAGAAGACGGAGTGACAAAGTTCCGCAGCTGCGCGTCTTTTAGACCAGCGCCGTCCGCAGATGTCACCGTCAGGCCACTGCCAGATGCCGATCCAAAGACCGCGACCTGGTAATTGATACCACCAATCTTAAGGCCCGAGTCCGACAGACTGTCCAGCACGGGACAAGTCGGCTGAAATCGTACCGTCGTTGGGCTAATCAGCGTAAAAGCACCTGATGCGGGAAGGCCATTCAGGTCGCGGATTGCGATCGTGTTCAAGCTGACCGAGCTAAAGTCAACCGGAGCGCTGAACTCAAAGTCGATAGGCCGGTTTACCTGCCAGATCGCAGATTCTTGCACCGACATGGAAATGAGCTGGAACCCGTTCCCAACGAGAGACCCGGCGGCGCTACCACCGCCACAGGCGACAGGGAAAAGAGAGAGAGCAGCAAGTACTGTCAGACGAAGAGGATTCATGAGTGACTTGGTTTGGGCCATGTCGGCACAGCTTAGAGAGAGAAGCCGGGCCATGTTTTGGGGGGATTTGGGGGAGACCATTTTACTGTCGCTCGTAGGAAAAGCCCAGGCCGGACAGTTCGGGGAAGGTCCCCGCAGTAGGGTTGTTAATGAAGGTCAAACGGACTTGGAAAAAGCGCATCGAATCGAGCTCGCTCATGTCCGACGTCCAACGCTCGCCCAGAGTGGTATCAAAGGTAACGGCAGCGTTATCGGAAGCAGGATCGCCGAAGACCAGCGGATCGCCAGTTGCGGGAACGTTTCCGTACATGTTGAGCTGCTCAGCATCGGTCGTGGCCACACCAGCCGCAACCTGAATGGCGCCGCGAAAGTGCATGTTCACGCTCGTGCCATTCGGCTGCTTCTCGTTGCGGGGCTCAAGAACGGGCTCGGCGTAGGTCGGGGTTGCCACCGCGGTCTCTTGCCACACCGTGTGTGCACGACTGACGCGGATGACAAAGTCAAGCTGCCCCATGTAGAACACGTTGTCGGCAGCACTGGTAGCCACGCCAAGAGGGGCGAGGAAGGGCTCGTAGTTGAAGCCGCCCGTTGGGATAGGCTCAAGGTCCGGATCCTTATAGACAGGGATACCACTCGTATCTGCACCACCCGAAGAGTAGATGCGCTGGAACGGTCGGTTCGTGCCAAGTACAAGGCCGGTCACACCACCTGCGCTCCAACTGGGGTCCATCGCAAGCGATGTATCCAAGCGGTTGATGCCAATAGCGTCGTCCGAGGAATAGCAACGGAACTCGGTCAATATCGGAAGCCCGAAAGACGGAATAAATGTGCCCGGACAGATTTGGTAGTCCGAGATGATCGGCGCGCCGTCCTCGTCCAACTCCATCGTGATCGTCGAGGAACCGAACCCAAGCGGGGCCAAGGGGTCCTGTGCAGATCCTAGGGAAGTGTCATAGAGAACAGGCTGTTCAAGACCAATCTCGATATCGCTACCGCCGACAGCGGTAATTGCGGTGTCGCGGTACGTCCAGTAGAGGAAATCCTCTGGTTGACGGTACTTGTTCATCGGGTACGGGAACATCAGCGTCTGGGAGACCGACATGAACTTCTCGATAGGATCGATGAAGTAGCCCTCGTCTTTATTGTGAACCGAAGTCAGGGGGTTGTTCGGATCGAGAAGGATGTTCTCGTCGTACGTCGACGTGACTAAACCCGAAGTTGGGAAGATCAAAGTGTTCGGCGGTGTAACCCATGTTTCATCTGGAGTACGGTTGCTGGTCGCGAACGAGATCGAAAAGTCCGGGTAGTACTCGGACAGAACTTTCGTACCGATCGGCGCCCAGTTCACGTGCTCAACATCGATGTTGACAAATGCTTCGTCAACCACGTCGAGGCCCATGTCAAAGTAACGCCAGAGCGTCATCATCTTGCAACCAAGCGGGTTGAGGGGCTCCTGGAATGTGCCGACCAAGAAGCCAGGGTTCTTGATGACCTCACCGTTAGGAACCATCCAGCCCGGAACGCCGACATTGCGGTCGATCGTTTGGGAGAAGCGGTCGACCGGACGAGGGCTCATTTTACCGCGAACGGCGTCATAGACAAACTGCCCGCGGAAGTCCGCAAAACCGTCACCGTTGTCGTCGATCACCTTCCCACCAAGGGGCTGGTCGAAGAACGAACCAAGGCGCATTGCCACGTGATCCGTGTCATACGTCGGAGCAGCGGGGTCAAGGAAGAACGGAACGGCGGGGAATGGATTCGCGAGTCCGTTTCCGGCGAGGTCTACGACACCTTCCTCCTCGAAGAGTTGGACGAAGAAGTCCTCGCTAGCCCCAGTGTTGTGCTTCATCGGCACGCGCGGATTGAAGCGATAGCGCTTGAGGTCCGGAGTCGGGAAGGACTCACCAATAACCCAAACGCGCGTCCCCATGTTGGCCAGGGGAAGGTTCTGGCGCGAGACGACAAAGGCATCAAACGGACTCATCCAATCGGGGTCCATTGGCTCGCTAAAGCGCAAGATAATGGAAGCCGTCGGGTCGACGTCAAGGTTAGTGCCGTTGCCTGCAGGAGGATCGAACTCTACGAAGCAATCCGCGGCGACGATGCCATCCGGATCCCAAGTTGAGAAGTAGTTGCCCCCGGCAGGGAAAGGAACGCCCGAGTCCTTAGTGAGGAGGCGAACTTTCACGCCGCCAACGGCACCGCCAACAGGGGCGGAGCCAGCGGCGGTAACCTCGGCAAAGACGCCAGGCTGGGTGATGATGTCCCCCACCTTAGCGGCGACGGAGCAGTTGATGTTGGCGAAGGCGAAGTCGACAAGGTAGTTCCCGGCGGGTGCACCGAAGTCCACAGCGACTGCGCTGATCGTGACTGCCTGATTGCCAACAACTTGCGGAGCCGTATCGTCTGGTAAGAAGCCGTTGTTCGGGTCCTGGACTTTGTCGGTTGGGCCCCCTGAGCGGAGGGCACGCACGACGTCGAGGGTTACCGAGTCGTAGTCAAACGGCTGATTGCCGGACCCTAGCAGCGGGCTTCCGCCGATATTCGCAAGGAGGCTGAACTGGCCCGCGCCAAAGTCCGCCTGTGTCGGGATGCGAATCGCCAAGTTTGGAGAACCCGTATTGATGGCCCCCGGAAGTCCGAGGCCATTGACCGGAAGGCCCGTCGCCTGGGATTCAAGCTCGGAGACAACTGGGTCCACAACTACACGGGTCGAGTAGAACGTACCGGCCACAGAAGCACCGAAGTTGACATCGGGAAGCAACCGAACGCTAAGCGGAATCGTTGGCGCGTAGCCACCAAGAATACGGATGTTGTCCGTAGTCACTGTTGCTGGATCGATCAAGTCCGAGAAGCGGAGCACCATGACCGAATTACGCGGCACCATGGAGTAGGGCGGAAGCTCGAACGAGGCCAAGCTCTTCGGAAGCAGGTCGTCGAGGCCGGCGAATAGATTCGCAAAAGACGTGCTGTAGTCCTCGGTAGCGAAGTCGTGCAGAATCGTCAGAGTCGTCTGCTGGCTGATCGGGTTGGTTTCAATCTGGTAGTTGGTACCGTCGGTCCCAATGTCGGCACCAATCACCAAGTCGCGGTGGACAAGCGTACCGGTGGCATCGTAGACCTCTTCGACCAAGCGGCCCCAACTCACGCCGAGCAGGCTCATGTCAGAGGATGCACCTGCAGAGTTATCTTCCACGATGTAGTACGTGCCATCTCCGTGATCGAGGGTTGCCCCGAGCGCATCACTGGAAGGTGGCTTGCCCGCGGGGGGACCACAAGCAGGCAAGAGAGTCGCGGCGCATGCTGCGAGGGCCAGGCCCTTTAGAAAGGTAGAGGTCATTTTGGTAGTAGGGAGACTGGGTGGCATCAGGAGTTCCTCAAGTAGGCAAGGCCGAACGCTGAGAGTTCAGGCGTAAGGCCCGTCTCGGTGTTGCCAATCATCGTGAAGCGCACCTGGATGTATTTTCCGCCATCAACGTTGTCGATGCTGTCTTGCCACGGAGCAATCTTGGTCGTCGGGTCCTGATGCAAGAAGCCATTAATGTGTGGGTTCCTGCTGACCGTCGCGCCGTATTGCGGCGGGGCGGGCGCGGCCGGGGCCCCAAGGTGAAGCTCGTCGCCATAGGCGTCGAGCCGGTCAGCGTTGAGAAGAGGGTCCATCGTCTTGTCCGTCACCGTGCCGATCGCTGTCGAACCGCGGTAGGCAAGGAGCAGTTCGGAGCCAGAAGGTTGATCGTCTGCGCGGGGCTCAAGAATGGGGGTCAAGTAGTCGGGGTTGGACTCGTCAGTATCAAGCCAGCGCGTATAAGATCGGCTGACACGTACCACCAAATCGAGTTGGCCGTAATAGAAAACGTTGTCCTGCTTTGGCGTAGGCGCACCTGGGGGAAGACCAGATGTTGTGCTCGCGTTGAAGCCGCCGGTCGGATTGGGCTGCGTGTCGGGGTTCTTCTGGACAGGGTTGCCACTGGAATTGTATCCGCCCGTCGAGAAGATGCGGAACGTCGGCTTGGCCGAGGAGTTAATTGCGATCGCGCAGTCAAGAGAGTTGAGACCAACCCCCGTGTCCGACGGATAGCACTTGAACTCCATAAGGAGAGGCAAGCCGATGGTCGGGACGTTGCCCTGGGAAGCGGTGTCCCCTGTGTCCGTGGTAGCAGTCAGACCGACAACTGCCTCGATGCTAAGCGGAACACCAAAGCTCGACACACCTCCAACGGCTTGGACGGAAGTGTCACGCCAGGTGAAGTAATTGAACTCCGAGATGGGAACGTTGCGGTTCATGGGGTACGGCATGAACTTCGCGCCGGAAGCACCGATGAAGAGCTCCGCCGGATCGATCAGATAGCCAAGAGCCTTGTCGTGGGCCGGCACGCCCGTGTAGGCGGGGTTAGCGAGGCGGTTGGCGGCGAAGGCACTACTTAGCAAACCCGACGATGGCTTGGAGGGGAGCAAGGCGGCGTTGCGCTGCTCGTCCGGCTGCTTCAAGCTGTGAGTTAGGTTGATTTCGAACTCCTCAAAGAAGTCAGCTTGCACTTGACCTGCGAGGGGGGCCCAGTTCAGACCCTCGACATCCATGTTGAAGCCAGCGGAGTCGGTAATAGAGAAACCAACATCACAATAGCGGTAGAGGCCCATCATCCGGCTGCCGAGAGGCGACAGGGGAGTCTGCACACCTGCGGGCAGCGCAATCATGATGCTTGGGACAGCTTGCGATCCATCGGCGACGGCGGCCGTGCGCTCGACGGGGCGCGCCATGATCAAGCCGCGGATCGGATCGACCAGGAACTGGCCGGCGTACTCCGTCAAGGGGGTCGCGCCCACGAAGTCACCGTCCTCGTTCGGGTTGTTGAAGCGCAAGACGATACTGCCGTTGCGCTCGGTTCCCGCACTCGCATCAAGATCGAAAACGACCTGCTCGAGGCTTTCCGCAAGAGCGTTGCCTGCAAGATCGGTCAGGCCAAGCTCGCCGTCGAGCAAGTCCATGAAGTAGGACTCGCCAGACCCCTGGCTGTGTGCCAAGGGAAGCGACGGGATGAAGCGGAATTCTTTAAGGTCAGCAGAAGGGCTGATGTCGCCCACGACGTAGCCGTTGATGCCTGGGTTAGAGGAGAGGCGCGTAAGCGTGAAGCTATCGAAGGGCCGCACGGTGGCGGGGTCCATCGGCTCGCTGAAGCGGACCACCAGATGCGCGTCGGGTGACACCCCACCGCTGGGAAGATTCGTCGCCAGTGGCGAGAACGTCATGAAGCAGTCAGAGAAGTCGCCACCTGCCTTGTCGAATGTCGAGAGCACCTGAGCGGAGCCGGGATTGAAATCGATTGGATCGCCAGCGAGCAGGTGAACGCGAACATCCGAAACGAGTCCGACCGTCGGGGGCGCGGAAGGCGAAGTCGCCTCGGCGAAGACACCCGGCAGGCGAAGAACGTCACCAATCTTGACCGCCTCTGCGCAGGGCAGAGACGCGAACTCGAAGGAGACAACGTAGTCACCCTCACCACCGGAAATGTCCTCGACGACACTAAGCAGAGTCACCGGCTGGGAGCCGACAAGCCGAGGTGCGTTCAGGTCGAGAAGGAAACCGTTGTTCGTGTCGCCCGTCGTAAGCGCATCGCCTCCAGAGCGCATCGCGCGGATGACCTCCTTGGTCGGGAGGCCAAAGTCGACGGGACCGTTGCCGGAAGTTGCAAGACTGTGGTCGGTGAGGTTCGTAAGGACCTGAAACTGACCTGTGGAGAAGTCTAGGACAGTGGGAATCCGAAGCGAGACGTTCGGGAGCGCAGTGGTCTTACTAGAGGGAAGGCCCAGGGAGTTTAGGGGCAGCAGGCTTCCGCCCGCCTCGAGCTCGGAAACCGTGGTGTCAAGTAGGACGCGTGTCGGGTAAAAGACGCCGTCCACGGTGCCGCCGTAGTTCGGGTCGATCGTAAGACGCGACTCGAACGGCAAGGTCGGCGGGTTGCCGACCAGTAGCTTCAGCGTCGAAGAGTTGACAGTTGACGGGTCGATCAGATCCGAGAAGCGAACGCTGATCGTAGCGTTGCGAGGCACGAAAGAGTACGGCAGAGAATCGCCCGCGTCGGACTTGGGCAAAATCGGACCGAGGTTCTGGTCGAGGCGATCAAGCGCCAAGGTGTAGAGCCCCGTGCCATGAGAGTGCAGAATCGTCAGTGTCGCCTGCTCCGTCACTGCGTTGATATCAAGCTGGTAGTCGACACCGTCCGAGCGGATGTCCTCGCCTATCAGGTAGTCGCGGTGACGCAAGACACCGTCGCCGTCAACAACGTTGACCAAGCGCCCCCAGAACACGTCCTGTATGTAGAGCTCCGAAGCACTGCCGCCCAAGTTCTCTTCAGTGAACCAATCCGTGCCGTCCGGGTTCTGACTCACGGAGCCGATCGAACCTCCGCCGGAGTCTGGCGAGCCGGGACCACACGATGCGAGACTCGCAATGAGCAGGAGGGAAGCAAAGGTCGCGCCGATGGAGTGACAGGATCTGTTTTGGGTTGGATCGAGCGTCATGGTCATAATGTGGAGCTGTCGAACGTCAGGCTTCTCGGAAAGTGGGGGGATACTCTGTTGGGGGGCTGAGATGCCTGCTCGCGGCGATTTTAGACCGCAAACGTAAATTCAACGAGGCACAAAACTACCGTTACGCGCCACGCGGGCTGCGTATCGTTAGAGTTCGTGGTCGAGAACCATAGCGGGGAAGGCCGTGATTGTTTCATTTATATGCGACTCGGGCAAGAACTAGGCGAGAAGGACTGCTTTAGTCGAAGGGATTAGCCCCACAGGATGGAGGCCGCAGGCTAAGTACAAGTACCGTGCCAAACCCCGACAATGGGGCATGTGGGATGCCCGGGGCGAGACTGCATCCTTGTCAAAAGTCGCCCCTTGATGACCTGAGGGCACATTCAATGGGCCCGACAAGATATTCCCAGAAGTTCTGAGGGGGGCTCTATGAGCGATAGCGCTCGTTTCCTGGCGTAGAAGCCGAACACCTCGACCAGCTGCGCTTGGATCTCCACATTTCTGGGTGTCGGAGCGGCGAAGCCGCGTTCGCCCACGCGCAAAACGTACCTAGGTCCCAGAGCCGACAGTAAAGCCCGCGCTGATCGCCTCGGCAGAGTCTCGGAAGAAGACCAACTCCGACGGCTCGATTCGCCTTGCCTTCGATGCATCCGGACGAAAGGCCTCTGGAGTACCCACCGATCCAACGAGGGTGAGATTCAGCTCTCGCGAGCAATAGGCGCAGACGGCCCGGACCGGGAATCGGGAGACGATCCGATAGGCCGCAGGAGCCTGTCGGATTTCGGTATGCGAAACGCAGCCCATATTCGGGCACGGATTGGCGCCCAACTTGACGGGGTACGTCGCCTCGAGATGCGGTCGCGGCGAGTGCTCGAAGTCCAAGCGCCCGAGCAGCATTCCCAAGATGGCCATGCGAATCGGGACTCCCCGTGCAGCCTGCTTGAAGTAGATGCTGCGAGGATCCGCGTCGAACTCGGGAGAGATCTCGTCGCGGCGTGGAAGCGGGTGCATCACAACCGCCTCTCGAAGCGCTTCGCCCGACATGATGTCTGTGTCTAGGTGGATGTAATTCGACGCCGAATCCGACTCGCCAAAGCGCTCGGTCTGGGGACGCGTCATGTAGACCGCATCGACGTGATCGACGAGCCGCAACCCGCGCTGAGCCTCGGTGTAAAGCGACAGTTGGTGCGGCTTTGTCGGCGTTATATACATCGCATCCGACGAACTAGCCAAGTCCCCCAAACGCGACGCATCCGCCGCTTGAGGCTCGGCACCGTATTCCTCGCGCAAGCGCTTGACCACGTAATCCGGAAGCTCGAGCCCCTGATGGGGAACGCAAACTAGATTCGCCCCGAAGCGCGCAAGGGCATAAACAAAAGAGTGAATCGTTCGACTGTAGCGAAGGTCGCCAGACAGCACGACATCAAGTCCTTCGAGGCGACCTTTCTCGATCCAAAGCGTGTATAGATCGCAGAGCGTTTGCGTCGGGTGCTCGTGGCTACCATCGCCCGCGTTGATTACGGGAACGTTTGAGTAGCGCGCTGCCAAGCGCGCCGCACCCTCGCTCGGGTGGCGCAAGACTAGGATGTCGGCGTACGCCCCACTCACAACGCGAACGGTGTCCGCTAGCGACTCGCCTTTGGAGGCGCTCGACGCGTTCATGTCCGCCGCCGTCACGACTCCCCCACCGAGCCGCAGCATGGCCGACTCGAATGAGAGCCGCGTTCTCGTCGATGGCTCGTAGAAGACACTTGCGGCGATCAGGCCCCGGCAAATCTCAGCGGAGTCCCGCAGATTCTCCGAAAAATGCCGGGCGTGCTCAAAGAGCTGCGTGATCTCCGCAAGGGAGAGGTCGTCAATCGAGACGAGGTGGCGCGGTCCGGACATGGTGGACTTGGCTTATGGAGAAGCGGTCTGAGGCCGTCGGAGGTGAAGAGCTGCCCAGGCCACGGCTCTGGGCGACAAGATCACGAGCCAGAGGATACACCGCAAGCCCGATCTATCCATAGGAGTTTCCGGGCAGCGCCGAATCAGCGGAGCAGCACCTCTATTTCTGCTGGGCCGCCAGAAGTCGGGAGAGAATCTTTTGGAATGTGGGCTCGTCGGCAGCGGCCTGTAAGTCGGCGATGCCGCGACAGCCGAGCTCGTCGAAAGGAGCCGGACTCCCCGCGAGCCAGGGAGCCTCGGGGAGTTCTAACGCTGCACGGAACGCAGACTCAACAATCTCTCGGGTCCCCACGGGGTCTTCATGGGTCGAGATCGCCTGGAGCCCCGGGTCTGTGTCACCGGGTCCTGCTCCAAAAGCGGTGTCTGATTTTGTTGCGAAGCGCACAATCGCTGCGCGCCCCGGTAGGTTTTCCCCGGGTAGGTTCTCAAGGGATGCTTCGCCTCCCCCGGTCGGTGACAGCCAAAAAATAACGTCAGCGAGCGCTGCTTCCCCGAGTCCCTGCGCCTGGCCTTCCCGCTCGACCGATTCCGCGCGGCCGCTAGCATCCCGCGCTCCCGCAGTGTCCACAAGGTCAACCGCATAGGCACCCAAGCGCGCGCGCGTACGAACCGCGTCTCGCGTGGTCCCCTCTTCCCCGGAGACAACTACGCGCTCGTGACCGACGAGTAAATTGAACAACGTCGACTTTCCAGCATTCACCGGACCAGCGAGTACAACTCGCGGCACGTCGATCAGGAATCTAGCAATGCGGCCCGCCCCGGCGAGGGAAGCGAGCCGCTTCGAGCGCTCCGCCTCACCGCAAGTTGCCAGCTCTTCCAGTACGACTCGCAGCGCTCCACGAGATTGGTCGAGCAAGAGCCGTGCAGCCGCATCACTTGGCGCACTCTCGAGGGCGCGTGCCGCGCGCTGCTCGATCGAAAGAAGCCGATCCTCACAGGGGGAATCAGCACTCGCGCCAAGGAGCTCGCAAACGCGCCGAACAAGCACGGGACTCCCGTGCAAGTGCAGTTCAAAGCAATCGTCGCTGCGCTTCCAGATGAGTGCTTCGTCCAAATCTTCGTCGCCGCCACGGGTCGTTTCGCGCAGCCGCACGAGTACCGTTTTTTGAAGTGCTTTTGGGGACTTGCCCAGAAGGCTCGGAGCAAGGGATGCAAGCTTTTCTAATGCGCTCTCTCCCCGCAGCTCGAGCACGGTGACACCACCCCGCCCTCGCGGGGTCAGCTCGCGAATGCGAAGGTTAGCGCTAGTTAGCGGGACTCGCACGGAACTCAGGATGAGCCTTCCTCAAGCTCACTCCAAAGCGCTGCCAAGAGACCGCGATGGACCAGCTCGGGATCGACGACGAGCTCCCCCTCCACAAAGGGTTCGGGAACGCACAGGAAGCGCCTAGCGCCGCCGGTCAAGAAAATGGTCGGCGGGCTGCCCGACTGCATCGCCGCATCTTTGATTTGGCGCTGGACCAACTCTTTCGCTGCGCCTAGAAAGCCCACCGCGACTCCCGCTTCGAGCGCCTCTCTTGTCTCCCGTCCAAGCGCGGGAGCATCGGGTTCGGGCGAGACCTCGAATAGTTGGGCACCACCGCTCTCGAGCGCACTGCTGAGAAGCGCGGGGCCAGGCGCAATCGCGCCACCAAGGAATACCCCATCGCGAACGCAGTCCACTGTCAGCGCCGTCCCCGCATCGACAACAACAAGGGCGCCACTCCCTCTCGCAAGTTCCACTGCACCGCGCGCCGCGAAGAGCCTGTCAGCGCCTACGGTTTCGGGATTCCGAACGGCTAGCACCAGACCGCAGTCGGGCCGAGAGATGTGCGCACCGCTACCCAGGCTCGTTACAAGAGCGTCCTGATCCCCCCTGCACGCGACGGACGAGAACGCGATACCTTGATAGTCGCGCCGAGCAAAAGACCCGCCTAGACCACCGGCCAAAAGCTCCTCCCGCGAGAGTGTCACATGTTCCAGAACACTTGCGATCCCGCCGGACCTCTCCCAGGCAACAAGCTTCGTGGCCGAGTTCCCCTGGTCCACCGTGAGCCAGAGGCTGGGTGCGTCCTTATTGCTTTGGGCATCCATAGCCAAGAGAATAGCAGCCATCGACGCCCCCGAAGCCGAACTTGGTTCGATTGCTCGCCCAGGCGGTCCTACTCCTCTGGAACCTCGTAGTAGACCGTGCGCTCGACGCCTTGGTTCTCGACCAGGATCTCCCAGGTCGTGTACTTCTCCGCGTTGTTCTGTGCGTACTTGATGGCCTCTTGGGTCGTGGTGACAGGGTGCCCATTCACGCTCTTGATGATGTCGCCTTCCTTGGCGCCGTGCTTGGCGGCCATTGAGCCTGCCGGCACTTTAGTGATTTCGATTCCGTCAGGTTGACGCGTGTCGGGGTCATGATGCTGGCGGTGGTCGGTCATCGCAATGATTGATGCGAAGTTGTCCTCGAACTGCTTCGCGTCCTCCTTGCCAACTCGGAATCGGTTCGCACCGATCTGAACCGTCTCGAGAGGATTGTAGATCGGCCCATCCAAGGCCGGACCAAAGAGGCTTTCGACTTTGGGGGCGAGCACCCCGCCAGGACCGACTTTTACGATCTCGATCCCACTCTCGAGCTGCGGCGTACTGAGCAGCTCTGGCTCACGCTCTTCGTCGCCCTCGGCGACTTCGAATCCAAACAGCACACCCTTGCCAAGGATCTTCTGCACAAAGATCGACTGGTGAGGTGTGGGCAAGTGATCACCGATATTCAGCTGCTCCAAGCCGTCCTCCCCCGCCGTGCGCCTCAGATTAGAGTCGGTGTAGCTGACAAGCGCAAGGCTTTGGGCTGGATCAAACGAGGCTGCCCGAATGAATAAAACGTCCAACAGCGAAGCCACTTTCACTAAAGGCTCCTCACTGTCGTCTACCTCCTCGGCCACCACATCAACAGGCTTGGGCTTGGGCTTGCCGGTCCAGTTCATCTGGTGGTAAAGCCTCTCCACCACAGGGAAGTCGAAGTCCGCCGTATCGATCGGCTCAGGCCGAACAACATCGTTCAGAGGCCCGGAAAAAATCGCGTTTGGTTGCGGGGCAAGCCGCTCGATTTGGTGCTGCTTGAAATCAAACAGGTACCAGCCAAGGTAGCCCGCCAAAGCGGCGGAGCCGAGCCATGCGACATTCTGGATCAGGGAGAGGTTCATAGGGCGTCATGCTAGCAAAGAAAAATGCCCCGGAGGGAGACCTGAATCGCGCTTCCGGGGGATGAACGCCCCGCTTACCTGGAATGACAGGAGCAAGACTTCTGACCGCGTAGACGCCCACCGGCTCAGTTTCTTCCCGGATTACGCCATGCGCAAGCGAGATTTTGTGCCGGAGGAGAAGCCGCGCAGGGCCAATGTGAGCTCTTCGGGTCGGTCGCTGGCGGCTAAAGCGACATCTACATCCACCATGCCCTGCTCGACAAGGTGCGCGAGGGACTCGTTGAACGAGATCAACCCCTCCAGGCCCCCTTTTGCCAGTAAGCGGCCTACCTCGATGGTCTCGCCCTCGAGCAGGATCTCCTTTACGCGTGGGACGGCCGTCAAGAGTTCGACGGCAGGGCTCAGGCCTCGGACTCCCCGTCGTGGGACCAGTCGCTGCGAGACGATACCGGCCAAGTTGTCCGATAGGCGCATACAGATTTGCGCGTGCTGTCGCGCCGGGAAGAAAGACAGAACTCGGTCGAGTGTGCGCGCGGCGTTGACTGTGTGTAGCGTGGAGAGAACTAAGTGCCCTGTCTCGGCAGCATCGAGTGCAGCCGCGACCGTTTCGGCATCCCGCATCTCACCGATCAAGATGACGTCAGGGCTTTGGCGGAGTGCGTGGCTTAGTCCCTGTTGAAAGTCTTCAAAGTCGGTGCCGAGCTCGCGCTGACTAATCACGGATCGCTCTTCCTTGTAGAGGATCTCGACGGGATCCTCCAAAGTGATGACATGGCGAGATTTGGTTGTGTTGAGGTGCTGGATCATCGCCGACAGTGTTGTCGACTTACCGGAACCAGCAATGCCCGTCACAAGGACAAGTCCGCGCTTGCGCTCGGCCAACTTTGCGAGGTACTTCGTCGGCAGGGCCAGCGTACTGAGGTCCGGCGCCGATTCGGCGACGCGGCGCAGAACGGCTGCGGGCTCGCCGAGCTGGCGGAATGCGTTCAGGCGATAGCGCCCGTAGCGCGGGTGGGAAACGGACGCGTCCAGGTTGCCCGTACGCATCCAAATGTCCATGTTGCGAACACCAAGATAGGGGCGCAGCGTCTCGACCAAACCCTCACCCACGGGTACGTCCCCATTCAAGAAAGTGATCTCGCCGTCGACACGACAGCAGGCGCGCTTTCCAGCTCGAAGGATCAGGTCGCTCGCCTCACTCTCAGTGACGGCCCTCATCCAAAACTCGAGTAGGTCCAAGGCCTCGCCTTCTTTGTTCGCTTCTTTTGCGGTCATTTCTGTATCCCCTTCGGCTTCCCGGCAAGTCCACAAAAAAGGCCCCAATGGTGGGTGCCCCTTTGGACTCATCCACCTTTCTTTTCGACTCACAAAGGGGCCAAGCTTGGGCTCATTTGGAGATTGGGGCTATCTTTTCAGGCTTTAGCTGCTGCTTCGGCCGCGTCGGCATCGCGCACAAGCTCGCGGGCGGCCGAAAGCAACTCCGGCAATCCGTCGCCCCGCAAAGACGAGATCTGAAAAATCTTATCGCCCACGGCCTCTTTCAAGAGGGCAATGCCCTCTGTAGCGCCCTCATCTTCGCACTTGGTTGCGACGACCAAGCTTGGGCGATCGGTCAGGTCGACCTCGTAGTTTTTCAACTCAGCTTCAATCACGCGCCAGGCCTCGTCTGGTCCTTGACCGCCGCGACCCTCATCCGCAGCCGTCGAAACGTCCACGAGGTGCAGCAAGACGCGGCAGCGCTCGACGTGGCGCAGGAACTGGTGGCCTAGGCCTACGCCCTCGGCCGCGCCCTCGATTAAACCTGGCAGGTCAGCGATGCAGAGCGTGTCATAGTCACCCACCTTCGCGATGCCCACTTGGGGCTCAAGCGTGGTGAACGGGTAGTCGGCGATCTTCGGCCGTGCCGCGCTAACGCGCGAGAGAAACGTGGACTTGCCCGCGTTGGGCAAGCCGATCAGGCCAACCTCAGCAACTATTTTGAGGACTAGGCGGATCTCCCGAACCTCGCCGTCGCGCCCGAGCTCGTGGTGGCGCGGCGCTTGCACAATCGAGTTCGCGAACTGCGAGTTTCCCCTGCCACCACGGCCACCCTGCGCGATCACGACTTCGTCGCCGAGATCGGTCAGGTCACGCAAGACGTGACCGCGTTTGGCGTCGCACACCTCGGTACCTACGGGCACTTCGATACGCAGATCCTCGCCGCCTGCGCCTGCGCAGTTGTTCGTTGAACCGGGACGCCCTTTGTCGCCGCGATATGTCTTGCGACGACCGACATCAAGCAGCGAGTTCACGCGATCCGTCGTGTACAGAACGATACTGCCGCCATCCCCTCCGTCTCCCCCATCAGGACCGCCGCGGGGCACGTATTTCTCGCGACGGAACGACATCATTCCGTCTCCGCCTTTGCCGGCCCGGACTTCGATTTCACACTCGTCGCGAAACATGGGGAAGTGTCTTGGTGGGTGGTTTTGAAACTAGAAAGAGGGGCAGCCCTATTTGGGCCGCCCCTCTTGGATGCGCTAGCTCGAGCCGAAGCTTCGAGTTATGCAGGGTCGACGGTAATGCGGCGACGGCTCTGGAAGCGGACGGTACCGTCCACGAGAGCGAAGAGCGTGTAGTCGTTACCCATGCCGACGTTCGCACCGGGGTGGAACTTAGTGCCGCACTGGCGAACGATGATGTTGCCGGGGATGACGGCTTCGCCACCGAAGCGCTTGACGCCGCGAAACTGGGGGTTGGAGTTACGACCGTTGCGGGTAGAACCCTGTCCTTTCTTATGTGCCATGGAATCGTTCCTCGGTTAGGCGTTGATGCCAGTGATGCGTACGGAGACGTAAGCCTGACGGTGACCACGCTTGACGCGGACGTTCTTGCGACGCTTGAAGCGGAAGACCACGAGCTTTGGGCCCTTGGTCTCTCGGATGACTTCGGCCGTCACAGAAGCGCCCTCCACTTGGGGGGTGCCGATGGTGACGTTACCCTCGTTGGAGACGAGCAGCACGTTGTCAAAAGTGATCGTCGAGCCGGGCTCGAACGAGGACTCGGAGTCACACTGGATCACGTCGCCCTCGCGGACGGTGATCTGGCGGCTACGGTCTGAGATAATTGCGTACAAGGTATTCTTGGTGGTTGGCCGCGGTGGAAACCCTCCCGCGGGGACCTAGGGATCCTAAGGGGTCAGCGCTTTTGCAAAATGCAAAGGCCGAGCCTCTTTGGAATAAGGGGCGGAGAGCATATCAGGCATAGCTCAAGGTGGCAAGCAATCTGCGATTTTAGCGCTTCTTGCGGCGGCCCCCGGGACGAACCTCGCGACCATCGGCCCTCAGGTAGCGCAAGACGCTCTCCTCGAGCTGTCCGGAGGCGTCGACAAGCACTAACTCGCGTCCATGTGCCTCGGAGAGCCCATCGAGCTCGCGTTTGCACTGGCGCTTCAGATACTCGACGACCTCGGGCTGAGTCCTGACTTCAACTTTGGAGAAGCCTTTCTGGGTTAGGGCGGAGCCGAGGCGGCGCAGGATTCCCTGGGCGCGGGCCTCGGGTGTGCGCTGGCGGCCAGTGGAGCGGCAGTGCAGGCAGCCGGTGTAAAGAAGCTTGGAGATTCCTGGGCCCAGGCGTTGGCGCGTCAGCTCAAGAAGTCCGAACTGGGAGATTCGCCCCACCTTATGTCGGGCGCGGTCCCCGTGGAGAGCCTCGGCCAATGTGCGCTCCACGTTCAAGCGGCTGCTCTTGCGCATCATATCGATGAAATCGAGCACCAAAATACCGCCCAAATCGCGAAGTCGAATCTGCAGCGCGATCTCGGCGACAGCCTCCAGATTTGCCTTGAGAGCGATGTCCTCGAACACGGCGCCATCTCCGCGGGTACGGCCCGAGTTGACGTCGATCGCGACAAGTGCTTCCGTTTGGTCGATTACGATGGAGCCGCCCGAGGGCAGCTCGACGCTTCGATTGAAGATCTTTTCGTAGTCCTGTTCAACCTCATACATGTGGAACAGAGGGCGCGCACCGTCGTGCCGCACGATGCGCTCGACGTGCTCAGGCATGAGCTTCTTAGCAAACTCGCGCATGCGCTCGCAGACCTCGTCGTCGTCAACCACCACCTTTTCGGTTCGGCGCGAAAACAGGTCGCGCATCGTGCGCACGGCTAAGTCGTTCTCTTGGTACAGCGGTGTCGGCGTCTTGCCGTGCAGGAGGCGCTTCGAGAAGCTCTCCCACAACGCAAGTAGGTAGTTGAGGTCGCGGCGGAGATCTTCCTCATCCTTGCCAATTCCGGCGGTGCGGACGATCAAGCCCATTCCCCCCGGAATCTCGAACGACTTCAGGATCTTGCGCAAACGGCGCCGCTCCTTTTCCTCTTCGATCTTTCGGCTCACGCCAACCATCTCGAGAGACGGCATCAGCACGAGATAGCGACCGGGAATAGATACATAGGTTGTTAGCGCAGGGCCCTTATCACCAATCGCGTCCTTCGTGATCTGAACGGCAACCTTGTCGCCCACTTTGAGAAGGTCGCCAATCGCAGGGCGCTTGCCCGAGCGGTCCTTGCGACCACGGCCCTTGCCGCGATTGCTCGCTCTGTCCGCATCCTCGTCACTCTCGACGCCCGACAGGTCAACGTCGTCGTTGCCGCCTTCGCGCGCTTCAAGCAGCTTCGTGAGGTCCCAGCCCTTTTCGCCATATTCAGGAAGGACGTCGGAGACGTGTAGAAAACCGTTCTTTCCCTGGCCAAAGTCCACAAAGGCAGCGCCAATCGCTGTCTCGATGTTGACGACTTTACCGCGGTAGATGTTGTGCACGAAAGACTGCACGCGGGTCACCTCGAGGTAAAGATCGCGAATGCGCTTCTCGTGCACTAAAGCAACGCGTGACTCGAGCTTATCAACTGCGTTGACGAGAATGACTTGGTCGCGTTTGACCTCTTTGATCGTTGTTTTGACCTTGGCCTTCGCGCCCTTCTTCTTGGTCGAGCGGCGTCCCTTGCGCCCCGACTCTCCCACGAGCTCGGCCTCGGGCGGGAGTTCGGTCAACTCGGGAAGATCGTCTTCTTCGCCTGGCAGAATCTCGACGGCCACGGGCAGGTCCGCCCGCACACTCTTCCGCGAGCGGCGACCGCGCTTCACCTTCGGCTTTCGCTCGCCTGAATCCGAATTGCTCTCCTTGCGATCGGAAGCCTTTTTACGGCGTCCACCGCGAGCTCCGCGGCGGCGGCGAGGGCCCGCTTCCTTCTCTTCCGGAACTTCCCCTTCCGAGGACTCGCTCTTGGTTTCCGTATCTTTGGTCTTTCCGCGGCTTGAACTGCGTGAGCCACGCTTGCGGCGCGGACGCTTCTCGGGCGCACCATCTTCTGCGGCTATCTGGGGAGCCCTCGCCGGCTGGTTCGACTCCTCCCCCTTAGCACCTTTGGCACCTTCAGCTGTCGCGGGCGCGGCCTTCTTGCGACTGCGACTGCGACGAGGGCGCTTCGGTTTCCCCTCCGCGTCCTGTGCATCGCCACCGCCTTCGCCGTCAGATCTCTCTATCTTGGTGGCCCCCTTCGAGGTCCTTACCTTGCGGCGATCTTTCTTCGGCGCGTCCTTTTTGGACAGGGGTGCGCCCGAAGAGCTCACCTCACTGCGCTTCATGGCGCTGGCCTTGGCCGGAGCATCCGACGCATCCCGACTAGCGGGTGCAGCCTTTGCTTTTACTGTCGCCTTCTTACGGGCTCGACGGGGCTTGGCCTTTGTGGAGCCTGAGGCCCCAAGGCCCTCTCCAAAAGATGAAGAGGAAGAGGGGCTTTCGGTGCGCTTCTGACTGGCAGGAGCACGTTCCTCGCGAGGTGCGGCGGAATCGCCGGCCTCAGAATTCGAGGTATCCTTCATAGGAATATTCGGGTTGTAAGTCCGAGGCCTCGACCCAGAGATACCCATATGGCTTTGATCGAGCCCTACGGGTGCCGGGGAGGCGTTCGGAAGTGTGCGGGTCCTGCAGGTTGGTCCGAAAATCGGAAAAACAGCCGCTTAGACCCGTTGAAAGTGTGTTTTTGGGAGACGCAAACCACGATTTATCGTGATTCCGTTGATCTACAAGGCACTTGTCGGCGCGAATGATGCGCTACATGAGTCCTGTCCTGCCCCTAGTGAACCCAATCTGCACGCTTAGGGCGAGTCTTGATCCGAAAAAGCAAGAAACCGCGGCCCCCCGAAGTCAATCGGGGGGGGCGGTTCATGCCCCCGAGGGGGTCTTGAGGGCCTTTCCGGCCTTCTGAGAGCCTAGACTAGTCGTCCGCAGCGACCCTCAGGCGGCTCAAGCCGAGGTCCTCTTCTAGAAGGGACATCAAACCGTCCTCGACTGCGCGGCGGCGCTCTTCAAGCTCGGCCTGGAGCAGTGCGGCCGCATCTTCACTCGAGCGCAAGATCGTCGGCGTAATGAAAACGATCAAGCTACGGCGCTCTTGCGTCGTCGACTCGTACTGGAACAGTTCACCGAGGAACGGGATGTCCGCAAGTAGCGGGATGCGGCTCTCGCTATCGACGTTGGTGTCGGTGGTCAGCCCACCAATGACGGCGGTCTGACCAGACTCGAGAACCATCGAGGTCACGATCGTTGACGAGCGCTTGCGCGGCAGGGCGATCGAACCTTCCAGTCCACTAGCACCAAGCGTGAATACGTCAAACCCTGGGGGGGCGAGGCTCGAGTCCCCTGTGCCGGACAGGCTGGTTTCCTTTGGAATGACGTCGAGCATCATGCGATCGGTGCCCGGCACAACGTGCGGCACAACGAGCAGCTGGAAGCCGACCTCGACGGGAGAGGAGGTAGCTTCTGAGACAGAAAGCGACACGCCACCAGCCTGACCTTCGACTGCCTTGGCCTCTGCATAGCGAATCGTCTCGCCAACAAAAATCGTGGCCGCCTTCCCATCAATCGCAATCAACTTCGGTGCCTGCACGACTTCCGTAGAAGTGTCGCGCTGCATCATGCGCAGAGTAGCCGCCACTTGCGTAAAGGACAGCGCTCCAAAGACCGTGTCTGGAATGATCGTATCACCAGCGTTTCCGGCTCCTGCAAATGGTCCGGCTCCGCTCTCGCTTGCGATCCCGTGATCCTCGAAGCCGCCGCTACCGAGGTCGAAAGGGAACGTAATGGGGATCTGCCCGCCCGAGGCGGAGATACCGATTCCATTGTCGCCGTAGTCGACGCCAAGGTCAAAGAGGTCTGCATTGGTCGTAGAGACAAATTTTACGTCGATGAAGACCTGTGCCGGCTCGATGTCAATCCCTTCAATGATTTCGGCTACGCGCTTATGCATTTGCACTGTGTCGCGAATCAACAGCGTGTTCGCCGCTTGCACGTAGTCCAACTTAGCACCTTCGCTAATCACGTTGCGCAACGCACCGAGCAGCGGAAAGTCCTTATTGATGTCACCACTGGGGGCTTTCGCTCCACCCTCGACAAACTCGGAGGTCATCACGGGGACCCATTGGCGCGGAGGCCGCACGTACTTCAGACGATACGAGCGCGTCTCCATCTGGGCTTGCAGAGACACCGGATCGACGACGCGTAGGACACCGCGGGCCTCTTCTACTACGGTGTAGCCGAGTGTCTTGGTCGCGACATCTAGGGCATCACGCCACGGAATTTCGTTGAGGCGAAGTGAGATCGTGCCGGAGACTTCCGGGGCCCAAACGATGTTGGCTCCACTCATCTTGCCAATCATGTCGATGACCTTGCGAATGTCTTGATCTTGCAGTTGAAACGAGATCTTCGGGGGACGCGAGACAAACAGGATGTCCATCTCGCCCTCTTCGATTACGCAGCCGGCAAGTTCGGCGGCAAGGTCTAGGGCTTTGCGCCACGGGACGTTGTCCACTTGAATACGCTCGATCGTGCGCTTGCTCAAGGCCGTTTCGCCTTCGGGCGTGCGGTAGAGAATATTTGCGCCTGAAATCTCGCGGATTCGACTCACGATGGCTTCAAGAGGGATCTCCTCTTGGGCAATCGTAATTCGGGCGTGATCGCTTTGAGCTGCTGCAAAGCTACCTGTAAAAAAGATAGCTCCGAGCGCAAGGACGACTCGCAATGGGTGGTTCATTTTGGTGCTCCCTAAATGTTGAATGCGCGCCGGCTCCATCCGGCGTAGCGCGAGAGGCAAGGGGCCCCTCTTCTTGTTGTTGTGAACGGTTTTTCATTTTGGCGTTGCCCTCTTGCCCGCTCGAACGAGAGGGCAACGCTGATGCAGATTGACGCTCTATTCCTCGACGTACCTTGCTAGTAAGATGCCTCGGAAGATGAACTCGACTTGGTCGGGTCCGATGCTGCGAACGAACAGTTCAGGGCCGACCATCTCACCTTCGGAGACGGACTTACCATTGACCAAAGCAACCGAGTTCTCGCCCACGATGACGCCCCCTAGGTCCAGTCCAAGATCGTCGAAGTCCATCGCGGTTCGGGCGCGAAGCTCGAGGTCGCGCAAGCTAGTCACAAGGGCGACGCGCTCCTCGTCTTCGGCTGCCCGGTCCAGGCCACTCTCTAAGGGAAGGAAGGCCGCGAGCGCTTGCTCGAACTCGCCTACGGCAAGGTGATCAGAGATCACAAGACTCGCCTCTTGCAGGAGCTTCTTGCTCGGCCCTTCACCATATTGCGACTCGCCCATAGCAAGGCGCAGCTCGTCCATGACCGGGATCACCTCGGCACGGAAACGGCGCTCTGCGGGCATATGCTTGAGGCTGCCCTCGACCTTGACCATTCTGATGTCCTCCTCGAGAGTGAACATCATCTCCTCGAAAGTCGAACTCGCCGTAATGCGTGCTTGGAAGTCGTCCAGCTTGCTGTAGTCAGCCCACAGATCACGCAACTCCGTAGCGCGTCGCACAAGGAACGCGACCGCATCCATCTGGTCCTCGACCGTCATTAGGGGGCCAATCAGCTCTTCGGCTGGCGTGCGCGGATCCAAGAACGGATCGCGGCGACTGCGGCGGCCAAGGTACTCGTAGCGCGGGATCAAAATCTCGCTCTTACGCCTATCGATTTCTGTGGCGAGTTGATCGACACGGCGATCGTAGCCATCAATCTTGATAGCGGCGGGACCGTCCTTGGGCTCGTACACGTAAGTCTCGACATCCAGTGTAACTTTGTGAGAGACACGATCAGCTCCGCCTCCTTCTACGCGAGAGGAGGACAACTTGAAAGCGGGCACGCTCATGAAGCGCTCGTCGCTTTCGACCTGGTGCATGAAAGACAGCAACTCGAAGGCATCGCCTTCGAAAGTCAGCTGATAAACAACGCGATCGAAGTCCTTCTTCTCGCGCGTGCTCAGGCTCTTTTTCTTGACCGCCGTGATGCGGACACCAGAGCCCTCTTCGAAAGTTCGGAGGGTGCGGACGAAGTTGTTGATGTCCTCTTCGTTGGGAAGAATCTCCGCAACAAGCGCGTCGGTTTCGCGCTGAATCACGACCTTCTCGACAAGATCGGGCGTCCCCTTGACCAGAGTTTGCGCAGAGGTAATCTGCCCGCGCACTCCTTCGACCTCAGTTTCAATCTTGTTGATGTGCTCCATCTCGAAATAGATTCCGCCGCCAAAAAAACCCGTCAGCACGACGCCGCCAGCAATCGATAGGAACGCCTTGTTCCTTATTAGTTCACTTAGATCCATCGGACTTACGCTCCTCAGGTGACTTCAAGGACAACTCGACGGGAAAGCTCCAGACTTCGGATGGAACGAGACCTTCGTCCACCTTGCTCTGGGAGCCTTCGGGGGGTGCTGGCGGGTTGAATCCGCGAGCGAAGTGGGACTCCTCGAGGTCTTCGAGGAAGTTGGCTACGTTGGCGAAGTTCCCCGTACCCGAGAAGCCTTCGGCGCGCAGACTTCCATAGTCTTTGCGGCGTGCGTCGCTCACTTGGGTAACGTTCAAGTTGCCGAACCAAACCAGATATCGGCTGGAATCACTTCCAACATGCGCAAGGTCGACAAACTGGTCCAGCTTCTGCGTCCACGAGATGCGCTCGCTAGTGATCGTGTCCAGCGTGCTCTCTCGAGACATGTAGACACGGTGCTCAGTCTCAAGCCCGCGGTGATAAGTCACCTGGGGCGTAAGCCCAGCCATCTGCTCTTTGACTTGCTCAAGTTCGGCATCGACGCGCTGACCGACGCCGATGGAGAGCCAGCCCCACCACGCGAGAAGTGATGCGTTTATTAGAGCGCCAGCGGCGATTGCCGCTGCCTTCTTAGGCGTAATCCCCGGTTGCGGCCGGAGCTCTTCGGGGAGTAAGTTGATAAGGATCATGCTGCCACCACCCGAGCGGCAAGTCCGACGGCAATCGCTAGGCTTGCGCCAAACTTCTCGAGCTCTTCTTTGTCGACCACAGTCTCGTCAACTTTGACATTTTCAAACAGGTCCCACATGGCAACCTCACATTGTGTGCTTTGCACGATCGCTTCGAGTAGGCCTGGAGTCGCCGCCCCACCACCAGTAAGAAGGACCTTGCCGACGCTGAGTCCCTCGTGGTTTTCCACGAAGTCCAATGACATCGCCAGCTCCCCCACAAGGTCGTCAATCACGGACTCAAGGGCCTCAAGGACCTCGACTTCGTTCTCTCCCGGAATGCGTTTGACCTGTTCGGCCTCGTCTGTTTCCACTGCCAAACGCCTAGCTATCGCCTGCGTCATATCCGTCCCGCCTACACCGATCTCTCGACTGAAGCAGGTCTCGCCTGCGATCAAAACAGAGATTTGTGTCCGCGTCGAACCGACATCAGCAATGGCGACGGCACAGCCTGAAAGAGGTGGAGGCGTCGATGCCTCTATAGCCCCTTCTCCGGTGAAAGGATCAAAGGAGTCCTCCTCGCTGTCTTCTTCGAGAGTGTCGTGCGACCCATAGGCCTCTTCCGTGTGAGCTTTAGCAGAGGCAAAGTCCTCTGCAGTCTCGGGATCAAGTGAATCAACGTCTTCCACCTCACCCTCTTCTGCCTCGGTGTTTGCGAGCTCTCCGTTGCAGAATTCGTAGGCGTTGACGAGCGCAAAAGCCTCGGCATCTACAGCAATCGGAGTCAAGCCAGCACCCACAAGCGTGCGGTACTGCTCCTCAACAACCGTGTTCCTGCAAGCCGCCAGAGCCACGCCGATCGTCTCTGTTTGACCATCGTCGTCTTCTCCCCCCAGCTGGGGTTGGCGATTCAAACGCTCGCAGTCCATAAGGACTTCTTCGGATTCGAACGGCAGGAATTTATCCGCCTCGAAGCGCATCGCCTGAGCGAGTTCCTCATCGGTCATCTCAGTTGTCGAGAGGTGGCGGACGACAACCGACTTACCCGAAATCCCCGTAGCCACATCTCTTGCGTTAAAACCGGCGTCCCCCAGTAATGCTCGAAGAGCCTCGGACAGTTCCTCGCCCGGCTTGAGATCGCGACTGGCCACGCCGGTAACGACCGGCATGTCTTCATCATCCAATGTGACCTCAACTGCCTTCAGCACAGTTGAGCCAAGATCAAGCCCGATCAGGCTCCGACTGCGCTTCCGAGCAAACTGGCTCATGAGCTTTTCTTTCCAACGCTTCATCATCCCAAAACTCCCCAAGGGTTAGATGCAGCCCTATCCGCCCTGGTGCAAGCGCGGCATGAGGACTGCCCTCAACCCTTCGGACCACGGGTCGGTCGAAGTTGAAGGAAGGAGCGGATTCTTCCCGAGTTGCCACAAAGCTCGGCTCCCCAAAAAACCTCCACATGGACGATTCAGAACCTCCAGCCAGCCTGCAGCCCCCCTCGACGCTGCTTTACAGAGCACACGCCTGTCCCAGGGATCACTTGCCCAGGCGCAACTTCCCCGAGCTCCTCGCTGCCCTACGAGCAACGCCACTGCCGATTTTGGAGGGAGCCAAGCGGAACAAAGCGCGCTTCGCGCTCCCCGACCTACTCTTCGTCAAAGCCAGACTGAATGAGGTCGATTAGGCGGACTAGCGCGAGCTCAGCATCGACTCCGACCACTCGGATCTGGAGCTTGTCGCCGTAAGCCGCAGCTAAGGTGAGCATCTCAAGGATGCTTTTTGCGTTGGCCTTGGTTGTGCGGCACTGGATCTCGATCTCACTTTCGAATCCAAGTGCAAGCGAGACAAGCGAGTGACTTGGACGAGCATGAAGCCCCTTGGAGTTGAGGACTTCCACAACCCCCGAGGCTTCCAAAGTGTTGGGAGAATCTTGTTCCACTGGATTACGAAGTACCCGCGAAACGGCATCCGATTGTCACTTTTCGTGCCGTGCTCAGACGTTTGCCTTTTCCTTGAGCAAGCTGCGAAGCTCTTTCTTGTTTTTGAGGCGCAGCGAGAAACACCGGAAGTCTTCGTCTTGACCGAGGCGCGAAATCCAGCGCATCAATTCGATGTGGCTCTCCGGATCGTACAGGTCGGTAGGCCGGTCGGGGCGCAACACGGTGAAGAGCAAGTGCATCGGCTCGCGATCCAAAGAGCGCCAGTCCAGGCCATCGTTATGGATGGAGACACTGACGCGGGCCTCCTCGAGACCTCGCACTTTCACGTGCGCGATGGCCACGCCCTTACCGATTCCAGTTGATGCCATTTCCTCGCGCTCGAGGAGCGCGCTCAGTGCGGTCGCCGCGACGCTCTCTTCTATGGCCTCGGAGGATTTAAAGTTCTCCACGATTTCGGTCAGGATCTCTTCCTGGTCACCGCCCTTGAGTCGCATGCTGCAGCTCTTGAGGTCAATCAGTTTCCAGAAATCGGCGGGGCGGGTTCGCATGGTCACAAAAGGGCGGTTGGAGGGCCCAGAATCGTCAGAAAAGGGGCGCAAATCGGTCATTGAAGGCAGTAGGTAGCCTCTGAAGAAGAGTGTAACAAAATTGAAGCCACCCCGGAATCCCTCCCGGAGTGGCCTTTGTCAATCGCGCCCGATTCTCATGGATTCGCCCCGCTAGGGCCTCCATGATTGGGCGGGCAGTGATTTTAGAGTCTGCTAACTACTGCCGTTTCGCGTCCAGAAACTTGGTCCGATTTCGTTTTAGCGACTTAGCCAGGCTCTCAACAGCGTGTTTTAGGGCAAGTTGAGGAGTTGCGGCCCTGGTTTCGACAACTAGTGGGCTGCACCCTCCGATACTTGCGACTAACTCAACGGTGTGATCGTCGTGCTGGTGATTGAAAACGGCTCGAACGCCAATCATGCGCTCGTTGAACTTCTCAAGGTAGCCAAGGCGCTCCTCCACATACTGACGCAGGTTGGAGGGGTAGTCGTTGTGCAAAAGGGCAACTTCTGTCTTCATGGGATCCAGCTGATAAGAGGGTGTGGGGGCAAACTCGCAGAGTCCTACCTTTTGGTCCAAAATGGGCCGTATTTCAAGGCCTTGCGAGCTCATTATCTCCGCTTGCTAAGGGGAAATCCGAAACTGGATACGTGGGGCCTCGGTGCGTTAGCCGAGCTCGAGCGGCTCGCCCTTGCGATCGCGCCGCAAAACCCATTCGATCCCACCCGGATATTGGACGGAGACCATGTAGAGGCCTGCTGGGGGGGCCGTCTCACCCGCATCACCGCGCTCCTGGGCCGCAATAAGCCCGGGGATCGAATCTGGCTTGCGCCGCCCTAGGCCCACGTCAATCAGCGTTCCGGACAAGGTCCTCACCATGTTGTACAGGAAGCCATTACCCCCCACTACGATCGCCATCCCCCAGCGCCTTTCGATGATGTGCGCGCCGAAGATACGGCGCACATTGCTGGCGCGCTCGGAGCCCGCCGTCACTAAGCACGAGAAGTCGTGCTCGCCAACAAAATGCTGCGCGGCTTGCCGCATCGCGGGAACGTCCAATAGGCCCCGGACGAAGTGCGCGCGATCCGGCGTAAATGGCGACTGGAAGCGGGCTGTCTCGATCACGTAGGAATAACGCTTGCCGCACGCGCCGCGCTGGGCGTGGAAGTCGCTCTCGCAAGATTGTAAGGCGCGAATCACAGCGCCGCAGCGGCCCAAGTGCGCATTGAGACCATGCCAAAGTTGATTGTCCGACAGCGGCGTCTCCAGGTGGAAGTTTGCCACTTGCCCAAGAGCGTGCACTCCGGCGTCGGTGCGTCCCGAGCCCCGAACGGTGACCGTCGCACCGGTCAAGCCAAGAAGAGCCTCTTCGATCGCCTCCTGCACGGACCAGAAGCCCTCTTGGCGCTGCCAGCCAAAAAAGCGGGCGCCGTCATAGGAGATCAGGATTCGGACATTGCGCAACATGGCGCAAAGAGTACAGCGAGCGGACTCGTTGCGGCATGCCAACTGGCCCGAAAGTGCATCGCGGAATACTTACGAGGCGAAGCGGCGACGTCGATACGAACTCCGAATCCCAAGCTCGCGGCGATACTTGGCGACTGTACGGCGTGCTAGCTTGAAGCCGCGCGTGCCCATCGCAAGGACGATATCCTCGTCGGAGAGAGGAGCGCCGGGGTCCTCGGCCTCGACAACAACTCGCACGATCTCGCGAACATCGCCACGCGCGGTGACATTGGAGTCGCCAGCCGCACCTTGAAAGAAAGAGCGAAGCGGTAGAACACCCCACGGCGTCCAAGCGTACTTGCCCGCAATCGCGCGACTAACGGTGCTGCGGTGGATGCCCACCACGTCGGCTAGGGTCGCCATGCGCAGCGGCGCAAGGTGGCCCGGGCCGTGCTCAAGGAAGGCCCTTTGATGGGCGAATAGCGCTCGCGAGACGCGAAGCAGAGTAGTGCGGCGCTGCTCGACGGCGTCGACCACAAGTCGAGCCGAGTCGATTTTTGTGCGCAAGTACGAACGCAACTCTGAATCCTGGGAGCGGTCTTTCGCAAGCGCGCGAATGTCCTCGTCAATACCGACTTTGGGCATGACGGCGCCATCGACACGAACGGTGAAACCGACGGACTCGTCCTCGACGATGACGTCCGGACGAATCGTTGGGGCGAGGCGCCCCGCTGTCGATTCATGTTGTTCGATGCTCTTGGCGCCTAGCTGCGAGAGACGTGCGAGTAAGCGCACAACCTCATCCACCTCGACTCCCATCGCCGTTGCGATTTTGGGAAGCTTGTTTCTTCCAAGCTCCTCTAGAAAGTCGACCAGAAGGCGATGTAGCAAGACAAAGTCATCGTCCTCGGGATCGATCTGAAAGAGGAGTGCTTCGACCGCCGAGCGAGCGCCAATCCCAGGCGGGCTAAAGCCGTGGAGAATCTCAAGTCCAGCGGTCAAACTGCGTTCGGGTGCAGGCCCGAAGTCGATCCCTTGGATCTCCGCGAAGGCGAAGAGCTGCTCATCCGATTGCAGCAGCAGGCCGCGCTCGTCGAGCTCGCTGACAAGGAAGCGCGCGATCGCCTGCAGGCGAAGCCCACCCTCGAATGTTAGGTCCAGTGTGTCAAAGTCGACAAAGGCAAGCTGCTCTTGGATGCAATCCTCAAGACCGCGCTCGGGTGCGGGCTGACTCTCGAGCCACTCCGCGTGCCGATCAGTGGCTTCGGCGCTGCCACGCTTGACGCGAGTTGGCTCGAAAAAATCGGTGTTAGCCCCTCCATCTAGGGTGCGGTCCAGGCTGCCGTCGCTGGCTGCTTCGGCA